>Ga0181530_10003579_pt1 | contig 17199 bp, 19 predicted proteins | sample PEATcosm2014_Bin_42_FD_119769 | JGI IMG/M metagenome (GOLD analysis project Ga0181530, IMG submission 119769) | Peatland microbial communities from MTU Mesocosm Facility, Houghton, MI, USA - PEATcosm2014_Bin10_60_metaG | ecosystem: Environmental > Terrestrial > Soil > Wetlands > Peat | place... | reverse complement strand
TTCCGCCGCGTGAAACTTCTGGCGGCCGGGAATCACCATGCCGTCCGGCAGTTCTTCCGCCTGCACGCCCATGCGCCGCAGGTTGTCGATTACCGTGCGGATGCGGTCGGTCTCCTTGATGCGCAACTCGGAAGCGTCCCTCACCGTCAGGCCTTCCTGGGTGGCCGCGCCCAGCACCGCCAGCACCGGGATCTCATCGATCAGCGCCGCGGTGAGCGCTCCCTCGATTACGCCGCCGCGCAGAGCGGAATGCTCCACCACAAGGTCGCCCACCAGTTCGCCGTGGCTGCTTTCCAGGTTGGGAACGCGAATGCGGGCGCCCATCCCGACCAGGAAATCGAGCAGCGCCGAGCGGGTGGGGTTCAATCCGACGCCACTGATGGAGAGCTTCGAGCCCGGCACCAGGAGCGCCGCCACAATGAAAAACGCGGCGGAGGAAAGATCGCTGGGCACCACCAGATCGCGCCCCGTCAGGGTGGGCCGGCCGCTGACGGTGATGCACTGCCGGTCGATGGCGACGTCCGCGCCGAATTCGCGCAGCGCCAATTCGGTGTGGTCGCGCGAGCGCACCGGCTCGGTGACCGACGTCCGGCCTTCCGCGAACAACCCCGCGAACAGCACGCAGGTCTTCACCTGCGCGCTCGCCACCGGCAAGGTGTAATGGATGGGCCGCAACGGCCCGCCCTGAATCTCCAGAGGCGGAAACCTGCCGTGGCGCGCCGCGATGCGCGCGCCCATCTGGCCGAGCGGCGCCAGAATGCGCTGCATGGGCCGCCGCGAAAGCGATTCGTCGCCAAAAATGCGAGTGCCGAACGGCTGCGCCGCCAGGATGCCGGAGAGCATGCGAATGGTGGAGCCGGAGTTGCCGGCATCCAGATCCCCCGGCGGCTTCCGCAAACCATCCAGGCCGCGGCCATGAATCACGAACTCCGTGCCCGCGCCTTCCACCCGGATGCCCAGCGCGCGCACGCACCCCAGCGTGGAATGGCAATCCGCGCCGGTGGAGTAGTTGCGAATGCGGGTTGCGCCTTGCGCGATGGAAGCGATCATGGCGTAGCGGTGCGAGATGGATTTGTCGCCGGGCAGCGAGATCTCGCCGGTGACGGCCGAAGCGGGGGAGATGCGCTTTTGCATGGAGCGAATCTTCATTCTATCCACCAGCCCGCGGTTGCATACAAATACCTGTTGACAGCGCGGCCGATTTTCTCGAATATGTAGAAATTGTGGCCAAATCCGATCTTGAGAAGCTGCAAGGCACGTGGCAGATGATCGCATTTGAAATGGACGGGCAGAAAATCCCGCCCGGCAGCGCGAGCATCGTGATCAAGGGGAACAAATTCACCAGCCTCTCGATGGGCGCGCAATATGAAGGCGCCATGGTGGCGGACTCGACCAGCACGCCCAAGACCTTCGACGTGAAGTTTCACAAAGGCCACCACAAGGGAGAGACTTCGCTCGGGATCTACGAACTGGATGGAGACACCTGGAGAATCTGCATCGGCCTGGCGGGCGTCAAGCGTCCCACTAAGTTCGCCGCGGAGCCGGGCAGCGGCCATGCACTGGAGACGCTGACACGAGCCATGGCCGGCGCCGCAGCGGAGCAAGAGGAACCGGCGGGAGAACCGGCAGCGGAACTAGAAGGCGAGTGGTTTATGCTCTCCTGCTTTCAGGATGGCAAGCCGATGGATGCCAAGATCCGCGCCAGCGCCAGGCGCGTCTTTCACGGCAATCAAACCACCATGCTGGTTTTCGATCAGGTCTACATGAAGAGCCGCTACGCGGTGAATCGCGCCGCCACTCCCCGCACTATCGATTACGTGGACACCAGCCAGTCGGGAATCTACGAAGTGGATGGCGATCGGCTGCGGACGTCGCTGGCGGCCGCCCGCCAGCCCCGGCCCGGAGATTTCACGGCAACTCCCGGCGAAGGCCGGACGGTGTCGGAATGGAGCCGGCAGAAAAAACCGCGCAGCCTGAGAGGGCGCCCGCTTCCACCGGGATGAACGGCTGCGCGCTCAGGCGGGCGACAATCGCCATCCGCGACACCCGGATTGGGAATGCGGTAGAGCGCCGTACTTCGAGAGATCCGCCGAGGGAGCCGTATCATACTCAGGCATTGTGAGCTGTCCTCATATCGCGCCAGACGAGTAACACCAGAAACGGGATGGCGCTGGCCACCAACGCAGCGCGCTGCCAGTCGCCCGAAAGACGGAACACGGGCGCCAGTGGGTTGTAGAGCAAGACAAGTGCTCCAGACACGGCCAACACGGCGTAGCTCCTCGCAAGGAGGGCCTGGGCCATCACGACGATCGCGCCCGCATCCACGATGAACCGGGCCACTACCTCGGACGGTGTGATGCGGGACCATAGCCCAGCTAGAGCAAACAGCCCGGCAATCGAGGCCCACTTTACGGCTTTGATGACCGCGGATCTGCCCTGTTTCTCCGCCGGATCCTCCACTGCCCATGCCTGCCACTCGGTTTCGTCGAGCGGAGTCAACATGGGCAGCTCCCGAACTTCTGGTAGTTCCTGTAGTACAACTGCGGTGGCCATTTTTTCTACTCTTTCGCCGCCCCAGCGGGCGCCCAACATCCTATGACTGTCCGGAGCCGGCCCAGGTGGACTCCGCTCCCAGACAGCCGCTACCGGAAGACCCGTCGAGCCATTCAGCGCCTGCGTCACTGAGGCGATCAGATCGATCGGCCGCGGAAGGACAATGGTCGTGTCGTGCGCAGGGCCGATCTCAGGCAGGGTTTGCAGGTAACGCAACCGAATCGCGGCCGGCTTCGGTGAAGGACCGTGGCGGCCATAGCCAGTTTCTCCGTGGCCAGGCATTCACCCTCCGCATGGATGACTTTGGGCCAAGCAGCGGCGCGCACGATCTTCACTGCGTCCTTTACTGTTCTGTTGCGGTTCGCTCAGAGTGCAACCGCGGGGAGTATTTGTTCAGGAGATCGAGCAGGCGGGCAGCCGATCTGGGCGCGGGCCTCCCGTTGGTCACGATGTCCCGGTTCTCGAGTTTGCTGCCGTAGAGTGCGGCGTTGTCATCCAGATCCTCCCGGAGGGTTGCTCCCTCCAGAGCAAGACCGGCAAACAGGCCCTGCGACCGCGACCACGAAAGAATCTCCGCGTGCATCTGGGCGTCGGTTTGAGCCGTCGCCGTACGTCCAACGGGGCCGGCGGCAACTGAGCCTTCAGCACCCAGGGTGAACTTACTCTGAAGCAGTTTATCCCTTCCGCCCTGATTCATCACCAGCATGATCAAGTCGGTCTCCGATCCGCCGATCTGAAAGCCAACGCTGCCGCCTTCGATGCGAACCGTGGCGGGCGCCGACCAGCCTTCGCCACCGCTGTTCCGGCACACCAGGTAGCCTTTGCCGAACTTCGCGCCGAAAAAGAAGGCCGCCGTCTTGAGGCTCGGCACAATGACGATGCAATGTGCCTTGTCGAGCAGATCCTGAGGAATTCCCTTGTCGGGCGTTGCCATTATTTCCGAGAAAACTGTTGCAGCCTCGCCCAACCGCTTGGCGGGCTCTCTATCGACAGCCATCAATGATGTGGTGAGAGCCAAACCGGCCGCGATCGCTAATCTCATGTTCCTGCCTCTTTCTTGTCGCACATATCGGTGGCGACTTCTCCGCTAGTGCACGGTTGTCACCATCGTCGACCGCCCGCCAGAGGCAACACCGCAACTGTGCAGGCTAAGGGCTTGCGGGGAGACTTCGGCAAATGTGCAAGGCCAGCGGAGCCGGCAGAAGAGCGAGGCGGGTACAGACAATGCAGGTTCTGCGACGGAAAGTGCAGGATTTGCCGCTCCATCCAGCTAATGCCGTTAGACTTACCTAAGGAAGGTTCAGTACTTCTTCGCTATTTGATTCGCCGCTTCCGTGCGTGGTCTCCAAACGGACGGTCAACCACGGCAAAATGCAATACCTGCATCTGAAATGCGAGATCTGCCGACCCGCGGTCCGCGAATCAACACGATTTAACAGCCTGTCAACCCGGCTGCGATATCCGTCCAGAGCAATTGGCCGGGCTCGTGCAGGAGGTATAGAAGAATGCCATGGTCGGCAAGGAGACGAGCATATGAAACGGGATCAGATGGAAAGCCAGTGGAAGGAGTTCGCAGGCCCGGCGCGCGCGCACATGAAACGATATCAGACCCTGCGGTGCCTGCGAAAACTCCTGCAACGGGCGGCCCTGGGGCTATTGCTATTGTTGTCGGCCCCTGCCGCCTATTCCTATTCCGTTCTCACCCACGAAGCCATTATCGATTCGACCTGGGACAGCGCGATCAGACCGTTACTGCTCAAACGATTCCCGGCCGCCACGCCGGAAGAGTTGACGCAAGCGCACGCATACGCTTATGGGGGATGTATTATTCAGGACTTGGGGTATTATCCGTTCGGGAGCAAGTTCTTCAGCGATTTGACCCATTACATCCGGAGCGGAGATTTTATCCTCAACCTGATCCGCGAATCCCAGGACCTAAATGAGTATGCTTTCGCGCTGGGAGCATTGTCGCACTATGCCGCCGATAATAACGGTCACCCGCTGGCAGTTAACCGCGCGGTTCCTTTGTTCTACCCCAAGCTCGGCCTGAAGTTCGGAAAGCTGGTAACCTACGCCGACAATCCGTCCGCCCACGCCAAGACGGAGTTCGCCTTTGATGTCTTTCAGGCCGCGAAGGGGCGCTACGCCTCCGCCGCATACAAGAACTTCATCGGGTTTGAAGTGGCAAAGCCCTTGCTCGATCGAGCATTTCAGGACACCTATGGAATGCGGCTGGAAAAAGTGTTCCTGAGCGTCGATCTCGCCATTGGGTCGTATCGACGCGCGGTCGGGTCGATTCTTCCGGCGATCACCAGAGTTGCCTGGCAAATCAAAAAGCAGGAAATCAGGAAGGAGGCTCCCAGCATCACACGCAAGAACTTCCTCTACAATTTATCCCGTTCCAGCTACGAAAAGAATTGGGGCAATACCTACAGCCGGCCGGGGATCCGGTCGAAACTTCTGGCAACCCTGTTCCGCTTCGTGCCAAAGGTGGGCCCGTTGCGGCCGCTGGCATTTGAAAGGCTGACACCCGAGACAGAGAAGATGTACATGGCCAGCTTCAATTCGACGATTGACCGTTATCGCGAACTGCTTTCGGAACAGAGTGCCGGCAGTCTTAAGCTGCCGAACGACAATCTTGACGTGGGAACGTTCACCGCGGCGGGGAAATATACGCTGACGGATGCCACTTACTCGCAACTACTACACAAGTTACAGGGCCACTACGCGGAGATGCCTCCAGAGCTCCGAAGCGATATGCTCGCTTTCTACCACGATCTTGACCTTCCCAATACGACCAAGGCTGACGCCAGCGACTGGGCCAGGGTGCTCAAAGAGCTCGATCAATTGCAGGCTGTGGATTTGGGACATCCTTTGGTTGGCGCGACGGAACACAGCCCGAATTAGGTCACCTTCATCGCGCCGCCGGAGGCTCCTGGTCGGTGGGAATTCCGGCCAGGGCGCGATAGAAAGCAACGGCCCGGTTGATGGACGACGACTCATGCCCGGTGGCCAGCCGGCTGGCGTTCCGGCCGGTGCGCGCGATGCTGTAGTACCGCCAGACATCAGTTGATTCGCGATCCAGAAAATAGATCGACTGCATCTCACCCGGATGGAAGAGTGTCACGAAGAAATAGCGCATGATGCTGACATTCTCGACGGCGAAGACTAGCCGGTCTGCCGAAGCTTCCGCAATGTGCATTCGGTAGATGGCGGTGCCGGAAAGGTTATCGGCCTGCTCCAGGTAGAGCACTTGGCCTGCCTGCATCTCATCGGGCGTGAAGTCTTGGCGGCGGCGACCCGGCTGCGAGCCGGTCAAAGCATAGGCGCTCACAATCAACGTCCGCCATTGCTGGTGTGAGGTAGACCAGTAGCGCAGACCGGCGAGTTCTGAAATCGCCCCGATGTGGCGGAGCAAGTCCTGCGCTCCCGAAGTATAGCGAAACCGCGCGACAGTGGTTATCAAAGTAGAAAAGCCCACCTCGGCCCAACCGGTGCAAGCGGATGGTCGCCAGTCGCGACCGAACTCGGACTCGCTCCAGAACTTCACGCTGGGCGAATCATCCAGGCCAGGATAGGGCGGAACGGCGGCTTCTCCGCAGGGCGGCTGGGGCCCTAATTGCCCATAGCCGTGCGCCGGGCAGAGCAGTACCACGAAACATAGACACCGAAGCATGGTTGCCGCCATGGGCATATATTGGGAGGGCACATGCTGGTACTGCCGTCTACCGGCATGTGGAGTTTACCGTGAAACGAACCTAGCGCCAGTGACCCTCTACCATGACATAGCCGCCCCTCTGGTGAACCCAGCGATGCGCTACCCAGTGAGCACCCGGCCGTGGAGGCTGCTCCCACCTTCCCGGAGCCCAGGCGTAGGCGTTGCCATCCCAACGCTGGTACCCGGAGACCCACACGTGGGTACGGCTGGGCCGTGGCGACCGCTTCTCGATTACGACCCGAGGTGGCGCGATGCGAACTACAACATCGGCCGCCGCGGCGCTGAAAGCCAGCGCGCCTGCAAAAACCAATCCGATCAATCGCTTTAGGACCATGATACTTCTCTCCTTCTCCTGTTACCCAAAACTGCGGACCAATCGTTGATAGTGCACGTATATGGCCGCGTGCACACCGCACTACGCCATGACGCGCCTCCGACGGCATCGGCAGAACCTGCACTTGAAGTGCACTACCGTACTTGCCTGCCCAAGACAAGAATCCAGACAGAGCCTGGTTAGCGCCGGAGCAGTTGGCCCCAAATCTGCTCTGGTATCGGTGGAATAACAAAGAGGACGTTTGAATATGAAGAGTCTTGCGAATTGGCACGCATGCCTGACCGTGGTTGCTGTCGGAATACTTGCAGGGTGCTCACAGACAGCGAAATCACCCGACGTTTCCGACAACATCCGCAGGGCGCTTGATCAGGCAGGCTTCAAAAAGGTTTCCGTCAATCAGGATCGCGACAAGGGCGTTGTGACCCTGGGTGGACACGTGGACGCCGATGGCGACAAGGCGCAAGCGGAAGCTCTGGCAACGTCCCTCGCCGGCGGAGAAGTTGTCGCGGACCAGATTGCGGTGCTCCCGGTGGGCGCCGAAAGCGATGCCCGAACCATGAATTCGGATCTGGATAAGGGCATCGAGCAAAACCTGGATGCCGCGCTCATTCAAAGCAAGCTGCACGATGGCGTCAACTATGCGGTTAAAAGCCGGGTTGTCACGCTGACTGGCGAGGTCGATTCTCAATCCAAGCGCGGGCAGGTGGCCAGCGTCGCGGCTTCCGTTCCGAACGTGGAGCAGGTAGTTAACGAACTGCAGGTCAAGAATCAAAAAGCGAGTTCCATGCAGTAAAGGCGCCCCGCCGGCGAGCGACCGGCGGCTTCGCGCGATATTTCGACCACAACCGATAAGGAAAAAAACGGATGAATCCCAGCACGAACGATCAAATCGAAGGCACGTTTCATGAAGTGAAGGGCAAGATTAAGCAAAAGGCCGGCCAAATGGCCAACAACCCCGACCTGGAGAGCGAAGGCCAAGTCGAAAATCTCGGCGGCAAGGTCCAACAAAAAGTGGCCCAGGTGGAGAAGGTTCTCGAGAAGTAGGTTTTCGAAAAGAAAGGAAGATCGACTATGTTGATATTGCTTGTGATTTTGCTGTTGGTTTTGGCCTGCGGCGGCGGATACTACGGACATAGGCGTTGGGGTTATGGCGGAGGCGCGGGCATCGGGCTGGGCACAATATTGATTATTCTGCTCTTAGTCTACATGTTCGGCTTCATCCACTTCTAGCGGCCGCGCACACAATGTGCGGGGGAGCGGCTCTACCCAGGGCTGTCAGGCTGAAGAGAAGGCCGCCATCGCCGGCGGTGGGCCATGAAAGAGGACCTGCCATGTCATTCGGAATTTACATTCTCGGCCTGGCGGGAGTTGCCGACGCTCAGTCCGCGCGCCGGGAAGGGGCGATTGTGAACTTGAACGTAGCGCCCCGGCCGGCTTCCGATTCCACCCAGATTCGCCCACCCTGGCGCTCGACAACTTTCTTACAAATCGCGAGTCCGATGCCGGTACCGGAGATTTCGCTTCCATGCAAGCGTTTGAACATGCCGAATACGCGGTCGGCGTCTTGCGGATCGATACCGATTCCGTTGTCGCGAACCGCAAACATCCACCCTTCCCCGTCGCGCTCCGCCGAGACATGGATTCTGGGGGTCTCCCTGCTTCGATACTTGATCGAATTGGAGATGAGGTTCTGGAAAAGCTGCGTCAGCAGAACCTCTTCGGCCACCACGGCCGGCAATGAATCGGAAGTTACCACGGCGCCACTCTGCGCGATGGCCACCTGCAGATTGAATAGCGTCTTGGCCAGAACAGCGCCGCAATCGATCAAGGAGAGGCTCCCCCGTTCCCGCTCGCTGACCTCCCAGTATGCCAGCAGAGCCTTCAGCAAGGCCTCTATCCTCAGGGCCCCCTGCACCGAATAGGAGATGAACTTGTCCGCATCCTGGCCCAACTCTCCCGCATATTCCTGCGCCAGGAGCTCTGTAAAATTCACCACCATGCGTAGAGGTTCCTGCAGGTCGTGCGTGAGCGCATAAGCAAAATGCTGCAGTTCGGCGTTGGTTGTGCGGAGCGCTTCCTCGGCGCGCTTACGGTCGGTGGCGTCTTCAATCGCCAGAAGGATGGTCCGCGCCTGCGCGTTCGGATTGAAGATCTCGCTGGCATTGAGCAGCATGACTTTCCGTCCGACACGGTCAAATTCGTGGGTCACTTCAAAATCCCGGAATGTCGAATGCGCGGGGAGAATGTTCTCCAGCAGCTCGCGCAGTTTCGGAATATTCCATTGTCCGTTCCCCAGGTCGTAAATCAGACGCCCCTCAGTCTCCTCGCGAGCGGCCTGGAAGGTTTGGTAGAACGTCTTGTTGGCTTTCACGACCTGCAAGTTCTGGTTCAGGATGACCAGGGGCTCGCGCACCGTTTCCACAATCGCTTCGGCGAAGTCCAGACCGCGCTTGGCGGCATCGATATCGATCAACATCAGCACGGCGCCGTCGGTTTTGCCATCCGCTCCCACGGACGGGAGAATGCGCAACGAATACCAGCGGCCGTGCGAGTCGCGGATATCGCGCGGGATCCGATCGCGGCCTTCCATCGCATCCAAAAGCAGCCGCCGCAGATCGGGTAGTTCCACTTGAGGCTGAAGATCGGTTATCGACCGTCCGACATCGGAGGCGATCAGATTCAACATGGGCTCCATGGCGCGCGTAAAGCGGCGAATGCGCAGATCCCGCCCAACCATCACCAGGGGTATGCTGATGCTTTCGAGAAGATTGGTGAGATCCCGGTTGACTCTGCTGAATTCCAGGTTGCTGGTCTTCAGCTCTTCGTTCAGGGTGTTCAGTTCTTCGTTGGCCGATTCCAGCTCTTCTTGCGCGGTTTCCAGCTCCTCGTTGCCGGCCTGCGCCTCTTCGTTGGCCGCCCTGAGCTCTTCCAGGGTGGTTGCATGATCTTCCACGATGGATCGCAGATACTCCTTGGTTGCTACAAGCTCGCGCCGCAGTTGAGCGCTTTCCCCTTGGTCCTCGATGGCGGGCTTGTCCGTCGCCCTGGGGCCGCCGTTCGGCCCGGCGTCCTCGAACGAAACCAGAAAATGTCGTTCCTGGGAAGAGGACGAGCCCCTGAACGGGATTACCTTGATTGTGACCTCTACCAGTTGGCCGGCGCCTTCGATACGGAAACCGTCTTCCTTGGCGACGGCGCTGGTTTGCCTGGCAGCCCGGATGGCCTTTCCCAGACCCGCAATCAAGCCTTCGCGCGCCAGTTTCAGAAGATTCTGGGTCGGCTCGCCCGGCGAAAGCTCGAGGTACGGAGCTGTGCGGCCCCGCACCTGAACGATGTTCAGATCATCGTCAATGATGACGCCGGGAGGGCCATGTTCGGCCAGCACCAGCCGGTCGGCTTCTCTCAGCACGTCCGGCCCCGCCCGGCCCTCGGCAATTCTCTGCCGGAGATCCACCCGGCCTGCGGCGCGGCGGCCTTCGCTCAGGCGTGGCACCGGCTTATCCGCGGTCGGTCGCATGCAATAGATCCTGTGTGTCTTGTCCACTTGATGAAATGACTCGGAAATCGCGCCGGTGCTTTCCGATGGGCCGAGTACCAGGAAGCCTGTTGGCTTGAGGGCATAATGCAAGATCGACAATACCTTGCGTTGTAATGCGGCACCCAGGTAAATCAGGACGTTGCAGAAACTGATGAGGTCCAGCCGCGAGAAAGGCGGGTCCTGGGCCACGTTGTGCCTGGCAAAAACGCATACGTCGCGGATGATCTTCGCCACCTGGTACCGGCGCTCCGTTCTGGTGAAGAAGCGCGCCAATCGCTGCGGCGAGACAAGCGCCAACTCCGAGTCCTTGTATGTGCCGGCGCGGGCTGTTTCGATGGCTGTTTCGCTGATATCGGTGGCGAAAATCTCGAACGGAACGCTCACTTTCGCGTCTTCCAGGAATTCCATCAGGCAGATGGCGATGGAATAAGCCTCCTCGCCCGTGGCGCACCCTGGCACCCAGATGCGGATCGGATCCTCGGGCCCCCTACCCTCAACCAGAGCGGGAAATACCCTCTTTTTCAGTTCCTCGAAGACCGCTGCTTCGCGAAAGAATGCCGTGACGGTGATGAAACAATTCTCGCACAACGCGTTTGTTTCCTCGCGATTCTGCTCGAGGTCCCGGCTGTAATCTTCCAGCTTTTCGAATCCGCGGAGGGCCATGCGCCGCTTGATGCGCCGCAGCAGGGTGCTGTGCTTGTAATGTGTGAAGTCCACTCCGGTCGCGTTCCGCACCAGCCGGAGGATCTTGGCCAGTTCTCGATCCCCCGGCGGCTCAATCGCCTCCCGAGGCTTGGTGGCGGCCTGAGCAGCGCGCGCGATGGCCGCCAGTTGCCTGGCGATGGCAGCCGGCGGCAGGATGTAATCCACCACGCCGGCGGCGATGGCGCTTCCCGGCATGCCGTCGAACTTCGCGGTTCGCATCTCCTGCCCGAAGGTGATGCCGCCCGCAGCCTGGATCGCTCGGAGGCCCAGTGTCCCATCGGATGCGGTTCCCGACAGAATGACGCCGAGGGCCTGGCTGCCGCGGTCCGCCGCCAGGGCGCGGAGAAAAGAGTCAATCGGCATGTTGCGGCCACTGTCCGGCCGGGTTGAGGTATGAATGACTCCATCGGAAATGCCCAAATTGGCTCGTGGCGGAATCACGTAGACCTGATTGGCCTCAACGCGAGTTTCGCCCTTCACTTCAGAAACAGGCATTTGGCTGGCTTTGGAAAGTAACTCGGCCAGATGGCTTTCGTGACTGGGATCGAGGTGCTGAATCAGCACGAATGCCATGCCGGTATCGCCCGGCAGATGGCTGAGCAACTCCGTGAACGCCTCCAGTCCGCCGGCGGAGGCTCCTACGCCAACCACAATGGGTGAACTGCGTTTGTTGCGTTCCTCGCCGGCTGGCCGCGCGACGGCTGCACTGGAAGCGGGCTTTACGGCTGCTGTGGGGGTCCTTCGCGGCGAGCGAGTTGGCCGCTTTGGGCGGCCCGAGTCAGGCGCGCGCTTAGAACGCACGACCCGGCTTAGCCGACGCTTGCCAGTCTTCTTTGCCAAACGCCACCATTCCCTTTCTTGGCGCGACAAACGGGCGCCAGCGTTGGAACGCGAGCGAGCAACAAAGCACGTGGAGTTCCAATCTCACTCCCCCATCCTCGCCGGCGCCCGGTCCTCGCGGCTGGCTAGCCAACTGACTGAATTGTAACGCCGTCTCAATCCCGGAAGGAGCCGCTGCGGCATGCAACCGCGGTCAGCCGGCTACGGGAGCGGCCAGCAGATCCTTGATGATTTTGCCGATCTCCATGAACTGATCCAGACCGGAAGGCTTGGTGATGAATTGGACCACTCCGAGGTCTTTCAGCAGCGCCTCGTCTCGCCGGGACCGGGAAGAGCTCCACACGCACACGGGAACGCCGCCGAGGTGCCTGGCGCTGCGAATTTCGTGCAGGATGTCTTCGCCGGTATATTTGGCCAGGTTCAAGTCCACCAGGATCAAGTTTGGAATTGCCGCATCCGCATGGGTCCCTTGCCTGCGGATGAACGCGAGGGCTTCGCTTCCGTTCAGCAGGTGAACCAGTTCAAATCGGAAACCTTGCTGATTCAGGGCCCGCCGGAGAAGGAAGACGTCCGAGGCGTTGTCTTCAACAACCAGAATCCGGGCTACGGAAACAATTGAAGCGTGTCTCAAGCTCACCTCCAGCAGCCACCTTCGCCGGCCGCTCTTTGCCGTTCCACAGTTGATGGTGGCACCGTTTGCGAAGCCACCCCCTGCCCCTTACTTGCAATCCGTCGCCCAATCCTCACCGGGATGGGCAGTTTTGACGGGCAGCCAAAATCGGCTGGATTTATACCGGATCGCGCGCCGCCCGGGTTCGGCCCTTTGGGTTCGTCTGATCATGCAGCACTTGCCTGATCGACGGCAGGACTTGCACATAGCAACGTGCGAAGGCCTCGGGTTTCCGCCTTGGGTCGGCCACCCGGGGGAAGGATCCGTCGTGATAAGAAATGGCTGTCGCGGTCCGCCCGCGACGGTATCTCATCCCGTAGGTGGTGGAACTCGAAGCGTGGTTCGTCAAGCCACTGCTTTGTTCCTCGGCTCTGACCCGGCAGGCTTCCCCGTTCCTGTCCCAAGGAAGTTCACCAGCCCGCGGTTCACTTCGTCCGCGTGAGTCCAGGTGATGCAGTGCGGCCCATCCTTCACGACCAATAAGCGGGCGTCCTTGACCAGTTTGGCGGTCCGGAGTCCGGAGGCGCTGATAGGCACAATCCGGTCCGCATCCCCTTGAATGACCAGCGTGGGCACGTCGACGCGGGTCAGGTCCTCGCGGAAGTCTTCACACCATGTCGGTACGCAAGCGAGACACGCCGTAGCCGAGGCGCCGGCCGCGATGTTCCAGCTCGACTGAACGGCCTGATCGCTGACACGGTTCCCCAGCAGGAGATCCGTGTTGTAGAAATTCTTGAAAAACCCGGTGAAGAACGCGTATCGATCTGCGACGATGGCCTTCTGAATTTCCTCGAAAACACTGCCATCCACACCCTCCGGATTTTCCGGCGTCTTCAGCAGGAAGGGCGGGACCGCCGAGATGAATACTGCCTTGCTGACGCCTTTCGATCCATATTTCCCAAGGTAGCGCGCCACTTCGCCGCCTCCCATGGAGAAACCGGCCAGCGCAAAATCATGCAGTTCGAGTTGCGTCACGAGTTTGTGCAAATCCTCGGCGAAGGTGTCGTAGTGGTAGCCGGTGGTTGGCTGGCTGGACCTGCCGAACCCTCTGCGGTCATACGTGATGACACGATGACCCGCCGCCAGAAGCGGCGGAATCTGCTTCTCCCAGGACGCGCCGCTCAGAGGATATCCGTGGATCAGGACAACCGGCTTACCCGAGCCGTGGTCCTCATAGTAGAGATCGATGTTGCCGGAGTTTTCCTTCCCGGCAGTGACGTATGGCATTGAGATTCTCCCGCGTGCATTTGTGTTCGGATTTGCCTTGACGTTGATAAGGCTCTGCCAGGTCGCCTTATGCGTGACCTTTGACGAGGGAGCGGGCAGCTTCTTCCTCTTTATCGGCAATACCTGCACCCGCGATTTGCTCGTTCACAAACCAGACTTGCAGCTCGTTCAAACGAAGAACGTCGCTCACCAGCAAGTCATTGGTTCCGTCGTCGCCGTTGGCCGCTGCGGCCCGGGCCGCCTCGCGAGTTGCCCCAATGATGAGTTCGTGGGCCTGCATCAAACGGAACAACTGCATAGGAACATCTTCACGGCCCCGCGGTGGGCGGGCAATGCGCGTAGTTTCGGCAACATCGTGCGCCATGGCGATGGCAACGCCGCCGAGGGTCTGAATGCGTTCGGCCAACGCGTCGACAAGCTCAACCTGTTCGCCGTAGTGCTTATCGAAAAGAAGATGCAGTTGATAGAACGTCGGACCCGAGACCTGCCAGTGGTGCTTCTTGTACATGTCGCGCAAGGTCATCGTGTCGGCGAGAATCGGATTGAGGCTGTCGACACTGGCCAAGCGAACCTTGTGATCGAGCGATAAGGGCCGGTTGGCCACTGTTCCATACTTTTGGATTTCAGTCTCCTGCCCGGTGAAGTGCGTCTCTGTAGAACGATTGTGTTTCATAGTTTTTCTGCCCTATGTCCAAGCATACCAGGGGCCGTTTCAGCTTTGCATTGGCAGGTCACGTGCAACAAAATGCGCATGAAGAAGCAAGAGGAAGCAGGAACCCGCACCTACGGCACTGTCTCGCCAAGAGAGCAGGGCGGAGGTACCGATTCGGCCGGCCAGTCTGGGGATACCCAGGGATTGTCGGACGTAGCGGAGGCAGGCCCGGAGAGCGTCGAAGAACTACTCGAGGAGGGGCAATCCTTCGAGGCCGAAGCGATTGGCGGCGTAGAAGATGCACCCGACCCAGACGTGGCTGAAGTTCACACCAGACAAATCCCGGAGGACGATGTGCCTGCCGAATACCTGGACAGAGATTAGTCCGCGCCTTCGTGGCGGAGGCTGTGGGACCGCGCCATAACCGGCGCCAACCGGCTACTCTTCGGCAGGCGCTGGATTTAGAAGGCTGTGACCGTGGTTTGTGCCGTTAGTGGAACTCTTCGTCACCAGACTGGGTGAGCGCCCCGGGATGCGGCGGCGTTCATTCTCCAAGCGCTCCAAGTTAGAGATGGCGACGTCGAGCGCGTCGCGTTCAGCGTGCAATTGAGCCAGTACGTTTTTCAAATCCATCGTAATGTGTCTCCCTCTGGAACGGTTTCATCGATTCCCGTTCTTATCCGGATGCGCGATTTCTAAAGCCGGGTGGCGCCGTAGCCTTCGCGCTCGGGGTGCTTCAGCGCGCGCGACCATTCGTCGGCCTGCTTTTCGGCGTCCGCTTGCGCCACTCCATACCGCTCCTGAATTCGCCCGATCAACTGATCCTTCTTGCCGGCGATAGTTTCCCAGTCACTATCGGTGAGTTTTCCCCAGTGCTCGCGTGCAGACCCGGTGAACTGCTTCCACTTGCCTTCGATTTGATCCCAATTCATGTTCTCTCCTGCTCCCTCCGGTTTCCCGGTGTAATTTCGCTGTGGCACGTTTCTTGCCGTTTTGAATTCGAGAGGCTTGTGAGACCGGGCTGCCGCGGGTCGCTCCGTCCTGGCTTTGAGTCAGCTAAATGTGCATTCCCAAAGGCAGATTCTGCACCTGCACGTGCTGTTTCCACCCTGGTATCTCCGCAACGCGGCGGTCCGCGGCGCTTGGCCCGGCTCGTGCACAGGCAAACACGACTGTTCCAAGAAGGAGGAACACTAAGTGGCAAAGAATACATCGGTGATGGGACTTTATCCGGATCGCACAACCGTTGCGGAGGCCGTCAACGTCCTGCACAAAGCGGGCTACCGGGCTGCTGATATCTCGGTCCTCTCGTCTGGCAACCAGGGCTCAAAGGATTTCGCGCACGAGAAACACACCAAGGCGCTGGAGGGCGCGGCGATTGGTGCGGCAGCCGGTGCGGTGATTGGCGCCGCATTAGCCTTTCTCGTTTCCATCCAAACGGTGAGTACCACGGCCCTGGGGCCGCTGGTCGCGGCTGGACCTTTGGTGGCGGCTTTGGCTGGCGCCGGCGCCGGCGGGGCGCTGGGTTGGATGGCTGGATTGCTGGCGGGCCTGGGTCTGACCGAATACGTCGCCAAGCGGTACGCGGGCAGAATGAGACGCGGCGGCATTCTCCTTTCCGTTCACTGCGACAGTACGGAGTGGTGCGATCGGGCGAAGAAGACCCTGAAAGACACTGGCGCCCAGAATATCTCCTCTGCTTCGGAAGCGGCCGCCGACTACGGGACGACAGACCGGCCGACGGAGCGGGTGTCGGCGCCAGTCACGGAGGTTGTCGAAGCGCCTGCCCAACCGGCGACAGAATACGTTGTTCAAGAAACCGAGAAATAGGATGCCGCTGCGGGTGACACACAGGGAAGACCGACTGGTCACCCGCGTGCACATCCCATGGCAGCCTTAATGGAGACGATCACTATGCAATTTGTACGGTCCACCACGGCGGCCGCCCTGTTCCTGCTTTTCGGGACGATTGCCCCCTCTTACGCGCAGCAGAAGGAAGAACCAGGCAAACAGCCTGAAAAGCAACCACAACAGCAGGCAAGGCCTGCTCAGCAACCGCAGCAGAAGCAACAGCAACAGGCAAGACCCGCTCAGCAACCTCAGCAGCGGGCCCAACAGACTCAGCAACAGAAGCCGCAGCCGCAGCAGAAGCAACCACAACAGCAACCGGCAAGACCCGCTCAACAACCTCAGCAGCAGCGGGCCCAGCAGACTCAGCAACCGAAGCCGCAACCGCAGCAGGCCCAACGCGCACAGCCGCAGCAGAAGCAACCACAACAGCAACAGGCAAGACCCGCTCAACAACCTCAGCAGCAGCGGGCCCAGCAGACTCAGCAACAACAGCCCCCGCAACGTACCCAGCAGCAGGCCGTCGCGTGGCAACAGCAGAAGGGATGGCTCAAGCAGGGTGCCTGGCCGGCGCACAGTACATGGCAGCAGGATCGTGCTCAACAATGGTCAAGGCAACATCGCACCTGGGCGCAGCGTGGAGGCTATGGCGGTTACTACATTCCTCAGAACACCTTCACTCTCTCTTTCGGGAGTCAACACTGGTTCCGGATGCCCAGCCCCGTGTTCTACATGGGATATCCGCGCTTCTCATACGGCGGCTTCTCGTTCCTGCTGGTGGATCCTTACCCGGAATCCTGGGCGGAAAACTGGTACTCGACCGATGACGTTTACATCGCTTATGACAACGGTTACTACCTTTACGACCGCAGGTATCCGGGCGTCGGACTGGCGATCACCGTCGAGATGTAGCTGACGAAACGACGCCAACGTTATGATGAGTCGCGAGATTCGGCTGGCCTCGCGCCCCAGCGGGCTTCCAACCGGGGCTAACTTTACCCTGGCGCGGACCGAACTGAAGCCACTGCAAGACCAGGAGGTGCTGGTCCGGAACCTCTTCATGTCGGTGGACCCATACATGCGCGGCCGCATGAACGAGGGAAGATCGTATGTT
>Ga0181530_10003577_pt1 | contig 17203 bp, 11 predicted proteins | sample PEATcosm2014_Bin_42_FD_119769 | JGI IMG/M metagenome (GOLD analysis project Ga0181530, IMG submission 119769) | Peatland microbial communities from MTU Mesocosm Facility, Houghton, MI, USA - PEATcosm2014_Bin10_60_metaG | ecosystem: Environmental > Terrestrial > Soil > Wetlands > Peat | place... | reverse complement strand
CGATTCCCACATTCCCACCGCGCCGACGACCGTTCCCCTTCCCTCAAAACCAAAACCGAAAGGAGTTCCCGCTACCGACCTGCCTTCCTCAGTTCAGGCTCATTCTTCGATGAGAAAATGCTGGAAGCCGGAGCCAAAATACTCGCCGGGGCGTCTATAGTTGTACTGTGATCAAGCTGTCTCTGCTGTTTCTTCCTGCTCTTCTGTCCGCTGCCATCCTTCCCGATACCATCGGCGACTGGCAAAAGGGCGCCGCCGCTCCCGCCGTAGTACCCGATCAGAAAGTCTGGCAGGAATATGGCCTGCAGGATTCCGAGGTGGCGGGTTACGCCTCCGGGTCCACCAGGTACTCCATCTCGGCTTACCGGTTCGCGGATGCTACGGGCGCTTTCGCCGCCTTTGACCAAGCTCGTCCCGCGGATGCCCAGCCCGTCAACGTGACCGGGCTCGGTGTGGCAAACGCTGCGGACGAAGTGGTGGCCGTTGGAAATTACCTTTTTGTTTTCAAGGGATACAAGCCAAAACCTGAGGAACTGAATCATGTAGTCGGGACGGCCCCCCGCTACTCTCAATCGCCGCTTCCGACATTGCCCAAGTATCTGCCCGAGGGAGCGGCATTGAACTCCGAGCGGTACATCACCGGTCCGGACAGCTTGGCCCGGTTCGCGCCCGAGATTCCGCCCAGCACGGCGGCGTTCCACTTCAACGCGGAGGCCGAACTGGCCAAATACCCCGGCAAGCAGGGGAAGGAAACCAGGCTGATCCTGTTCAATTATCCGACGATGGAGATGGCGCGGGATCGAATCGCGCATTTTCAACAGGTGCCGGGGGCTGTCGTAAAGCGCGCGGGTCCTTTGGTCGCCGTAGCCTTGAATCCGGCCAGCGCGGACGACGCGGAGAGGCTCCTCGCGCGGATCAAATATCAGGCGGAAGTCACTCTTCCGGAACATGTTCCGACTCTGAAGGATAACCCGGCAAACCTGTTTCTGAACATTTTCATTCTGTGCCTCGTGTTGGCCGGATTTTGCGTCGTATCGGGCCTGGTGGTGGGGGGCCTTCGAGTTCTGTTCCGTCGCGCGGGCGCTTCAGGGGACGGCGACAACATGATCTCGCTGCGTCTTTCGGGACGGCCCTGAGCGGGACATTGCCGCCTGTAAGTTGCTTTGATGGTAGGAATTGCGGGTATTTCTCCTCGGTCGGGGATCGGGAAACCACCAATCGGGGTTTTGTCAAGAGAAATTATCAGGTTTTATAAGCATATGGAAATCATGTGCTTATGCTGTTGATAACTTCGAACGGATTTCCACTTGACGAAGCCTCACGCAAAACTTTAATATCCAATCACTAAGTTTTTGGCGGTTGCGAAGCCGTCGAAAATGATTCTCCCATCGAATTCACTCCGCTCAGGCGGAGTGAGCGGAAGCCCACCCTTAAACAAGGTGGGCTTTGTTGTTTTGGGGCGGTGGCGGTTTCTTATCGCCCGCGGCTTGTGCCACGGCTTCCAGCGGCCCAGGACGCGAAAGAAGGCTATTCTACAGGGTCGCCGGGATGCCCCAATCGCGCGAAAATACAATCTCATCCAGACCCTTGCGAGTCCGGACCGGTACGGGAGCCGTTTCATCTATGTAACCGATCGCAAAGGCGGCGCCGATCTCGAAATCGTCCGGAATGTGGAATTCGCCGCGGGCACGCTGGGTGTCGAATCCGCCCATAAAATGGGCTCGCAGGCCCAGCGCCGTCGCCTCGATCGCCAGATTGGCCGTCGCCGCGCCCGTATCGTGCAGTGCAAACCGGTTTGGCTTGCCGCTGTGGCTGAACGTCTTCCTGCCGCTCGAGAATCCCAGCGCCCAAGCCGTTTTGGCCCACTGCTGGTTCCGCTCCATCAGCAGGCCGAGAATCTTCTCAAACTGTCCCGGTTCCGCCCGGGTGGCCAGCATATATCGCCATGGCTGCTCATTGAAACAGGACGCCGCCCAGCGCGCCGCCTCGAAGAGACTGCGCAGCTTTTCGGGCTCGATCGGACGGCTCGAAAACTGGTTCGGGCTCCATCTCGTTCGGATCAGTTCGTGCAGGCCCGCCGGGGGAGTGTTGGAGGCTGAAGACATGCCGTTTTTGGATGCAGTTCGGCGCTCTTTAGTCGCAGGCCGCGCTCGGGCGTCCGTTGAACGCTAGAATCGGATTTACCGTTAAAAATGTCGGATAAAAAATTGCAGGTCATCCCTCTCGGCGGATTGGGTGAGTTCGGGATGCATATGATGGCCCTCCGGTATGGCGACGATATCGTCGTGATCGATGCCGGAATGATGTTCCCCGAAGCGGAATTGCTCGGCGTGGATATCGTCACGCCGGATCTGACGTTTCTCAAAGAGCATCGCCAGCACGTGCGCGCGCTGCTGCTGACGCACGGTCACGAGGACCATATCGGCGCGGTGGCTTTCTTCCTCGCCGAATTCAGCGTGCCGGTGTATGGAACGGCATTCACTCTTTCGCTCGTCGAGCGGCGTCTCGAAGAGTATTCAGTGGACGAAGATCCCATACTGCGCGCGGTCAAGCCGAAGGACATCGTCGAGATCGGCCCGTTCAAAGTCGAGTTCATCCACGTCACGCACTCGATCGTGAGCTGCGTGGCGCTGGCCATTACGACACCGGTTGGGGTTGTCATCCACACGGGCGATTTCAAAGTCGACCCGACGCCCACCGATAACGAACTCTTCGATCTCCACACGCTGGCCGATTACGGAAAGCGCGGCGTGCTGCTGCTGCTCTCCGATTCCACCAACGCGGACCGGCCCGGCTACTCGGATTCCGAACGGGGCGTGCGTCCGCGGCTCGAAGACGTCTTCAACCGCTCGGAGAGCCGCCTGTTCGTCTCCTGCTTCAGCTCGTCGATTCACCGGCTGCAGCAGATCCTGGACCTCTCGGAGGAGTTCGGCCGCAAAGTCGCTCTGGTGGGCCGCAGCATGATCGCGGTTACCGAGATCGCGCACAACCATGGGTTCCTCAATATTCCCGATAACATTCTGATTCGGCCGCAGGACGTGATGGGCGCAAAACCGTCGAAGGTGACGGTGCTGATTTCGGGCACGCAGGGCGAGCCCATGTCGGCCCTGTCGCGCGTAGCCGTCGACAATCACAAGAACATCTCCATCACGCCCGGAGACATGGTGGTGCTCAGTTCGCGCATCATTCCCGGCAACGAGAAGACCATCTTCCGCATGATCGACCACCTGAGCAAGCGCGGCGCCGACGTGTTGTACGGCAGCATGAATCCGCCTTTGCACGTCTCGGGGCATGGATCGAGCGAGGAACTGCGTCTGGTGCTGAATCTCGTCCGGCCGCGCTATTTCGTGCCGATCCACGGAGAGTACAGGCAACTGGCCAAACACGCCCGGCTGGCCGATCACCTGCGGAACGTAGGCTTGGAAGAGACCTTCGTTCTCGAGACCGGCGACGTTTTGGAACTGGACAAGAGAGGCGCGCGAAAAGCGGGGCGCGTGACTGTCGGGCGCATCTGCATCGATTCCGGCGCGGTGGGAGAAGTGGTGGGGGACATGGTGGTCCGCGACCGCCGTTTGATTTCCGAAGACGGCATCGTTTTGCCGATCATCGCCATCAACAAGCACACCGGAAAACTCGAAGGGAGGCCGGAGATTGTCAGCCGCGGATTCGGACTCGAAAGCGACGCCGAATTCATGCGCGCCCTGCGCGACGCGGTGGAGAAGACTCTCGAGGGATCGAGCGCCGAAGAGATGACGGATGCCGGCGTGGTCAAAGAGAAGATTCGGGCGGACCTTAAGCGCTATATTCATCGCCACGCGGAACGGCGGCCCATGATCATGCCGGTCATTATGGAGATTTGAAACAAGCCTTATGAAGATAGCAATCGTCGGCGCTACCGGTTTTATCGGATCGAAACTGCGGGATGAAGCTGTCAGCCGCGGGCATGTTGTGACCGCGGTCACCCGGAGCCCGGACAAGCTGCCGAAGAGCGATCGTATTATTCCCGCGCCGGGCGATGTGAACGACGTCCCCCTGCTCACTCGGTACTTTCGCGGGCAGGATGCCGTGATCCATGCTTACGCGCCGGGGCGGGGAATCGGTGCGCAGGAGAGTATGGAAAAGCAGCGGGCAGGCACGCTTTCCATCATCGCGGCGGCGAAAGCGGCCGGAGTCAAACGCCTTCTCGCGGTGGGCGGTGCGGGCAGTCTGGAGGTCGCGCCCGGCGTTGCCCACTTCGATACGCCGGAGTTTCCCGCCGCTTACCAGGGCGGCGCGCGGGCCACGGCCCAGATCAAGGACTTGTTGCGCGCCGAAAAGGATCTGGACTGGACCTTCTTATGTCCCTCAACCAGCATTGCCCCCGGTGAGCGCACGGGGAAATTTCGATTGGGGGGCGATCGGCTGTTGATCGGCGCGGACGGTCAGAGCCGCATTTCGGTGGAAGACTACGCAGTCGCAATGATCGACGAACTGGAGAACCCGAAGCACACCGGCCACCGCTTCACCGTCGGCTATTGAATTTATCTGCAACCCTGCTGCTCCGTGGGGCAGGTTGCCAACCGGTTGCCATCCTGCCCGCGTGCCAGTCTATGAATTCTATGAAAATACTCTAAGCAGGCAGCTCTACGTCCATCTCTGTGATGAGGCCAGCCGGAGGCCAATCCTCGCGGCGCGGGATGTCAACTCGTCCACGGATCGGCCAGTTACAAGGACTGTGGCCAGCTCAGTGTCATAGCTCTACCTGCTCTGAACATAAGGCACAAGCGTATTCCACCTCGTCCACGCCACGCCCGCGATCACCATCTGCACCGCGACCACCAGCGCCACGCATCCCGGCCAACCGAAGGTTTGCCATAACCACGCCGGAGCCGTCCCGCCGAAACTTCCTCCCGCATAATAGAAGCTCACGTAGAGTCCCAGCGCCAGCGCCCGGTTGTGCTTCGCGGCCGTACCCACAAAGCTGGTGGCGGATGCCTGGGCGATGAAGGCGCCGGAACTGCAGATCGCGAGGCCGGCGATGACAGCCCAGACATTCGGAACCAGCGACAGCAAAGCTCCAGCCACGCCAAGCAGCGCCGCCCGGATCAGCATCTTCCCGTGACCGTCCTTGTCGATACGCCGCCCCGCGAAGGGAGTCACAACCGCGCCCACCAGATAGACGGCGAAGATCGATCCGATCGCCCCCGGGCCCAGTGAAAACGGCGCCGCCGCGAGGTGGAACGCCACGTACGTGAACAACGCCGTGAGCGAGAACAGGACGCAGGAACCGACGCCGTATGCCGCCACCAACTGCTTGTTGCGCAGATGATCCAGCACTCCGTCAATCAGCCCATTGACCAGCCCAGTAGGCGCGACGGGAAGGGCGAAGCCCCGCTCCGCCGGCAGGCAGGCCCAAAGATACGCCGCGATCGCAAGGCTGATGCATCCCAGGATGACGAAGGCCCAGCGCCAGCCCAGATGCTCGGCGGTAAACCCCGCGATCACCCGACCGCTGAAGCCGCCCACGATGGTGCCGCTGACGTAAGCCGATATCGCCGACGCCACGTGGCCGGCGGGCCATTCATCGTGCACGTAAGCGGTGGTTACGGAAAAGACTCCAGGCGTCGCCACACCCTGAACGAATCGCCAGAAAAGAAGCGCGCCCAGACTCGTGGAGGTGGCAGCCAGCAGCGTCGCGATGCCCAGCGTCGAAGCGGAAAGGACGATGATGGGTTTGCGGCCAACGCGGTCCGCGATCCGGCCCATCACCGGCGCAGCCAGCGCGACACCCAGCGTGGACGCGGTGACCATCAGGCTGATCATCACCTTGCCGGCATGAAAAACCTCCGCGAGCATCGGAAGGATGGGCTGCGGCGCGAATAAAGTAAGAAACGCGCAGAAGCCGGCGAGGACTACCGGAATAACGGATGGGTTCACTTAACCCACACTTAATCAACCCTGATCTTTTTCCGTCTCCAGGCGCGCCGCGTCCTTCGCGACACGCGCCACCGGATCGCCATCCGCCAGACCGTAGTAACCGCGCACGCGGCCCCGCTTGTCGATCAGCACGAAGCGGGTGCTGTGGTCGAGGCCCGCCCCCACATTTCCGAGCTTGAATGCATCGTGGTCGAGCATGTCAAGCGTGGCGCTGTCGCCGGTAAGAAAGGTCCAGCGCGCGTCGTCCGCCGCGAACTTCCTGCCATATTCGGCGAGCGCCTGGGGGGTATCGCGCTGCGGGTCCACCGTGAATGAGACCAGCTTCACGCCGGGGCCGGTGGCGCCCTGGATCGAGTGCATCCGCGAACTCATCCGCGGACAAGGACCCTCGCAGTTGGTGAAGATGAAATCCGCTACCCATACATGACCGTCCAGCGACGAACGGTCGAACTTTTGCCCCTGCTGGTCGAGTAACTCAAACCGCGGAATTTCGCCGAGCACGGGCAATGGTTTTTCGCGCGCGCACCCGCCCAGCAGCACAAACAGCAGCGTGGTGGAAAAAGCTTTCATAAGGAAGGGCGGTCGAAAATCATCAGCCCGTATATTACGGGCAGGTAAACGATCGATGCCAGCAGCACACGACGGGCGCGCACGTTGGTCAGATCGAACGCCACCCGGACACCGGTGTAAAGGAACCATCCGCCCAGTATCAGCGCGCCCACCAAATACACTCTTCCCGACATCCCGAGCAACACCGGAAACAAGCTTACGGGAATCAGGGTCGAGGCGTAGAGAATAATCTGCCTGCCGGTAGACATGCCGTCCGGTTCCACTACCGGCAGCATACGGATCCCGGCGCGCGCGTAGTCTTCCCGGTACATCCAGGCAATGGCCAGAAAGTGCGGGAACTGCCAGATGAAGAGGATCGCGAACAAGGTCCAGGCTTCCGGTGTGAGCGATCCGTGGGATGCCGCGTAACCCATCAACGGAGGCATGGCGCCCGGAAGCGCCCCGATCACCGTCGACAGATGCGAACGCTGCTTCAAAGGCGTGTAAATGAATAAATAACTGCCCAGCGTGAAGGCGCCGAGCAGCGCCGCCAGCGTATTGACTCCCAGCGCCAGTTCGCCGAATCCGAGAACGGCGAGAACAATGCCGAACAGCAGCGCGCGAGGCGCGGTCATCTTGCCCGCCGGAAGCGGTCTGCCCGAAGTTCGCCGCATGAGCGTATCCGCGTCGCGCTCATACCATTGGTTCAGCGCCGCCGTGCCGGAAGCGATCAGCCCCGTGCCGATCAGCGTGTGCAGCAACAATATCCAGTTGACCGGATCCGCGGCCTCGCCGGGTGTCGCCTTCAGACCAAAGAAATAGCCCACCCCGGTGCTCATGAGGATGAGCCAGGTGATGCGCGGCTTGGTCAGTGCGATGTAGCCCTTCATCCGGGAAACGCAGTCGCCCTCGTGCCGGCGAATTCGGCCGCGGGAGCCGGTACGTTTCGGCGTACGAGGATCGCCAGTACGACGCTCGCGGCCATCGTGAACGCCCCCACCGCCACGTGCAGGACAGTGAAAGTCACCATCAGCGGCATGGGCTGTACGGCGTCGGCATAAGCAATCCGGCTCATAAACGCGGCAATTCCAAGGAAAACCTGGCAAAAGGCGATCGCGAGCAGACCGATCGACGCCACGCGCAACTCGCGGTTTCGAGCGTAGTGGAGCAGGATTCGCAACGAAATCCAAAGTATCACGCCCATAACGATCGGAGATGCCGAGATGTGATAGATGGACCCGATTGCCTTGTGTCTCGCCGCGGCCCCCAGTGCGAGTTGGGCCAGCACGCAAATGGGCGCCGCCAGCGACAGTTCCCGAATCGGATACCCCGGGGCTTCCTCGACGAACGCCGGCCCCCGCAGCCACCAGGCGGAAGTAAACAGCGCCATGGCAACCGTGGTGGAGAAGAAAAGCTGCGCCAGACACGCGTGCGCAGTCGAGATCCACCAGGGCAGCAGCAGAAGGACCGTCAGCCCCCCCAGCACGCCCTGCAAAATCACCGCTGCCAGCGCAATCACGCCGAGCCGGCGCAACCACCTCCGGCGTTCCGACCGGAACAACCAGATCATCGACACGATCGTCAGCAGGCCGACGGTTGTCGCCACCATGCGATGCCCGTGTTCATACAGGATGCCGCCTTCCATGGGCGGCATCAGTTTTCCGTAAGAAAGCGGCCAGTCCGGCACCGAGAGTCCCGCATCCCGGCTCGTCACCAGAGCGCCTGCCACTACCAGCAGCAGCGTGCAGAATGCCAGCAGGATCGACCATCGGTGAAGGCCCGGACTATAAACGCCGGAGCGGCCTGCAGTCTTCATTTGCTCTTTCCCGGTAAGTGGGGCGGACCCCATGGTCCGCGGCCGACGCCCTCGTCGGCTGTCCGTGGTTCGATGAACGGGTCCGGGGGGACCCGCGCGGACCCGGGGGTCCGCCCCACAATTTGTGAACTAACCGCCATAGGCAAAATCGATCACCGCCCTGCCGGAAGGCGCGAGCGTCAGCTTACCTTCTTTCCTGCCGTACTTCTCATGCACCGCTTCGACGGTATAGGTCCCCGGCGGCACACCTTTCAGGGTAAACGACCCGTCGTCTCCCGTGACGGCGAAAAAGGGATGCGGCGAAACCGCGATATAGCTGCGCATCCAGGGGTGGACGCTGCACGTGACAGGGAAGAGCACCTCCGCGGAGTCGAAGCGCTTGAATTTATGCTCGGCGCGCGGCGGTTGGGATTCGTTCCACGCCGGGTTCACCTGGCTCTCCGCGTGGACGTTGTGGTTCACGGGATCGTCGTTCAGGATCTCCAGTTGCTGCCCCTCCATAATGCCGAGCACGTGCGGTTCGTAGACGCATCCGCGCTGGTCCAGCGTTACCGCTTCAGCTGGCGGCGTCCATCGCGCGGGCGGCAGCCCGTCCTTAATCCGGACAAATACGTTCCGCAGGGTCTTGTTGGGATTCACCACCACCGTCTCGGCCTTTTGCGGCGCATGGTGCTGTCTTTCGCATTGCGGATTGGAAGACATATCGATGTCCGGCATCGCGGGCGCAACGCCATTGAAAAGGACACGGCCGGAGATGGTCCCCGCCGTGGCCGGATCGACATGCGCCGCGGGCAGACCGATTTCCGCGATATTGCCTGGTTGCGTGCCACTGCCGCAAGCCGCGAGAAAAAGCAGCGGCCCGGCCATCAGACGTTTCAATCCTCATTTTCACACGGGCGCTATCGCGCTCCGCCCGAAAAGCGCGCCCGGACCGCAGTATAATCGTGGAGTCGAGTGTTTTGGTGACTCTTTCCCTACTGTTTTCATAAGGGAAGCGGCGCCCCACCAATCGCCCTGGTTTGTAAATTTTCGAAACTCGACCACGCGCGTGTTACCTGAGGGCTCCCAAAGCAGTCAATTTTATACAACAATTGAAAATGCAGGCTGAATGACGACGAATACCACACCCACAGAACTGAAGGATTACCCGGAAGTCCACCGCATCGGATTACCCGAGCACGGGCAGACTCCCCCCGGCCCCGGCAAGCCGAAAAGGCGAGGCATTATCTGGGTCCTGTTCCTCTTAATCATCGCCGGCGTAGCGGGCTACGCGGTCTGGAAAGCGGGACAGAAAGGCACATTTCAACAGCCTAATCAGGGCGGCGGCCGCGGACGGGGCCGCGGCGCGAGGGGTGGTGGCGGAGGCCTCGGCCCGGTGCCCGTTGTCACGGCCAAGGTGCATCGCGCGGACCTGCCGGTATATCTGAACGGCCTCGGCAACGTGGCCGCGTTCTACACGGTTACGGTCAAATCGCGCGTGGATGGCCAGTTGATGAAAGTGAATTTCAACGAAGGCGATCTGGTCAAAGAGGGGCAGGTTCTGATCGAGATCGACCCCCGCCCGTATCAGGTGCAGCTGGAGCAGGCGGAGGGCACTTTGGCGCACGATACGGCTCTGCTCGACGACGCGAAGCTGGATCTCGAGCGTTATAAGACGCTGCTCGAGCAGGACGCGATTCCGAAGCAGCAGCTGGATACTCAGAAAGCGCTGGTCGGGCAATATGAAGGCAGCATCAAGCAGGACGTGGCGAACGTCAATAGCGCCAAGCTGAATTTGACTTATGCCAAAGTCACGGCTCCCATAACCGGGAACGTCGGTTTGCGCCTGGTCGACCCTGGAAATATCGTTCATGCCTCCGACGCGAACGGAATGGTCATCATCACCCAGCTCCAGCCGATTCAGGTGCAGTTCACCATCCCCGAAGACAGCCTGCCCGCGGTGTTGCAGAAGATGCGGGCCGGAGTCCATCTTCCGGTGGATGCTTACAGCCGCGACAACGGGAACAAGCTGGCGTCGGGCGAGTTCATGACCGTCGACAATCAGATCGACAACACGACGGGTACGGCGAAACTGAAGGCAGTCTTCAAGAACGAGGACTTTACTCTTTTCCCCAACCAGTTCGTGAATATCCGGCTGAAGGTCGACACTCTGACCCAAAGGCTCGTGGTTCCCGGGGTGGCGATACAGAATGGCCAGCAGGGCACCTTTGTATATACGGTCGATCCGGAGACGTCGAAAGTGCATCTCAAGACGGTGCAGGTCGGAGTAACCGACCAGGACAACGCCGAGATACGCTCCGGCCTGACGGAAGACGACCAGGTGGTTATCGACGGTACCGACCGTCTGGACGAAGGCACGTTGGTGCGCGTGCGCAAGCCCGGCGAACTGGATGCCATCAACGCCCCCAGCGGACGGCGGGGCCGGGGCGGCCGAGGTGGACGTGGGGCGGGCGGCGGCGCTAACGGCGGCGCCCCCAACAGCGGGGCCACCAGCGACGACGCCAAAGGTGTAACCGGTGCGACAGGCGAACAGCCCGGTATTGGGAGTAACCCAGGCGGGTTTCGCGAACGCAAAGGCGGAGGCGGCGACTTCAAAGGCGACTTCAAGGGAAAGAAAGGCGGAGGCGGTCCGCGGTGAGTCCGTCCCGCATTTTCATTGAACGGCCGGTAGCGACCTCGCTCATGATGGCCGGGGTGATCCTGATAGGCGTCGTGGCGTTCCGGCAGTTGCCGGTCTCGGCACTGCCCCAAGTCGATTACCCTACCATCCAGGTCATAACTTTCTACCCGGGCGCCGGTCCGGAAGTGATGACCTCGGCCGTGACCGCCCCGCTCGAAAAGCAGTTCGGGCAGGTGCCCGGATTGACGCAGATGACGTCGATCAGCTCTTTCGGCAGTTCGCTGATCACGCTGCAGTTTTCGCTCGACCTGAGCATCGACATTGCCGAGCAGGAAGTGCAGGCGGCCATCAATGCGGCCGGGACTTTCCTGCCGACGATTCTTCCGATTCCCCCTGTCTACAGCAAATCGAATCCGGCTGACGCGCCGATCCTGACCCTTGCCATCACATCGACCACCCTGCCGCTGCCGAAGGTGGTGGATCTGGCTGAGACGCGCATGGCGCAGAGAATTTCGCAGCTCAAGGGGGTGGGCCTGGTGAGCATCAGCGGCGGGCAGCGCCCCGCCGTCCGCGTGCAGGCGAACCCAGTCGCGCTGGCGTCTTACGGCCTCAGCCTCGACACGCTGCGGACGGCGCTGGGGAGCGCCAACGTCAATCAGGCCAAGGGCAATTTCGACGGCCCGTCGCAGGCATGGACGATCAACGATAACGATCAGCTGCAGTCCGGCAAAGATTACACGAAGATCATCATCGCCTACCGCAACGGCGCGCCCGTCCGGCTTACCGACGTCGCGACCATCATCGATGGCGCCGAGGATACGCACAAGAAGGCGTGGGTGAACGACACCCCGGCCATCGTGCTGAATATTCAGCGACAGCCCGGCACGAACATTATCGGCGTAGTCGATACGGTTATGGCATTGCTTCCGCAGATCCGGGCATCTCTGCCGCAGGGCGTCAATGTGCAGGTGATTACGGACCGGACGACCACCATCCGGGCTTCGGTCGACGATGTCGAATTCGAATTGATGCTGACCATTGCGCTGGTCGTGATGGTCATCTTCCTGTTCCTGCGCAGCCTTTCGGCCACCATCATCCCCGCTATTGCGGTGCCGCTCTCGCTGGTCGGCACCTTCGGCGTGATGTACATGCTCGGGTACAGCCTCGACAACCTTTCGTTGATGGCGCTCACGATTTCGACCGGTTTCGTGGTGGACGACGCGATCGTGATGATTGAGAACATCGCCCGTTATCTCGAGATGGGCGAATCGCCCATGCAGGCCGCGCTCAAAGGTTCGGCGGAAATCGGCTTCACGATCGTTTCGCTGACCGTTTCGCTGATCGCGGTGCTCATTCCTCTGCTGTTCATGGCGGATATCGTCGGCCGCCTGTTCCGCGAGTTCGCGGTGACGCTCGCGGTCACCATTATTTTCTCGGCCTTCGTGTCGCTGACCTTGACGCCGATGATGGCGGCCAGAATCCTGAAGCACAAGCCGGAGCACGAGCAGGGGCGATTCTACCGGTGGTCGGAGTGGTGTTTCGTCAAGACTATCGAACAGTACGGGAAGATGGTGCGGGTCGTATTGCGCCACCAGCCGATGACGCTTCTCGTTGCGGTCGGAACCCTGGCGCTGACGACGTACCTCTATATCGTGGTCCCGAAAGGCTTCTTCCCGATACAGGATACCGGCGTGATCCTCGGCATCTCGCAGGCGCCGGAGACGATTTCGTTCGTCGCCATGGGCAACAAGCAGCAGGAGCTTTCCCGGGTGATCATGCAGGATCCGGCGGTCGAAAACCTCACTTCATTCATCGGCGTCGACGGCCAGAACACCACCATGAACAGCGGGCGCATTCAGATCACCCTGAAGCCGCTTGAAGAGCGGAAGATCTCGGCGGTGGAAGTCATCCGGCGTCTGCAGCAAAGTCTCTCCCAGGTTTCGGGCATCACGCTTTACATGCAGCCCGTGCAGGATCTCACGGTCGAAGACCGCATCAGCCGCACTCAGTATCAATATGCGCTCGACGCACCGGACAAAGCGATACTCGATTTGTGGATTCCGCGTCTGGTGGAAAAACTGAAACAGATTCCCGAACTGCGCGATGTGGCGACCGACCAGCAGAATAACGGCTTGGGATTAGAGGTGGTGATCGATCGCGATACCGCGGGCCGGTTGGGCATCACGCCGCAGAACGTGGACGACGCGCTTTACGACGCCTTCGGGCAGCGGCAGGTTTCGACGATCTATACGCAGTCCAACCAGTATCACGTGGTCCTCGAAGCGGCGCAGCAGTGGCAGCAGAACGCGAATTCGCTGAAAGACATTTACGTGCAGATCGGATCGGCATCGGCGAATCTGGCTTCGACGGTCGCGCTGGCGGGCACCAATACGGCGCTGACGGGCGCCGCGCCCATCGCGCAGGCGCCACTCGGTTCGTTCACCAGCTTCAAAAGCGTCCCGACTCCCATCACTATCAATCATCAGGGGCAGTTTCCGGTGGTGACGCTCTCGTTTAATCTGGCGCCGGGCGCATCGCTGGGCGCGGCCGTCGCAAGCATTCGGAGAGTCACGGCGGACCTGGGCATGCCGGGCAGTGTCGAGCCCACGTTCCAGGGTACGGCCCGGGCATTCGAAAACTCGCTGGCAAACGAGTCGCTGCTCATTCTCGCCGCCATTGTTACCGTTTACATCGTTCTGGGCATTTTGTATGAGAGCTACATCCACCCGATTACGATTCTCTCGACACTGCCTTCGGCGGGCGTCGGCGCGATCGCGGCGCTGATTTTATTCCATGAGGATCTTGATATCATTGCCCTCATCGGCATCATTCTATTGATCGGTATTGTCAAGAAAAACGCCATCATGATGATAGACTTCGCGCTGGAAGCGGAACGCAAGGAAGGGAAGAGTCCGGAAGAGGCCATCTATCAGGCGTGCCTTCTCCGCTTCCGCCCCATCATGATGACCACCATGGCCGCGCTGCTGGGCGCGGTGCCGCTGGCTTTCGGCAGCGGCGTGGGCTCGGAGCTCAGAAAACCGCTGGGCATCAGTATTATCGGCGGCCTGCTGGTCAGTCAGGTTCTGACCCTGTTCACCACGCCGGTTATTTATTTGTGGTTCGGCCGGATCGCCGCATGGGTTGCCCGCCTGCGGGGATCGCAGCCGGAAGAATCGATGTCACTGCCGGAGATGACATGAACCACCGGCCGGCGACGACGAGGCAGCCGACACTTTCGCCGGCTTGCCAGGTGACGATGAGCGGGTCCGGGGGGACCCGGGCGGACCGGGGGGTCCGCCCCACGCTTTTTGTGAACCAATGCCACGCGAGGTTGACATGAGTATTTCCACGCCATTCATCGAACGGCCCGTCGCGACTACTCTTCTCACCGTCGCGCTCACGCTCGCGGGCGGAATCGCCTATTTCCAACTGCCCGTGTCAGCGCTCCCGCAGGTCGATTTTCCGACGATAAACGTGTCGGCCAGCCTTCCCGGCGCCAGTCCCGAAGTGATGGCCGCTTCGGTCGCCACCCCGCTCGAGAAGCAGTTCACCCGCATCGCCGGCGTCACGGAGATGACCTCCCGAAGCTCGGTCGGATCCGCGCAGGTCACTCTTCAATTCGATCTGAGCCGCGATATCAATGCGGCGGCGCGCGACGTGCAGGCGGCCATTAATGCCGCCGCCGGATTTCTGCCGTCGAACCTGCCGACCAACCCGTCGTACAAGAAACAAAACCCCGCCGACCAGCCGATCCTGATTCTCGCGTTGACATCCAATGTGGTTACCCGGCCCTGGCTGTATGACATCGCGTCATCGGTGTTTGCCCAGAAGCTGGCCCAGATACAGGGTGTCGGCCAGGTGCAGGTCAGTGGAAGCTCCCTGCCGGCCGTTCGCGTGGAAGTCAATCCGCAACCGGTGTCCCGGTACAACGTCGGGCTGGACCAGATCGGCAGTTTCCTGCAGGGCGCCAACGCCAATAAACCGAAAGGCTCGCTGGACAACGGTGTGACCACCACGCCGCTCATCGTGAGCGACCAGCTTCTGGAGGCGAAGGATTACCGGAATCTCATCGTTGTCTTCCGCAACGGCGCGCCGGTTCGGCTGTCGGATCTGGGACGCGTCGTCGATTCCGTCGAAGATATCCGGAATCTGGGACTCGCCGACGGTAAGCCGGCCGTGCTGATCCAGATCAGGCGTCAGCCGAATGCGAACGTGGTCGACGTTGTCAGGCGCATCAACGAAATTCTGCCGCGTTTCCGGGCTCAGTTGCCGCCCACGGTCGACTTTAAAGTCGAGAACGATCGCACCATCACCATCCGCGACTCGGTACGCGATGCGCAGCGCAATATGCTCATCTCCATCGGACTGGTGATCGTCGTCGTTTTCATTTTCCTGCGCAATGGATGGGCTACGTTCATTCCGAGCGTCTCGGTGCCGGTTTCGCTGATCGCCACGTTCGGCGCGATGTATCTTCTCGGATACAATCTCGACAATCTTTCGCTGATGGGGCTGACCATCGCCACCGGATTCGTGGTTGACGACGCAATCGTCGTCATTGAGAACATCACACGGCACATCGAAGACGGAATGCCGGCGATGCGGGCCGCGCTGAAAGGGGCGGAGGAGATCGGCTTCACCGTCGTCTCGATGAGCGTCTCGCTCATTGCCGTCTTCATCCCGATTCTGATGATGCCGGGTATTATCGGCCGTTTGTTCCGGGAGTTCGCGGTCGTCCTCTCGGTAGCCATCGCGGTATCTCTGGCTATTTCGCTGACGGCCACGCCGATGATGTGTTCGCGGCTTCTCAAAGTCAAACACGCCCACGGACGGCTGTATAACTGGAGCGAGAAATGCTTCCAGTGGATCATCTCCACCTACGCATCCGCGCTGCAGGCCGTGCTGAGTCACCCCGCGCCCGTGTTGCTGGTGATGCTCCTCACGGTCGGCATCAGCGGCTATCTTTACGTCAAGATTCCCAAAGGATTCTTCCCGCAGCAGGACACAGGGCGTTTACAGGGCCAGGTGCAGGGCCAGCAGCACATCTCGTACCAGTCCCTCGTGGAAAAGGCGAAGTGGTTTGAGGAACAGGTTCGGTCCGATCCGGATGTGGATACCGTCGGCGTAACCGCCGGGAGCAACGGCGGCGGATGGGGCGGCGCCGCTTCCGCACAGATATTCGTGCAACTCAAAGCGAAGCGGAAGACCACGCCCGACCAGGTCGTTGCCCGCATCCGCAACAAGACCTCGGGGATGCCGGGCGCAACGCTTTATCTTCAGTCCCAACAGGACCTTCGCATCGGCGGCCGGCAGAGCAACGCCCAATACCAATACACCCTGCAGACGCAGGAGCTCGATCAGCTCAACCTGTGGGCGCCGAGGGTTCTGGACAAGTTATCCGCATTGCCGGAGTTGGTGGATGTGAGTTCGGACCAGCAGAATTCAGGTCTCTCTTCGAACGTCATTATCGACCGCGATACCGCATCGCGCCTGGGGCTCACCGCGCAGGCGGTGGACAGCGCGCTCTATGACGCCTTTGGCCAGCGCCAGGTGTCGACGATGTATAAATCGATCAATCAGTACCACGTCGTCCTCGCGCTTGAGCAGCAGTGGTGGGAGAGTCCGGACTTCCTGGAGAAAATCTATGTCCAGACGCCCCGCGGCCTCTCTGTTCCGTTGTCGACCTTTGCCCACTTCGCGCAGGGGACCACGCCGGTGAGTTTGCCCCATCAGGGGCAATTTCCCGCTACCACGATTTCGTTCAATCTCCCGGATGGCGTGTCGCTCAGCGATGCCGTGCTGGCCATCAACAAGGCCGAACTGCAAATGGGACTGCCCACCAGCATCACCGGCAGCTTCGCCGGCACCGCGCAGGCATTTCAGGATTCATTGTCAAGCCAGCCCATCCTGATCCTGACCGCGCTGCTGGCCGTCTATATCGTTTTGGGAATCCTTTACGAGAGCCTGATTCATCCGCTGACCATCATCTCGACGCTGCCTTCGGCGGGCGTCGGCGCCTTGATCGCTCTGGTGCTGTTCAAGACGGAATTGTCGATCATCGCCATGATCGGCATCATTCTCCTGATCGGGATCGTGAAGAAAAACGCGATCATGATGATCGATTTCGCGCTGGCCGCGGAACGCACCGGAATGACTCCGCGGGATTCGATCTATCAGGCCTGCCTGCTGCGCTTCCGGCCCATCATGATGACTACCGCCTGCGCGCTTCTCGGCGGCATGCCCATGGCGTTCGGATATGGCGTCGGCTCCGAATTACGCCAGCCCCTCGGAATCGCGATCGTCGG
>Ga0181530_10003573_pt1 | contig 17224 bp, 14 predicted proteins | sample PEATcosm2014_Bin_42_FD_119769 | JGI IMG/M metagenome (GOLD analysis project Ga0181530, IMG submission 119769) | Peatland microbial communities from MTU Mesocosm Facility, Houghton, MI, USA - PEATcosm2014_Bin10_60_metaG | ecosystem: Environmental > Terrestrial > Soil > Wetlands > Peat | place... | reverse complement strand
GCGGATGGTTCTCCGGCTCCATGCGGCTGACGTACAGGAAATATCGCCCCGTTTCCAGGCCCAGCTTTTCCAGCGCCGCCGTCCCCTCTACCGGCCCCACTTCCGCCCCGTAGGGAATGAACACGCTCTCTTTGCCGTAGCGCTCCCGGTAGTATCGCTGAATGGTCCGCGCATCGGTCACCACCACGGTGGGGCAAAAGGTCGCCAGCCATTCCGATGCCAGGTACCATCCCTTCGCCAGCCGGTTCCACTTCCCGCGCTTGCGCTCGATGCCGTCCACGTTCAGCGCCACCGGAATCCGCGAAACGCGCGGCAACAGGGTGAAGATGGCGTTGGCCCCATTGCAATACAGCGCTACGTCCGCGCGATGCTCCACCAGATGCAGGGTGGAAACCAGGGTGTGCGCCAGGGTATCGAAATATTTATGGCGAATGGTGGGAAGGTACTGGAGCCGCACGCCGCGGTAGGTTTCCCTCTCGAAGCGCTCGCGGCAGTAAACCGTCACCTGGTGGCCGCGCGCCGCCAGGCGGGTCGCCAACTCCTCGGCGAACGTCTCGAAGCCGCCGTAATTGGCCGGAATCCCACGCGTCCCCACCAGCGCAATCCGCATGTCTCAGCGCGCGGCGCCGGTCTTCATGTCCGCGCCGCTTCCGACCGCGACAGCACCCGCACCATCTTTTTGGGCGCCTGCTTGCTCACCGGCGCATACTGGAACCAACTCGCCATATAAGCGTCGTCCACCCGCCTGCTGGCCTGGATGCGTTTGCGCTTCTGCAGCACGCGCCCCAGGTTCCTCGCCAGGAACCAATACGCCTTCAGCGAGCTGTGCTCCCACAACAGGCAGCACATCACCACCACCAAGTCGCGCGCCGTGATGGAAAAACAGTTGCGCCGGTAAAGGTCCGGCGAAATGTTCTTGATGCGCATCAGGAAGCGGTTCTTCACCGAGTGCATGTTGATTTCCGGCGGCAGCGCCCGCCGGTTGCCGGGCAGCACTTTGCGCACGTGATAGCCGCGCGCATAGGGCGCGTAAAGGCATTTCCAGCCCATCAACTGCGCGCGCCAAGCCACATCGGCGTCTTCGCGGTAGACGAAGAAATCGGAATCGAAGAATTCCCCGTCCAGCGAAATATCTTCGATCATGGCCCGCCGGTACAGCGCCGCCGCGGCCGTTGCGCCGAATACGTACTCGTAGTGCAGATAGTGCCCGTTGTCCACTTCCTGGCTGCCGCGGTCCAGGTGGCGCAGCATGGGGTTGAAATAAATCCCCGTCGAATCCACCACCGGTTTTTCCGGAATCTCGAAGTGCGCCGTCATGGCCAGCAGCTTGCCGCACACCGTACCGATCTTCTGGTCGAACTGCCCCGCGTCCACCAGCGCCTGAATGAAATTGGGCAGCAGCAGCACGTCCGGATTCAACGTCAGCACCCAATCGCCATTGGAAAGTTTGATGGCCTGGTTCTGGGCCGCCGCGAACCCCACGTTATCGTCGTTGTAGTACACGCCGCAGCGGTCTTCGAACTGTTCCAGAATATCGATCGTTCCGTCGGTCGAACCATTGTCGACCACGATGATCTCTTTATTCGCGTACTTCTGCGACAGAACCGATTCGAGACAACGCTTAATGAAACGGCCGCTGTTATAAGTGACTATCGTGACGGAGACGAATTCGTTGTGCGCCATGAACGAGAACCTGAGTAACCGAACCTTTTGAACATCCGTATACGCTTTCAGAACCTGGGGCCGGACCAAACTGCTCCATCCCCCCAACCGGTCCAAAAACACCGGCTGGCGAGCCGCACGACTTTCCAGCTATCCGTTATGGGCTGCAGACTCCCATGCAGGATCGATTCTACTACGGCCCTGAGAAGGGAGCCCGTCACTACCGCCAGACACACCACCCGCAATGCCGCCGGGTGGAAGTGTTTGGCTGAATATCTCAGTAGACTACGATACCAGTAAAAGCGCCGCATCTGCACGCTCAGCCGGGGGATAGAGTGCCCGCCTGTATGTTTCACAACCGCCTCCGGTACGTAGTACCAACGGTATCCCCGATCCATTGCCCGGCGGCAGAAATCCACGTCCTCGAACCATAGCGGGTGAAATCCTTCGTCAAATCCACCCAATTCGCTCCACACCGCGCGCCGCACCATCAGAAATGCCCCCGCCGGTTGCTCGACCTCCATGCGCATCGAGTAGTCCCGTCCCAGACCCCGATACCGCCGGTTCACGGGATTATTTGGCCAGATGCGGTTTAGCAAGAGAGCTTCCAAAATCAACGCCCCCGGCGAAGGCAGTTGCCGCGCCATGAATCCAACCTGCGGCGTCCCGTCGGCGTTGACCATCCGTCCGCCCGCGCCCGCCGCGCCCGGCAGGTCGCAAGCCTCCCGCAGCGCTGAAGCGTCCGTCAGCATCACGGCATCCGGATTCAACAGCAGCATATAGCTGCAATTCAATACCGCAAACCCCTGATTCACCGCTGCCGCAAAGCCCCGGTTCTCCTGGTTGGCGATCAGGTGCGCGCCCCGCCGCGCCACCTCCGCGATGGTGCCGTCGCGCGAGGCGTTATCCACCACTACCAGCGCCGCGCACCGCCCCATCGCCGCATCCAGGCACGCGCCGATCTCAGCCTCCGAATTGTAGGTGACGATGACGATTCCGACTCCATCCATGTGTCACAATGCCCCACCGCCGGTCAATAAAAAATACAGCCGCCAATAGGCATCCCACCCCTCCGCCGTCTGCAATTCCCGAATCTCGCGCTCGTTCCTGCGCAGGAATTCGAGTAGGACAGGCCCGCCGGCCTGTCCCTCCGCTTTGCGCCGCGCCGCGCCAAACCCGCCCATTCCCTCCCACTTCCCGCGCGCCCAGGCCAACCCCGCACCGTGCCGCAGCGCCACCGCGCCCCACAGCGCCTGCCCCGCCACCACCGGCCACAGCGGCATTCCCGCAAAATGCCGCGCCACCAGCCACACCTGGTTGCGCGCCATGCGCCGCACCGTATCCGGGTGCCAGCGGCCCAGCGTGGCGCTGCCCCGATGCCACGCCACCGCCTCGGGGATGTATTCGCCCGCCAGTTCCCTTTGCGCGCAGCGCACCCCGAAATCCACGTCCTCCAGATACGATTCGAAACTCTCCTCCAGATACCCCACGCGCTCGAACAGCTCCCGGCGAAACAGCGCCGCCGTCCAGGGCGCCGAAAAAATCGCGCGCCGGTTTGCGAATAGCGGCCCATCCGCGCAACCGCTGCCCGCGCGCCACGCCGTCCCCGCGCGGCTGAGCAGATCGAACGCGCCATCCATCCCCGCTTCCCCCATCCGCAGAATCTTCCCCGTCGCGAACCACCCCTGCGCTTCCGCCAGCCGTTCGAAATAATCCGGCGCCAGCTCCACATCGGTGTTCAGCACCGCGATCCATTGGCCCGCGCTTTCGCGGATTCCCCGGTTCACCGCCGCCGCGAATCCCGCGTTCCGCCCCATGGCGATCACCCGCGCGCCCGCTGCCCGCGCCATTTCCGGCGCGCCATCGCTCGAGCCGTTGTCCACCACGACGGTTTCCGCCGCCGGCCGCGTCTGCGCGGCCACCGTCCCCAGCAGCCGCTCCAGCGGCTCGCGGCCGTTCCACACCGGCACGATGGCGCTAATAGTCATCGGAGGAATCGCTTCTTCAGCAGAAACGCCAGGTTCTGGAATCCATCGCGCCACGCGTTCAGCTTGGTCTCGCCCAGCCGCGAGGAATACTGAATCGAAATCTCGCCGAAGCGGATGCGCGGATTGCGCAGCGCTTCGATTTTGATCTCCTCGGAGAACGCCATCCCGTCCGATTCCAGCTTCATGTCTTGCAAGATCGACCGCCGCAGCACCCACATCCCCGATTGCGAATCCCTCACCCAGCGGAAAAACAGCGCCGACATCGCCAGCGCCAGCACCAGGTTGCCGAATTTGCTGCGGAAACTCATGGCCCGCCGGTCGCGCACCGGAAACCGCGAAGCGTTCAGAAAATCCACTTCCAGGTGCAGGAACGCCTCCAGCAGATACGAGAGCGCGTCCACCGGATAGCTGTGGTCGCCATCCAGCGTCACGATCAGATCGGCCGATGCCACCCGGAACCCGCGCTTGTAGCTCCGCCCATACCCGCGCACGTCTTCGCGGATCACCTTGGCGCCCAAACTGGCCGCCACCTCGCTGGTGCGGTCGGTGGACGCGTTGTCCACCACAATCACCTCGTCCACGAATTCCGGCATGGCGCGCAGCACCTTTTCGATGCCTTGTTCCTCGTTCAGGCAGGGAATGATGACCGTTATCGACTGTCCTTTATACATGTCCCGACTTTTTGCGCTCCCGCGGCGTCCTTACCATAGAAACACCGGCTGATATCATGAAGCTAATGAAGCGTTTCCTGCTCCTCCTTGCCTGTTCGGGCGCTTTCGCCTGCGCCGCCGAGCTCGCCACGGTTCACACCGTGTACCTGCTCCCCATGTCGCGCGGCATGGACCAGTTCCTCGCCAGCCGCCTCACCAACGGCCATGTCCTGCAAGTCGTCACCGATCCTAAACTGGCCGACGTAATCCTTTCCGACCACATCGGCGAAGGCTTCGAAGCGCAGATGGCTGCGCTTTTCCCGCCGCCCGCGCCGCCCAAACCCGCCGCGCCGGCCGCTCCCGCCACGCCGCCGCCCGCGGCCACCGCCAGCGCCTCCACGTCGCCCATGGCCATGTTTACCGACCCCACCAACAAAGCGGCCAACCCCGCCATGAGTTCCTCCTTCTCCCGCACCAGAGGCACCATCTTTCTGGTCGACGCCAAATCGCACGAAGTCCTCTGGTCCGTCTACGACCCGCCCAAATCCACCACCGGCAAGTCCCTGGACCGCACAGCCACCGACATTGTAAGCCGCCTCAAACGCGACATGAATAAGAAATAACGCGAACCCAAAACCTGAGCGCTGTAGGGCAGGATGGCATCCTGCGGCGGGTTGGCAACCCGCCCGCCCCGGCTCACGCCCGCTTCCTCCTCACCATCTCTCCATACCCCTCCACCAATCTCCCCGTGATCGCCTCCATATCCCAATTCGCCTCCACTTCCGCGCGCGCCCGCGCGGCCATGCGCGCCGCCTCTTGGCGGTCTTCCAGCAGCCGCACCACGCGCTCCGCGAAGCCGCCGGCATCGTCCGCCAGCGCGCAGGTCCCGCCATCCTTCCACGCCAACCCCTCCGCCCCTACCGTCGTCGATACCACCGGAATGCCCGCCGCGAACGCTTCCAGCAGCTTCACCCGCACCCCCGAGCCGCTCAGAATCGGGCACACGAATAGCGCATACCGCGCCAGCGGCTCGCGCACGTCTTCCACCAGCCCCAACATCTCCAGATGCTCCGCATAGTCCGCATAGGTGTGCGCCGGCGGCGGGTCCGACCCCGCCAGCGCCAGCTTCGCCCGCGGCTCCCGCTGCAGAATCAACGGAAACACCTCGCGCATGAACCACTCCAGCGCCACCCGGTTGGGCTCGTGGCGGAAGCTGCCCACGAACAGCAGCGTATTCTCTTCGCGCCCCGCGGTGCGAAATTCGTAGCGCCGCGTATCGATCCCCGCCCGCAGCCCCGCCCGCAGCCGCTTCTCCAGGTCCGGCCGGAACGACAGCAGGTAGTCGCGATTCGCCGGCGTGCACACCTGCACCTGGTCGAATTCCGGCAGCGTGCGCAGTTCGTACCGCAGCGCCCGCAAATATTCGATGCGCGCCTTCACCTCGCTGCTCAACCCGATCATGTGTCCCAGCCCGCGCCCGATCGATTGAAAATAAATGTCGTGCTCGAACAGCGCCGTGGCAATCCGCCGGTACGCCCCGTGATACTGCGCGAGCGGCGTGTACTCCAGTTGCAGCACGTCGATCTTCCGGGTGTAGATCTGGCGGTGAATCAGCCACTCCAGATCGCCGTTGGCGAATTCCCGCACCGCGTGCGGCAAGAGCGCGCCGAAATCCTTGGGCGATCCGCTCGGCCGCACCAGCCATTCCGCCGACGCGCAGAACTCGCGCAGCTCCAGGTTCTCCTTCTCCTGCCACGCCCAGTCCAGCAGCCCCACCACGTGCACTTCGGCGCGCCTGGCCATCTCGCGCAGCGTCTGGTACATGAACACGCCGCCGCCGTGCACCGGCGGGCAAATCGGATAGGGCGAAACGAACAGCACCCGCAACCGCCCCGGCGCGCTCTCCATCTCATCGAAGCGGTCGCGATAGTATCCGCCCAGCGGCCGCAGAAAGGCTTCCGTATCGCTCACCCGCGCCGTGGCGCGCGCCCGCCATCGCGAGCGGCAAGCTCCCGGCAACTGCCGGAACGCCCGCCAGATGGCGTCCAAATTCGGCCGCGCCGGCGGATCTCCCAGGAAAACCGCGATCACCGCCCCCGCCCACGCAAACACGAAATGCGACGCCAGCCGCCGCCATTCGTGAATGTTTTTCCAGCAGAACAGCAGGTAGTTCTTTTTCAGCACCGCCTGAATCTGCTCTTCTTTGAATCGTTTCCCGATGGTTCCGCGATGTTCGTGATACACCACGCTGCGCGGCTGGTACAGCACCTTCCATCCGCGCTTCCACGCCAGGTAGCCCAGGTCCGTGTCTTCCAGGTAAAACGGCGCCAGCAGTTCGTCGAACCCGCCCAGCTCGAAAAATTTCCGGCGGTCGAACGCGCACGAACCGCCGCCGCCGTAAAAACATGGAAAGAGGTCCTTCACCGCGGAATCGATGCGATGCCGCACCCGCAGCCCGCCGTCTTCCCACCACCCCTGCGTCAGGCCCGTCTCTTCCCGCAGCCGATGCGGGTCGCTGAAAAAAATCTGGCACGATACCGCGAAAACGTCGGCATCGCGAAACCCTTCCACCAGCGGCGCCAGAAAATCCGGCGCTACCCGCATATCGCTGTTCAGCAGCACCCCGACGCGATTTTTGGCCGCTCGAAACCCCGCGTTCGATCCCCCTCCGAACCCCAGGTTCGTTTCCAGCGCCACCACCTTCACGCCCGGAAATTCGCGCCGCACGAACTCCGCGCTGCCATCTTCCGACCCGTTATCGACAACTACAATCTCATTCTCCGGATCTCCCGCCAAAGCCTCGATTACCGAAGGCAGATACTTCGCCAGCAAATCCCGCCCATTCCAATTGGGAATGACAATCGAGGCACTGTAGGGCGGACGCCCCCGTCCGCGCGCGACCCCCTGGTCGCGCTGCTTCCTTCCCCCAAAAACCCACCAAGCCAGATCCGCCAACGCCAGAGCCACCGCGCTCGCCATCATCAAAAACGGCGAAATCACCAGCAGCGGCAGCGCCCGCAAAACCCTCTTCGCTAGCGCCATGTCAACTGGCCGGAACCACCGGACCCAGCCCCACCTTGCGCCCCAGCTTCACCCACCGCGACGTCCGGAACAGCGTCACCTGCTCTTCCAGCTTGCGCGCTTCTTCCTGCAAGGCGAGCGCCCACTCGGTGCGGTCCGCCAGTTCCTTCTCGGTGCGGTGCAGCGCGTCCACCGCCTTCACCAGCTCCGCCGTCTGCTTGTCGACTTCCGCGTTGAGGCTGGCTTCCACATCCTTGGCCCATTGTGTTTTGGCGCGAATATCTTCCTCCAGATCCCCCACCTTGGCCGCGTACTGGTCCGCCATTTTCCGCGCCGCTTCCTGTTCCCGCGCCAGTTCCTCCTGCACTTCCGCGATGCGCGCCCGCCGCTCCTCCACTTCCCGGTTCAATTCGTCCGCCCAGCGGTTGCTGCGCTCCAATTCCTCCTTTTGCTCGCGGAACATGGCCAGCAGTTTCTGGTGCTCGCGGTCGAATTCCGCCAGGTCCCGCTGCGCCTTTTCCAGCCATTCGTCTTTCGTCGCCAGTTCCCGCTCCAGCAGAGCGATGTGCCGCTCCCGCTCGCGCAGCACGTTGCCGGCCCGCGGAACGTATACAAACGTCGGGTTTCCCACTTGCGGCCGGTGCGCGCACACCGCCACGAAAAAGTGCGATTCGTCGGCCTCCGGCTCGCCCGCGTCCACCCGCACTTCGACCGTGTTCCCCGCTTCGTGCGGCTGAAACGTAACCCCCTCGACATGGTTTTCCAGAAACAAGGAAACGTGCGGGAAAATCGACTTCAATTCATCGCGGAACTCCGCGAAATCGAATTCGTGCACGTGAAACGGATTGGCGCCCTGCTCGCCGCGCGATTCCGTGTAGTACAGCTTATTGGGCGTCGAAACGATGAACTGCCCGCCCGGCGCCATCACCCGCCGCACCTCCAGCAGAAACTCCCGCCACTTCTCCAGGTGCTCGATCACTTCGAACGCCACCACCAGGTCGAAGCTCGCATCGGCGTGCGGCAGCGCCATGCACGATCCCCGCTCGAATTGCAGATTGGGCAGCCGGTAATTGCCGCGCGCGAACTCCACCGCCTCCGCCGCCACGTCCATCCCCACCACCGCCGCCGCCGTGTGCGCCAGTTCCGCCGCTCCGTATCCCGCTCCGCAGCCCGCGTCCAGCACGCGCTTGCCGCGCGCCAGCCGCGCCGCAAACGTGTAGCGCGCCATGTGCTCGTTGAGCAGGTCCACGTTTACTTCGCCCGGAATCAGCCGCTCGCCGGTGAATTCAGCCAAGCCGTTTCTCCAGTGCCGCCGCCGGCGCCGCGCCCAGCCGCGCGTTCACTTCCACCCGGCACGGCAGGTGAAGGTATCCGTAAATCTCGTCCGCCGACCGGCTCATCTGCAGCGCCACCGCGTTTTCGATCCAGTCGCACATGGTGTACCCGTGGAGCGTCCCGTCGGCGATGGCCGGCGAAAACGAAAACGACGCCGGATACAGCTCCGGCAGCTCCACGTGGAAATCCACCGTCACCGTATCGCCCGCCTGCATGGGCGCCAGCTCATAGCCTTCCCGCGCCGTGTTGGTACCCGAAAAATCCATCCCCAGTTGATTGCGCAGCATGAATCCCACCATGGGCAGCGCCACGTCCCCTTTGGCCCGCACGCTGATCCGCACCACGATGCGCGAATCCGGCTCCAGCATGCGCGCCGGCCGGCCCTGCTCGTCGAATATCCCGATCCCCAGAATCTCCGCCCGCCCGTCCCCATACCGGTGGTCGATATTCGGAATCGTTTCGATAATCTCCGGCGCGAGCGAGGGCCCCGCCGTCAACCGCTTCCCTTCGCCCGCCGCGTGATGCAGCAGGTAGCTGGAATCCTTTTCCACCATGGCCGCCAGGTACTTGGCGATCACCTTGTCCGGCTCGCCCAATTCCACCACGCGCCCGCGATCCAGCCACAACACCCGGTCGCCGATGGCCTTCACATCGCTCACCGCGTGCGAAACGAACAGAATCGTGATCCCCCGCGCGCGCAGCTCGTGCACCTTGCGCATGCAGCGCTGGCGGAAATAAATATCGCCCACCGCCAGCGCTTCGTCCACCAGCAGAATCTCCGGGTCCACGTTGATCGCCACCGCGAACGCCAGCCGCACCACCATGCCGCTCGAGTAGGTTTTCACCGGCTGGTTGATGAACTCCCCGATCTCCGCGAAGCTCTCGATGTCCTTGTACCGCCCATCGATCTGCTTGGTCGTCAGCCCCAGGATCGACCCGTTCAGGTACACGTTATCGCGTCCGCTGAACTCCGGATTGAATCCCGCGCCCAATTCCAGCAGCGCCGAAACGCGCCCGTTCACCGCCATGGTCCCGCGCGTCGGCTGCAGGATTCCCGCCACCATTTGCAGCAGCGTGCTCTTCCCCGACCCATTTTCCCCGACGATGCAGAAGGTTTCCCCGCGCTTCACCTGGAACGAGGCGTCCCGTAGCGCCCAGAAATCCCGATGCCGCCTGGCGCGCCCCAGCGACAGCAATTCCGTCAGCCGGTCGCCCGGCTTTTCGTAAATCGCGTAGCTCTTGGAAACTCCTTGGAATTCAACGGCATTCACGGCAGTGGAAAGCATTAGTGTAGCCGATTGCGCTATGTCACCGGTCTCGCCTGACCAGCCACCCTGACAATGAGGTCCAGCTTCTCAATGACCTCAGGGTCAATACGCTCCACGGGAACAAACTTCGTCAGGATGTGGTACTCCGTTTTTTGCATGAGATTACGCAGACCTAACTTTTCGAAGTAGGCCTGGAAAACGGGCCTGAGAAAATCGTCACTCGCCTTCACGTCCGGACTGAATGGATCTGGCCGGCCCAACGTTCTCAGCGCCGCGGATACCTGGTTTATGGCCTCCTGCATTGCCGCCTTTTGACGCTCCCGCACCGTTTCCGCGAACAGCGGGCCAGGTTCATCGTCCGCGTGCTCCGCGTATGCAAGCAGCGTCTCCGGGTAGCAGAGGTAGTTCTCGATCTCACGCCGCCGCCACATCGCCTCAACGAGCGGAGGTTGATCGTTCAAATCCTGTGCAACAGAATCGAACACGGCTACGCCGACCAGGTCTGGTTTAGCTTCCCGCAATCCGAAGAAGTGATCCCTGGCCTTGGGCGGCTGATTGGCCACATAATAAACAAACGGCTTTTCCAGAAGTGAGCTTGCCGGATGGCCCAAGCGTTCCGCAAATCCCTGCAGGACCGCCAAATCCGTTGAACCCTCCAGGTAAAGCACCCATCCCACCTGTTCCGCCTGATAGTATTGCTCAAAGCCAATGGCGCGCAGCGATTTCAGCACCTGGCTGCCGCGGTCGTCAATCCGATGCGGCTTGCCGACGAACGCCACTACCATGTCGCGCTCCGCGGCTTCGTTGAGGAGCACTTCGGAGTGACTCGCGGCAATTACCTGGCAGCCTTGGGCTTCCGCCGTCTGCGTCAACAACTGATAGATCTGCCTCTGCCGTAGAATCTCGAGATGGGCATCCGGTTCGTCGAGAAGCAGGACGGACCTTGGATGAGTGTACAGATGAGCCAGCAGAAGCAAAGTCTGTTGCAAGCCCCTCCCGGACGAAACCAAATCGAGCTCGGCCTCTCCCTCACGATAAGACATCGTGATCTGTCCCCGCTCCTTGATAAACTGCGGTGGATTCAGGGTCACTCCAAAGAGATTCTGGATCCGGGAAACCAATGCCGTCCAATTGGCCGGGTCGTCGGAATGGATCACGAAGCAGAGATTTCTCAACACCTCCGCGGTACGTCCTTCGCCGATCCGCACGTTAATAGCTCCCTCCTGGAGGCGGTCTTCCGTCGCCGCCATCCCGGACATTGGGGGCAAGAAGGCAACCCTCACCGGCGCTGCCAGCTTGGGAACCGGCATCCTTACGGGTTGAGACTCTTCGTTCATGCGCAATGGGCGGCAATAGAACGATTCTTCATTGGCGTAATCGAACTCGAAACCGCATTCCCACGTCTTGTCATCCGTAACCCCCGAAACCAGGATATCGATGCGGATGTTCCTGGTCTCCTGCTTACCGTTGGTGCGTTGAACCGCCCGGACGTGCAGGTCCCTCCACAGGAGATTGGCGTCCGGTACGGGTACGGCAATCAGATCGCGCCGGTTAATGGTCACGCCCGGCCGCTTCTCGGGCGTATCCTTCGCGGAGCGTTTCTCGAGCCACTTGCGGAGGCCGGCTTCCCACAGTGCGAGCGCCTGCAAAGCTGTGGTCTTACCGGAGTTATTGGGGCCGACGAAGACCACGGTTTTGCCCAGTTCGATCTCAACATTCTCAAGGCGCTTGAAGTTCTTGACCCGCAGGCTGGTGAGCATTGTGATGATGGTACCTCGCGGCAAACGCGATATGCAGCCCCTTCAATCCAGCTTCTTATGAAACCGCGCCGCGCTCAGCCCCAGCACCGTCACCCCGTACACCGCCATGCAAACCATCTGCGGCCAGAGCACGCTCGCCCCCACGCCCTTCAGAAAAATTCCCCGCACGCATTCCATGAAATAGCGCAGCGGATTCAAATATGTCAGCCACTGCACCACCACCGGCATATTGCGGATCGGGAACGCGAACCCGCTCAGCATGAAGGCCGGCATCGAAAAGAAGAAGTTCGCCATCATGGCCTGCTGCTGCGTCTGCGAAATCGTCGACAAAAACAGTCCCGCGCCCAGCGTTGTCATCAGGAACAGCACGGAGCACGCCAGCAGCAGCAGCGGGCTTCCGCGAAATGGGATGTGAAACAACACCAGCGCCACCGCCGTGATCAGCACCAGGTCCACGATCCCCACCACCGCGAACGGCAGCGTCTTCCCCAGCATCAGCTCCAGCGGCCGGATGGGCGTCACCATCAACTGCTCCATGGTGCCGATCTCTTTTTCGCGTACGATCGCCAGCGCCGTCAGCATCAGCGTCACCATCATGATGATGTTCGCCACCACGCCCGGCACGAAATAATTCCGGCTGTACAAGTCCGGGTTGAACCACACCCGCGTCCGCGCCGTCACGTCCGGAAAACTCACATTCACCGCCGCGCCCGCGCTGCGCGTCAGCACCCGCACCTTCTGCTGCCCCGCCATCACGTCGCTCGAAAATCCCGCGATAATGTCGGCCGCGTAACTGGAAACCAGCGACGCCGTGTTGGAGTTCGTCCCGTCCACCAGCACCTGCACTTCCGTCTGCCGTCCGCGGCGCACGTCGCGCTCGAATCCCGGCAGCACCCGCACCACCGCCTCCGCCGTCCCGCGGTCCAGCGCCTGCTGCGCCTCCTCTTCATTGCGCGGCATCGCCACCACGTCGAAGCGCCCCGATCCTTCGAACCGCTCCCGCAAATCGCGGCTCAGCGGCGAGCGGTCCATGTCCGTCCACGCGATCCGCGCGTGGTCCACGTCCAGGTTCACCGCGAATCCGAACACCACCAACTGCACCACCGGAGGAACGAACAGCAGGATGCGCATGCGCGGATCGCGCAGCGCCTGTATGAATTCCTTCCGCAGCATTACCCCAATCCGTTCCCACATAGTTCACGCCAGTTTCCGATTCACTTTGCGCGTCGCCAGCAGGAAAACAATTGCCGCGTATAGCGCCAGGAACCCCAATTCGCTCCACAAAACCCGCAGCCCCACGCCCTTCAAGAAAATGCCTTTCATGAGCGTCACCACGTAGCGCGCCGGAATCACGCGCGTGATGACTCGAATCACCGGCGGCATGGTCTGAATCTCGTACACGAATCCCGAAAGCAGGAACGCCGGCAGAAACGAGCTCAGAATTCCCATCTGGTACGCCTGAACTTGCGTCTTGGCCGCCGCCGAAACGAACACTCCCCAGAACAGCACCCCCACCAGGAACACGCACAGCGAAACCGCCATCAGCGGAATGCTGCCGCGCAGCGGCACTCCGAACACGAAAACCCCCACCAGCACGGCCAGCAGCGCGTCCGCCACTCCGATCACGAAGTACGCCGCCATCTTCCCCAGCACCATTTCCGCCGGCCGCAGCGGCGTCGAAAGTACCTGCTCCATGGTGCCCATTTCCCATTCCCGCGCGATCGTCAAGGAAGTCAACAGCGCCGCGATGATCTGTAAAATCACCGCGATCAGCCCCGGCACCACGTAGTTCTTCGATTCCAGCGAGCTGTTGTACCAGACGCGCAATCGCGCATCCACCGGCGCGCCCCCGCGCTCCCCGCCGCGCATGTTCTGCATCTGGCTGCGCAATTCCAGCGAATAGTTCCGCACCACCGTCTCCGCGTATCCCAGCACGATTGCCGCCGTGTTGGAATCGCTGCCGTCCAGCAGAATTTGCACCGGCGCCTCGCGCCCCTCCGCCCCGTCCCGCGAATATCCGCGCGGAATCGCCACCGCCATCAGAATGCGGTTCGTATCGATGGCCCGTTCGATCTCCTGGTATCCGCTCGCCATCCCCACCACGTCGAAATATTTCGATCCCTCGAACTGCTTGGTCAAATCGCGGCTGGCCGACGTCCCGTCCTGGTCGTAAACCAGCGTGGGCACGCGGTCCACGTCCAGGCTTAGCGCGTAGCCAAACAGCAGCAGCATCATCACCGGAACCGCCAGCGCCATGGCCAGGCTCCGCACGTCCCGCACGATGTGGTGCAGTTCTTTAACGAATACCGCCCGCAGCCTGCGATAGCTCATGCCGCCCGCCGTTCCTCTTCTTCGATCATGGCCACGAACACGTCTTCCATCGAAGGGGCGATCCGCTCCAATTTTTGCACCGCGATGCCTTTTTCCCCCAGCCTTTGGCGAATGCGCGGCATCGTCCCCTCCGCGTCGTCCACCGTCACGTGCAGGCCGCCGCCGAACACCGCTACGTCGCGCACTCCCGTCACGCCCTCCAGCGCCCGCATGGTCTCCAGCGCGCCCGTGGATTCCAGTTGCAGCAGGGCGTGGCTCGTCAACCCCCGCTTCAATTCCGCCGGCGTCCCCAGCGCGATCACCTTCCCCCGATACATCAGCGCCAGCCGATGGCAATTCTCGGCTTCGTCCATGTAATGCGTGCTCACGAAAATGGTGTGGCCGGTTTCCGAAAGATCGTGGATCAATCCCCAGAACGCCCCGCGCGCGATGGGGTCCACGCCGCTGGTCGGCTCGTCCAAAAACAGCACCGGCGGATCGTGCAGAATCGCGCAGCCCAGCGCCAGCCGTTGTTTCCATCCTCCCGAAAGCGTCCGCGTCAGCGTTCGCCGCCGCTCCGTCAGATTCGCCATTCGCAGCACGTAATCCTTGCGCGCCGCCCGCAGTTCTTTCGCCACCCCGTAAATTCCCGTGAAGAAATCGACGTTCTCTTCCACCGTCAAATCGTCATACAGGGAGAACTTCTGCGACATGTATCCGATGCTGCGCCGGATTTCCTCCGGCTGCGTCGCCACATCGAACCCGTTCACGCGCCCGCTCCCCGAAGTCGGCGTCAAAAGGCCGCACAACATCCGGATGACCGTCGATTTTCCAGCCCCGTTCGGTCCCAGAAATCCGAAAATCTCGCCCTTGCTCACTTTGATCGAAACGTGGTCCACCGCCACGAACGCGCCGAACGCCTTCACCAGCCCGTTCATCTCGACCGCCCATTCCGTCATGCCGCCGCCTCCACCTGGTGAATCGTCTTGATGAACGCCTCTTCCAGCGTGGCCGTCTTCGTGGCGCCTTTCATCTCATCCGGCGGCGCGCAGCGAATCAGCTTGCCGCGGTGCATCAGCCCCACCCGGTTGCAGCGCTCCGCTTCGTCCAGGTAAGCCGTGGTCATGAAGATCGTGATCCCGTCCTTCAGGAGCTGGTACAGAATCGCCCAGAAATCGCGACGTGAAACCGGGTCCACGCCGTTCGTCGGTTCGTCCAAAAACAGAATCTGCGGCTTGTGCAGCAGGGTGCACATCAGCGCCAGCTTCTGCTTCATCCCGCCCGAAAGCCGCCCCGCCTGCCGCCCGCGAAACTCTTCCATGCGCGTCATGCGCAATAGTTCCGCCGTCAGGCCGGCGCGCTGCGCGCCCGTAATATCGAAAAGATCGGCGTAGAAATCCATGTTCTCCTGCACCGTCAAATCGCCGTACAGTCCGAACCTTTGCGCCATGTACCCGATCTGGTCCTTCACCGCCCGCGCTTCCCGCGCCGCGTCGTGCCCCGCTACCGTGGCCGTGCCTTCCGTGGCATTCATCAACCCGCACAGCATCCGCAGCGTGGTCGTCTTTCCCGCTCCGTCCGGACCCACCAGCCCGAAAATCTCCCCCTTCTCCACCGTCAGGTCCAGGTGGTCCACCGCCGTCAATTCTCCGAACCGCCGCGTCAGCCCGTGGGTCTCGATAATCGCCATCGTCACTCCAAAACGATTTCCGCATCCGCCGGCATATTCAGTTTCAACTCGCGCCGCGGATTGTCCATTTCAATCTTGATGCGGTACACCAGCTTCACGCGCTCCTGCTGCGTCTGAATCTGCTTGGGCGTGAATTCCGCTTCGCTCGAAATGAACGTCACCCGTCCCCAGTAAACCTTCCCCGGATACGAGTCCGTGGTCAGCCTGGCCTTCGACCCCAGCTTCACTCTTCCCAAATCCGTCTCGTTCACATATCCGCGCAGCCAGGGATGGCCGATGTCTCCCAGGGTCACCACCGCGGTTCCCGGCGCCAGCACTTCCCCCACGTCCGCCGATTTCACCAGCACCACGCCATCCACCGGCGCCACCGCCACCGTATCGGCAAGCTGCGAATCGATCAGCGCCAGGTTGGCCCGCGCGCGCTCGATCTCCGCCCGCCGCGTGGCCAACTCCTGTTCCCGCCGCTTCATCTCGAACCCATTGGCCTGCGCCATTTTCAACGCCCCGCGCGCCCGCTCCACCTGAGCGCCCTGCTGGTTGATCTGCTCGACGCGCGGACCCAGCAGCACCAGCGCCTCCCGCTCCTTCGCCGATTTCAGCGCCGCCGCCGCGCTATCGTTCCGGTCGCGGTATTGGTCGTACTGCGCGGTCGAAATATCGTCGTCTTTGTAAAGCTTCTGCGCCCGCTCCCAGTCTTTCTGGCTGCGGTCCACTTCCGCCTGCGCCGCATCCACCGCCGCCCGCGCGTCCAGCTTCTCCTGCGGCCGCGACCCGTTTTTCAGCTCCGCAAAGCGCGCCAGGTTGGCGGCCACGTCCGCGTCGCGCTGCTCCACGTCGGCCGCCAGGTTGGCCTTCTCCCATTCCAGCGACGTCTGCGCCTGCGTCAACTGCGTCTCGGCCGACAAAAGAGCCGCCGCCTGGCTCTCCCTCTGCGCCACCAGTTGATCGCGGTCCAGCCGCGCCACCACCTGCCCCTTCTTCACCGCGTCCCCTTCGTCCACATCGCGCTCAATCAGCCGCCCCGCCGTCTTGAACGCGATATTGACTTCGTCCAACTCGATGTTCCCGGACACGACAATCCGGTCGTCCGCCCGCCGCCCCATTCCGCGATACGCCCAAACCGCCGCCCCCGCGGCCGCCGCAACCACCGCCAGAACCAAAAACCGCTTCTTCATTCCAATGTCCTTTCCAACCGGCTAAAAATTCACCGCGGAGACACGGAGAAAGCCCCCGAAACCAAACCAAAGCCGGTCCTTCCCGTTTTCACTCCGCGCCTCCGCGCCTCCGCCGAGAAATTCTTCCTGCTTCACTCCGCGCTCTCGCCGTTCCTCTCCGCGTCCCAACCTCATGCATCGCCGCCAAAGCTCCAAGCCCAAACCGCCGCCGGCCCCTCTTTGGCTGTTTTCTCCGCGCCTCGGCGCCTCCGCGGAGAAACTCTTCCTGCTTCACTCCGCGCTCTCGCCGTTCCTCTCCGCGTCCCAACCTCATGCATCGCCGCCAAAGCTTCAAGCCCAAACCGCCGCCGGCCCCTCTTTTGTTG
>Ga0181530_10003572_pt1 | contig 17234 bp, 16 predicted proteins | sample PEATcosm2014_Bin_42_FD_119769 | JGI IMG/M metagenome (GOLD analysis project Ga0181530, IMG submission 119769) | Peatland microbial communities from MTU Mesocosm Facility, Houghton, MI, USA - PEATcosm2014_Bin10_60_metaG | ecosystem: Environmental > Terrestrial > Soil > Wetlands > Peat | place... | reverse complement strand
GGACGAACCGAGCCCGCTCCCCGGGACCGCGACCGCCTTGGAGCTTGCCCATCACGACAGCCTCGGGGCCGAGGAGTTCCTCGACATGCTCGACGGCGCGCCCGGCGCGGGCCTCGGCAGCGGCGGCTCCGGCTGGGTGCGCCTGCTGCAGGAGGGCCGCGCCGCGCTGCGCCGGATCGGGCGCGCCAACGACGCGCTCCGGGCAAGGCGCAACGTCGCGCATCATTACGACATCGACCCGCGCATCTATCAGCTCTTCCTTGATTCCGACCTGCAATATTCCTGCGCCTATTTCGAGCGCGAGGGCGGGGATCTCGACGACGCGCAGCTCGCCAAGAAGCGCCATATTGCGGCGAAGCTCGCGATAAGCCCCGGCCAGAGCGTGCTCGACATCGGCAGCGGCTTCGGCGGCCTCGCCAATTACCTCGCGCGCTATTGCGGGGCGAGCGTCACCGGCCTCACCCTGTCGAAGGAGCAGTTCGACATCAGCCGGCGCCGGGGCGCCGAACTCGGACCGCTCGCCGCCGATTTCCGGATGCTCGACTATCGCGAAATCGAAGGACGCTTCGACCGCGTCGTCTCGGTCGGCATGTTCGAGCATGTCGGGCTCGCCAATTACGCGGCCTATTTCCGCCGCATCGCGCAGCTCCTCGACGAGCATGGCGTCGCGCTGGTGCACACCATCGGCCGCGCGCCGGGCCCGGCCGCGACCAACCCGTGGCTCACAAGATATATTTTCCCCGGCGGATATCTTCCGGCGTTGTCCGAGATGGCGCCCGCGATCGAACAAAGCGGCCTTTTCGTCACCGACCTCGAAGTGCTGCGGCTGCATTACGCGCAAACGCTGAAGGCCTGGCGCGCACGCTTCCTTGCGCATCGGGAAGAGGCGAAAGCGATCTATGACGAGCGCTTCTGCCGCATGTGGGAGCTTTATCTTGCCGGCTGCGAGGCCTCATTCCGCTACGAGGGCCTCGTCGTGTTCCAGATCCAGCTCGCGAGACGACAGGACGCCCTGCCGCTGACGCGCGACTATATCGCCCGCGCCGAGGCGGCGCTGCGCCGCCGCGAGGCCTCCTCCACTTTGTCCGAGGCCGGCGAATAGAGCGAGATGAGAAAAAGTGTAAGCACTTTTTCGCCCGCATCCCGCTCTAAACTATTGGAATCGATCGAGGCGTCAAAAAAGTGCGAAAGTCTTCCGGACCAAAGCAATGTCGGCGTGCTCCGACAGCAGAAGCTGCAAGGCGATGCGAGCCTTGCGCGCATCAAGGCTTTGCGCCGGGATCAACCCGCGGGCAATGAGATCGATTTCGCCGCCGGGATAGCCATAGGACGCGCGGAGCGTTTCACCCGCGCCGGTTCGGCTGGCGAAAACGACGGGGATGCGCGCGGCGAGGCGGCCGAGGTCGGGCGCGGCCTCGGCGCCGACATGGCCGGCGCCCGGCAGGCTGAGGACGAGGCCGTCGATTGCGGCGGCCGCCACAGCGGCGAGGATTTCGCGCTCAAAACCGGGGCCCACCTCCAGAATGGGAACGATCGGCGCGCCGCCGCCATAGGCCAGGCGCGGAAGCGAGCCGGCGGATTGAAGCGCAAAGCGCACGCGATCCTCGGCGACGTAACCGATCGGGCCGAAGGGAGCCGAGGAGAAGGCGTGGGCGCGGAAGCTGTGGGTCTTGCGGATCAGCGGGGCGGCGTGGATTTCATCGTCCATGACGACGAGAACGCCTTTGCCGCGCGCGGCCTTTGAGGCCGCCACCCGCGCGGCGGCGAGAAGATTGGCGGGGCCATCGGCGCCCGGCTGATCGGCCCGGCGCATCGCCGCCGTCAGCACGATCGGCGTGTCGGTTTGCGCCAGAAGCGCCAGCGCGAAGGCGGTCTCCTCCAGCGTGTCGGTGCCGTGCGTAACGACGACGCCATCGGCCTCGGCTGCGGCGTCAAGCGCACGCGCGGCGATGAGGGCGAGATCTTCGAGCGTCAGGCTGGCGCTGGGCTTGGCGAGAAGATCGCGGGTTTCAATTTCCGCGATTGCGCCAAGCTGCGGCAGCGCGGCGGCGAGCGCCGAAGCGTCAAGGCGAGGCGCCGCCGCGTCGCTCATGGCGATCGTGCCGCCGGCGGCGAGGATGACGAGGCGCGGACGCGAGGGATTCAAATGGAGCGCCTTTGCGTGGCCGACGACTGAGGAGGGCTGCGGCCCGTGCGCAAATTAACGCGCTGCGCGCCAAAGCCACAAGCTCCCTCATCCTGAGGAGCGGGCAAAGCCCGCGTCTCGAAGGACGAGGGCGCGCTGATCGTCGTCTAGACGCAGCGGAAAGATACGCACCCTTTCTCACCCATCCTTCGAGACGCCGCCTTTGGCGGCTCCTCAGGATGAGGGCTTTTGGCGTAGATCAGGCTTCGGCCTCGGCGGGCGCTGCGGCCTTCTCGGCGGCTGCGGCCGCGGCCTTCTCGGCCGCCGCTGTGCGCTCCTGCGCCTTCTTCTTCGGCAGCGCCTTCTTGGGGTTGTTGTGGGCTTCCCGCGCAAGCACGCCGAGGCCGTCGAGGAGGCGCGCAACGCGGTCGGTCGGCTGGGCGCCCTTGGCGATCCAGGCCTTGGCCTTCTCCGCATCGAGCACGACGCGGTCGGCGGAATCCTTCGCCTTCAAGGGATCGAAAATGCCGAGGCGCTCGATGAAGCGGCCGTCGCGCGGCATCCGCGAGTCGGCGACGACGACGCGGTAGAAGGGGCGCTTTTTGGCGCCGCCGCGCGACAGACGAATTTTCAGGGACATATCAGACTTTCTCCAGTTTCAAACATTGCAGGGTTCAATTACGAGGCGCTGAATTCGCAAGCCTCACTTCTTCTTTCCGAACGGGTTGAGCCCGCTCAAAACGCCGCCGCCGAGGCCTCCGCCAAGTCCGCCGCCAGCTCCGCCACCAAGTCCCGGCAGTCTGCCGGGCTGCGGCCCGGAATTGAGACCGCCGAGTCCTGGAAGCTTCGGCGCGAGCCCCGGCGCCGGAGCGGCAGGCGCGGCCGGCTTTGGCGCAGGCCCTCCCGGCATCGGCCCGAACTGTCTTTGCAGGGCGGCGATCTGCTCAGGCGTCGGCTGCGGCATGCCCATGCCCCCGCCCATGCCGCCGCCAGGCAGCCCAAGCGCCTGCCCCATTTTTGCGAGCGCGCCGCCGCGCTTATTGCCGCCCATGGATTTCATCATGTCGGCCATCTGGCGGTGCTGCTTCAGCAGCCTGTTGACGTCCTCGACCTTGACGCCGGAGCCCGCGGCGATGCGCTTCTTGCGCGAGGCTTTGAGGATATCGGGGTTGCGCCGCTCCTGCCCCGTCATCGAGGAGATGATCGCGCGCTGGCGCTTGATGACGCGGTCGTCGAGATGGGCGGCGGCCATCTGGTCCTTGATCTTGGCCATGCCGGGCAGCATGCCCATGATGCCCCCCAAGCCGCCGATCTTCTCGACCTGGGCCAGCTGCTCGGAGAGATCGTCGAGATCGAACTTGCCCTTGCGCATGCGCTCGGCGATGCGCTGGGCCTTCTCCGCGTCGATCGATTGCGCGGCCTTCTCGACAAGCGAGACGATGTCGCCCATGCCGAGAATGCGGTCGGCGATGCGGGCCGGATGAAAATCCTCCAGCGCGTCCATTTTCTCGCCGGCGCCGAGCAGCTTGATCGGCTTGCCGGTGACGGCGCGCATGGAGAGCGCCGCGCCACCGCGCCCGTCGCCGTCGACGCGCGTCAGGACAATGCCGGTGATGCCGACGCGCTCATCGAAGCTCTTGGCGAGATTGACGGCGTCCTGGCCGGTCAGGGCGTCGGCGACGAGCAGGATCTCGTGCGGGCGCGAGGCCGCCTTGATGTCGGCCATCTCCTGCATCAGGGCTTCGTCGATATGGGTGCGCCCCGCGGTGTCGAGCAGGACCACGTCATAGCCTTGAAGGCGCGCGGCCTGTTCGGCCCGGACCGCGATCTGCACGGGGGTCTGCCCGGCGATGACGGGCAGCGTATCGACGCCGATCTGGCGCCCGAGCACGGCGAGCTGCTCCTGCGCCGCCGGACGTTTGACGTCGAGCGAGGCCATCAGCACCTTGCGCTTCATGCGCTCGTTGAGGCGCTTTGCGATCTTGGCGGTGGTGGTGGTTTTTCCCGCGCCTTGCAAGCCGATCATCATGATGGCGACGGGCGGAACGGCGTCGAGATTGATCGGTTCGGCCTCGGCGCCCAGCGTCTCGATCAGCACGTCGTTGACGATCTTGACGACCATCTGGCCTGGCGTCACCGATTTCACGACATCGGCGCCGACGGCACGCGCGCGCACCTTGTCGACGAAGGAGCGCACCACGTCGAGCGCGACATCGGCCTCGAGCAGGGCGCGCCGAACCTCGCGCAGCGCGACGTCGACGTCCGCCTCCGAGAGCGCGCCCCGCCGCGTCAGCGTGTCGAAAATGGAGGAGAGCTTTTGCGAAAGCCCTTCGAACATGCGTCTTTTCCTGTGCCAGGACCTATGCCAAGCCTGCCCAAAACGCCCAACGCCCTTTGCGCCCGGGGGCGCAAAGCGCTGCCGGACGTTCACCGCTCGCCTCGAAGGACGCGACGGCTCGCGCGAAAAGCCTCAATTCGGGAAAGGCTTAAAAAAGGTCAATCGCCCGGCGGGCCGGCAAAGTCAAGGAATTCGCGTGACGCCGCCGCCGGCGCCATTTGCCGGCGCGGCGGAACATGATAGATCGGGGCCCGCGCGGCAGGGCTCCGCCGCGCTCGAAAATGCGCCCGCGTCCCGGTAGCTCAGCAGGATAGAGCAACGGTTTCCTAAACCGTAGGTCAGGGGTTCGAATCCCTTCCGGGACGCCAGTTCGGCTAAAAAGCGCGAGCGCCGAGGTATGATGTATTTACATAGCGTGTAGTTTAAGTAGAATATCGCCGCATTGACCATTGGCGGCGAAGGCTTATACAGACCCCACGGCGCTCCTGTTCTATTCGCTTCCGCTTTAGTTGAAACTATTTGCGCCAGTTGATCGACCGGCGATACAATCTCTTCGCTTGGCCGCCCATCATCCAGAAATTTAGGAGACTATCATGCAACGTCGTGAATTCCTTGCCGCCGTGGGAACCGCCGCCGCGGTCGCCGCCGCTTCAACGCCTCAGGCTTTCGCCGAGATGGGCGCCGAGTCGATGAGCGCCATGCATGCGCCGATGTTCAAATCTCTCGAGGAGGCCGCCGGCCATTGCGTCGGCGCGGGCAACGACTGCCTCAGGCACTGTTTCGGCATGCTGGCGATGAAGGACTACACGATGACCGAATGCATCGACCATGCCTATCAGATGGTCGCCGCCACCCAGGCGCTGCAAGCGCTGGCCGCCGTCAACTCGCCCCATACCGCGAATTTCGCCAAAGCGGTCGAACTGGTCTGCGCCGACTGCCAGAAAGTGTGCGAAAAATTCCTCGATTATCCGGAGTGCAAGGCCTGCGCCGAATCATGCAAGGCGACGGCGGAAGAGTGCCGCAAGATTTCAGCATAAGGCTTGATTTGCCGGGGCGCCGATTTTTTGGCGAACCGGATGGCGCAGAACGGCGGCGCGTGGGCGTGCGCACGCCGTTTTGCCTTACGTTCGCGGGACCAGCCGCTTCGCAACGGGTCAGAGTCACGCCGTTCGAGGGGGCTCGCGACCAACGATGATCCGCGAAATGTCCGCGCCATAGCAATCCTATCGAAGCCCGCCGCCAGCGCATCGCCGCGCGCAAGGGCTCTGTATTGACCAAGTGGTTAGCGTTTGCTAACTTCGCGTCATGACAATATCCAGCAACGCTCGCTGCTTCATCGACGTCCGGGACGCCCCCGGAAAACAGGCGATTCTCACCGCGGCGTTGGCGCTCTTCGTCCGCAACGGCATTGAGGGCGCAAGCATCCGCGATATCGCAAAGGAGAGCGGCTACACGAATCCGGCCCTGTTCAAACACTTCGAAGGCAAGGATGCGCTCGCCCTCGCGCTGTTCGAACGCGCGTTCGACTGGATCTTCGGAAATCTTCCGGCGCTGAACGACGCCGCCTTCCGCGATCAGATGAAGGCGACGCTGCGCGCCTACCTCGCCCTCCTTGACGAAGACGTCGAAGCCGCGTTGTTCTTTCAGGAGAACCTGCGCCGCTTTTGGCCAAAGCTGTCGCAGGCGCAACGGCGGCGCTCTCTCATCGGCCATATGAAGGCGCTGATCGCAATCGGCCTCCGGCAAGGCGCCATCCCCGCGCGCGAAGCGGAAGGCCTGATCGTCACCGGCATACTCGGCCTGCTCGCGCAGTTCGCGCGCCAATTCTACTTCGGGGACTATGGCGAGAGGGCGACGGACTGGCTCGCCGCCGTCGAGCGACTGGTCCTCGGCATGGCGTTCGCCGAAGCTTGTCTAGCCGCCGATGGGAGGCCCTCATGACCGCCGTGCTGTGGGTATCGGGAATGCTGTGCCTTTCAATCCTGCTCGGCTTTTGGTTGACGCCTTGGGGCATACGCGATCTGAAACGCAGCGCCGGAGGGGCGCCACAGCTCGATCTGCGGCTCAGCTACACGCCCGACGAGGCCGCGCGGCTGCTCGACCTCTACGGCCCCGCCGGCATCGCCCGGTTTCGCGCGATGCTTTGGGCCGACATGATCCTCCCCGCCGCTTACGCCACTTTCTTTGCGGGCATCGGCCTCATGGCGGCGCGCGATTTCGATGGCGCGTGGCGCTGGGCGGCAGCGGCGCTCGTGATCGGCGCGATCGGCGCGGCGCTTTGCGATTACGCCGAGAATTTCGCGCTGCTGGAGGTTCTGGATCGCTGGCCCGAGCGCGCGCCGTCCAAAGTCCGCCGCGCGAGCCGGTTCACGACGGCGAAATTCCTTCTCAGCGTGGGTTCCGTCTTGGCGCTCGCGATCTGCGCCATCGCCTGGCGATTGAAGTAGTTGAGGTCGCCCGATGATGGTTTTGGCTGACTGGATATGAGACGCTGCGGCGTGCGCGTCGAGGGCGTGAACAGAGGACACCGTGCACTCGCGGGAGCAAACATGCCAAGGCGCCGCATGAATGTCTTGTCCGCCATTTCACTGTTCATCTGGATCGGAAGTTCGACGGGCGCCGCGGCGGGGGATCCAGCCGGGTCGAACGAAGCCGATCGCCTGTTTGCGCTTGCCAAGAGCCATTGGGCCGAAAGCACGTCGCCCTATGTCGAGCAGCTGTTGCAGAGGGCGTTGGCGTTACGGGAAGCGCTGCTGCCGGAAGCGGATCCGCGCGTGGCGCAGGCCGAAGACCAGCTGGCGCGCGTCTATTTCAACCGCGGGCTGCTCAACAGGAACCTTGCCGAATTTCAAAGAGCCCAGGCGTTGTTCGCGAAAGCCGCTTCGGGCGTACGACAAAGCCTTGGTCCGGAAAATCTAACATTAGCGGACTATCTTGGCGATCTTGGCGCATCCTTGCGCGAACAGGGACGCTACACGGAGGCGATCCTTAATGTATGCATGTCACTTAGAATTCGACGCTCTCTGCTGCCCGCCGATGCTCCGGTATTGGCGGCGAGTTTGATCAACCTGAGCCGCATTGCATCCGTTCAGGGAAAACGGCCAGAAGCGGTCAAACTGATGGGAGATGCTCAAAAGCTCCAGCAAGGCATGACCGGCAGTGACGATCCCGCGAACGAAGCACTCGATGCATACTGTGCGAATTCGCTGATGAGCTAAACGGGTCGCCCAGAAGGCGAGGACGCCTTGGAAACCAACGGAGCGACGGACAATCGAGGCAAGCGGAGATGACGGAAAGAGAGACCACGGCCCAACCAACAGAGGAGAAAGCGATTATAGTGCATTTGCCGCGCTGGGTGCTCGCCATCGGGTTCGGCGTCCCTCTCGCCCTGATCGTATTGGCGGCTTCGCCGCTCGGGACAGATTTTTTCTACGTCATGATTGGGATACCTACCCTCTTATTAATATGGATGCTAGCTGGCATATGCTCTGCAGTATTCAGCGTGTACGCCGCAAGGAGAAGGGCATGGCGGCAGTGTTCCTTTGCTTTGATGCTGCCGCTCACATTGCTTCTAGTCGCAATCGACCCATTCAGATTTATTAGATGTTGCAACCACATCGGGGACGTTGCGCATTTTATTATATTGAGGCCGTATTACGACAAACAAATAGCGGCGCTCCCGGCGAACCAGCAACCCCGCCTGGTGGTGTTCAATTGGGGCGGCATGATCTGGGCTTCGCGTGGGTTGGTCTATGACGAGACCGATCAAGTCTCTCTGTCGCCAGGCAGCCAATCTGTCGATTGGTTGGCCCAGGCGAGCCACAATGAGCTAAGCTGCGAGGGTTACAACGTTCAGCCGCTTTGGGCGCACTACTATCTCGCAAGTTTTCCTTGCTGAAATCACGTCACGGGCGATCGGCCAAGCCCGATCTAGGATTTCCACTACAGAAGTGCGAACAGATCCGCGCAGCGCGCGCCCTGTTACTCCCGGACCGCTCCCCGCTCAGGCGCGGACGATCGACGCCTTGCGCCGCGCCCTCGAAGCCGCCGGAATTGAATTCACCAATGGCGGCCAGCCAGTAATTAGACTGAGGCCCTTGCAAATCGGCGATCGCGTGAGATTGGCCAAGGGTACATGCAAGTGGGGCGGCGAGCCGGAACTGCGCGATTTGGTTGGCGAAGTGTTCGATCTCGTGGATGACGGCTGTAGCGTGAGACGACCAAGCGTCTGCTACAGCAACGGCCGTGAATTGAAGGGCTGCGACCGCGGCATTTTCCAGCGAGCCTGACGCCGCCGGCGTCGATTTTCATCGCTGAGAAAGACGGCGCGTCGCGGAAGCTGGAGGAGCCGGAGTGAAACCAGCGACGTCTTGCGCGGCCAAAGAGCGCGAGTAAACCCCGGCAGCGCCGCGATAGACACCCGCGCCCTCCCGCACCCTGCGGGCCTCAAGCGCTGCGTACTTGGTGCGCATCGCGATCTTCCGTTCGTCCGTCATGGCCCTGCCAGTCATCGCCTCATACATCGCGATCACGGCATCAGCCGGCGGCGGCGGCATATAGCATTTCGGGAGCGCCTTTGGCGCGGTCGGCGCCGGTTCGTCAATCATCGGCCGCCCCGTCTCAAGTCCAACGACCATAGGAGTCTCCATTGCCGAGAGCGGCGGACAAGCAGCCGAGACGGCGTCAAAAGGCGAGCGGGCGATTGGCACAACCGCTCTCGACAGAAGTAGTGGATTTACAACTCGCGGTAATCTTAAGTTGATAGTTTCGCGTAATAATACATATGTTAGCTAACGAATTAATGTTGCAATAAGAAGGCGGACTGCGCAAGAGGAGAGTGTCGTTTTATATATGTAATGTTTCCCATTATTTGATAGTGCGAAATCATCATCTGCAAAAAATCGAGTCGCCGCGCGGCGCTTCCTCGCATATTGATCCGCTCGACTTATGCCTCTTGCGCCGGGCGGCGGATTGGCGCAGCGGGCGATCGAATTGTGGCCGGGAGAACTCTCAGCGCGGGACGGGAGTTGACCCAGCCGGGTTCAATGGGGCGGAGCCTGCCGGGTTGAAAGGAGTCGATCCTGCCGGGTTCAACGGCGTTTGGCCGGCGGGTCCAAAACGGTTAATGCCCACGCTGCGGCCCCGAAAGCCGTCCTCAAAATCGCTGTCCCGCCAGCCCCATCGGTTGTAATGCCAGCCCGCCAGGGCGGGGCTCCAACAGCCAATCGACGCGCCGACGGTAGCGACGCCCACCAATAGACAGAGTCTTCTCATGGCGTCTCCCTCTACAAACTTCCCCCTTAACACTATTTCAAAACAAATGCCGTAAACCTAAGTGGCGCCGAAACCAGACACGGAGGCTGACGGTGGACATTCTCAAAAACGTCGCGATTTTTGGCCTTCTGGCCCTCGCAATCATCAGCGTAGCCGCCGCCTTTGCCTTGCCTCAACTTTGAGACTTCACGGCGACATGAACTTTTAGGGTTCCAGCATCACGCTTAAGTCGCCGACCTTGCGCGATGAAGCCGGGCTTCTTGATTGGTGCGAAGAATCGACAAAGGGACAGCATCGCGGCCGGCCTGTCGATCGCCGGTTTTTTGCGCCCATGCGCTTGTGCGACCGGTCCGTCATCGCCGAGCACGGCCGAGGGCCGGGCGTGAGAATGAAGAAACACACGATGCTTATCGCTGGCGGGCCACGCCCGACGATGATGAGCACTACGTCTACGCTATAGCGCTATGATCGGCTTCGTCTGATCAACGGCGGGATAGGAAAGCGCATGACGTGGCGCCGTTGACCGGCCTGTCCTACCTTCTGAAAGCCGGCTTCGCTGAAGGTTTCGACAAAGCCCATGAAGCGATAGCTCGGGGAATCCGGATCGACGGGGTAGGCTTCCACTATGGTCGCGCCATTGCGCGCGGCATGATCAACGGCTGCCAGAAGCAACTTTTTCGAGATCCCGTGGCCGCGATACTCTCGCTTAACGAAGAAGCACGCCAACGCCCAGACTCGTTCAGGCGTTTCGGAATCATCAAGGCCCCCGAGATGGCGGTAGGTGTCCCGAGGCGCGATCGAACACCAGGCGATGGGGGCGCCGTCACGATAGCCGAGAATGCCGATCGGCACGCCGGCCTCGACCTTGGATTGCATCGCAGCCCGGCGGCTTGCGCCATCGCGTTGTTTAGCTTCCGTAGCCGTCAATCGCCAGACCATGCACCAGCAGCTCTTTGGTCCGCCTCGGCTTTCGAAGAGGCCGGCGAAATCGGGCCAATTTTCATGGCTTACTTCCCGAAAGACGAATTCGCTCAAGTTTCCAATTCCTCGCCGTCGGTCACGTGCATCTGGTGCAACGCCGGACGGCGTTGGATACCATTTCGCACAATAGCGTAGAATCGGCGGTTTGGCGGAGAGGGAGGGATTCGCCCTATCGTGCAGCTATATCAATAAAATCAATAGCTTGTCTGTAAGCCGCTTTGCCCGTGTGTACCAGTTCTGCGTACCAATTTCAACGCCGGATCCGGGGCGCAAATGTCCACTCACCTCAAAGAAGCCATTTGACATTGCGCGTAACACACAATTCGCTCGCGCCGGCCCGCATCAGCGAGCCTGGAGCTACGGTCGAGATGCTTAAGCGTTGACCCGACGATGTGTCGACTTGGCATCCGCGGAACGATCGAGCGTGGCCGTGCCCCACAGGAAGTGAACGGGTCAGAAGGGTTTCCGCGCGCCGCAAAAAGGCACATGCAACGCCACCATGCAGGCCGCCACGTGCGCTTGGAAAAGGGCAACGACCGAGCCTCTCTCCACACCCGCTCGCGGCAGCGAAAAAAGCGGCAATCAGGATGCGCCGGACATGTGGGGGCTTCTCGGCGAAGGCCGCGCACACGCGCGGCGAATCAAGCAAAAATTTGCATTTATTCAATAGGCCTGCGTTCAGGTGTTGGGAAAAACCCGCTGACGCGAGGATATCTGCCGCCATGCTTAAGATGAAGGGCTTTTAACCGAATCAACAAACAAACGGAAGAAGCCAAAGTGTCGATTACGATATTGCAAAAAACAACATTTCATGGTTAATAATTGCTTGATTGCCGAAATTTGAAAGTTTTTACTGAAAACAAGTTTCCAAAATAAATATAGGAGCTTGCGCATGAGCTTCGGTCACGACGTCGCCCTGCAAGAGCCTCCTCCAGCTTTTCGTCCCTTTTCGCGCGCCGCCGTCTTTGTTGAGCCCCAGGTCAAGGGAGCGACGGTTAAAATCTGGCCGCAGCGAAAAAAACAACCTCGCGTCGTAGCTTTCGATTCGGTGGTATCCGAACGGCGCAGGCATCGCGCGGCGGCGCTGAGCGAGGCCTTCGGTGCGGGGGACGCACTTTGGGCTCGGGAATCATCAAGGGCGTCACAAACAGATCGACCCTGACATCGGTAAGGTTTTGCGAATTCATTCAGCGTGCGATTACCAATCATGGAGATTGATAATGCCGGTCGAATTTGCGATTTGCCAAAATGCCCCCCCAAAAAAGACAAACCGTCGCAGAGGAAGGACGTCTGCCGCTTCGTTGCGAACCTTGCCGGCGGAGCGGCCTTGCCCCTGCCCGTCCTTCGGCGGATTCTATCGAACTCTTGCGCTTCTTGTCTTTGCGACCGGCGTTTTCTTATCTGCGTCAGCGAACGCCGGTAAAGTGGTGATTGATCCGAATTACGGCATCGGCAATGTCGACGAACCGAAACTATCGCCGCCCAATGTCGAGCCTGTAAGCGCGTGCGCCGATCATGTCTTCGTCAACTCCTTTATGCCGAATGCGACGGTGACCGTCTATGTCAACGGGTCGGCGACAGCCGACGGCGGCCCCGTCACGTCCAAAAATGCTTTCGCCGCCATTCATCTCACCAAGCCGCTGGCCAAAGGCGACCAGCTTACGGCGACGCAGAACGTCAATGGCGTGACCAGCGCGCGATCGGCGCCGATGGTCGTCGGAGCCATGCCCGCGACGCTTTCGCATCCCATGGTCGGCAAAGACATTTTCGCCTGCGGCAGAGTCGCGCCGGTCGATGGCCTGGCGTCTGGCGTGGTGGTCGAAGTCTGGGATATGACGGAAACTCCAAACCAATTGCTTGGAACCGGCTTCACCCCAAATGACTGGGGAGCGGACTGGGCGCCCGTGGTGACGAACAGGGCTCTTGCCGCGGGCCATAAGATAGAAGCGAGGGAATCGGTGACCTGCAAGGGCGGCAGTTCCAGCGCTTCGGCGAATCCACTGCCGATTGTCCCGCCGGAACTGTCATCGATCGGGGCGCCGGTCGTGGATCCGCCGGTCATTGGAAACGACACGATCACCTTGCAGAAACTTCTGACGGGATCGACTGTCACGGTGTCCAGCGGTTCCTCGACGCTGGCCACCGGATTTGCGACTTCAGCCACGAATTTTGTTCCGGTCACGCCAGATATTACGCATTCGGATTCGATCGTCGCTCAGCAAAAGCTCTGCGATGTCGTCGCGAGCTCACCGCCGGCGACGCCGGTGGCGCAATTGCCTGCGCCCAAGCTGATCGGTCCGATATGCCCCGGGCAGGCCGCCGCGATTGTCGCCAACTCGACGCTGAACGCCAATCTCGTCTTGCTGAAGAATGGCGCCGTGGTCGGATATGGCGGCGCGGCGCCGGGAAATGTCCCGCTCGATATCATCCCGCACGAATCGTTCCAGACGAGCGACAAGGTGCAGGTCGTTGAATATATCGCCGCCTCGCCGTCGGACATCATCAACGCCTCTTCCAATATCGTGACGGTTGAGTGCGAGAATGTCGTCACATACCACAATGACGCGCAGCGCACCGGGTGGAATTCCAAAGAGCATGCGCTCACGCCTGCGAACGTAGACCAGAAAACCTTCGGTTTGATCGCCTCCGCCGAACTGGATGACGACAATGATCAGGTCGATGCGCAACCGTTGATCGTTACAAATCAACCGATCGAGGGTCAAGGCGTTCATACTGTCGCCTATGTCGCGACCGAGAACAATTCGATTTACGCCATTGATGCCTTCACTGGCGCGAAGCTGAAGAAAGTCAATCTCGGGACGCCTGTTCAAATACCAAACTGCAACAATAATGCGATGGCTGTTGGCATAAATGGCACTCCGACCATCGATGTGCGGACGAAAACGCTCTATGTCATCGCCTATGTCATGGTCGGTACGACGCCGAGCTTCCACCTGCACGCGCTGGACCTAGAGACGCTGAAAGATCTGCCGGGCTCGCCGACGACGTTCAATCCGGCTTATACCCTGAAACCCGGCTCGACTGTCCCATTCGAACAGACCTATCAGCGCCAAAGAACGGCGCTGCTCCAGGCGAATGGCGATATCTATGCGGGCTTTGCTTCCTATTGCGATCATGACACCGACAAAAGCCGCGGCTGGGTGTTGGGATGGAACCAAACGAACCTGAAGCCGATCAGCTCTTCCAACGAGCTGATCAATAAATCGCCGCCAGGAACGTCCTTTTACCTGAGTTCGGTGTGGATGTCCGGCTATGGCATCGCCGCCGATCCCGACGATGGCTCGCTCTTTTTCACAACAGGCAATACAGGGACAGGCACTTATAATGGGAAAACCAATCTCGCCGAGAGTTTAGTCAAGCTCTCGCCGGATTTAAGCGCTGTTGACGATTATTTTACGCCGTCCAACGCCAAGATTCTTGACCAAGATGATGGCGATCTCGGCGCAGGCGGCGCAATGGTGCTGCCCGATCAGACCAGCCCGGGCGCTGGCGGCGGTCTTCGTCTGGTCGTGGCGGCTGGCAAGAATGATTCTTCCTATCCGAACGGGAACAATTTCTTCATCGTCAATCGCGAAACGGGAAAAATGGGTGAGTTCAACAACCCGGATGCGCCCGCGGCCGTCAAAATCGGGGAGTGCCATTGCGGCCCTTCCTATTTCAAGGGCGCGGACGGCGTGGCCCGCGTCATTTCGAGCGGCGATTCACAAGTTACCCAATGGACGCTGACGTCGGCGGCCACCCCCACTCTGACCATGGAAGCGAGCGCGCAACTGGCGGTGTCCGGTCAGGATGGCGGCTTCTTCACCTCCGTCTCCTCTGACGGCAGTAACGCCAATACGCCAATTATCTGGGCGGTGGACCGGCCAATTGGCGCAGGCAGTGCGTGCAACCCGACCGGGGCGGGATGGCCGCCCTCGCCAGACCAAGACCCCGCCAAATGTTTTGTCAGCCTTTACGCATTCGACGCAACCGTGGCCGCCCCCTCCTCAACGGCGGCGTTGCGGCAATTGGGCAAGTGGCAGGCAGGCACATGGACATATACCAACGGCAATACCAATATTGTTCCAACGGTTGCAAATGGCATGGTCTATGTCGCCAGCTTCAAACAGCTTCAAATCTTCGGGCTTTCCCCGCAAACGGGCGTCAAGCCGCGCAGGACGCTTGTCGCCGCCGCTCCAACGCTCCTTGAAAATCAGGTCGTCGCCGCCAATTCTGGTCCGACATATTGGGGAATCGTACAAAAAGTGGACGGCAGCCGGATTTTTCTTCAATTGCGCACCGGCCGTATCCTGACCGTGGACATCTCGGGCGTTCCGCCTCAGCTTTTGGGCGCCAGCAATGCGGTCGGCCGGGCGGTGGGCGTGAATGGCGCGCTCGATCCCGACGGCGTGCTGGTCACGAAGAATATCTGGCGAGCGAAAGGGCCTGCTTTATGGGGAGACGATCGCGATCAATGACGCGATCCGCCGGGTGGAGCGCCGGCCTGGCGATCCGTCAAATACGAGGAGGTCTTAAGGCCTGGCAGTCAACCGGAATCGGCAACGGGCGAAGCGCGTTGCCAATCTTCGTCTTTCGCCCCTCCACGGCAAGGCCGAGCACTTCTGTGCAGCCGGTTCTCACTCTTTCGATTCGAAGCACGATTGCACCGCAATACAGAGTTGACTTATATTGCACTGCACGGTAGCGCTCCTTCAGCCACCTCGATCGGAGGGCTCGGCTCGTCGTCGGCAAAGGAAGCTTAAATGACCAATAATTTGAACGAATTTCAAGCCTACAGCAAAGAACAGATCAAGTCGGCGACTACTTCGTCAGCTTCTTTTGTCAAGAGCCTCCAGACGATCGGCGCTGAAACGACCGACTATTCAAAAAAGTCTTTTGAGGATGGCGCTGCTTTCCTCGAAAGACTGCGCGGCGCCAAGTCTTTCGAAAGCGCCATTCAGATCCAGTCGGAATATGCCAAGGCTTCCTACGAGGCATTCACGGCGCAGGCCAAGAAAATCGCCGAACTCTATTCCAACCTCGCCAAAGAGGCGTTCAAGCCAGTCGAAGCCATAGTCGCCAAGGTTCAAGGCAGCAAGGAGTAGGCTGCACATGGGGTCTCTCTCCGGGGAGACTCCAAACCCCGCACAGCAAGAGCTCGATTGCCGCGATGTTGATCGCTTTGCACCACAGCCTTAAAAACGTGGTGCGGAAGCTCGAAGCTATCGAAATGTGCGCGCGCCTACGCCCCGTGCGCCAGGCGAAGAAACTCCTCGCGCGTGCGGGGGTCGTCGCGGATCACGCCGAGCAGGCGGCTGGTGGTTAGCGTGGCGCCGAGCGTGTTGACGCCGCGTAACGTCATACAGCTGTGCTCAGCCTCGATCACCACACCAACGCCATGCGGCTCGAGAATGTCCTGGATGGCTTCGGCGATCTCGGCGGTGAGTTTCTCTTGGATCTGCAGCCGACGGGCGAAGCCTTGAACCACCCGCGCCGGCTTGGAAATGCCCACCACCCGGCTCGCCGGCAGGTAACCGACGTGCGCGCGACCGATTACCGGCAGCATGTGATGCTCACAAAAGCTGACCACGCGGATGTCCCTCAGCACCACGAGCTCGTCGTAACCGCCAACTTCCTCGAAGGTGCGCTTCAGATAGTCGCGGCTCATCTGACCGTTGATTTTATGCGGCTTGCTTTTGGTGTTGCAAGCGGCGATTTCGGATTGTGGCTTGTTTGATCCTTTCTCGTTGCAGCAGGATGGTTTGGGCGCGTCCGAAGCAGACGTCGGCCCACTGATTGTGAAAATGCACAATCGCAAGTCCCGCAACGAACAAGGGACAACCCGCCACCAAGATGAGCGCCGGGTTATAAAAGGCTTGGTCGACCACCGGCCAAGCGTCAAGGTTGAGAAAGATCGAGATAGCGCTTGCAACGAGAGTGGGACCGAGCAGGGCTGCGATCGTCTTCGAGGTTGCCGTAAACTCGATTTTTCTTATCGAACCTATCCAAACATTAAGATTGCATGCCCACTATGGACCCAATGCTTTGCCGGCGCATTTAATTGTCGCGACAATCGCAACTCACTACCGAAGTCCACGTGAATTCAACCGTTGCTGTGTAGTCAGCATCTCCGTCAAGAAGCCTGCTGAACACATTGATAAGCGACCAATGGCTGACCTTGATCCCAATTTGCACGGTCACCGCTGGGCTAACATGCTTTTGACATTCCCTACATGGTGCTTTTGGAAGGCAGCTATACTTGTTGGCCGCGGAATCAGCATCTCTGTCAGCGTCCGTTTTCATCTGGGCAATCGCTCCGGCTGTCGCAGAAACTGCCGTACTTGCGGAATATACAGTCTTATCCGCTCCAGAAAGAGGAGCGCTGCCGCCTGGACAAGAGAGTGTAGGCATCGCGATATCCCTCCGCTTCGACTCTATGCTCATAATAATAGCTGAATCGCGAGACAGACGCTTCAAATCATTATGTCATCAGGAGAATGCGGGATTAAAATCATC
>Ga0181530_10003571_pt1 | contig 17236 bp, 10 predicted proteins | sample PEATcosm2014_Bin_42_FD_119769 | JGI IMG/M metagenome (GOLD analysis project Ga0181530, IMG submission 119769) | Peatland microbial communities from MTU Mesocosm Facility, Houghton, MI, USA - PEATcosm2014_Bin10_60_metaG | ecosystem: Environmental > Terrestrial > Soil > Wetlands > Peat | place... | reverse complement strand
GCGGCGGCGGCCAGTTCCGCGATCTCCGCTTCCGGCACCGCGTCGGCCGACAGCAGCGGATCGGCGAAAGCCTCGCGCAGCCCGACCTCGAGCTGGCGTTCGTCGCGGCCGGACAGCGTGGCCAGATCGACCCGCAGCGTCTCGCCGAGCTTGATCAGCAGCGAAGCGGTCACCGCGCGCTGGTCATGCTCGATCAGGTTCAGATAGCTGGCGGAAATCCCCAGCCGCACCGCCAGCGCCTGCTGCGACAAGCGCTGCTCGGTGCGCAACCGCCGCACGGTGCGGCCGATCAGGGCGCGGGCCATTTTTACATCCTTTACAAATTCGCCACCGCCAGCGTGAAGCCGGCGACAAGATTGCGCGGCATCTTGGCAGATTAGGGGTGACCTTCGCACCTGCAATGTCAATTATTCACCCATCGCAAGCCCGAACCAGGAGTAACCTCGATGCGTCCCCATCCCACCCCCACCCATGCACCCGACGGTTCCGGCGCCCGGCCACCGGCCCCGGCGCCCGGGGGCGATCCCGATCGCTTCGCCGGCATCCGTCGGGACTACACGCCGGACGACGTCGCGCGGCTGTCGGGCAGCTTCCGCATCCGCCACACGCTGGCGGAGATGGGCGCCGCCCGGCTGTGGCAGTTGCTGAAGACGCGGCCGTTCGTGCCGACGCTGGGCGCGCTCACCGGCAACCAGGCGGTGCAGCAGGTCAAGGCCGGGCTGGAGGCGATCTACCTGTCCGGCTGGCAGGTTGCGGCGGACGCCAATACTGCGGGCCAGATGTATCCGGATCAGTCACTGTATCCGGTCGATTCCGTGCCGAACGTGGTGCAGCGCATCAACGCGGCACTGCGCCGCGCCGACCAGATCGCGCACTCCGAGGGCGGCGACGAGATCCACTGGATGGCGCCGATCGTGGCCGACGCGGAAGCCGGGTTCGGCGGCGCATTGAACGCGTTCGAGCTGATGAAGGCGATGATCGCCGCCGGCGCCGCGGGCGTGCATTTCGAGGACCAGCTTGCCTCCGAAAAGAAGTGCGGCCACCTGGGCGGCAAGGTGCTGGTGCCGATCCAGCAGCACATCCGCACGTTGAACGCCGCGCGCCTGGCGGCCGACACCGAGGGCGTGCAGACCGTGCTGCTGTGCCGCACCGACGCGCAGTCGGCGCAGTTGCTGACCACCGACGTGGATGAGCGGGACCGCCGCTTCATCTCGAACGACCGCACGCCGGAAGGCTTCTTCCGCATCCGGCCCGGCATGGGCGTGGACTACGCGATCGCCCGCGGCCTGGCCTTCGCGCCGTACTCCGACCTGCTGTGGTGGGAGACCAGCGATCCCAACCTGGAGGACGCCGAGCGCTTCGCCAACGCGATCCACCGGCAGTTCCCCGGCAAGATGCTGGCGTACAATTGCTCGCCCAGCTTCAACTGGAAGAAGAAGCTGCCGACGGAGAAGATCGCCACGTTCCAGCGCGACATCGGCAGCATGGGCTACAAGTTCCAGTTCGTCACGCTGGCCGGCTTCCACAGTCTGAACCTGTCGATGTTCAACCTGGCGCGCGGCTATGCGGAACGCGGCATGGCGGCCTATTCGGAATTGCAGCAGGCCGAATTCGCTGCCGAGGACGACGGCTACACGGCAACGCGGCACCAGCGCGAGGTGGGCGTCGGCTATTTCGACGCGGTGGCGACGGCGGCGGGGGGCGGCCAGTCCTCCACCACGGCGCTGGCCGGCAGCACCGAGACGGCGCAGTTCAAAGAGCACGCGCCGGTGCTGCACACGCATTGCGGCGAGGATGACGGCCTGGTGCACAACCACGAATGGGCCGTCACCGCGAAGTAGTTTTCCCCCGGTTCCCCTCTCCCGCTGCGCGGGAGAGGGTAGGGTGAGGGTGCCGTCGCAGCATCACACCACCTGCAGTCCAAGATGCACACGCATCGGCTCGAAGTCCCGATCGTCGTGCAACAGCTTATGCCCGTGTTCGATGCAATAGGTGCCGATGATCAAATCCGGTGTCTTGCGGATCGTGATGCCGAGGCTGCGCAGCAGGCGGTAGTTCGCGGCTGCCTCCACGGCGAGATCGGCATCCAGCATCGGAACGACATCGAATGCCCGCAACATTCGCTCGATCCGCAGAGCGTGTCCCGGATCCCTGGCGCCTTGCAGCACTTCCAGCAGAACAATGTCGCCGACCAGCAGGTCCGAGGCGGGACCGGCCTGCGTCAGCTTGCGTACCGCCGGTGTATCGAGCCCACGAAAATTCGCGATCCAGACGGAGCTGTCCACCACCAGCATGAGAACGGATCTGCGGTTCGGTCAGCTCGACCAGCCCTCCCGCATCGCGTCCAGATCGCCCTCCCAACCGATTCCGCGCAGGTTCTCGATCGCCTGCTTCTGGCGTGCCAGCTTGATCACCAGCCGTAACGCTGCATCGACAGCCGACCGCTTCGTGTTCGTGCCACTTGCCGCCATCGCCTTCGCCAGCAGCTCGTCATCGATCTCGATATTCGTTCGCATCACGGCTTCCCCTGAGTGTCGCGGTCGCTTTCGTCACGGATGCCCAGCAACAGCTCCGCGAGGTACGCCGGGTCGCGCGCGCGGATCATCGCGCGCAGCGCCTCTTCGACCGTGGCCCGCTTGGTGGTCTTGCCCGTCGCTTCCATCGCCTCGGCCAGCAAGGCATCGTCGATATCGATGTTGACGCGCATCAGGTCGGCTCATGTGTATCAATTGCGTCTCATATACACATGTCGGCCTGTGCCTTCAAGTGCGGCTGTCCGCGCGCGCCGCAACCCGCCCTAGAAATCCACCCGCACCCCCACGTTGACCTCCTGCTCCTGCCAGTTGCCGGAGACCAATGCGCCATAGGCCGCGAACACCGACCAATTGCCCTGGCCCGCCGCAACGCCAATCCCCAGCGTCGCCGCGCTGCGATCCAGGCTGGCCGATCCCGCATTGAACGTCGTTGCGTCCGAAGCGGTGAGCAATACCGGCTGTTCGGTCGTTCCCGCCTGGTACTGGTAGCCGATCGCGGCATAGGGCGAGAGCGTCATGCCGGATGCCATGACGAAATCCCGCGACACCACAAACCGCGCGTAGGGGATCACACTGAGCTGTGTCTCGGACGCACCCGACACGCCGAACCCCGAGAGCGCCCCCGCCCCCGACTCGGTAAACGAACTCCCGCCGACCGAGGCAAACCGCACGCCGCCCATCGGCACGGCGGTGAACCCGCCCAGCGTCATCGGCAGGCTGGCGCGCACGCCGCCGGCGAATTCGTTGCCGCCGTACTGCGCGGTCGCAGTCCCAATGCCGGTCGGCCGGTTGGTGGTGTCCCAGTCACGGCCATAGAGGAAGGCGGCATTCAGCACGACGGGGCCCACCGGCTGGATCGCATAGACACCGAACCGCGCGACATCGGCCGTGGCGCTGGCTCCCGCGCTGTCGGTCAGCCAGCGATGGTCGTAGCCCGCGGCGATGCCCAGGCGCAGCCCGCCGTCGCCGACCGGGCGGTCGATGCCGGCCAGGAAGCCCGCGGTGTTGGCGTGATAGTTCGGGTAGCCGCCGGACCCGTCCACCCCGAGGAATGTGCCATCGGCATGGATCCAGCCGCCTTTGCCGCAGATCACGCGCGCGAGCGCGGCGATGTCGGCGGATGCTGTGGACGCGGCGCCGGACCCGCTGGGCGCCGGCGGGACCCCGCCCATGGGGCAGTCATTCGCCGCGGTGCCGCCATCGAGCAAGGTGGCCGCGGCTGAGTCGGCGAGCGCGGTCAGCGACGACAATTGCTCGGAGAAGATGCTGTCATCGGCCGGCGCCAGGACCGCTTGGTTGCCGAGCACGAGAAGCACCGGGTCGGACGCGCTCGCGATGTACTCGACAGTGCGGGTCAACGCGGTCGGTATGGCGCCCTGTTCCGCCACCGTGCCGAACCTGCCGCTGATCGGACCGTTGGCGGCCAGCACCGTGTAGGTTATCGGCACGTAGGTGCCGGGCGCATAGGCGAAGGTGATGGTGCCCGCGAGCGTGGCGCTGCCACCGACCCGCAGTTGCGAGGCCTGCGTCGGGGTCACCGCGATCAGCAGGTTGCCGGCGCTGCCCTGGACATAGTTGCCGGCCACCGACAGCGTGCCCACCGCACTGCCGGACACGTCGCCCGGAATCACGGTGCCGTTGTTGGTCAGCGTGGGGGGATCGGGCTGGCCGACGCCCAGGGTGCCGTAGCCGGCGAGCGTGGCGCCCGCATCGACCAGCACGCTGCCGCCGACGCTCGCGCCGTTGCCCGCGCTGCTGCCCACGATCAGCGTGCCGGCCACCACTTCGGTCAACCCGGTGTAGGTGCTCGCGCCATTCAGCGTGATCGTGCCCGGCCCGGACTGCGTCACCCCACCGCTGCCGCTGATGACGTTGGTGAAGGTGATCGCGCTGGGTTCGGTGAACGCCAGGGTGCCATTGTCGGTGATCGGCCCGGGCCCCACGGTGCCCACACGCGACCCGCCGAGCGCCAGTCCGCCGACCGGGCTGCCCAGCGTCAGCGCACTCACCACCGCCGATGTGCCGAGCGCCAGCGTGCCCGCCGTGATGATGGTGCCGCCGGTATAGCTGTTGGTGCTGTTGAGCGTGACGGTGCCCGGGCCATCCTGCGTCACCGTGCCGGTGCCGCTGATGACGTTGCCGAAGGTGATCGCGCTTGGCTCGGTGAACGCCAGGTTGGCGTTGTCGGTGACCGTCCCGCTGCCCAGTGTGCCGACCGTCGCCGCCGGTGCTCCCGCCGCCTGCCCGCCGAGGGCCAGCGTGCCAGCGGAAATGGTGGTGACGCCCGCATAGGTGTTGCCGCCAGCCAGCGTCAGCGTCGCCGTGCCGGTCTTGGTCAATCCCCCGGTGCCGGAGATCACCCCGTCGAACACCGTCGCCGATGTCGCGTTCGCGGTCAGCGTATTGCTGCCGAGGACGACCGACGCGGCCGCAGTCCCCGAGGCGCTGTACCAGGCGCTCGACAGGTTGTTCACCGTCTGGTTGCCGGCCGCCGAGATGTCCAACACGCCGAAGCCGCCCGATGCATTGGTGCTGGCGAGCGTCACCGCGCTGGAGCTGGAAATCGACCCACCGGCCCCCAGCGCGAGTGTGCCGCTGAAGATGAGCGTGCCGCCCGTGTAGCTTTCGGCGTTCGTCAACGTCACTGTGCCGGGCCCGTCCTGCTCCACCCCACCGCTGCCGCTGATGAGATTGCCGAACGTCACCGCGCCGGGTTCGGCGAACACCAGCGTGCCGCTGTCGGCAACCGACCCGCCGCCCGGGGTGCCGACGGTCGAGGCTCCCAGCACCAGCGCGGCGCCGCTGCCAATCGTGGTGGGGCCGGAATAGCTGTTGGTGGCGCTCAACGCGACCGCGCCCGGTCCGGTCTGTGTCACGCCGCCGCTGCCGCTGATGACGTTGCCGAAGGTGACCGCGCCCGGCTCGGTGAACTGGAGCGTGCCGTTGTCGGTGACCGCCCCGCTGCCAAGGCCACCGATCGTTCCGGCGCCGAGGGCCAGCGTGCCGGCGGTGATGGTGGTGCCGCCGGAATAGGTGTTGACGGCGCTCAACGTGACCGTTCCCGGCCCGTCCTGCGTCACCGTGCCGAGGCCGCTGATGAGGTTTGGCAACGTGACCGCGCTCGGCTCGGTGAACACCAGAGTGCCGCTATTGGCGACCCCCCCGCTGCCCAGGGTGCCGACCGTCGCCGTCGGTGCGCCTGGCGCCTGCCCGCCGAGCGCCAGCGTGAAGGTCCCGCCGATGCTGGTGCCGCCGGAATAGGTGTTGGTGCCGCTTAGCGTGACCGTGCCCGGCCCGGCCTGCGTCACCGTGCCGGTGCCGCCGATGGCGTTGCCAAGCGTGACCGGGCTTGGCTCGTAGAATACCAGGGCGGCGTTGTCGGTGACCGGGCCGGTGCCGGCGGTGCCAACGGTCCAGGTCGGCGCGCTCGGCACCTGACCGCCCAGGACCAGCGTGCCAGCGGAGATGGTGGTGCCGCCCGAATAGGTATTCACATTGGAGAAGGTCAGTTGCTGCGAACCCTGCTTGACGAATGCTCCGGTGCCCGAGATCACCCCGTCGAACGCGGTCGCACCGGAATTGGCGATGTCCGTCAGCGTATTCGCACCGAGCAGGACCTGCGCTGTTACAGGACCTGTGGACCCGTTCCAGACACTTTGCAGGTTCTGCACCGTCTGGTTGCCGCCCTGGCTGATGTCCAGCACCGCGGGGTTGTTGCCCGATACGTTGCTGACCATGGCCACGTAGGCGGAGGGCTCGATCGAGCTGCCCGCGGCGAGCGCCAGTGTCCCGCCATAGATGGTCGTGGACCCCGTGTAGGTTTCGCTCTGCGTCAGCGTGACGGTCCCCGGACCGAACTGCTGGACATTGCCGGTACCGGTGATGGGATTGGCGAAGGTGATTGCGGTCGCTTCCTGAAAGGCGAGATAGCCATTGCCCTCGGCGGTATTGGTGATCGTCACCAGCGGACTGTCGGCGATCGTGCCGTTCGTGGTGCCGTTGCCGAGCTGGAGCGTGCCGCCGTTGATCGTGGTATTCCCGGTATAGGTTTCGTCATTGACCAGGGTCACCGTGCCCGGGTCGAATCCGGGCGCGTTGACGGTCAGCGCGTTGTTCCCGGTCAGGAGCTGCGTCACCGTGAGATCGGAGGTGACGCGAAAGTCCCCGCCGCCGCCGAGCAGATAGCCGTTGCTGCCGGGGGTGATCGTGCCGCTGTAGGTGTAGGTCCCGACAGCCCCGAGGCTGACATTGGGCAGGTTGGTGAAATCGAGATCGTTCGAACTGTTGACACCGAGTGCGACCGTGCCGTTGGAAGAGCTGGTGATCGTATCCAGCGTCGGCTGGTCCAGCGAATACCCGGTCGCCAGGACGCCGGTCCGAGCGATCTGAATCGGCGGGTCGGTCTGGCAATCGGGATTCAGGTTGCAATAGGCGTTGGTACTTGCGAGCTCGACCACACCCAACGAGACATTCATGCCACCGGTGAAGGTGTTGAATCCCTCCAGGATGGTGAATCCATTGTTGACCGCGTCGACTTCTGCCGCGGTGATGGTCTGGCCGTTGAAGAAATCGCCGAGACCGGTGTTGAGGACCAGGAACCCGTTGCCGCCCCCCACTTGATACTGGTAGTTCACGGTGCTGAGCGAGGTGCTGCCGGGCGGCGTCGGGGTCAGATTACCGCTGTAGATCCGGATAATGGCCAAACCGTCCGCGCCGAGGCTGACCTGCGGCAGATTGGTGAAATCGAGATCGTTCCCGCTGTCGGCCCCAAGCGCCACGAACCCGACCGAAGTGCTGCTGATGGCATTGAGCGTGGTCTGATCGAGCGCATAGCCGGCCACCAGGCCGCCTGCCTGCTGTAGCGTGATCGTGGTGTTCGGCGACAGCGCGCCTTCGTTCGCCAGCTGCAGGACGCCATAGTCGTTCTGTTGGCCGTAATAGCCAAAGACAAAGCTCGTGCCGACATTGTTGTTGCCGATGACCGTGGTGCCGCCCGAATAGCTGTTGCTGCCGCTGAGCGTGACCCCCGGAATGTCCTGCTGCGTCACCGTCCCGGTGCCGCTGATGCTGTTGGCGATGGTGACCAGGCTGGGTTGGTTGAACACCAGGGCGCCATTATTGCTCACCGCCCCGCTGCCCATTGTGCCGGTGTTCGCACTCCCGTCGCCGAGGGTCAGCGTCGAGCCGGAGGCGATGGTGGTGCCGCCCGAATAGCTGTTGCTGCCGTTGTCGGTGAACGTGACCGTGCCAGGCCCGCTCTGCGTCACCGTGCCGGTGCCGCTGATGGCGTTGCCGAATGTGACCGCACTCGGTTCATTGAACACCAGCGCGCTGTTGTTGGTCACCTGACCGCTGCCCAGCGTGCCGGTGTTCGTGCTTCCGTCACCCAGGGACACTGTGCCGCCGGCGATGGTGGTGCCGCCGGAATAGGTGTTGGTGGCGTTGTCGGTGAAGGTGACCGTGCCGGGCCCGTTCTGCGTCACCGTGCCGCTGCCGCTGATGGTGTTGGCGAACGTGACCGCACTCGGCTCATTGAACACCAGCGCGCTGTTGTTGGTCACCTGACCGCTGCCCAGCGTACCGACATTCGTGGTGCCGTCACCCAGGGTCAATGTGCCGCCGGCGATGGTGGTGCCGCCCGAATAAGTGTTGGTGCCATTGTCGGTGAACGTGATCGTGCCGGGCCCGTTCTGCGTCACCGTCCCGGTGCCGCTGATGGTCGTGCTGATCGTATCGTTCGCGGCGCCGGGCGGCTTGAAGCTGAGCGCCGCGTTGTCGGTGATCGTGCCGCCGGTAAGCGGCGTGTCGATACTGCCGTTGCCGACCTGGAGCGTTCCGCCCGTCAGCGACGGCAGCATTGCTCCGCCGAGCGAAATCACGGTGCCGGGCACGTTATCGATCACGATCACCGGGCCGCCGCTGCTGGCATTGGCGTCGGTTATCGCGGTCGCGTAATCCTGCGCCGAGGTCGCCACGATGGTCTGCCCGCGCGCACTCCCCTGGCCAAGCAGCGACACGGCAAGCACCAAGGGTACGGCGGCAAGCAGATGGCGGCGCGTAGCCGTCGATGCGGTTTGCCGCACCCCTGTCGCCAGCAGGCCGAAGGGGTGGGTCGAAGCACAATAAACCATGGCGCAGCCTCCATCATTCGCATCAGGCCCGACGTACCGCCACCGGCAGACCGTACTCGGCGCGGCGATGTATGCGCCCCCGCTTGAGGCTTCCCTCGGCATTACCGCATGGCCGTTTCGATAATACAAGCGTGCCGATTTGCAGATGTCATTGACAGGTACGGTATCGCGGCTGATCGTTCTGCCAGCGCGACAAGCTGCGCCTTGCGGTTGCGGGGCGGGGCTATCACGGTCGATCGCCGCTTGATTGCCCCGGTAGGCTTCTCCCACACGCGTGGCGGCCACGGGTGCCTGGAGCGCCAGTGCCGGCAGCCGTGCACCGCCCAACCGCGGCTGCGGCGTCTCGCGTGATCGTGCATCCAAGCGCGGCTATACAGGGTGGCGCCGCGCCGCAGCGCCGGCTTCTCTCCGCCGCAAGCACCGCCGAGGAGATTCCGCCAGATGCCCTTCAAGGTCCAGGTCGGCCCGCCGCAGGTTGCCATCCACCAGGCCATGACCGTACTGGTCACCGAGCCGGATGGGCAGGTCAGATGGCCGACCGATAAGGGCCTGTACTTCTTCGATACCCGCCTGATCAGCGCCTGGCACGTTTTTGCCAATGGCGAATCCTGGGATCTGCTGAGCGGCGGGGCCGTCAGCTACAACGCCGCGCGCATCTTCCTGACCAATCGGAGCTTCCTGACCGAAGACGGCGCGGTGCCGGCACATTCGCTCGCCTTCGTGCTGAGCCGCGCGATCGACGGCGGTCTGCACGAGGACCTGGATCTCACCAACCACGGCCAGCGTCCGGTACGCTTCAACCTGGAGATCGCCATCCGCTCCGACTTCGCGGATATCTTCGACGTGAAGGCCGGCCGCAGCGTCCGCCGCGGCCGCATCGGCACCGAATGGTCGGCGGGACACCAGCGCCTGCGCACGCTCTACCGCAACCGCGACTTCATGCGCGCCGTCTCGGTTTCGGTCGGCCAGGCCACGTCGCGTGCCGGCTATGCCAACGGCCGCCTCAGCTTCGAAGTGGCATTGGCACCCGGCGCGACCTGGCACGCCTGTTTGCTCTACGAACTGGCCGACGGCGAGCGCCACTTCCACGCCCCGCATGCTTGCACGGAGGACGCGCATCGTTCGGGTCAAGCGACGGCGCAGCAAGCCTGGCAGCAGGCGGTGCTGAAGGTGCGCACCAGCAACGAGGAGTTCTACCGCTTCTACCACCAGGCGATCGACGACATGGCGGCACTGCGCCTGCCGATCGAGGGCACCGACCACATGGTGTTCGTGCCCGCCGCCGGCCTGCCGTGGTTCATGGCGCCGTTCGGCCGCGACAGCCTGATCGTGTCGCTACAGAACATCCTGGTCTATCCGGAATTCGCCAGCGGCTCGCTCGATGTGCTCGGCCGTTGGCAGGCGACGGAACGCGACGACTATCGCGACGCCGAGCCGGGCAAGATCATGCACGAACTGCGCTACGGCGAGCTGGCGCATTTCAAGCTGATCCCGCACACGCCGTATTACGGCACCGCCGACGCCACGCCGCTGTATCTCATTACGCTGCACGCTGCCTGGCGCGCCACCGGCGACGGCACGCTGCTACAGCGGCACATGGCGCATGCCGAGGCGGCGCTGGCGTGGATCGACGACCACGGCGATCGCGACGGTGACGGCTTCCAGGAATACAAGACGCGGTCGCCGGTAGGTTATGAGAACATGGCCTGGAAGGATGCCGGCGATTCGATGGTCTATGCCGACGGCTCGCCGGTGGTCGGGCCCAAAGCGCTGTGCGAATTGCAAGGCTATGTCTACGACGCCTGGCTGCGCATGGCGGAGGTGTTCGACGCACTCGATCAGCCGGACCGTGCGTGCGCTTTGCGGGAAAAGGCGGCAACGCTGTATCGCCGGTTTGACGCGGCGTTCTGGGATGAGCCAAGCGGCTTCTATGCCTACATGCTGGATGGCGAGAAGCGCAAGGTGCTGACCGTCGCGTCGAATCCGGGACACCTGCTGTGGTCCGGCATCGTGCCGCCGGAACGAGCGGCACGCGTCGTGGCGCGGTTGATGGCGCCGGACATGAACACCGGCTGGGGCATCCGCACGCTGTCCTCGGCGCATCCGGCGTACAACCCACATTCGTACCAGAACGGCTCGGTCTGGCCGCACGACAACAGCCTGGTTGCGCTGGGGCTCAAGCGCTACGGTTTCACCGACGAGGTGGGACAGATCGCGCGCGGCATCTCGGAAGCAGCGAGCCACTTCCTGCTGAACCAGTTGCCCGAGCTGTATGCCGGCATCCAACGTACCGAGGGCAGTTTCCCGGTGCAGTATCTCGGCGCCAACGTGCCGCAGGCCTGGGCCGCGGGTTCGGCCTTCGCGCTGTTGCAGGCGATCCTCGGCATCCAGCCCGACGCGCCGCGCGAGCGGCTGTTCGTCGATCCGGTGCTGCCGCACTGGCTGCCGGACATCACCTTGTCCGACCTGCGGCTCGGCCGGCGGCATTTCGATATTCGTTTCTGGCGGGACGGCGAGGCGACGAAATTCGAAGTGCTGCGCGGGGATCGGGAGCTGGTGCAGCAGCGCGACACCGTGGACGTGTTCGAGATGCTGCGGTCCGGCAACGCCGCGTGAGCAGAACGATGCAGTGCGGGTCTGCCTCGCGTGTTCCAAGGCCAGGGTCATGCCATCTGCGGCAGCGATCGCACGCATCACCGCAAACCATTTCCCCTCGCCGCCGAAGGTGCCTAACTTTCCGGCCGTCGATCGACGCAATCCGGGTTTGATGCAGGGGACCGGCGCTGACAGTGACGCTCGATTGGTTCGCACCGGCCGTCAATCGTTCGGCCGGTTGATATGATGCAGGAGACTGGCGCATGACACCTCCCGTCGGAACAGTGGCAATCGCAAGGCAGCGGGCGCGGGCATTTTGCGAGCGCTTCGGGCTGCGGCTGCCGATCCTGATGGCGCCGATGGCCGGCGCCTGCCCGGCAAGCCTGGCGATCGCCGTCGCCAACGCCGGCGGCATGGGGGCGATGGGCGCGCTGACGACGCAGCCCGCCGGCATCGCCGACTGGGTGGCGCAGTTCCGCGCGCAGAGCAACGGCTCGCTCCAGTTGAACCTGTGGATACCGGAGCCCGGCCCGGTGCGTGATGCCGCGGCCGAGGCGGCGGTGCGCGACTTCCTGGCACAATGGGGGCCTGCCGTGCCGTCCGAGGCCGGCAATGCCGCACTGCCGGATTTCGCCGCGCAATGCCAGGCCCTGCTCGCAGCCGCGCCAGCCGTCGTGTCGTCGATCATGGGGGTCTATCCGCCGGACTTCGTGGCGGCCTTGAAGGCCCGCGGCATCGCCTGGTTCGCCTGCGCGACCACCCTGGCGGAGGCGCGGCAGGCCGAAGCCGCCGGTGCGGATGCCATCGTCGCGCAGGGGAGCGAAGCCGGCGGACACCGTGGCGCGTTCGACAACGCGGCCGCGGAGCGTCAGGGAGTCGGGCTGTTCGCGCTGCTGCCGCGGCTAGCCGACAAGCTGTCGGTGCCGATCATCGCCACCGGCGGTATCGCCGACGGCCGCGGCGTGGCGGCGGCGCTGACCCTCGGGGCCAGTGCCGTGCAGATCGGCACCGCGCTGCTGCGCTGTCCGGAGGCCGCGACCCATCCAGCCTGGGCGGACGCGCTGGCGGAGCTGGAGCCCGAAGGCACGATGCCGACGCGCGCTTTCTCGGGCCGCCTCGGGCGCGCGGTCGCCACCGATTATGTGCGGGCGGCCGCGGCGGCGGGCGCGCCCAGGCCGGCGCCCTATCCGGTGCAGCGCGGCCTGACGACGCCGATGCGCGAGGCCGGGCAGAAGGCGCACGACGTCCATCGGATGCAGGCCTGGGCCGGGCAGAGCGCGGCATTGGCGCGGGCCGCGCCTGCCGGCGATGTCGTTGCGCGGATGTGGCAGGAGGCCGAGGCGCTGCTCCCGGCATAGCAGCAGGCTGCGTCCGCTGCGCGGGAGGGGGCCGGTGGGACGCCGGATCGGGTTGAATGTTTGCTACGGGTGGAGGCTGCGGCGGTCCGCTGCGGACGAACCGATCAGAAAATCGGATATTTCCCCCATGGCTGGCGTTGGCCGGGAGCCGCCTGTCTGCTTTCGGCGAACAATCCGTGGAAGCGGACACGACCAGCTCCGCGAGCGCCGGCATTTGTCGACCCAAGTCGGACCCAGTCAGCCCATCGAAAGGTCCCGAAGGCGGACGCCTGAAGCTTCCGCAGCCTGTTAAGGTCGGATACTCAGGCCGGACCTACAAGGCGGTGCCCGCCGGATGGATACGACGGGACCGTGGATGCGCGTTTCGCAATGCAATGAAAGGTGGGGACCATGGGAAGGCTCGACGGCAAGGTGGCAGCGGTGACGGGCGGGGCATCGGGGATCGGCGAGGCGACGGTCAGGCGTTTCGTCGCCGAGGGCGCGAGCGTGGCATTCTGCGATCGGGACGGCGAGCGCGGCCAGCGCGTGGCGGCCGAGCTCGAGACCGCCGGCGCCAAGGTCGCCTTTACGCAGGCTGACGTTGGTACCGAGGCCGCATGCCTCGCCTTCGTCAACGGTGCCGGGGAAAAATTCGGGCGCCTCGACATCCTGGTGAACAATGCCGGCATTCGCAAATACGAGAAGGTGGACGAGGCGAGCGCGGCGAGCTGGAACGAGATCCTCAGCGTCAACCTGATGGGCTACGTGTTCTGTGCCAAGGCGGCGGTGCCGCTGATGCGCCGTGGCAAGGGGGGCGCGATTGTTAACGTCGCCTCGGTACGGTCCGTCGTCGCGGGCGGCGGCAACCTGCAGTACGACACCACCAAGGCCGCGGTCGCGGGCTTGACGCGGGGGCTCGCCGCCGACCACTCGGCGGAGGGCATTCGGGTGAACGCCGTCGGCCCTGGCCCGATCTTCACGCCGTTCCATGCGCGCCGCATCGCGGCGGCCGGCGAGACCGTGGAGCAATACAACGCCAAGGCCGCACAAGGCACCATGCTGAAGCGCCCTGGCAGGGCCGAGGAGGTCGCCGCCGCGATCCTGTTCTTGGCCTCCGACGATGCGTCCTACGTCACCGGCGCCCTGCTGTTCGTGGACGGCGGCATGACGGCGCTGTGAGGGATGTTCGACCGGGTCTCACATTCTATGTCGCCCGGCTTGCCGCGCTGCTCCGCGATTGCCGGGTCGTGATCGCGGACTGTCGCAGCGGGACCGGACAGTCGCGAAGCCACCCGGCGCAAGTTGATTGGCGCGGACCGATTTGATGACGACGGTTGCCACCGGCTTCAGGCGGGGCTCGGCCGAAGGAACGGAAACCCCGGGACCATCTCGACTTCCAGGCGTTTGAAAAGAGACACTCCCGATTGATCCACGAAAATGCAGGTGCGGCTCGCATCCATTGGATTGCCTGCGCTCCTCCGATACGCTGCGCCGCCCCACCATATCGAGCGGGATCGTGTGGCGACGGCTACTTTTGGGCGAAAGCATCCTTGAGGAATGCCATTACGTCTTCGTGCGCTTTCCTCGCGGCGGCTTCATTGTACTGGAGCGTTACGCCCTTTTCGAGGCAAGCGTCATTTGGCGACGCCGGCTGCCTTGTCGCCAGGTTCATGATCGCGCCCCCATCGCCCTCGGCAAATCGGCAATTTCGTGGCGTTGTTACCTGTGGAAACTTAATCGGTTGCCGCGCGCTGGGACTGTCGAAGAGGTGATACGCGCCGGGATACTCGATGAGGCGTGCGTTCATCCCAGCCTTGGTCAGACGCTCGACATATTCGCGGCATGCGGCGGCCGGAACCCAATTGTCAGCCATCCCATGAAGAAGCAGTACTGGCCGTTGATCCAGCACCTCGTCTTCGCGATACTTTGTCCAGCAAGGGCCATAAACCGACACGTGCGCCGCGTACCGCACATCGGGATTTCCGTATAGCTTCTGGAAGCGCACCACGCTCGAGTAGAGTGCGGCGTTTCCTCCATGCGAGAAGCCCATGATCGCGATCTTGTGCGCGTCAATGAGGGGATGCTTCGAAAGCAAGTCGAGCGCACGAAATGCATCGACTACTCTTGTTATGGCACTCACACGGGTCACATCCGCCAGCGTCGCGACGCCGCGGCCAGAGTAACTATCGACCACGAATGTCGCGATACCCGCCTCGTTGAAGATGCGAGACCACTCATTGACCATCCCGTTGTCTCCTAGAAGTCCGCCCGCGCCATGAAAAAGGACGACCACCGGATTCTTTTCGTTTGCCTTCGGGAGCCGTAGGTATCCGGCGAGTATGACAGACGTTCCTGCCTTCCCGGTAAGGAAGTCACCCTCGGACATCGTCTCACTCGTGAACCCGAGCACTTCCTGTCGCGCGAATTGCGCGTTGGCGTCCGGCGCCAGGAGAAGCACACCGATGAAGAGACAAATCATGAATTGCCGCATTTGTTTCTCATCCCCTGAGGGTGGTTGACCTGCACCGACCGAAGCAGGGGAACGGGCGGAAGTCCTCAAACCGAAGTGAAATCTGAAGTTAAATTTGGTGAAATCGGCCCCGGACAACCGGTCTGGGGGCTCCCGCGATCTCCGCCGGCGTCGATCCCGCCTGATGGCGTTAGGGACCGGGCCGGGGTATTGTACCCGGATGCGGGACCCGGCTGGTACCGTGGAGGGGGCAATGGACACCACCGCCGGAGAGGTGGTTTATCGCTTCGATGGTTTCATGATCGACGTCGCGCGCGGCCTGCTGCTCCACGACAATGGCGAGGAGGTTCCACTGCGGCACAAGTCCTTCACGCTGTTGCGCCTGTTCGTCGAGAACCCCGGCCGCCTGCTGGACCGCGACCGGATCAATCAGGCGATCTGGCCGGATGTCATCGTTAATGAGAGCGGCATCACGCAATGCGTCCGGGACATTCGCCTGGCCCTTCAAGACGACGCGCAGACGATGATCAGGACGGTGCCGCGCCGAGGCTATATCTTTACTCCCAAGGTGGCCGCCATCGCGGACAAACCGGGAAGCCAGCTAAAAGCTGACGCGGCGTCGTTGCCTGACAGGCCGTCGATCGCGGTTCTCGCATTCACCAACATGACCGGCGATCCGGAGCAGGAGTACTTCTCCGATGGCATCGCCGACGACATCATCACCGAACTGTCGCGCATTCGGTGGCTGCTCGTGATCGCCCGCAATTCAAGCTTCTCCTACCGGGGCAACACGATCGATGTAAAACAGATCGGGCGCGAGCTCGGGGTCCGCTATGTCTTGGAAGGCAGCGTGCGTCGCGACAGTAACCGCGTTCGTGTCAACGCGCAGCTCATCGATACCGAAACCGGCGCCCATGTTTGGGCGGAGCGTTACGATCGTGATCTCTCCGGCGTTTTCGCGGTGCAGGACGAGATCACGTTCGCGATCACGAGGGCCATTGAACCGGCTGTCGATGACGCCGAACAGCGGCGGGTGCTGCGCAAGCCGCCTAGTCATTTCGGCGCCTGGGAAATCTATCAACGCGGGATGTGGTACCTCTCGCGCTTCAGGCCGGAGGAAATGCCGCGTGCACGTGAACTCTTCGTTCGCGCCCTCGAACTGGACCCGACGCTTGCCGCGACCCACACGGGACTGGCAGTACTGTTCATGATCGAAGGCACCGTATTCGCGTCTCGTCCGATGCTGGAAGCATTGCACCGCGCCGAGGATGAAGCGCGGAAGGCGCTTGAGCTTGACCAGGCGGATGCCAACGCGCTCGCGGTGCGAGCATTGGCGGCGGGGAACACTGGAGATCATGCGGCTTGCGCCGGCTACGCCGAGCGGGCGTTGTCGATCAACCAGAATTGCGTCCTGGCTTATCGCGCCAAGGGGTGGACGCAGATATTCACCGGCCGGCCGGCGGAAGGACGCGACACGATCATGAACGGCATCCGCCTGGATCCGCGCCTGGGATCCAATCCGTCAGTACGCAGCATCATCGCGATGAGCTATTATTTCGAGCACGACTACGAGGCGACCGTCGCCGCAGCCACGCGACTGATCACGGACAACCCGGACCATCCCTGGGCCTATCGCTGGCTTGCCGCCGCCCTGGGCCAGCTCGGTCGGGTCGACGAAGCGCGTGCCGCGCTGGACAAGGCGATCGAGGCCGCACCGGATTCGTTCCGCCTGTTCGCGGAACAGCGGATGCCCTGGATGCGACAGGCCGTTCACGATCACATGCTGGAGGGACTGCGCAAGGCGGGCTGGCGGGCGGCGGGCGAAACACAGGCGTAAGGCTGATTGGCCTTCGCCGACCAGGAATCTCCGCTTCGGGCGGCGCTGAGCTGCCTGGTCAGGCGCGAACCCATTATTCGGCGCCAGCGTATGCAGCCCGCTGATGCGCCGCGACAAGGGCGGCGCCATCGTCAACGTCGCCTCCGTGTGTTCCGTCGTCGCGGGCGGCGGCAACCTGCAGTACGACACCACCAAGACCGCGGTCGCGGGCTTGACGCGGGGGCTCGCGGCCGACCACTCGGCGGAGGGCATTCGGGTGAACGCCGTCGGCCCTGGCCCGATCTTCACGCCGTTCCATGCGCGCCGCATCGCGGCGGCCGGCGAGACCGTCG
>Ga0181530_10003561_pt1 | contig 17263 bp, 9 predicted proteins | sample PEATcosm2014_Bin_42_FD_119769 | JGI IMG/M metagenome (GOLD analysis project Ga0181530, IMG submission 119769) | Peatland microbial communities from MTU Mesocosm Facility, Houghton, MI, USA - PEATcosm2014_Bin10_60_metaG | ecosystem: Environmental > Terrestrial > Soil > Wetlands > Peat | place... | reverse complement strand
TCGGTGTCGAGGCCGCGGTTCAGGCGTGTGCTGTGACCTGTCGAATGGGATTCCTCATGAAAAATAGTTCCGTAAAATTCCTCGTTGCTCGTGAACCGCGTCGCGTCGGGTATATGCACCGTGTCGGTCGAGGGTCGGTAAAATGCCTGGCTGCCGCCGTACTCGATAGTCGGGCCGTCCTTATAGCGCTTGACGATGGCGTCGGCGGCTTCAATTGGGTTGAACGGCGTGGGCGTGTATTTCGGGGCATCGGGTGCGGGAACGTTTTCGCATTGATCGCAATTGAAGACGTTGTAGTAGCAGAGCAGTGGCACCTTCTTGATCTCGCCTGTCTCCCTATCTTTGACCTCGTAGGGCTTCCAGAAAACCACCATCGACGATTTCTCGCCCCTCCTCACATTCCCGCCACGCTCCAAGGCTTGCTTGAACGTGAGCCAGTAGGCGGATTCGTAGTTTTTCGCATACGCTGTGAAGGCCAGTAGAAATACGTTGACGCCGCGGTAGGGTTTCCCGGTGTTGAGGTTTCGCGGGTGGCGCGCGCCGGAGCGGCCGAGAATGGGCGACCGCCAGGGAACAACGCCGCAGTCGAGCATCTCGATCACCTGGTCGGTGATGCGCTGGTATAGGTCACTAGGCCGCTGTTGGCCGAGCCGTGAAGACGTGGGTGCTTCGCTTTCTGAATTTCTCATAGTCTTCCGGCATGTCGCCAAGACTACGACGACGGATCGCGGAGGCGCAAGTCAATTTGGCCTGGGTAGCAAAAACCCAAATCGGGTCCCCTTCCCTTCCCCGGTTCCGAAGCATGCCTGCAAGCGCATCGACTCTGCGAGTGGGCGAATCATGGCGATGGCATGAATGTGCGTTGACAACCTAACAATGTGCGATTGTGCAACAATGTCATAGTGGCGCATTGGCAATGTGCAACGATGCGACCGAAGAGATACCGAATTCCCCTCGCCTGGGCTTTCCCACAGTCATTGACTGGCAGCGCGTCGTCGTATACGGCCATCGGTGGCATGGAGCGCCGCGAGATCGGCGGTGGTCAGCGATCGCGGATCGTAGGCGATCAAGGCCAGACGAACGGCATCGCTCATGGGGATTCTCTCTCCGAGCGACAGCGCCTGATTGATAATCCGGTTGATACGCTCATGGTCGTGGGCCGTGAATCGAAGGCCACTGGTCCTAACCGCGGGCCGCATGGGTACAACTGCGGGCATCCGCGTAGCCGCCGGCGCTGGCGGCGGCGTGATGGAGGCGGCTGGCACGGGGGGCGCCGGTGTTTTGGCCGGTGTGGGAACGGATGCGGCCAAGCGGGAGTTCCGATCCATGGCCTTCCCCAGCAGGGCCATCGTCGAATCGGCCAGGGATTTGGTGGTGGGAGTGGATTTAGTCATAGAAAATGGATGTGCGGCACGTTGGCAAGGTGCAATGATGGCATGGTGCTAAGTTGCAAGGTTGGCAGAGTGCGAATGTGCAACATTGGCAATGTGCGACAGTTCGGGTGCGAGGGTGAAGAGTTCCAGCGCCATCTGGGCCAGTTCGATGCGGGCGACGGAGGGCAGGGCGCGCCATCCTTCAAGCTGTGCAACCTGATAGGCGGTGCGCTGATAGAGCACTCGCTGTAGGGCAGGGAAGGGGAGCTTTGCGGCGATGGCCGGCAGCGTATCGGCAAAGCGGTTGGAAGCCTGGATTCGGTTGAAAAGGACGACGGTTCGCCCGGACCGCTCCTGGGCAATGATGGTCGCCGTGGCCGCGGTGGCGCCGATGTCGGTGGGACTGGGGGTGGTGATCAGAACTACGACATTGGCGGTGCGCATGGCCAAGAGCGTGTCGGGGTGGTGGATGTTGGGGGGCGTGTCGATGATGACGAGCGGCCCGGCGGCCGGCTGTGCTTCAACGACCGGAAGCCCCATGTTTTCGGCGAAGGTGGTGGCACTTCTTTGTGGATCGCGGTCCAGCAGGACTACGCCCCGGCCTACCTGCTGGAGGGCCAGCGCCAAAAGCAGAGAGACGGTCGTTTTGCCCACGCCGCCTTTGCCGTTAATCAGTGCAAGGGTAAGGCTCATAAGGATGGTGCTGATGTTGCACAATGGCATGTTGCCACCGTGCGATGATGTCACGTTAGCGCCGTTCCTCCTGCGTTGGCAAGCATTTTCGGAGCGAAAGAATGAGAGGGTGGGGGAAGGAGACGGGGAGGTAGGGCGGCACTGTGGAAGCGTCGTCTGTCGCGATGGTCCAGTTTACGTTGCTTCCCGACGGACATCGCCCAAGGGGCGGAACCACGAACTCGCGATCTACAATCGATCCGCCAGAAACTTGGCGTCCTTATTGGTACTATTTTGCGGCGCCGCCGCCGAGCCGGCGGACGGGATCGTCGAAACGCTGGCTGTGTAACTCGTCGCGAAAAGAGCCTTCGGTCTCTTGCTCGTTACATGACTGATAACTGCCTTGGATACGCCGATCGCCTTGGACTTCGGCGCTGGCGGGGCTGCGGCGGTTGTCAGAGTGGTGACCGCTATCACCGTCGGAGTTGCCGAAGCTACGGCTGGGGCAGGGGACATGGTGTTCGTGGCGATCGACGACGCGGTGGAAGTTGTCACCGGCGAAGCCGTTGAAGCGACTGCCGGTGTGGCGGGCGCGGCTAGGAGCGGGGCTGACGACGCCACTGCCGCTCCACTGGCACCCTGGTTGAAATTCGCTGCCAGGTCAGTGAAGTCGGCGGCGTTGACCAGGCCGTCGTAATTGAAATCGCCCTGGTCCCAGCCGGTGACGCTCTGGTTGAAGTTCGCCGCTAGGATGGTGAAGTCGGCGGCGTTGACCAAGCCATCAAGATTGGCGTCGCCGAGAAGCGTGTATTTTATTTCGATCTGTCCGGACGCCAGGCCGGCCGGGTTATGGGGATCGGCCGAGTCAGCGTAGCCGACGCCGTAGGACAGGCCATTGGTCTTGGTTTGGGCCGCCGTCGAGATGATCCCAGGGCCGTTCCAACCTCCGCCGTTATAGCCGCTCTTGATGTAGCCGGCGATGGCGGAGATGGGATCGGGATTCGATCCGTAGTTGATGAACATGGTGTAATTGCTCACGTCGAGGCTTCCGCTTCCGACCAGTTGCAAAGCCCCGATATGTTGATCGCTCGCCAGAACCACGCTCGCGCCGTTTTCGATCTGGAGGGAATAATTCGGGAGTAAAGCGGACAAATCGCTGGTGAGGGTTACCGTGCCGGAAAGGATGTCGAGCGACTGCGCCCCGGGACTTCCCGTAATGGTGTATATCGCTCCACTGCCAGCTACCAGTCCCGGCGCATTGAGGTTAGCACCTTGGTTGAAGTTGGCCGCCAGGTCGGTGAAGTCAGCGCCGTTGACCACGCGGTCATAATTGAAATCACCATGGTCCCAGCCGGTGACGCTCTGGTTGAAGTTCGCCGCCAAGATGGTGAAGTCAGCGCCATTGACCAAACCATCGAGGTTGGCGTCGCCATTCAGCGTGTACTTCAGTTCAATTTGTCCATTGCTGAGGCCCTGGACAACGCCATCCGCACCATCAGCGAAGCCGACGCCATAGGCGCCCTTACTGATCGCGGCAGCCGAACTGTCGATGCCGGGGCCACTCCAATTTCCACCGTTGTAGCCGCTGGCGAGACTTTGCAGGATAGCCGACTTCGGGTCGGAATTGGAGCCGTAGTTGATAATCAATTCATTGTTGCCAAGGTCGAGTGTTCCGGTTCCCGCAATCGTCAGATTCGATACGGTGGAAACTCCAAGGCCCAATGGCAGCCGCAATGTGCCCCCGCTTACGGTTAGGTTCCCGATGGTAAACGGAGAACTCAACAGCACCGTGCCGCCGGAAATGACCACGTTCGTCGTGCTCGTGGGCACTTGTCCACCACTCCAGTTTGCGGGGTTGCTCCAACTATTTGATTGGGTTCCAGCCCAAACATCGGGGGCTGGGTTCACAGTAAAACTTTGTTGTATGGGCGAAGCGGCGTTGTAATCGGCGTTGCCAGCCTGTGATGCCTGTACCGTGACCGTGCCGACGCCGGTGACAGTCAGGACGCTTCCCGACAAAGTCGCGGGACCGGAAACGATGCCGAACCCGACAGGCAACCCGGAGCTTGCACTTGCGTTGAGCGCAAACGGGGCATCTCCAACGGTCTGGGTGCTGAGTGATCCAAAGGAAATCGTCTGGCTCGCCGGCAAAACGCTGAAGTTAACGTCTACGTTTGAAGCGGGGTCGTAATTTAAGCTACCAGCTTGAGATTCCTGAAGGGAAACGCTTCCCGCGCCCGTGAGGGTGATGACATCGTTCGAAACTGTCGCCGGCCCGGAAACGACGCTGAGGCTTACGGGCAAGCCGGAACTTGCCGCGGGGTCCACGGCAAACGGCGCTACTCCAAATGTCACATTACCCAGAGACAGCGGGACGATGGTCTGGTTCGCTTGGGCCACTGCGAACGACTGCGTCACCGTTGGCGCGGCGATATAAAACGCGTTGCCGCCTTGAGATGCGCTAACAACAACCGTCCCTGCTCCGGTTGTTGTGATTACATTGTTCTGAAGCGTCGCCGGTCCGGACACGATGCTGAATGCGACTGGAAGACCCGAACTTGCCGTGGCATTCAGCCCAAAAGGCGCATCGCCGAACGTGACGTCCGCCGGCGCCGGGAAAGTAATTGTCTGGGCTGACTGCACGGGCGTATAGTCCACGGTCAGCACGCTGCTGCTTTCATTGCCGGCGGCATCCATGGCGGTGACCGTGATATCATTGCTTCCCGACTGCAGCACGATGCTGCTCACTGACCAATTGGTGGTTCCCGTCGCAATTCCGCCGCCGCCCTGATCGTTCGTCCATACCACCTGAGTGACGCCGACGTTGTCCGATGCAATTCCGCCGATGCCGATCGTGCCGCTGTTCGTCGCATAGGTCGAACCGGCAGTGGGACTGGAAATACTGATACTCGGTGGCACATAATCAAGCAATTTGATGACATCAAGTCCGCCTGCGCTATCCGCAACGTAGACCTGATTTCCAACCACCGAAACACCCCAAGCAGCCGAAACTGTGGCATAAGAGGCAACGACCCTTAGATTTGCTGGATCAGTTGGATCAAGTACCAAGACCCCGCCGGCTCCGGCCCCAGCGTAAAGTAGACCGTTGAAGACAGTAAGGCCTCCGACATAACCGTCATTGGGGACCGTATAGGTGCTGACTAGCGTGGGTGCGCTTGGTGTGCTAACGTCAAACACCTGAATGAAGCCCTCGCCACCTATATATACATAATGCCCATCGGCCGAGATGGCAATTGAATAAGCGAGTTCTTCAGTGCTGGTGGTACCCACGATGTTTGGAGACGATGGGTTGGCAATGTTGATTACCTGTAAGGTACCCAACTCATCCTCCGCGTAGGCGTAGTTTCCGGATACGCAGTCGGCAAAATAATCTCCGCTCAATCCATTACTGGTCACCGAGCCAATTTCTGTCGGCGAGTTGGGGTTGGATATGTTGATGGCTTGGAATTCAGGGACATCTGTAGTTGGATTTCCGCCGGCGAGGTACGCGATAGACCCTACGACTTTGACAGCCACGACGTAAAAGGTGCTGCCGGCAATACTTGGACTATAGGTCGCCGCAAGAATCGGAGCATCTGGGTTCGACACATTGACAATACTCAAGCTTGCGTTTGCGACGTATGCGAACCCATTTTCCACGTCAAGGTTATAAGCATTTCCATTCTCCAACGATACGTTGCCGTCCAAGACAGGCTCGTCCGGATTAGAGACATCAATGGTTTGCATTCCCTGCGGTAGGGCCACATAGGCAGTATTTCCAACATTCACCACGTCGTCAGCAAAGCCGATTGGTCCACTATATTGGCCCACTGGTGCCATGGGAGACGAACCGCTGCTCGCCACTACCAACCCGTTTTGTGCTGCCATTAAAATCACGCTGCCGTCGGCCGCGACTTGGTAAATCTCGCCGAAATAGCCTTCGCTGGTTGCCAAAGTTGTCATATTCGCTGGATTAGAAACATTGATCGCATTCACCCACGTGTAATAGCAGCCGTAAACCACGCTGCCCGAAACAGCGATGTCAAAGGATTGGTAAAATGTGTAAGTTCCGAGCAATGTCGGCGCATCTGGATTGGAAATATCTATAGCTTGCAGATTTCCATTGGCTACATACGCAATGGTGCCCTCAATCGCGATGCCACCGCTCGCGGAGGCAGTGGAAAGTGAGCCTCGGAGAATTGGATCGCTTGGAGTCGTTACATCCACAACCTGAAGTCCTTTTAAGCTGTCGCCCAAGTAGGCGAACGTGCTACTGCCACTGGTACGAAGAGCAACTTGGAAAACAGTCCCGCCTGTCGATACCGTTGTGGTCAGCGTGGGAGCCGAGGGGTTTGAGATATTGATGATTTGCAGACCAGCGTTTCCGTCCGCGACGTATGCTTCATTCCCCATCACTGCCACATCCAGAGCCGGATCCGGCAAGTCGTAAAAGCCCCGAACGGACGGTGCTGACGGGTTACCGACATTCACCACCTGCAATCCCCCATCGTCATCCGCTACATATGCAAACGAACCCGATACGGCAATATCGTCGATTTCGGCAGGCACAGGAATGCCACCTACGAACGACGGGGCGTCTGGATTCGAAATGTTGATCACATCCAAACTGGAGCCTTCGCCGATGTAGGCGTAATTCCCCTGGACGGTAACCGCCGTTACCGCTCCGCCAAGCTGCCCCAACAATTGCATGTTGGTCCCGCGGGGAACAACGTATGTAAAGCCATTGGAGTCTGTCGCAGTGCCATCCGGCACCGTGACGCTTACCGGAACCGTTCCGTAGGAGATTTGGCCTGGCACGGTTGCCGTGATCTCGGTGGAGCTATTCACCGTCACGTTCGTCGCGGCCACGCTGCCAAACATTACGGTCGCTGCCCCTGCAAAATCCGACCCCTGAATCGTGACTTGTATGCCGCCTGCGAGCGGTCCCGTGTTTGGAGAAACCGACGAAACGATCGGCGTCCCAGACGGCGGACTGTATGCCTCGTTAATGACAGTCGTCTGGTTGTCGTTCACAACGATCGTCTGGCTCGCTGGCGTCACCCAACCTGCCACCGAAGCAAATCCAATTGTGTGTTGCCCTACGGATAATCCTGAGGCTGTCGCCGAACTGTTCAGCCAATTGCCGCCATCCACGCGCCATTGTGCGCCGGCCGCAATTGCTGCCTGTGGTGTGATCGCCACTTGGAGATTGCCGGTTTGCACCAGCGGCGTATAAGCTTGGCTGACCGATGTGGTCTGGCCCCCGTTGACGTTTACAAATTCATACTGCGAAACGGTAAAACCCGGCAGAGACAGAAAATCAATCTCGACTTGACCGGCCCCTAACCCGGAAACCGTTGTTCCGCTGTCCAGCCATGCTCCACCGTCGATGCTCCATTTTGCGCCGGATGCCACGGCATTTGTCGGCGTAAGCGTTACCTGTAACGATCCATGCGTGAGGTCGCCAACCGCATAGTTGGCGGTGATCGTCATATTGGAGTTCATTGTGACCGTCACCGGATTCTGCGACCCGCTGAGGTTGCCACTCCAGCCTGTGAAGTGATATCCGGTATCGGCGACGGCCGTCAGCGTTACCGGCGTTCCCGCGGTGTAACTGGACGCGGAAGGGTTGCGGTAGACGTTGCCGTAATTCGAAAAAATCGACAACCAATACGGGCCGTTCGATTGTGAGTACGTTGCGGTATCTCCCGTGGTCTGACCAGCAACGATTGTGACCGACTGATTGGGAGGAGTGTTCCAGCCGCTGAGGAGTTTGAATTGCACCGTGTGCGTGCCAACAGTTAGGCCAGGCACGACGCCACCACTATTCTGGTAAGGTCCGTTGTCCACGCTCCACTGGGCACCGGCATTGATCGCGTTCTGCGGAGAAATGGTCACCTGCAAAGCACCGGTCTGCACTCCCGTGGACGTAACGGTAAATGTCTGGGTCTCGGCTAGGTTGCCGTTACCGTCATAATCCCAAAACGTACCGGCCGGAAAATCCAATGTGACAGGCCCTATGCCAAATGAGCCAGTGAATTTGTACAGGTACATTGATGTACTGTCGGTGGCGAGCGTTGGGGCGGCAGAACTAAGCGTTACGCCCGCCGCGGCCGAGCCACTGAGGGTGAATTTCGGCCCGCTGCTGGTGATGCTCGCAGGGTTGAAGCCACTACCGACATCGGAATACGTGACCATAATCACGCCGCCCGAATTCAGTCCCGCTTGCGGCACGGTCCCATTGCTGCTGGGGTAGCTAAGCGTCGCGATTGGTAGTGTGGTGCCCGTCGGAGCAGATACAACATTGAACGCCACGGCGTTCGAGAAAATACTTCCATTGACCACTTGCACCACCCATCCCGCAGGATTGGAACCGGTCAGGATATCGTAATCAATTTCGTTGGATCCGATGTAATGTAAATAAGATGGCGTGCTCTGAATCGGCGAACCGTTGTTTACGGTGAATAGAAGTGTAGAATTGGCGTTGAAGTTGTTGCCGAAGATTTGCAGTGATTGACGTGTTGTTGAGGACGTGTACAGTGCACCAGGACTTACCGCGGAAACTGTTGGTGCCGGGACAACCGGATTTACAAGCGTGATCTGCCCAGGCAAATACACAAAGCGACTGTAATCGTTGTCCTTAATCTCTACACAAAGAAAATAGGTGCCTGGCGGCGCATTCGTTGTGTCCAGCGTGATGCTTCCGCTCCCCGGTGCGCCAGTCACGGAGGGTAACGTGTCCCAACCGCGGGCATAGGGCCGTGTCGTGCTGTCCGGACCTTGGCCATTGCCGGCCAAGAAATTGTTATTAAATGGATTCTGGTCTGGATCCAAAAACAGGACAACATCACTTGCTTTGCCGTAGTCTGAATACTCAAAATTGAAACTGGCGGACTGACCAATTGTAAGTGTCTGCGAACCTGAGCTCAGAAGAAATACGTCAGGCCATTGCGCACCATCGTGCTGTGTTACAGGGTACCGAGCCGCGCTTCCGCCGAAGTCAGTTGACAAGCCGGCGGGAACGTCTTGCGACCAAGTTTGCCAAGTAGCGCCGCCCAACCTGCTGATCGAAAATCCATAATCCGTCAAATCTGACGCGCTGTACCACTCAAGTCTTGGAACGGTTATGTTGTCTTCGGTTGGGCTCCAATTAGTGTCGATGGTCCCGTAATACCAGTCGTGAACGTAAAGGTGGTCAGCCCACAATGGCGACGAATCGGGAAACTCGTCATTCGCGAATATCGTCGTAAGATCTTTTTGCTGGGTACCCTCGACAGGCAACCCATCGGGAAAAGATGCGTTCGTTTGATAATAGTTGTCCGAAAAGATGACGTTGCTTGTAGGTTCAAGATTCTTCGTAAACGACCCGTAATCCCCAAAGATCGCAACCGGATAAGGATCAAGCGTCGTAACCTGATCGACCCAAACGTTGCTCTCTCCTAAGTCCGCTGCTAATCCTGCGACAAGCGATCCACCGCGGCTATGTCCAATCAGATCGATTGGCAGTGAGACCGCGGCCGGAGCGAATCCGGGCAAGAAACCGGGTTGAAGCAGTTCCGCGCATACTGCGGCGGCAACGTCGTAGGTACTCCGAACGTGGCCGAATATTGTGCCATTGCCACCAAGCTGGCCTGCCACGCTAGACCAATCGAGCAGAACAAAGATTTCCGGATCGGGATCGGATGAACTGCTTGGATCGGGACCATAGTTCTTGACGGCGGCAACAGAAAGCGGACCGGTTGTATCGCTAGGATTCGCAATGTAATCAGGATCTTTAACTGTTACCGTATACACCGTTGGGTTCGTGCTCGTTGAAAGCCCCGCACCCAAGATAATGGCGTTGGCCATCTCGGTAACCCAGCCAGTCGTGTTATCATTGAAGCCATGCGTGATGAGCGTTAAGCCTGCTAGAAGCCTCCTTTCCTCCAGTGGCTCTAGCGCATAACGCGTTTTTCTGTGGCGGCCAGGAGAGGCGCGAGTTACACGACGTTTTCGCTGAGACTTGACCATCTTTCTCTCCCCGCCAGAAGTGAATGAATCAGACGCACAAACCCGCAGAGACATGCGGAATCGCCCGGCACTCTGGCAAATGTTTGTAAGCCGCGATTATCCGTCGCGTTGTTCGTAAAACAAGACAGTAATTATTAAATTCTACATACGTTGACGCGTAAAATTGTGGCCAGCGGTTGGCGACGACAAGCCGATGCCGACTTGCGCCGTCTTTGGTCGCTGCTACCGCGACGGGAGAACGGCTTAACGTGGCCGACGCGATGCCAGCACCGTTGTGTGCGCGTTGGCAAGCATTTTCGCGGCGAAAGAATGGTCGGACGGGGGAAAGAGTCGGGGAGGTAGGGTAGCTGGAGAATCGTGTTGACAGATTTCGGGTGTAGGGGCAGAATACTTGACAACAACCGCAATTAGGGCTAATGTTATTAGCCTTAATTGACGATATCATCAAGTAACATGAAGACCAGCGATTTTCTAGCCCAGCGGCCTGTATTCACCACCGAGGAGTTTCGGGGGTTTCAGCAGGAACGCGGATCACACAGCCAGTGGACCCGCAAGGCGCTGCTCGCCCATTATCAAAAGCAGCAGCGGATCATCCGCCTCCGCCGGGGAGTATATGCGGCGGTGCCGCGGGGTGCGACTCCGGACGATGTTTCGGTTGATCCGTATTTGGTCGCCAGCAAGCTGGCGCCGGATGCGGTGCTTGGGTATCACACCGCGTTGGCGGTGCATGGGCGCGCGCACAGTGTCTCCGAGCGGTTTGAGTTTTTGACAAGCGCCGAACGTCGCGGCATCAGCTTCCGGGGATGGCGTTTTCAGCCGGTGCTCTTTTCGGAAACATTACGCCGCAAGAAGAAAACCACGTTTGACGTGCAGACCCTCGAACGCTCCGGGCAGTCCGTTGCGGTGACCTCGCTGGAACGGACGCTGGTGGATGTGCTGGACCGTCCGGACCTGGGGGGAGGGTGGGAGGAAATCTGGCGGTCGCTCGAATCGGTCGAGTTCTTCAATCTGGACAAAGTCATCAAATACGCGTTGCTGCTGGAGAACGCCACGACGATCGCGAAGGTCGGCTTCTACCTTGAGCAGCATCGGGAATCCCTGATGGTGGAAGAGTCGCACTTGGCGGCGTTGCGGAAACATCGTCCGTCGAGTCCCCACTACTTGGAGCGGGGAAAGAAGGCCGATGTGAAATTCGTTCCCGGCTGGAACCTGGTGGTGCCGCTGTCGGTCGCCGAACGTTCGTGGGAGATCGTGTTATGAGAGTACCGCGATCACAGTTGCTCAAGGAGGCGACGTCCACCGGATGCCGTCCGGAGATTTTGGAAAAGGTCATTCACCTCCTCGGATTGCTGGAGAGATTTCAGGGCCATCCGTTTTTGAAGGACCGAATCGCGCTCAAGGGAGGGACGGCCCTCAATCTGTTTCTTTTCGACGTGCCGCGTTTGTCGGTGGACATCGACCTGAATTACATCGGCGCGGCGGATCGCGACACGATGCTCGCGGAGCGCCTGAAAATCGAACAGGCCATCCAGGCGGTGGCCAGTCGGGACGGAATGACGGTGACGCGCACGCCGACGGATGAACATGCCGGCGGCAAATGGTTGTTGCGTTACGGTTCAAGCATGAATGACACCGGAACACTGGCGGTGGATTTGAACTTCATGTACCGCGTGCCGCTCTGGCCGGTTGTGCGACGAAACTCCCGACGACTCGCCTCGCATCAAGCCAAAGGCATTCCGATTCTCGACGTGCATGAACTGGCCGCGGGAAAATTGGCGGCGCTTTTCTCACGGCGGGCCAGCCGCGATTTGTTTGATGCGCATGGTCTGGTGTGTGGAAACGAGTCACTCGATTGGAATTTACTTCGAGTCGGCTTCTTGGTGTACGGGGCGATGAATCGAAAAGACTGGCGAACGATCCGGCTGGAAGACCTCACCTTCGACCGTCGGGATTTCGAAAATGAGTTGCCGCCGGTCCTTCGGCATCTCGATACGTCAATCTCGCTGGATGAATTCGCGGAAAGACTTCGGACCGGGTGTCGTGAAAAACTTGCCCCGCTTTTGGCGTTCACGAAACGTGAACGTGGGTTCCTGGATCGGCTGCTCGATCATGGTGAGATTGTTCCCGAACTGCTGACGGCCGATGCGGCGTTGGCGGCACGTATTGCGGCTCACCCGATGCTGCAATGGAAGGCGTTGAACGTGAAGCAGCACAAGAAGAAGGCCTGATTCATATCGCATTCCGAATGGTCAATCATTCCTTGGGAACCATTCAAGGGACAGAAAACCGGTGATTTTGTTTCTCGCTGACGATCAAGGCGTTGCATAAGTGCCCGGCGCCCGCCGCGTCTTAGTTGTCCAAACAATTTCACGAAAACGTCTTAGTTGTCCAAACCCCGTCCAGCTAAACGTCTTAGATGTCCAAACCCCCGAACGTGACTCGGCGTCTTAGTTGTCCAAACAATTCCCACTGTTTGTAGCTACGTTCCGTTGACCTTTTTGGGCCGGTCCAGAGACGGTCTCCATGATGCGGAAAATCAGACGGGCGGTTGGATTCTTCGTCGCCTTTCGCTCTTCAAGAACATCACCCTTCGCCTCGGCAAGGAGACCTGTAAATCGCGATGCTCCGAGAATCGCTTTGGCGAGTTCAAAGAAGCGTTGATTGCGTGTGACCTCAACCTTGGCGCTGGCGAGAAGTTCCCGTTCGTAATCCGACAACGGGCTGATGTTGGCTAGGGCGACATCCAAATGTTCCCGGCTTCGTCCGCTGTCGAGGTACGCCTTGATAAGTTTGGAATTCCCTTGGCCTGTTCGCCTGGGGGCTTTTCAAGACCTACAAGAAGGACAGTGAGGAGAAGGAAAGAGAGTGGGGGCGGGGGCGAGAAAACAACTTGAGGGCAGATGGTGGTCTCTCGCCCCGGCTTCGTCCGACAGGGGGAGGCTGGAGCGAAATGAACGCGGCTACAAGACCACACGGACAATTTCCGCTTCGTTGGATTCGAGCGGCGAATTGTAAAAGACCACGTAAACAAAGTGTAAATCCCTCGTGATTTGACCCTGAAGAAAATGCTTTACAGCGTCGTAGTGGTCGTTAGCCTGTAGACAGTCGGGGGGTTCGTCGATCCGCATATCGCAAAATCGGTGCTATCCTTCTTCCGCCTGCAATCCCGCAGGCAACACAACGAATATTATGAATATACTTAATCAACGTAAGGGCTTTTCCCTTATCGAGCTACTTGTAGCTCTATCGATCCTCGCGGTCGTCGCCGCGATCATCGTGCCGAGATTCTTAAACGTAAGAACCAGCGCCGCAGAAACCTCAGGCGTCGCTCAGCTCAAAGAAATGCAGCACATATACGAAAACTGGCTGGGCTTAGGGGGAATACCGGGAAATACCAACGCTGGCGACATGCTAATGTTCTTGTCAGAGCAAGCTGCCGGTAATCCGTTGGCCCGCGCAGCCGTCAATGGCTGGACCGACTCACAAAATACTCCTATCAGCTCTGCAAGTATCAACTTCTCGGGTACGGTCAATTCAGCAAACGGACCTTACACTGTCGCCGGTCTAGCAGGCAATGCCACACAACCTGGATTTTATGCAAATCCCGGTGGTACAGGCTACTACTCCGACGGTTCCGGTGACGTGTGGTATATTGCCATCACTAACAATAGTCTAACTGCTACACAGACACCGGGTGCTACGGGTGGTGCAGTTAATCCCAACAATACAGCTACGGACATTAAATAGTGCGTTGACACCTTACTTATTGGCCTAACCAAACGCCCCGCCTTGCCGCGGGGCGTTTTTGTTAATCCTTCGTCTGCGTGGTTTAGCCTCGCGCCGTGGGCCAATTCGTGCTTGGCTTTTGGTGTGACGAACACCCGAAATGAAAGCCACTCACGGGATCATTTCTCCCTTGCCGAGGCGTTGATTGCTGAAGCACGGGAAGCGCAGCGGACATGCGGCAAACGATTCAAGGGGCAGATTCGGCTGATGATAAACGAGCTACGCGAAATCGAAAAAAGTGCCAGCGTGATTTCCGCGTGTGTTGTCGCTGAGGAAGAGTTTGGAGATTCCGTCATCGAGGTGTTGGTCCGATTCGAGGAGCTTTGCCGTAGGCGGGAAATTGACCTCACGCATTCGCTTCGACCGGCGGTCTATGAGATTCTCGTCGGTGAGTTCGTCGCCAACCACAAGGCGTTTGGCGGGTCCGCCAAGGACGTGGTGATCGCTACGGCGTTGTGGGGAAATCTCAGCGGCATTTTGGGAGAACAGGAATTCGCGATGTGGCAGGATTCGCAGTGGGTTTTTCGGCGTGCCGTGCGGAAAAGTCCGGGCGATCCGCGCGAGTATTTGCGTCGAATCACCAGGGCATTTGAGGAGTTAAGAAACGACAAAGAATTCGCGATGTGGCACGACTCGCCGGGAATCTTGAAACGCGTTGTCGTGGTTCGCACGAAGAATCCGAAGGCGTTTCTGCGGAAAATGGGCCAGAGGATTTCGGAACTGGCGGCAGACCCCGAACTTGGCGGTTGGCGGCGGGTGCCAAGCGTTTTTCAAGTGGCGGCGGTGCAGCATTCGAAGGACCCAAAGGAATTCCTGCGTCGTGCGGAGGCCGCTGTCCAAAGACTTGAAAAAGACCCCCGATTTGCAATGTGGCGTGAATCTCCCTCGATGATTAGAAGGGCCGCAATCTACCGGCCGACCGATCCAGCCGACTTTTTAGTGCTGGTCAACAAGACGATTGAGGATTTGCGGGCCGACCCCGAATTTGCGTTATGGCGTGAGACTCCGCACGTTTTTGAGCACGCCGCAACCAATAGCCCCTCTGATCCTCGGGCATTTCTGCGACGTGCCAGTCAGGTTGTCCAGGAGTTACGCACGGACCCAGAATTTGAGGCTTGGCGTGAATGGCCTTGGGTTTTTCGGACTGTTGCACTGAACGCGTCCAGCAACCCGAAAGCGTTTCTCAGAGAGGCGACTCGGTTGGTCAAGGAATTCGAGCAAGACCCGGAGTTCGCCCAGTTGAGGGATACGACATGGGCCTTTCGGCACGCCGCGATTTACCATCCGCTGAATGCCCGGAGTTTTCTAAAAATGAAGGCCGGCGCCAAGGCAAACAAGAGAACTTCCGTTTTGGGGAATCCAGGCAGGACGGTTAGGAGAAGGAAAAAGAGTGGGGGAGGGGGCGAGAGAAAAACCTGAGGACTTGATGTCTCTCGCCCCGGATTTTTCCGGGAGACGCTGCCACAGATACAAACGCAAAGGTGGGCGAGAAAAAAACTCAATAATCTGCAACAACGCGCGGGGCCGCGCGGAGCGAATTTCCGTTGCACGCTGAAATCCAACACTTTTTCGATTGAACTGCTGCAACGAAGTTGCAAGATTGCGAATTGCGATGTGGCTGCGGACACGGAATGTCAGCCGAGTATGCGTTCGAGGCGGAACGTGGCCTTGGCGAAGGGAATTTTGCAGGCCCGACACCAATCGTGGAATTCAGCTATATCGACGCGGCGGTTGCCAGTCTCGGACTTGTAGACCCAGGATTGCGGGCGGTGAAGGATCGTCCCGAAGTCTCGTTGGGTGAGGCCGGCTTCTTCACGCAGGACGCGAAGAAAACCGGGGATTGGCGCGTAACGGGTGTAATGCTGGGCCTTGGTTGCCATAGCCAAATGAATTTTCCGCGAGATACGACTTGAAACCCGTTTGGTTTCATGCGATAATGCGAGCGTGGTGTGCATCGTCAGTGAATTCAGAGGTGGCATCGAAAAAATCTGATGCCCGAAACATCCAGCAGGCAGTTCGGCCTGATCGTGGCCTATCTGATACCGGGCTTCGTTGGGCTGGCTGGCCTGTCGCCGCTTATACCACTGGTGGGAGAATGGCTACGGCCGGTAAATCAAGGCGAACTCGGTTTAGGCCCGCCCATCTATGCCCTGCTGGGTGCAACTGCGGTCGGAATGATCGTGAGTTGCTTTCGGTGGTGTGTGCTTGATCAGATTCACCAGTGGACGGGCGTGAAAAGGCCCCAATGGGACGACAGCCAATTGGCCAAAGCACTGGGAGGGTTCGATTATCTAGTGCAAAACCATTTTCGTTACTACGAGTTTGCCAGCAACACTTTGATTGCGACGCTTTGGGCGTATGGAGTGAATCGGTATTTGAAAACGGTGTCATTCTTGGGCGCATGCACGGACCTGGGAATGTTGATTCTTTCGATCGTGCTGTTCGCAGCGTCCCGTGACGCGCTCGCGAAATATTACAACGGGGCCAGGCAACTGCTGGGTTCCAGTCGCGGAGAAAGAGCCAGTGAGTAATCCCATGTTTAACGGTCGTGACCATGAGAAGGAGTGCGGCGGCTCGTCGCCGAGGAATGATCGAGAGGCGAAGCCTCAGCACAAACCGCAGCCGGAGAGCAAGTCGGCAAAGGCGGAAGTAAAGGGGACTCAATCCCCGAAATGAGCGGGTTGCTCATTGAGGAACAGAGGGATTAGCGGGAGAGGATGCAAACTGGTCATTCAAGATCTGCGTTTGAGTGTCCATGGGTTCGTTAATCTCGAATACGCCCCTTTCTCGCCGGGCCGCTAAGCGGTTGGTGCCCGCCTTGGTCTTTGGCAATGCGACCGATTCGCGACCACGAAAGGAAAGGGAGAAGTATGAATCGCAAAACCATTCTGGCACTTCTGGCCGTCCCATTTATCGCCGCACTGCTGGTCGGGAGAGGTGTGGCTTCTTCCGCCATCACCATCCAGACCGTGCCCGTGGGTAACGTGGGGAACGCGGCGGATACGACCGGCCACGGGTCGGTGAATTACGCCTACAACATCGGTGAGTACGATGTGACATCCAGTCAATACACGGCGTTTCTCAACGCCGTGGCCCAGACTGATCCCTATGGCGTGTACAACGCGTACATGGCCGGCACCACCTTGGGCAACCCCGGGATTATTCAGAGCGGTTCCCCGGGGAGCTACACCTACAGCGTTGCCGCGGGCCGGGGCAATTATCCGGTGACCGATGTAACTTTCTGGGACGCCACGCGCTTTGCGAATTGGTTGGATAACGGGCAGCCAACCGGGCCGGAGGGCGCCGGCACCACGGAAACGGGAACCTACACCCTGGCATCTAGCGGCATCGCCAACAACACGGTTACCCGCAATCTGGGTGGATCGTGGGCGGTGACCAGTGAAGATGAATGGTACAAGGCG
>Ga0181530_10003559_pt1 | contig 17267 bp, 14 predicted proteins | sample PEATcosm2014_Bin_42_FD_119769 | JGI IMG/M metagenome (GOLD analysis project Ga0181530, IMG submission 119769) | Peatland microbial communities from MTU Mesocosm Facility, Houghton, MI, USA - PEATcosm2014_Bin10_60_metaG | ecosystem: Environmental > Terrestrial > Soil > Wetlands > Peat | place... | reverse complement strand
CCGTAGCCCGGCCCCGACGCATGCCCGCCGAACCAGCGCCCCCGCCCGGGAACCCGGGCCGCGCCCTTGCGGCAAGGCGCAAGGCCGACCTCGAGCTCTGCCTGCGCTACTGCACAAGCGAGGGGATCGTCGCGATGCCCATCGTCACGATGGCGCTTCCCGCGAGCATGGCGCTCTCGGCGCTCGTCACCAAGGCCTTCCCGGTCTCCACGGCCGCGATCGGGGTCCTGGGATCCCTGCCTTTCGTCGGCAACTTCCTGCAGATCTTCGTCTCGCCGGTCCTGATACGGTGGCGGACGCCGAAGGCGATCACGGTCACGGCGGCGTCCCTGCACCTGCTGAGCTGGGTCGCCCTGGGCGTCTTCCTCCCCTGGATTCCGCGGGGGGACCCGCGCGGGGCGGCCCTGTGGATACTGGGCTGGTTCCTCGTGTCGAGCTGCTTCGGGGCGGTTGCCGGCGTGACGTGGAGCACATGGATCGAGGAGTGGGTCCCGCGGCGGATCCGCGCCAGGTTCTTCGGGCGCCGCAACCAGATCCTGCAGTTCTCGGCCGTCGTGTTCCTCGTGGCGTCCGGATGGATACTTTCCCGGTGGGAGTACTCGGTCTCCGCGTTCCGGGCGGTGATATTCGGCTCCGCGTTCCTGCGGATCTTCTCGCTCCGCTGGCAGTGGATCAGCCCGACCCGCCCCCACCGGCCCCCGCCGCCCCCGCGCGAGTCCCTGCGCGAGCAGGCGCAGGTTCTCCTGCGGTCGCGCTCGTTCCTGATGTTCGTCGCGTTCGGCGCGGTGTGGAGCTTCGCGGCCAACTGCTTTGGGCCGTTCTACACGGTGTTCATGTTCAAGCAGGTGGGCTTCTCCGCCTGGGACGTGGGCGTCGTGACGGCGCTCTCGCAGATCGGCGGGGCGCTCTCGCTCCCGGCGTGGGGGCACCTGCTCAACCGGCACGGGAACAAGCCGGTCATGGTCCTTTCGCTGATCTTCTGGCAGCTCTCCATGTTCCTCTGGTGCCTTGTGGATCCCGGGAACCGGGTGATGCTCTACGGGCTTTGGACCTGGATCGGGGCGACCAGCGCCGGTTTCGTGCTGGGCCAGTTCACGTTCGGCCTGAGGCTCATCCCGGTCGAGGCGAAGCTGCTTGCGATCGGGTTCAACCTCGCCGTGACGTCGCTCGTCGCCGCGGTCGCGCCGGTCCTGGGCGGCTGGGTCATCTCGCGCGCCCCGGCGGGGTGGGGCGGCCCGCTCGAGGTCTACCACGCCTGCTTCGCCGTCCAGCCGGTCATCGCGCTCCTGGGGGCCTTCCTGCTCCTGCGGGTCCGCGAGCCGGCCGCGAGCCCCTTCTCGGCCGTCGTCGGGGCCATGAGGAACATCCGGACCCTTGGCGGGGTGCTGGGCCTCAGCTTCCTTGTGAACCATGTGTTTACCGACGAGCGCCGCCGGGAGGACGGCCCCTGACGGGGCAGGGCATGCAACCTTTGCCCGCCGGGCGCGTCTCGACATTAGACCCGCGTGCCGCAATCCTTTCCCGACCATGCCCCATACATCGGACCCCAAGCGCAGAGGCTTCACCCTCGTGGAGATCCTGGTCGTCATCACGATCATCGGGCTCCTCGCCGGCCTCACCATAGCCAACTTCGGCAAGCTCTTCGGCGGCTCGCAGGTCGACATCGCGAAGCTCTTCGTCAACCAGAGCATGAAGACCCCGCTCGTGACGTACCGCCTCCAGATGGGCAGCTACCCTTCCACCGAGGAGGGGCTGCAGGCGCTCATCACCGCGCCCGCGGGCAAGTCCGACCGCTGGCGCGGCCCGTATGTCGAGGGCGGCAAGATCCCCCCCGACCCGTGGGGCGAGCCCTACCAGTACCGCTGCCCGGGCACCCACAACAAGGACGGCTACGACCTTTGGTCGAAGGGCCCGGACAGGACGGACGGAACCGATGACGACATCGGCAACTGGTGAGCGGGGCGGGTTCACGCTCATCGAGATTCTGCTGGCCCTGGCGCTCATCGCGCTGCTCGGCACGATCTTCGTAAGCGGCACCAACTCGCTGCTGGCGGACAAGGAGGCGTCGCCCGACGCGCAGTTCTGGAAGGCGTGCGCGCAGGCGCGCAAGCAGGCCCTCGAGGAGCAGCGAAGCGTCCTCCTGAGCTTCGACACCAGGGCCAGGGGCTTCGTGCTGAACGACGGCGCCCAGCAGAAGGCCCTTCCCGTCACGGGCCCCGACGACCTCGTGATCGACTTCCACCCCGCCCAGTCGGACTCGAGCTCCTCGGCCCTCGTCGGCGGCACGCTCGTCGAGACCCAGCCGCTCGCGGCGGTGACATTCTACGGCGACGGGACATGCACGCCGTTCCGCGTGCAGATCCGCGCAAACGGCGGCGCGCACATGCTCTCTATAGATCCCTGGACGTGCGCGCCCGTGCTGACCAAGTCCGATGCCGCTCCGTAGGGGATTCACGCTCGTCGAGGTCCTGGTGGCCCTCGTCATATTCGCGCTCATGGCGATCGTCCTCGGGGGCGCCTACCTGAACGTGCTGAACAGCTACGAGGCCGCGCGGCGCGCGAACATGAGCGACGAGGACGTGTTCTTCGCGCGGTCGCAGCTGCTCTCCCAGTCCGACCTGCAGACCGCCCAGAACGGGGCGGAGTTCGACGACGGCGACCGGCACGTGAAGTGGACGGCCGAGATCGATCCCGAGAAGACCACCGACCTCTTCACGGTCACGTTCACCTGCACCATCACGGATCCGTCGGAACCCGGGCCGAGGAACGAGGTCGAGACCTTCATGCTCCTGCGCCCCACGTGGTCCGATCCGACCACCCGGAGCACGCTCCGCCAGAATGCCGCGGACAGGATCGCGCTGGTGCAGGGAAGGCAGGGCCAATGAGAAAGCGCGGGTTCACGCTGATCGAGGTCCTGCTATCGATGGCGCTTGTCGGGCTGGTGCTCGTCGGGCTCAACATGTTCGTCTTCTCGATGGGGGAGCTGTGGGGCAGGAACACCGATGTCCGGCTCTTCGACCAGCACGTGAGGGCGGTGACGCGGTTCCTTCAGCGCGAGCTGCTCCGGGCGACGCTCCCCCCCGCGGCGTCGGTGAACGCGACCCCCGTCGGCGTGCAGCCGGTGGCGCCCGAGGGCCGGCCGCAGGAGAACCTGATCACGTACATGGAGCTGTCGGGAAGCCGGATCCTCAGGTGGCCCGACAACCCGCTGCCCGAGGTGTTCTGCTCGCTGCAGGTGAGGAGGGACCAGGGCCTGGTCATGCTGTGGCACTCCGACCTCGAGAACCACTTCAACGACGATCCCCCGCGCGAGGCGCTGGTGTCGCCGTTCGTCACGGCGCTCGCGTACGACTACTTCGATGCGGATTTCAACAAATGGACGACCGAGACCGCGCTTCGCACGGACGCCTCGGGCAATCCGCTCGCGCCCCAGCGGCTGCGGATCACGTTCTCCTACGACCGCCTCACCCGGGAGGCCGTGATAACCGTCCCATCGGCAAAGCAGGGGCTGCCCAACCCGTGGTGAGCAGCATGCCGCGCTCCTTCCGGGACTCCCCGCGCCGCTCGTCGGTGATCGTGCTCGTGCTCGTCATGCTGGTGTTCACGGCGACGGCGCTCACGGCATTCGTCGAGAAGGCGGGCACGGACCTGCTGGTCGAGGTCCGCCAGGCCGACTCGAGGCGCCTGAGGCAGGAGGCGTTCTCGGCGCTCGAGGTGACGCTGGCCGTCCTCGAGGACTTCCGGCAGGCGGACAACGGGCTCCACAGCATCTCCGAGGGCTGGGGCGATCCGCTCGGCTGGGCCGGCTGGACGCCCACCGAGGGACGGAGGGTCGAGGTCTCCTTCCAGGACGAGAGCGGCAAGATCCCGCTGGCGCACGCGGACATGACGACGCTCACGAACCTCTTCGAGTACTGGCAGATGTCGCCCGCGGACTCCGAGAGGCTCGCCGACGTCCTGCTCGGCTGGATGCAGAAGGGATACGTGTACGCGACCGCGACCACGCCCGACTACGGCCAGGCCGCGGTCCCGTACGCGGAGCCCGAGCGGCCCCTGCGGTCATTCGGCGAGCTCGCCGCGATCGACTACGCGAAGGACGTTCTCTTTGACGAGAACGGGCTCCCCAACGGCAACTACTGGAGACTCGTGAACGACGTATCGATCTTCACTTTCGCGCAGCCGAACGTCAACGGCTCCAACGCGGACGTGCTGGCGTCCGTGGGCCAGTACACGGACACCCAGCGGCAGCACATCAACGACTACCTGGCGGGCACGGGACAGTACGCGCAGCTGGGCCAGCAGTGGTTTCAGAGCTCGACGACGCTCGCCTCGGTTGCCGGCCTGGGCGGAAACGCGGCGCCGTTCGGAACGACGATCACGGCGCTCAGGATCGTTGTCACCGTCCATGAGGGGAGCTCGCAGTACCGGGTTTCGGCCGTCGTGGCCCCCCAGGGGGGGGCCACCGTCAACCAAACCAACGCGACGAACGCAACCGCGGCCGCCACCAATGCGTCTGCCACAACGGCGACATCCGTGACCAACACGTCCCAGCCTTCCTCAACCGCGACCAGCGCGGCCACCGCCGCCGCGGCCTCGCAAAGCATCAATTATCCCTTTACGCTTCTGGAAATGCTCGAAAATGACGAGATTCCGCAGCCTCCACCCGACGAGCCCCAACCCTGAGCATGTGCGCCTCGCTCATTGACTTCCTGCGAGCCGGCCCGCCGCCCCCGAGGGTCGCGGTCCTCCCCAACGGGGTCTTCTTCTCGCGGACCATCCCCGTGCCGGCGGGCGCCCCGAAGGCCGACGTCGTCAACCAGGTGGGGCTGGCGCTCGAGGCGCTTTCTCCGTTCCCGCTCTCCCAGCTCTATTACGGCTACTACATGCCGCCGGGCGCCGACCGGGTGCTCGCGTTCGCCTCCTACAGGCGCAGGTTCACCGCCGAGCAGCTTGCGGAATGGAATGGGGCCGAGCACGTGCTGCCCGCGTTCGCCGCCATCCTCGGCTGCGATGCCGAGCCCGCGACCACCGTGGTCCTCACGGCGCCGGAAGGCCTGACGGCGGTCCATTGGGACCATGGGCCGGTGCCGTCGGCCGTGCTCTACCAGCCGGTCAAGTCCGATGCCACGGAGGAGGAGCGCGCCCAGTCCAGGGCGCAGCTCATCAAGTCAGCCGGCGAGGCCAGGACGGTCGTGGACGCGCCGTCGCCGCCCGTCCCCCGGCCCGGGCGAAGCGACCGCGAGGTGGTCTTCGAGGCGGGGGGGCTGTGCTCGCGGCTTTCCTCGGAAATCGCGGCCGCCCTCGATGTCCGCGACAAGGCGGACCTCGATGCGCTCTCCCGCGCCCGCAGGCGCGATCTGGTGCTCTGGCGCACGGCGATCGGGGCCCTGGCGGCGTGCGCGATCTTCGCCGCGGGGGAGGTCGCGCTCCTCGGGGCGGGGCTGTGGCAGTCGGCCAGGATCGCGAAGGTTGCCGCCCAGAAGGCGACGGTCGCGCGCATCATGGAGGAGAAGGACCTCGCGGGCCGGATCGACGAGCTATCCACCAAGCGGCTGCTGCCCCTCGAGATGATCTCGGCCGTCTCCCCGGAGATCGCCATGCCCAAGAATCCCCCGGCCATCCAGTTTCTGCGCGCAACGGCGAGCGCCAACTCGGTCAATACGATCCAGATCGATGCCCAGACGAACAACGCGGGGGAGATCGCGGCCTACAAGACGGCTATCGAGCAGGCGCCTGCCTGCGACCGGGTCGAGATCCGCGACCAGCGCACGCAGAACAACGTCGTGTCCTTCACCCTCATCGTGACGTTCAAGCCCGGGGCGCTCCCGCCCGCCACCTCATGATCCGCACGCTGCGCGCATTCTTCCTCGCCCGCTTCCTCCGGGAAAAGCTCCTCCTGACGGGGATCGTCGTCCTGGTGGCCGCCCTGTGGTTCTCGAGCATCGCCAGCCGGACCGGCCGCTTCGTCCACGTGGCCCGCGTCACGACCAATTCCCTGAGGGAGCAGGCCCGCTGGCTGTCAAACCGGGCGGCGATAGAGGCCTCGGCGCAGGCGGCCGCGGCCCGGCTGGACGCCGTGCGCACGCTCGACACGACAAGGCTGCTCGCGGAGGTCTCCGCGATCGCCGCCGAGTCGGGCCTCAAGAACATGACGAGCGGCGAGCCGAAGGACGTGAGCAACGGCCAGTTCTCGGTCCACACGCTCCAGTTCAACGTGATGAAGGCGGACTGGGGCACGCTCAAGCAGTTCTACCTGGCGCTGGGCAAGCGCTCCCCCTACATCGGGATCGAGCAGTGCTCCCTGCAGGTGGACCGGGCCAACCAGACGCTGCTGAACGCGAACTTCCAGATATCGTCGGTCGAGATCGCGAGGAACTGAGGCCGCGCCCGCAAGGCCGCGACAGGCGTCTCCGCGCGTGCAAAAACCCCCGGGTTCGCTACGTTTGCGGCCCAAAATCCCATGGCCGTCTTCTCCCAGCAGAACAGAGCGCCGGACCCGGTCCCGTCCGGCCGCGGCGCGGACCTCCCGCTGAGGCGCCTGGCGTTCCGGGCGATGGCGACGCAGTGCGAGGTCCAGTACACCGCGCCCGGCGGGGATTCCCAGGCGTCCGCGTTCGAGGCGGCGGCGCAGGGCTGGGTGCACGCGTTTGAGGCCAAGTTCTCCCGGTTCCAGCCCGGCAGCATCGTGAGCCGCATCAACGACGCCTCGGGGAAGGAATGGGTGCCGGTCGACCGCGAGACCGAGGGCCTGCTGTCGATGTGCGACACGCTCCACTTCATGACGCGCGGCATACTCGACCCGTCCGCGCTCCCGCTGATACGCATCTGGAACTGGAAGGCCGATCCGCCGACGGTTCCCGGCAAGGCGGAGATCGCCGCGGCGCTCCGGCTCGTCGGCTGGCCCAAGGTGAGGAGGGAGCCCGGCAGGGTCTTCCTTCCCGAGCGCGGCATGGCCCTTGATTTCGGGGGCTTCGGCAAGGAATACGCCGTGGATATCGTGGCGCTGATCGCCAAGGACCACGGGATCGTGGACTCGCTCGTCGATTTCGGGCACGACCTGCGCGCGACCGGCGCGCCGCCGGGGCGGCCCGCATGGCACATCGGCCTCGAGGATCCGAAGGCCCCGGGGAAGACGTGGGCAAGCGTCGGCCTGAGGGGAAGGTCGATAGCGTCGTCGGGGGACTACCTGAGGTGCTTCACGATCGGGGGCCGGCGCTACGGCCACATCATCGATCCGCGGACGGGCTGGCCCGTGGCCAACGGGTGCACCCAGGCGACGGTGATCGCGGACACCTGCCTGCAGGCGGGCATGCTCTCGACGTCGGCGTTCATCGCCGGGGTGGAGGGGGGCCTCGAACTCATCCGGTCGTGCCCAGGCGCGGAGGGCGCCATCCTCACGGAGAAGGAGCGGGCCCAGACCCGCGGCTTCTTCAACTATGTCGCCTCCAGCTGATCCCGCCCGCGCGATGCGGCCGGGGCGGCCCCCTCCGGCGGTGCGCCCCGGTTTCCACATGCCCGCGGGCCGGGTCCCCGCCGCGCCTTTCGGCGCCGGGGGACCGGGATGCGGCCTCGATTGAACACCCCTTGGCGATGATCCTCATGCCCAGCCCGGCCCTCCGGATCGACAGGATCCGGGTGCCTGCCGCCGTGCTCCTGGCGCTTCTCCAGCGGACGCCGGCCGTCCGGGTGGCCGCCGCGGCTGCGGAGGGTATCCTCGAGTCCCCGCTCGGCGCAGTCGTCAGGGCTGCCGCGGCGTCGGTCGCGGCCCTGGGCGCGATCGATTCGATGGCGGGGGCGACCGCCTACACGTTGTCGACCGGGACGCCGGGGCACCCGAGCCCGTACACGGTCACCGAGGGTTCGCAGATCGAGGCCGTGGCGTTTGCCTTGACATCCGTCCCGCCGACAGCGGCCCCTCCCCAGTCGTGGACAGTCTCCGGCGAGATTCCGCCGGGTCTGAAATTCGGCGTCACGGGCGACTTCATCACGTCGCCGGGGTTCATCAACGGCTCCAATCCGTATCTGTCCGGAACCCCTTCCGCACCCGGCAATTACACCATGACACTCCAGGCCTGGGAGTACGCAAACGGAACGGGCCTGAGCTCCAGCACATTCCTCTACGAGGTCATCGTCGCCTCGACCGTGACGCCCACGCCGACCCCGACGCCGAATCCAAACGCGCCCGTGTTCACGACGCAGCCGATCTCGGCGACGGTGGCAGGCGGCACGGTGGCCCTGGACGCGGTGGCCACCAACTCGCCCACGTACCAATGGATGCTAAATGGATCCACGCCGGTCCCCGGGGCGACCGGTCCGATTCTCCTGATAAATGACGCTGTCGCCGGTGCGGGGACGTACACCTGCGTCGCCACCAATTCCTCGGGATCGACGACGAGCAACGCCGCGACGGTCGGCCTGACCAGCACGAACGACGTCGGCCGGCTGATCAACATCTCGTGCCGGGCCGGTGTCGGCACGGGAGGCAACATCCTGATCTCCGGATTTGTCGTCGGCGGGGCGGGGACGGCGGGCTCGGAGAAGCTCCTGATACGCGCCTCGGGACCGGCGCTTGTTCCATTCAACGTGCCGGGCACGCTTCCCGACCCGCAGCTTCAGCTTTACTCCGGCGCCGCCGTGCTGGCCACCAACAACGGCTGGGCCGGCGATGCCCAGATCGCGAGCACGACGTCCTCGGTGGGCGCATTTGCCTGGAACGATCCATCGAGCCACGACTCGGCGCTCCTGGAGGCGCTCCAGGGAGGCGCCTACACGGCCCAGATCGCCGGCCAGAGCGGCGACACCGGGGTGGCGCTCGCCGAGGTCTACGACGCGACGCCGGCGGGCACGTACACGCCTGCGACTCCCCGGCTTGTCAACATCTCGACGCGCGTCCAGGTCGGCACGGGAGGCGGCATCCTGATCGCCGGCTTTGTGATCGGGGGCACGACGTCGCGGACGGTCCTCATCCGCGCCTCCGGCCCCGCTCTCGTGCCATTCAGCGTCGCGGGGGCGCTCCCGGATCCCCAGCTGCAGCTGTATTCCGGCGCCGCCGTGCTGGGCACGAACAACGGCTGGGCCGGCAACGCCCAGATTGCGAGCGCCGCGTCCTCGGTGGGCGCATTTGCCTGGAGCATTCCATCGAGCCACGACTCGGCGCTCCTGGTCACTCTGCCCCCTGGCGCCTACACGGCGCAGGTGTCCGGCGCCAGCGGCGACACGGGCGTTGCGCTGATCGAGGTCTACGAGGTCCCCTGAGGCTCAGCCGACCTTGAAGCTCGCGCTTACCTGGAACACGGCCATCACCATCGCGACGGCGATGAACCCGACAAGGATGAACACGCCCGTGAGGATCACGCCCGCTATCACCTTGGTGAACATGTTGAGCTGCCTTGAGATCCTCTTCTGGTAGGTCGTTGCGATGTCCTTGAGGCTCGGGACGACGTTTCCCGTGTTTTCGCCGACGGCCACCCGGTCAAGCACGAGCTCGGGGAAGCACCCGGTCCGCGTGAGCGCCGACGAGAGCGCCTCGCCCTCCAGGACCCGCTCGATCGCGGTCCCGAAGGCCTTCCGGTGCACGCGGTTCTCGATCTGGCGCTCGGTCATGCGCAGCGCCTCTGCGGCGGTGATCCCGTTCTGGAGCAGGACCCCCAGGGTCTGGCTGAACTCGAGGACTGTGCGGGAGACGATGAAGGGCCCGACCAGGGGCATCCTCAGGAGCCACGCGTCGCTCTTCTCGCGGCCCTCCTCGGTCGCGCGCCACCGCCAGAACGAAACCAGCCCGGCGGCGACGGCCAGCGCCACGAAGATCCCGTAATGGAGGGTGAAGTTGGCAAGGCCGATCAGGATCTGGGTCGAGACGGGCATCTTGCCGCCCAGCGAGCTCAGCAGCGTCTGGAGCCGGGGAAGGAGAAAGAACAGGAAGAACAGGATCACGCCGAACGAGACGGCGACGATGAGGACCGGGTAGGCCATCGCCGTCATCAGCGCCGTGCGCATCTCGCGCTGCTGGGTCAGGTGCTCGATCAGGCGGGTGAGGGTGTCGTTGAGCGACCCCGTCGCCTCGCCGGCATGGATCAGGTTGACCGTGGAGGTGTCAAACACGCCCGGAAACGCCTCCATCGCCCGCGAGAGCGGCGCGCCCTCGCTCAGGCGGGCCCACAGGCCCTCGCAAAGGGTCCTCAGCCGCGGCTCCTTGATCCGTATCGACAGGAGCCGGACGGCCTCGCCCGCGGACAGCCCGCTCGATGTCAGGTCGTGTAGCGCCTCGAGGAAGGGAAGCCTCTCGGCGCGGCGCGGCGCGGTGTCGCCGCGCGGCCGTGGTCCGGCGGACGCCTCCGCCGCCTTCCGCGGGGCGGACGCCTCCGCCGCGGGCGCGGCGGCGGGCTCGGAGACCGAGACGACGCTCAGCCCCCGGGCCGAGAGCAGGCGGAGCGCGTCCTTGCGGCCGGGGGCGTCGACCGATGCCTCCACTGTCCGGCCGGCCTGGTCGCGGGCTTTGTAGGCGAAGCGGGGCATAGCGGCTCTCGGGCGCGCCTATTTCTCGACGACCGTGATGACGCGCAGGACCTCGTCCAAGGTGGTGTGGCCGGCCTTGACCTTCTCCCATCCGCTCTGCCCCAGGGTGCGCATCCCGTTCTCGCGGGCGCAGTGTGCCAGGGTCCGCGTGCTCTCGCGCTTCAGCACGAGGGCGTGCATGTCCTCGTTCAGCCGGAAGATCTCGAACAGGCCGATCCGGCCGCGGTAGCCGGTGCCCCGGCAGCGGTCGCAGCCGACCGGCGCGCGCAGCACGCTGACGGTCTCGGCCTCGGCGGGGTCGCAGCCGAGGATCGCCAGGGACTCGAGGAGCTTGATCCTCGTCACGGGCTCAAGCCGGTTGCATTCGGGGCAGAGCCTGCGGACCAGCCGCTGCGCGATCACGAGCTCGATCGCCGAGGCCACGAGGAAGGGCTCGATCCCCATGTCCACCAGCCGCGTGATCGCGCCCGGCGCATCGTTCGTGTGCAGGGTGGAGAACACGAGGTGGCCCGTCAGCGACGCGCGGATCGCGATGTCGGCCGTCTCGCGGTCGCGGATCTCGCCGACCATGATGACGTCGGGGTCCTGGCGGAGGACGTGGCGGAGCGCGCTCGCGAACGTGAGCCCGATCTCGGGGCGGACCTGCATCTGGTTGACGCCCGGGACCTCGTATTCGATGGGATCCTCGATGGTGATGATCCTCAGGTCGGTGGAGTTGATCTGCCTCAGGAACGCGTTCAGGGACGTGCTCTTGCCCGACCCGGTCGGGCCCGTAACCAGGATGATGCCGTTGGGATAGTCGAGGACCTGCTTGATCTGGGCCTGCTCCTCGGCGCTCATGCCGAGCTTGTCCATCGTGTAGGCCTCCTTCTTCTTGTTGAGGAGGCGCAGCGAGATCGACTCGGCGTATATGGTCGGGATGGTCGAGACGCGGATGTCGAGGGTCGTCCCCCCCGCCTTGAAGTTGATCCTGCCGTCCTGGGGCAGCCTCCGCTCCGAGATGTTGAGCCGGGCCATGATCTTCACGCGCGAGATGATCGCATCCTGGAACCGCAGGAGGTTCTCGGGCACGGAGACCGGGACGAGGAGGCCGTCCACCCGGTACCGGATGCGCAGCTCGCCCTCCTGGGGCTCGAAGTGGATGTCGGTCGCCTGGTCGTTGACGGCCTGGGTGATCACGTCCGTCACGAACCTGACGACGGCGGCGTCCTCGTCGACGTCGGCCTCGGCCTCCTGCAGGGCCTCGGGCGCGATGTAGCCCTCGTCGCTGTCCTCGAGCGCCCCGGAGCCCACGCCGAAATTCTCGATGATGAGCTGGTGGACCCGCTCGGGCACGGCCAGGTGCCAGACGAGCGGCCTCGGCGTGAACGTCCGCAGCCAGTCGGCCATCGCCGGGTCGGGCGGCCACGCGGTGGCAATGTGGAGGGGGGTGGTCGGCGTCGGCTCGGCGTCGCCCTCGGCGGGCGCCTGTGCGCCGAAGCGGATCGGGATGATCTGGAAGTCGTGGACGAGCCTCGCCGGCAGGAGGCCGCGCGCGCCGGGATCCGTCTCGAGATTGGTGGCGATGTCGAGGCCGGCGGCGGTGGCCAGCGCCGACAGGGCCTCGTTCTCGTCGATGCCGAGGGCGGCGACCAGCGCCGCCAGCCTCGACCCGCGCGGGGCCTCGAGGACCGCCTGGCGCTGCTCGTCGGTCAGCCGGGAGCCGAGGGATGCGGGAAGTGAGTCCTGCACTGTCACCATGGCGGGGGGCCGCGGCCGGCTATTCGACCTTTTCCTTCAGGCTCATCTGCGCGTCGGGAAGGCGGACCGGGTTGCCGAGGAACTTGTTCAGCTGGTCCCGGTTCGTCATCCCTTGGATGGCCCTGTGGGTGTCCGCCGTCCCCTCGTCGGGCCGCAGGATGTGGGGCCGAAGGAAGAGAAGCAGCTCGGAACGCTGGGCCTCGTTGTCGCGGTAGCCCAGCAGGTTGCTGATGACCGGGATCTCGAAGAGTATCCCCAGCTTCTGGCGGTCGAGCGACTTCGTGGTGCTCTGGAACCCCCCGAGGACGACCATCTCGTCGTTCATGACGTTGATGAACGAGGTGGCTTCGCGGTGGTTGATGGAAGGCTGCGAGTTCCCATCAATTGTGACGAAGGCTCCCAGATCGTCGACCGTCTGGTCTATCTTCAGCTGGACGCTCCCGTCGTCGCCGATCAGCGGCGTGACCTTGAGCGTGATGCCGATGTCCTTGTAGGTGACGGTGGAGGATTGGGCGAACGACGGAGCCGCCGCCGTGCCGGTCGCCAGGGGCTCCGAGGTCGATCCCGTTATGACCGGCAGCTGGTCCGTGACGGTGATCATCGCCTCCTTGTTGTGCGTCGTCACGATCGTGCTCTGCTGCAGGATCTTCGACCGGGAGATGTCCCCGAGGCTCGTGAGGCTGGCGATGACGTTCACGGGGTTGACGCTGTTCGCGGCCGTCGCGGCCGCCGGGCTCAGCCCGAGCCCCGCCAGGGACGCAGTCAGGTTGGTGACGGATGTCCCCCCGTTCGGGGCGGGCGCGACGGTGAGCGAGGCCGACGAGACCCCGGAGTTGCTCTTGTCGCTCAGGACCACCTCGGCGATGACGACCTCGATCCGGACCTGCGCCAGCAGGATGTCGATCTTCTCGACGATCGACTTGATGAGCCGGATGTCGTCGACGGTCCCCGAGACCACCACGGAATTGGTCCGCTCATCGGGCTGGATCGTGATGAAGTTGCTGAACTCGGTCGCCCCGCCAAAGAACGACTCGATCGGGGCGGGCCCCTGCGCCGCCGCGCCCGCGCCCGGGCCCGCGGCGCCCGGGGCGGCCGTGGCCTGGCCCGGCTTGACCGTCTGCGTGCCGGCCTTCTGCGCCGCCGTGTTCTGCCCGGAGATCAGCTGCGACAGGAGCGTCGACACGTCCTTCGCGTCGGCATGCTTGAGGTAGATGACCTCGTTGCGGGTGTTCGGGTCCGCGTTTATGTCGAGCTTCGCGATCAGCGCGTCGAAGAGCGGATACTCGCGGGGGTCGGCGATCACGACGACCTGGCCGGTCCGGTCGTCCGGCGTGTACGTCGTCGTCGCCCGGAGCTGGTTGCCGGCCGCGCCGGCGAACATCGTGTGGATCTTCGTGACGACGTCGCTCGCCTTCGCGTTGTGCAGCTGGTAGAACTTGGGCGTGAGGCTGTTGGGCCGGGGCTTGTCCACCTCGTCGATGAGCCTCTCGATCTTCTGGATGTTCTCCAGCGAGTCGGTGACGAGCGCCACGTTGGACTTCTCGAGCTGGACGATGCCGCCCCCGATCCCCGGCGTCATGAACGACTGGATCTGCGGGACGAATTCCGAGACGCGGAGGAAGTTGAGCTCGAAGAGCTTCGTGACGATCTTGCCGCTGGGCGGGAGGTCGAGCGACGAGCCGATAATCATCTCGGGCGCCTCGCTCTTGGCCTGCGACAGCGCGGTCACCTTGAGGAACCGCTCACCCATGGGCGAGACCGCCACGCCGTTCAGCGCAAGGAGCGTCTCCAGGGCGGTCACCAGCTCGGTCTTGGGAATCGGCCTGCTGATCTTGAGCGAATAGGTGGCCGTTGGCAGCTGCCCGGGCCTGACGACGGTCCGGCCGGTGTAGATCTCCAGCGCGCTCAGGACCGAGTCGATGTCGCCGTCGCTCAGCTTGAACGAGTCCACCACGTTCTCATTGGTCTTGGATGGGACCGCGGAAACAGCGGGCGGAGACGGCCTTGCGGCATTGGAAGGCGGGACCTGCGCGATCAGGCCGGGGACGGCGGCAAGAAGGCCGAGGGCAAGCCTCAGGCGTGCGGGGCGCAATGTCATGCAGATTGGGAGCGGTGATGAAAGGGCAAAGCGCGGGGATTGTAAATGGCCTAGTGATATGACGTCATGTCCGGGGGAAGGTTGCCTCCGGGCGCCAGATTTGCCGCTTGCGGGGCTGGTTTGCCAGCGCAACGTTCCCGCGAGGCGATGCCCAACACATTCGGAAAGCTCTTCACCATCTCAACCTGGGGCGAGAGCCATGGCGCCGCGGTGGGGGTTGTCATTGACGGCTGCCCGGCCCGGCTGCCCCTGGGCGAGGCGGACATACAGGGCGACCTGGACCGGCGCAGGCCGGGGCAGAGCGACATCGTGTCGCCCCGCAAGGAGCCGGACCGGGTCGAGATACTCTCGGGCGTGTTCGAGGGGAGGACGACCGGGGCCCCGATCATGATGCTCGTACGCAACGCCGACGCCCGCCCGGGCGCCTACGACGAATTCCGGGAGAAGTTCCGGCCGTCCCACGCCGATTTTACGTACCTGGCGAAGTATGGCTTCCGCGATTATCGCGGCGGGGGGCGCAGCTCCGCCCGCGAGACGATCGGCCGGGTCGCCGCGGGCGCCGTCGCAAGGAAGATCCTCTCGCTGGCCGGCGCCGTGGAAATCCGGGCCTTCGTCACCCGCGTGCACGACATCGGCCTGCCGCCGGGCGCGGCGGAGCGGTTCCCGACGCTCGCGGAGGTCGACGCAACGCCGGTGAGGTGCCCGGACCCTGCCACGGCGGCGGCCATGATACGCCGGATCGAGGAGGTGCGCTCCCAGGGCGACTCGGTGGGCGGCGTGATCCAGTGCCGCGTGCGCGGCGTTCCCGCCGGGCTCGGCGAGCCCGTATTCGACCGCCTGGAGGCCGACCTTGCAAAGGCGATGCTCTCGCTGCCCGCGACCAAGGGGTTCGAGATCGGGAGCGGGTTTTCGGGAACCTACCTCAGGGGCTCCGAGCACAACGACGCCTATGTGCCGAAGTCCGGGCGCATCGGGACCGCGACCAACCGGTCGGGCGGGATCCAGGGCGGGATAAGCGACGGCGAGGAGATCTTCTTCAACGTGGCGTTCAAGCCCACGGCGACCATCATGAAGGCCCAGGCAACCGTGGACACGGCGGGCAAGCCCGTCGAGCTGGCCGGCAGGGGCCGCCACGACCCGTGCGTCCTGCCGCGGGCCGTGCCCATCGTGGAGGCGATGACGGCGCTCGTTCTCGTCGACCATTGGATGCGCAACGCCGCGCAGAATCAGGTCTTCAAGTTCTGAGCATTTCGGATGACAAACCTCTGGTGTACCTCGTTCTCGGGGCAGCCGGCTCCGGACGGAGGGAGGTATTGGCCGATCTGGTCGAAGGGGGGCTTGGCGAGGGGGACCGGCCGGCGGTTCTCATTTCCGACCAGGAGGGGCCGGACGCGGCCGACGCAAGGCTCGCCGGGATGGGACGCTGGCGCCTGCAGTCGGGGGCCGGGATCGAGGCCGAGATCCCCAGGGACGCGACCCATGTGTTCATCATGGTGGACGGCAGGCGCAATCCGGTCGACCAGATCGAGGAGTTCAAGGCGTGGCTGGCCGACAGGTCCGCGGACGTGGCCCTCGTGGTCTGCGTCGTGGACTGCCGGCTTGCCGAGAAGAACCCCAAGCTCTTCGCGTGGTACGACGCCTGCATCCATTTCTCCGACGTCGTGCTCCTCAACCACCGGGAGGGGGTCCCGAGCAAATGGATGCGGGACTTCAGGGGGGAGTTTGAGGGCAGGTTCTACCCATGCCTTTTCGAGTACGTGAAGGAGGGTCGCGTGAAGAATCCCGCCATGGTCCTCGCCCCCGTGGCGCGGCGGATGTCCCACGTCTTCGACGAGCAGGAATGGATCGCGGACGTCGAGGACGAGGAAGACGCCGAGGAAGGGGAGGAGGAGGTCGAGATGAAGCCCGAGGAGGACCCCTATTTCAAGCGAAGGGCCGGCGGCCGGCGGGTCCGCGAGATCCCGCACATCGAGGACTTCCTGCCAAAGCGCCAGGGATAAGGCCGGCCTAGGGAATCCGCAGCTCCGTGCCGATCGCCAGGCTTCCCTCGTTGGGCAGCACGTCGCGATTGGCCTGATAGATGGCCTGCCAGCGGGACGCGGTGCCGTAGTACTCCAGCGAGATCTTCGTCAGCGTGTCGCCTTCCACGACCGTGTGCGTTCGCTGCGCCGGCGCGGCAGGCGCCGATGGGGCCTGAGCGGGCGCCTGCAGCGAGGCGACCTCCGCGGATGGGCGCGCCGGCAGCGACCTCTTGGACCGGGTGTTCTCGTCCTGCAGGAGGGCGTAGCTGCGCAGCGCCGCGGCCAGCCGGTCCGACAGCCCGGCTATCTGCTTCTCCAAGGCTCCCTTCGCGTCCTCTGCATTGGCCGCCTCGGCTTTGGACGCCTCGGCGCTCCTTAACGCATCCGCAAGCTGGGAGCGGGCGGCGCCGAGGTCGCTCTTTGCCTTTTCAAGCTCGGCGGCAAGCGCCTGGACCTTTGGCCCGGCGTCGGCCGCGGCGTTTGCGGCCTCGAGCGCCTGGCGGGCCGAGGCAAGTTCGGCGGCCTTCGCGGCGTCCTGGGCCTCGAATCGGGCCTTTGCGGCCTGGGCGTTCCTGAGCGCCTGCGCGAGCAGGCTGTGGGCTGTGTCGAGATCCCGATTGGTTTTCTCGAGCTCGACAGCGAGGGCCTGCGCCTTGGCGCCGGCGTCGCCTGCGGACCTAAGCGCTGCCTCATCAGCTGCCAGCTTGGTGGAGAGCGCGGCCGACTCGGACGCGCGCTTCGCCAGGTCCGTCTCGAGCGAGGCGATCTTAGCCGCCGCGTCAGTCTTGGACGCTTCCCCGTCCTTCAGTGCCTGGGCAAGGCTGACTCTGGCAGAGCCCAGGTCGGCCTTAGTCTGCTGAAGGGCTGCATTCCTGGCTGAGGCGTCGGCCTTT
>Ga0181530_10003558_pt1 | contig 17269 bp, 13 predicted proteins | sample PEATcosm2014_Bin_42_FD_119769 | JGI IMG/M metagenome (GOLD analysis project Ga0181530, IMG submission 119769) | Peatland microbial communities from MTU Mesocosm Facility, Houghton, MI, USA - PEATcosm2014_Bin10_60_metaG | ecosystem: Environmental > Terrestrial > Soil > Wetlands > Peat | place... | reverse complement strand
TCGACGAATCCGAGCAAACGCAGCGGTCGTTCCGGGCGCTGCTCAAGGCATTTCTGGGGCTCGCCACCGCGCTTCCCAAAGCCGCGCTTCCGGCCAATCCCGAGTTGTCCGGACAATGCAAGCGCGAGGTGGAACAACTGGCCGCGGCGCTGCGGGATAACCCGGGCGCAGGGGATGTCGAGGAAGCTTCCTACGTGGCCGTGCAGCAGGTCGAGACCATCTTCCGCTCCAACCGGGCAGCCATGGAAGAGCGGGATTCGGCGCTGCAAGACGTGGTGACATCGGTCGCCGCGGCGATGAAGGTTTTCAAGGACAGCGGCCAACGCCACGAAACCAATCTGGGCAAGGTCGCCGATGAATTCGATGCGCTGTCCCACGTGGAAGACATTGCGATACTGCGCAAACGTCTGAAGCTTCACGTGGCCGGGCTCCGCCAGGCCACCGAACAAATGCGCCGCGATAATATGCAATCGGTCCTGGCGTTCGACTCGCAGCTTCAAGCCTTTCAGAAGCGCCTCGAGACCGCTCGCAAGGAGTCCGGAGTCGACAGTCTGACCGGGTTGGGCAACCGGCGGGAAGCCGAACGCGAGATGCGGGCAATTCCCAAACGCGGCCAGCCCGCCTGTGTGCTGCTGTTCGATATCGAAGGTTTCGGCGGCATCAACAAACGCTACGGAACTCCCTTCGGAGACAAACTGCTGCGCGCCTTCGTCCACCGCTTGCGCGAACGGTTCTCCGAAGACGACGATTCCCTGTTCCGCTGGGGCGCCGACGAATTCCTGGTGGTCGCCGATGGAGCCGCGGCCAAACGCCTCGAGCAGTACCGCTCGCTGTGCGATGCCTTCGCGCGGGAGCCAAAATACTATGCCATGGTCGACGGCCACGCCCGCGTGGCGCTGACGGCGCCCGTGGCCTGCGGTGGAACCCAGTATTCCCCCGGCGACGCCGTCGAGGCTTTGTATGGCCAGGCTCGATCGGCCCTTGAAGCGGACCGCAAAAGGCTGACGAGATGACCGATACCCGGCTGCACGACAAGCTCGCCAGCCTCGTCGCCTTTCAGTGCGTGCTGGTGGCGCTGCGCGGCGTGGGCGGCGAAGCCTCCGAGGAGATGTTGTGGCAGACCCTGCTTTCGGAATTGGTCGAGCAGTACGGATTCCCGCGGGCCTGGTACGGACACTGGGTGGAAGGCCGCCTGCGCCCGGTCGTGCTGGCGCCGCCCGATGCCGACGAGCCCGATTCTCCCGATGCGGCGCGTCCCACTCTCTCCCTTCCGGTATCCATCGAAGGAGCCATGGAGGGACAACTGGTGGTGGACGCGGCCTCCGAAGTTGGCCAGGAACGGATCGAGCAAATGCGAATCCTCATTTCCGAGGCAACCGCGATTCTCGGAGAGCACCGCTCGATCCTGCGCTACCAGCAGGCGCTGAAGCAGGCCCGCTTCGACGCCGAAGCGGCCAATCGCGCCAAGAGCCTGTTGCTGGCCAATATGAGCCACGAGCTCCGCACTCCCATGAACGGCATCCTGGGTTTCTCCGATCTGCTGGTCAACACCCCTCTTTCGGCCGAACAGTTGGACTACGCGGAGACCATCCGCTCGTGCGGGGCGTCGCTGCTCACGCTGATCAACGATATCCTGGACTTTTCGAAAATCGAGGCGGGCAAGTTACAACTCGAGTCTCTTCCCCTGGATCTCCACGCCACCGTGCAAAAGGCGGTCGCTCTGTTGGCCGTGCAGGCGGCCGGCAAACAACTGCGCCTCTCCTTCGCCATCGACCCCGGCGCGCCGGCCTTGGTTGTGGGAGATGCCACGCGGCTGCGCCAAGTCCTGGTCAACCTGCTGGGCAACGCGGTCAAGTTCACCAGCCAGGGCGAGGTGTCGCTGGCCGTTTCCAGCACCCCTTGGGACGATGGGCGGTGCCGCATTGAGTTTGCCGTTCGCGATACGGGGCCCGGCATCGCGCCCAAGGACCAGGCGCGCATCTTCGAGTCTTTCAGCCAGGTCGACGAGTCCATCAGCCGCAAACATGGCGGCACGGGCCTGGGCCTCGCCATCAGCAAGTCTCTGGCCGAACAGATGGGCGGATCGCTGTGGGTCGAAAGCCAGTTGGGGAAGGGCGCCACATTCCACTTCACGCTGGTCGCGCCCGTGGTGGAGGAAACAGCGCCGTCCCGGCGCGCCGGCGAAGCGCGCGTTCGGGCAGCGGATCCGCCGCCGTTGCGCACCATCGTGGCCGACGACAACGACGTCAACCGCAGGGTTACGCTGGCGATGCTGCAGCGCATGGGATATCAGCCCGATTCCGCAGCCAGCGGCGGCGAGGTCCTGGAACAACTCTCCCGCCAGCCTTACGACCTGGTCCTGATGGACGTGCAGATGCCCGGCATGGACGGACTGGAAGCCACCCGCCGCATCCGCCTCCACTTACCGCCCGACCGCCAGCCGCGCATCGTGGCCCTCACCGCCGCGGCATTTCCGGAGGATCGTGCGCGCTGTCTGGAGGCCGGCATGGACGACTACCTAGCCAAGCCGGTGGACTTGACTGAACTCACCCGGGCGTTACAGCGCGTCGGCATGGGAGCCAACGGCCATTCGGCGCCGGCGTAAGCCGCGGCCCGCCGCTTCCGTTTTCGCCCTTCCGGCGGGTTGCGAGTCGGTCCAAGTGGAGGTCCCCGTAAAACCCGGCACTCACGTCACCGCCCTGACGCTGCAACCAATCCCCAAGTATACCGGCCCCTGTCCGGCGCACATCAAGATGGTAGGTGCCATCGCCACGGATAGCCCGGGAACGGTCTTTTATCAGTTCGGCGCCGGTAATTTCGATCCGGGAGAAACCATCGTCTTCGGCGCCGCGGCACGGCCATCCTGGAGGCCATTGGCGAGAACGCCGCGGGCAACCACGGTGTGCTCACGCAAGGGTCCAACAACGCCGATTTCAACATCACCCGCACCCGCGGCGGCGGAAAGTAGACCGCTTACGATTGCGCGGCGCGTTCCAGCTCCGCGATGTCCAGCTTCTTCATCCTCAGCATCGCCTGCATCGCTTTCGGGTGTCTGATGAGCTCGGGCAGCCGCGCGGGCACGATCTGCCAGGAAAGACCGAACTTGTCCTTCAGCCAGCCGCACTGCACCTCGCTGCCTCCGGCGGAAAGCTTCGACCAATAGTCGTCCACTTCCTGCTGCGAGTCGCATCGCACCACGAATGAGATGGCTTCGGTGAATTTGAACAGCGGGCCGCCATTGATGGCCGTGAATTTCTGGCCGTCGAGCTCGAAGCCGATCGTCAGGATGCTGCCCTTCGGCCCGCGGCTGTCGTCCATAGTGCGCATCTCATCCAGACGGCGCGAGTTTTTGAAAACCGTGAGATAGAAGTCGACAGCCTCCGCGGCGTTCGCGTCGAACCAGAGAAACGGCGTAATGCGAGGGAAACCTTCGAAAGCACTCATCGGCCCTCCAAAACTTCCTGGACGTGACTGAGGATATCACGGCCGCGACACTCCCTGAAGGCGCGTCAGCCCTTGCCGTTTGTGCCGCGTCCCAGCGCCGCGATCAACTCGGCCAGGTTCTTTTCGGTACGCTTCTGGGATTGCAGCATGACACGCATATCCCTACGCGTCTCCACCACCAGTCTCATGCCCTCGTGTACCAGCGCGCGTATGGCGGCAATCTGCTTGTCGTGGAGCGTCAGATGTTCCTTGGTGGTCATCTGCCCCCAAGGTACCATAACCGTCACTCCGCCGAAGGCCCACGCGAAACCAGCACCACCGCCGCCGCCAGCATCGTCGCCATCCCCATCCCCGTCACTCCCCTCCACCCCCAGCGCGCCCACGCCCAGCTTCCCAATAGCGATCCCATCGACCCCCCGCCGAAATAGCAGATCATGTACACCGTGTTGACGCGGTTGCGCGATTCCGGCCGCAGCCGCAGCACCCGGCTCTGGTTGGCAACCTGCGCCGCCTGCACTCCCGCATCCAGCACAATCACCCCGCTCACCAGTCCCCAAAGTTTCGCGCCCAGCGTTCCCAGCAGCAGAAATGCGGCCAACACCATGCCGATCGCATGGGCCACCACAAAGCGCGGACTCCGCCTGTCCGCGACCCTTCCCGCCACCGGCGCCACCAGCGCGCCCACCGCCCCCACCAGCCCGAACAGCCCCGCCGCCCGGCTTCCATAATGATAGGGCGGCGTCTCCAGCCGGAAGACCAGCGTGGTCCAAAACACGCTGAACGCCGCAAAGAACAGCCCCGCCACCAGCGACACCTGGCGCAGCTTGGGCAACTGGATCACGTTCTCCCACGTCAATCGCATCAGTTCCCCGTATGTGGTTGGCGCATGCGGCTCCAGGCGCGGCATCACGCTGGCGAGCGCCGCCCCCGCCATCACGGAAATGGCCGCCGCCAGCCAGAACATGGTGCGCCAACCCCAATAGCTGGCCACGAATCCGCTCACCGTGCGCGCCAGCAAAATCCCCAGCAGCAGCCCGCTGAACATGGTCCCAACGGTGCGCCCTTGCTCGCTCGCGGGCGCCAGTTCCGTGGCCAGTGGAATCAATACCTGCGCGATCACGCCCGTCAGCCCCACCAGAAAACTCGCGGCCACCAGCCACGCCAGGCTGCGCGCGGTGGCCGCCAGCACCAGCGCCGTTGCCACCGCCGCGAATAGCGAAACCACCAGCCGCCGGCGCTCCGTAAAGTCGCCCAGCGGCACGAACAGCGGCATCCCCGCCGCGTACCCGATCTGCGTGAAAGTCGCCACCAGCCCGATTTCGCGCGCGCCCACGTGGAACGTCCGCGCCATGTCCGCCAGCATGGGCTGGTTGTAATAGACGTTGGCCGCCGCCAAGCCGCTGGCCGCCGCCATGGCTGGAACCAGCCGTTTCATTCGCGCTCGTACACGCGCACGTAATCTACCAGCATGGACTGCGGAAACGCCGTCGTGCCGTCGGGACTCCCCGGCCAATCCCCGCCCACCGCCAGGTTGAGCAGCAGATAGAAAGGATGGTCGTACACCCATCGCGTCCCCGCCGGCAGGTCCGCCGGCGTCACCGTCTTATACAGGCGATCGTCCACATACCAGCGGATGACATTGGGCTCCCACTCCACCGCATATACGTGGAAATCGTCCGCAAACTTCCGCCCGGCCTCCAGCGTCAACGGCGTCGAGATTCCCTTCGAACCCGAATAACCCGGTCCGTGTATGGTTCCGTGCACCGTTCCCGGCTCTTTTCCGATGTTCTCCATGATGTCGATCTCGCCCGCGTCCGGCCACCGCCCTCCTTCGCCCAGCATCCAGAACGCCGGCCACATTCCCTGGCCCGCCGGAATTTTGATGCGCGCCTCGAACCTCCCGTAGCGCTGTGCGAACTTCCGCTGCGTCAGAATCCGCCCCGACGTGTACCCGCGCGCCACCCCATCGGCGCCCGTGTAATCCTCCTTCACCGCCGTGATCGCGAGCATCCCGTCTTTCACCGCGACGTTTTGCGGCCGGTCCGTGTAAGACTCCAGTTCGCGATTGCCCCATCCCTTTCCGCCCATCGCGAAACTCCATTTGGCCGCATCCAGCGCCGTCCCGTCGAACTCGTCATGCCACGCCAGTTTCCAGCCCGGCGCCGCACCCCCGCCGTAATAGTCGCGCAAAATATAAAACGCCTCTTTGCGCTCGCCGCGATCCGAGTACAGTCCCTTGCGGTTGTAATAATCCTGTATCCCGGTCAGCATGCGCCGCGGCGAGCGGAAGTCCACCAGCACCCACGCGATGGTTCCGCTCAGAAACGGAATTCGCTGGAACATGGCCACTTGCCGCCGGTACACGTTGGCCTGGTATTCCTCGGTCCACACCGTATTTTCGTCGCCGTGCCGCCCCGCCAGCGCGTCGGCGCCGAATTCGCTGATCACGAATGGCTTCTGATATTCCGTCTTCCATTGAATGCCGTCGATTTTTTCCGGCGGCCCGTCGTACCACCCGATGTATTCGTTGCACGCGATCACGTCCAGATACTTCCCCAGCGGATCGTCCAGCACGATGGTGTGCTGGTCGATGTAACGCGTCTCCAGCGCCGCCGTGATCAGGCGCGCCGGGTCCAGCGCGCGCGCCTTTTCCGCCAGCGCCCCGATGAATTTCAGGCGCGCGTCGCCGCGCGGCGTCTCGTTGGCCACCGACCAGAAAATGATCGACGCCCGGTTCTTGTCGCGCGCGATCATCTCCGTCAACTGCGCTTCCGCGTTGGCGTAAGTCTCCGGGTTCTCCCACGCGATGGTCCAGTACACCGGGATCTCGCTCCACACCAGGAGCCCCATCTCGTCCGCCAGCCGCGTCATCACTTCATCGTGCGGATAGTGCGGCAGCCGCACGAAATTGCAGTTCATTTCCCGGGCCCACCGCAAGAGCGTATGCGCGTCCGCTTCCGAGAAAACCCTGCCCGCGCGAAACGGCGCTTCGGCGTGGATCGACACGCCGTGCAGCCTGAGCGGCTTGCCGTTCAGCAAAATGGTCTGCCCCTTGGCTTCGATGGTGCGAAAGCCGATGCGGTCCGCCACGCGCTCGCCCTCCGTCTCCACCACCACGTCGTACAGTTTCGGCGCTTCCGGCGACCACAGCGCCAGCCGCGCGTCGAAGTCCAGCCGCGCATAACCGTTGTCATCCGTGGTGGCCGTTTGCGCCACCCCCGCTTCCGGAATTCGGATGGTCACTTTCTGCCGTTTCGCGGGCCTGTCCAGCCGCACCCACGCGTTCACGCGCGTTGGCGATCCCTTTTCCAGTTGCACCGCGTAATCCTCGACGAACGTCGCGGGTTCGTCCAGCAGTTTCACATCGCGCGTCAGCCCGCCGTAATTCCACCAATCGGTCATCAAGGTGGGCACCGCTTCGCGCCGCCGCTGGTTGTCCACTTTCACCACCAGGAAATTTCCTTTGTCGCGCAACAGTGACGTGATCTCGAATTGAAACGGCGTGAACCCTCCCACGTGCTCCCCCACTTTCACGCCATTGCAAAACACCATGGCGCGATAGTTGGCCGCTCCGAACCACACAAAAATCCGCCGTCCCGGCCGCCGGGCATAGTTGAAGCCGCGCTCGTACCACACCGTGCCCTCGTAGAAGAGCATCTCCGGTTTCTGCGTATTCCAATCCCCCGGCACCTGCAGGGTGGGGGCGGCATCGAAATCGTATTCCACGAATTCGCCCTTGGATCTGGGCTTCTTGTTGGCCCCCATGCCGCCATCCGCCTGCGGCTGGTAGCGATAGTCGTAATACCCGGATTCGTAAGGATCGACAATGGCATGCCACGCGCCATTCAGGCTCATGCCTTGCCGGGCCCCCGCGTTCTGGACGGCCGACCCCGAAGCCAGAGCGCACGCGAACAGCGCCACATACAGTGTTTTCATTGCAAGAGTACGATATCACCTAGCCCGCGCCGCGGCGCGGGTGGGGCGGCCTTGCTACCTTCAGAAGATGGAGATAGCGGCCCTCATCTTCCCCGGCATCGACCAAATGGATTTCACCGCCCCCTTCGAAGTCCTCTCGCGCATTCCCGGTGCTCGCATCCACATGCTGTGGAAACACCTGGCGCCCGTCCGCGATATCGCGGGTCTGCTCCTCACGCCCACCGCAACTTTCGATAGCGATCTTCCCCCGCTGGATGTCCTCGTGGTTCCCGGCGGCCGCGGCCAGTTGCCGCTCATGGATGACGAACGCGTGGTCGCATGCCCCAGCCGCCCTTCGCCGCCGGCACTCCCGCGCAAGCGCCGCCGGCCGTTCTGGCCGCCGCGAAACAGTCCATTGCCCCAACTTTCGCCGCCCGGCTGCAAGCCGCGCAACGCGCCGCCGCGCGCCTCGGGGCGCCCCTGACGCCATAGACAAGCGGTTCGTCAAGGTGCTATGAGTCATTCCATGAGCACCTTCCGCGCCCCCCTGAGATTGCTGCTCGGACTGGCCTTCTGCGCCGTTCTTCCCGCTCAACAGCCCGCCTCCGGCGTCATCGGCAGGTACAACGGGGAGTGGCAGTCCGGCGTTCCCGGCGCCGCCAACTGGTGCGCCGGGCCCGACGTCTTCTACCGCGTTTACGACGAATTCGAAGTGCCCGCGCCGGGCTGGACGGTTATCGCGGTTTTCGGCGACAACGCTCTGCGCGATTTCGCCCCGGTCACCACCGCTGTTTGGGAAATCCACCGCAATATGGCGCCCGGCAAGGGCGGCAAGGTGGTCGCCTCCGGCCTTTCGCCCGCCGTGCAGTTGCCCGATCCCTCCGTTACCGCATCGCGCTATCCCGCCAGTGAAGCGGAGAAGCACTATCGCATCCAGGTCGAGGGCCTGTGGACGCATCCTGAGCGCCCCGGCACCGCCCTCTTCCAGGTGGCGCACGGTCCCGCGTTCGTGGCCGCCGAAACCCCGGCCTCCGCGGTCAAATCGGCCGTCGGCCGCCACTTCGTCCAAGGCGTCATGAGTGCCAGGTAACGGCAAATTGCGCCACGGCTCTTCCGTTGCGCCAGGATTTTGGGGATGTTCCGGAGGAAGTTGGCTGGGACGCAGGGATTCGAACCCCGATACGCAGATCCAGAGTCTGCAGTCTTACCGTTAGACGACGTCCCAATGAATCTTCATTTTACCAGACCCCCGCCGGCGATTCCACCGCGGTTTTTCCATTTCCGAAATCTCAGACATTTCTTTCTCTTTTCCTTCCAAGCGCTTACCCGGAATTCCCCGCTGTCTGCGCCGGCCTTTTCGCCCACCCGCGTGCCATCCTCGAAATAGGGAAGCCGCTCGGCATTCCTCTTCCACCCCAGCCATCGCCGCATGCGGCCCGGGGATCGAGGTGCGCATGAAACAAGCCGCAGAGACCGCCAACCACCACGAGTTGCTCCAGTGGCTCGACCGGCGGGAACCTCTCAACCTGATGCCCGGACATTGTTCGGTTGCCGAAATCGAAAGCCTGTCCCATATCCGCGGGCGTGCGCTGTACCGCGGCCTGGGCTGTAGCTGGGAGGAGTTTTGTGTCACCCACCTGGGAGTGGCGCGCCGCACCGCCGATCAGGCCATCGGCTGCCTCGAAGAGTTCGGGGCGCTTTTTTTCCGCCTCGCCAGTTGCATCGATATCTCCCCCCAGGAATACCGCAAAATCGCGCCCTATCTGACCCGCGGCGGCCTGCTGTCCGAAGGCAAAATCATCGCCTTGCGCGCCGAGAACCGGGAGCGGCTTACGCGGGCCGCGGCCAACCTGCTCCGCCAGGCGCGCGCGGGGCGCCGCAGCCCCGGTTCGTCCGTCCTGGAGGCGGTCAAACGCTGCCAGGCCGCCGCCAAACTCCTCCGTTCGCTTCCGCAGGGGCTGGATCGCATCGACAAACTCGATCTGGCCGCGGCGGTGAGCGATATCCGCAAAGCCGTCGCCGGACTTGGCGTTCTGGTGGCCCGCTGGTAGTTGCAGACCTGATTGTCCGCTGAAAAGAAGCGTCCCAGGAAAGCTCCCAAGCCGCCCTTCGGGCGGCCGGCAAGCTCAAGCATGCCCCACCCGTCAGGCGCTTATCGCGCGGCGGCCCAGCCGCTTTCGCCCATCAGCCGGCACACCGCCTGGAACGCGGTTTCCGCTTCGCGCAGCAGATCGGCGAACTCCCACGGCGCATCCGACATGGCCGCCAGCTCGAGGGTCTGGCAGACACCCGCCAGCCGCTCCGCCCCAACTTCCACCGAGGCCCCTTTAATAGCGTGCGCTTGCGCGCGCAAGGCAACCCGGTCATGGCGCGAAATGGCTTCGTTCAGCAATCGCAAACGGCGGGCGGTATCGCTTTCGAAGGCTGCAATCACCTCGGCGACAATTTCCCGGTCGCCATCCAGAGCCAGCCTCTGTAGGGTTTCCGGGAGAACCCACGAAAGAGCAGCGGCGGACGCGGCCGGCGAAATCGACTCACAACCGAAATCCATGATCTTCCTCTGCTCGCTGGTGCGGAGCAGCCCCCAATATACGGGAAAAACCGGATGTCGGCCAGATTATCTTTGGTTAAGGGTCTTCCTCCTATTACGCTCATGTCAATTGGCTTACCTATAGTCACCCCGTTCGCGCCGGAACCCTACTCCTTTGGACTATGCCAACCGATAAGACTCTTGTCAGGGTTGTTTCCCGCCAAGCGAAGCGGTATATGGAGACGATGAGCCGAAACAAGCTGCTTGCGCGGCGAACGCTCCCGGTGCGCGCCGGCTGGTGGCGTGTCGCGATAGCGGTGGCGGCCCTGGCATCGGCTGCGGGGATGGTGCTTTATCTGCGCGGGCAGGCTGCCGCGATCGACCGGCCGCTGCGCATCGGCTTCCAGAATTCTCCCCCCTATCACTTCCCCGATGCCCAGGGAAATCCCAGCGGTCCGGTGGTCGAGTTAATCTCCACCGCCGCCCGGCGCAAAGGCATTCGCCTGCAATGGATCTGGTCGCCCGAAGGCCCCGAAAAAGCTGTGCGGCAGGGCCAGGTCGATCTGTGGCCGATTGCCGTGCGCCTTCCCGAACGCCGCGGCTTCATGTACATCACCGATCCGTGGGCGCGCATATCCTACGCGCTGGTTTTGCCGGCTTCCTCGCCCATCACGCGCCCGGAAGAGGCCAACGGCAAATCCATTGCACTGCTGACGAATATCAGCAGCGATCTGCGCATTGGACGCCGCTACTTCGGCCGCTCCGTCTTCCGCGATGCGCGGGAGTTGCCGCAGATTGTCTCCCAGGTCTGTTCGGGACGGGCCGAAGCCGGATTGCTGCAATTGAACGCCCTGACGGCGCCCAAGCAATACGAATGCGCCCAGCGGAAGCTGCGCCTGCTGCCCATGGAGGGCGCCAGCTACGGATGGGGCATCGCCGCCGGCCTGAAGAATTCCCAGGCGAAGCGCGCGGCCAATCTTCTGCTCGCCGAAATCGGCGTTATGGCCGCGGACGGATCGCTGGGCTCCATCGACTTCGACTGGAATACGCGCATCGGTCCGGAAGCTACCGCCATCTTCGCCTACCGCCAAGCCCACTTCTCCGAAGAGATCTTTTTGGGAGCCGTCGCGGTGCTGTTTCCCACTCTCCTGGTGATGATCTGGATGGCCGTGCGCCTGCGTTCCGCGCAGCGCCAGGCGGAAGGCGCCAGCCGCGCCAAGAGCGAGTTTCTGGCCAACATGAGCCACGAAATCCGCACTCCCATGAACGGTGTGATCGGCATGACCGGCCTGCTGCTGGATACCGATCTCAGCGGCGAGCAGCGCGAGTACGCCGAAACCGTCCGCAAATCCGGAGAGGCTCTCCTCAGCGTCATCAACGACATCCTGGACTTCTCTAAAATCGAAGCCGGCGGCCTCTCCATCGAATCCTTTCCCTTCGATCTGCGCCAGGTGGTGGAAGAAGTGGCCGAGATGCTGGAACCGAAGGCGGAAGACAAGAACATCGATCTCATCGTGCAATACGCGCCCGGCCAGCCGCGCTATTTCCTGGGAGACGCCAGCCGCGTGCGCCAGGTGGTGACCAACCTGGTGGGGAATGCCGTGAAGTTCACCTCCAGCGGCCACGTGCTGGTTTCGGTGCGCTGCGAGCGCCAGGACGACAGCGGCGCTTTCATGAATATCTCGGTGGCCGACACGGGCATCGGCATCGCTCCCGAAAAAATTCCCGCGCTGTTCGAAAAGTTTACGCAGGCCGACAGTTCCATGACGCGGCGCTACGGCGGCACCGGGTTGGGTCTGGCCATCTCGCGCCAACTGGTCGAGCTGATGGGCGGATCGATGGCCGCCGAGAGCATTCCGGGGAGCGGTTCCCGCTTCAGCTTTACGCTGCCCCTGCCGCTCGATATGGCGCCCGCCCCCAATCCGCTGCCGGCGGCCGATTTGAACGGCTTGCGCGTGCTCATCGTGGACGACAACGAAATCAACCGCCGCGTGGTGCACGAGCAGATCACCAGTTGGGGCATGCGCAACGGCAGCTTCGAAACCGCCGCGCACGCCTTGCAAGCGGTGCGCCAGGCCCACGGCGCCGGCGAGCCGTACCATTTCGTGATCGCCGATTTTCAGATGCCGGAGATGGATGGCGCCACGCTGGCGGCGGCCATCAAGAGCGATCCGGCCATCCGCGACACCATCGTGGTGATGCTCACCTCCATCGGCGATTGGCGCCAGGTGCGGGGAATGGAAGGAGCCAGCGTGGATGCTTCGCTGGTCAAGCCCGTGCGCCAATCGCAGCTCTTCAACACGCTGGCCAACGCCTGGGCCCGCCGCCTGCACCTCGGGGAAACCGCGGTGGAGCGGAAACGCGCGCCCAAGCCGCACGCCACTTTCGAAAACAACCACTTGCGCGTTCTGGTGGCGGAAGACAACATCGTCAACCAGACGGTCGCGGTGCGCATGCTGGAGAGGCTGGGAGTGCGCGCCGATGTGGCCGGAAACGGGCGCGAAGCGGTCGAGATGCTGCGCCTGCTCCGCTACGATCTGGTCTTGATGGATTGCCAGATGCCGGAGATGAACGGTTACGAAGCTTCCGCGGAGATTCGCCGCCGCGAGGGCGGCGAGCGGCATACCGTGATCGTCGCCATGACGGCCGAAGCTCTGTCGGGTTGCCGCGAGGAGTGTCTGGCGGCGGGGATGGACGATTTCATCTCCAAACCGGTGAAGATGGAATGGCTGGCCGAAGCCGTAAGAAAGTGGGCTCCCGAGCATGCCAGGTGAAGCGATTCTCGTTGTCGACGACGCTCCCGTCAATTTGAAACTCGCGGACCTCGTTCTGCGGAAAGAAGGGTTTCAGGTATTTGCCGTGCCGGATGCGGAGGAGGCGCTGCGCGTCCTGCGCAACCTGCAGCCCAACCTGATGCTGGTGGATATCCAGTTGCCCGGCATGGATGGCCTGGAATTGACGCGCCGCGTGAAGAGCGAACCGCGCACCAGGGACGTGGTAGTGGTGGCGCTTACCGCTTGCGCCATGAAAGGCGACGAAGAACGCGCGCTGGACGCCGGCTGCGACGGCTACATCACCAAGCCCATCAACACGCAAACCTTCGGCCGGCGCGTCCGCGAATTCCTGGCTGCCGGGGTGGGGCATGCTCTGGCGCCTTCGCCAGCGTTAGCTTGCCGGGCGGGCGCGGCCCGGCCACAGAAGCCTGGGCAAGCGGAAGCCGGCCAAAGCGCCGGGGCATTCTCCGCCAGCGAACCGGAATCCGATGGCGGATCGCTTCCCTCCGGGCTGGAACTCTCTTCCCTGGAGCTGGAAAGCCTGCGCCGCCGGTTTTTGGAAGAGGGCATTTTGCAAAGCCGCCAGATGCTGCTGGATCTGGGCGCCGCGTTCGATCTGGAAAACGCCCAGGGGCTGGTGCACCGCTGGGTGGGCGCGGCCGGCGCATTGGGCTACTCCGCCATCGCGCTGCTGGCGCGCGAGACCGGCAACCTGCTGGAGGCTCCCCGGGTGGATGCCCGCGCGCTGCGCGAGCGCCTCACGGAACTGGATCTGGCTTTCAACGAACCGCGCGAGGCGGCGCTCGATCCTTTGCCCGCTTCCATGGTGCGGGAACTGGGCGGGAAGCGCATCGCGCTGGTGGCGTTTGCGGCGGAAGAAGCCGAGCGGCTCTGCTCGGTGCTGGAAAAAATGGACGCGCGGCCCCGCCTGTTCGATGCCGAAGAGTCGCCCCAGGCGGAAGGCATTCGCAATTGCCACGCCATCATGGTTCACGTGCGCGAAGAAGCCATGCGCGGAGCGTGGCTGGATGCCAGCGCGGCCTTCCCGGCCAATCGCGCCCTGGTTTTGGTGGGCAATCGCGACCGAATTATGGCGCTGGACCCCGCCGTGCAAGCGCGCGCGCAGGAATTTCTGATCGATGGCTGGCAGCCCGAGGAGGCCATGATGCGGCTGGTGTTTGCGCTTTCGCGCTCGGCCGCGCCCGTCGCCGAACCGGCCGCCGTTCCCGGCGGGCCGCCGCCGCCGGCGCCATCGCTCCAGCAGGCCCGCGTGCTCATCGCCGATGACGATCCGGCGGTGCGCGCGGTGCTGCAAAGCACCTTCCGCGAACACAACGTCGAGTGCCGCGCGGCTTCGTCGGGAACCGAGGCGCTGCGCATGATTCGCGAAGCTCTGCCCACGGTCGCCGTGTTGGACGTGAACATGCCCTTGATGAACGGCTTCGAAGTGCTGGCCGCGATCCGCCAGGCCGCCCTGCCCGTTCGCGTGATTCTGCTCACCGCGCGCAGCCAGGAGAACGACATCATCCAGGGATTCGGTTTGGGCGCCGACGATTACGTCATCAAACCGTTCAACCCGATCGAGGTGGTGGTTCGCCTGAAACGGCTGCTGTCCCGCCCGTAGGACGGGCCTCCCGGCCTGTCCAAGCCGCGCGCAGCCCTTTGGGCAAGCTCGACAAGCCTGCCCCACTTCGGACGCGGCGTCCCGCAAGCGAACACTTGCGCCCATCACGAACCCCACAAACCGCTCTCGAATAAGGACTTCGCGGGGGCCCGCGACGTGCATTGCCCCCTCCCATGTGGCAAGAAATTCGCCTGGCCCTGCGCCAATTGCGCAAGGCGCCGGCCTTCACCGCCATCGTGCTCGCCACCCTGGGATTGTGCATAGGCGCCAACACCGCCATCTATAGCGTGCTGGATGCCGTCCTGCTTCGTCCCCTGCCCTATCCCCAGCCGGGCCGTCTGGCCCTGCTCCAGACGCTGGTGCGCCAGAAGGGCCGCGAATTTACCGACGAAGGCCAAACCGGAACGCTCTTCGAAGCCGTGCGCGATGACGCTCCCGGTTTGGATAGCGCGGCGTTTTCAGGCGGCGCCAGCGCGGCCAATTTCGCCGGCAACCGGCAAGCCGCGGTGGTCCAGCAGCAGAGAGTATCGGCCGGCTTTTTTCGCGTGCTGGGCGTGGCCCCGCAATACGGCCGTGAATTCACGCGCGCCGAAGATGTTCCCGGCGGAGCCGCCGTTGCCATCCTGAGCTACGCTTTCTGGGAGAAAGAGTTTCGCGGCGACCAAAACGTTCTGGGCCGCTCCATTCTGCTGCGCGGCGAGCCGTACACCGTGACCGGGATCATGCCGCGCGGCTCCGGTGGACGTGTGGACTCCGCTCCGGCCTTCGCCCACAGGCGAAGGGAGCGGCTCCAACTACGGTGTTGTGACCCGCCTGCGCCCGGGCGTCTCCTGGGCCGAAGCCACAGGCCAGTTGCAGGCCCTCAGCCGGGCTCTGCGCGAGATGCCCAACTTCCACTATTGGTACAAAAATTTCGAGGAGCGCATCATCCCCTACCAGAAGGGCATGACCCTGGACGTGCGCAACGAGCTGTGGATCGCCTGGGCCGCGGTGCTCATGGTGCTCGCGATCGGCTGCGTGAATATCGCCGGCCTGTTGCTGGCGCGCGCCGCCGCGCGCTCGCGCGAAATCGCCACCCGGATGGCCCTGGGCGGCGCCCGCTGGCGGATCGTGCGCCAGCTTCTGACCGAGAGCCTGCTGCTGTCCCTGGGCGGATGCGCCGTGGGGATGGCGGTGGGGTCGTTTTCCATCGAAGGGCTGAAAAGCCTGGGCGCGCAGGAGTTCGAAATCTGGCATCCCATTCAACTGGACGCCCGCGTTCTGCTTGCCATGCTCGGAATCTCCGTGATCACCAGCCTCGGATTCGGCCTCCTGCCCGCGTTGCGCACCAGCCGTCTGGATATCCGTTCCGTGCTGGTGGAAGGCGGCCGCGGCATCGCCGGCGCGCGCACCGAATGGCCGCGTCACGCGCTGATTGTGGGTGAAGTGGCGCTCAGCCTGGTGCTGCTGGTCAGCGCCGGTCTGCTGGTGCGGACCCTGGCTTACCTGCACGGCCTTTCGCCGGGCTTCGATACGCGCCATGTAGTGGCTGCCGAAGCCTCCTTGCAGGACGCGCGTTACACCACCAGCGCCTCCGTGAACCGGCTCTTCGAAAGCAGCCTGCGGCGCATTCGCCGCATTCCCGGGGTCGAGTCGGCGGCCGTCGCCTTGACCCTGCCATATGAGCGCCCCCTGAATTACGGTTTCCGCGTGGTGGATGGCAATATGGCGGCGCGTGATGGCATCGAGATGTCCTACGCCAGCCCCGGCTATTTCGCGGCGCTGCGCATCCCCGTTGTGCGCGGCCGGGCCATCGAAGAGAACGACAGCCCCGATGGCGCGCCCGTCGCGGTGGTGAGCGAATCCTTCGCGCGCAAGTATTTGGGCGGCGTGGACAGGGCGCTCGGCCATCATATCGATGTCGTCGGGCCGCCGCGCGCGGTAGTTGGCGTGGTGGGGGACGTGCAGCAGCACAGCGGCCTCGATCCCGGCGCCGGCCCCCTCTCGGTCGAACCCATGATCTACGTGCCGGCCGCGCAAACCAACGACAAATTCCTCACCCTGGTGCACACCTGGTTCGCTCCCAAATGGGTGGTCCGCACCAACGGCAAGGTCGGTCCGGCCCCGCTGCAATCGCTTTTGCAATCCGCCATCGCGGGGGTCGATCCCCAATTGCCGCTTGCGCGCGTGCAGACCATCGAGGAACTGCAAGGCCGCTACACCGCGTCGCAGCGCTACCTGGCGGCGCTCTTCACGCTCTTCGCCGCGCTGGCGCTGGTGCTGGCCGCGCTGGGATTGTACGGCTTGATTTCCAGTTCCATCGCGCAGCGCACGCACGAGTTGGGCGTGCGCATGGCGCTCGGGGCAACCGCGCCCCAAGCCATCGCGACGGTCATGCGGCCGGGAGTAACGCTGGCAGCCGTCGGCATCCTGTTGGGCTGGGCTCTTTCGCTGGCGGCCGGCCGCGTGCTGCAGCATCAGCTCTTCGGGGTGCGGGCTTCCGACCCCGCAACCTTGCTGGTGACAGCCGCGCTGCTGCTGGCGGTGACGGTGGGAGCGAGCCTGGCGCCGGCGCTGCGCATTTTGCGATTGGACCCGGCGCGCACGCTGCGCAGCGAATGAAACGTACTTCAGGTAAACTGAAATTGGCGTGAACGATACCCAACTCTATCTAGCAGTCGGCGTTCCCATCATCGCCAACGCCACCATGCTCACCCTGGCGTTGACCATCGGATTCGGCATGGTGAACAAGCGCATAGACGACCTTCGCGCCACCATGGATGCCCGCTTCGCCAGCATCGAAGCCCGCCTGGAGATTCTCACCGGCAAAGTGGCGGAACTCACCGACCGCGTCACCCGCCTCGAAGAACGCACCGAACGCCGCTAGTGTAGTGTCCAACAAATAACTAGACAAGATAACCCGGCTCGCGTTATCCTGGGGCATGGGGAAGTCATGTCAGCTTTCGGAAGTGGAGCGGGACAAACTCCGGCAGTGGACGGCGG
>Ga0181530_10003552_pt1 | contig 17290 bp, 11 predicted proteins | sample PEATcosm2014_Bin_42_FD_119769 | JGI IMG/M metagenome (GOLD analysis project Ga0181530, IMG submission 119769) | Peatland microbial communities from MTU Mesocosm Facility, Houghton, MI, USA - PEATcosm2014_Bin10_60_metaG | ecosystem: Environmental > Terrestrial > Soil > Wetlands > Peat | place... | reverse complement strand
CATCATTCTCGGTATTTTGTATGAAAGCCTGGTCCATCCCTGGACAATCATCTCCAGTTTGCCGTCGGCGAGCGTAGGCGCGATGCTTGCATTGATGCTCTTTAAACAGGATTTGAACATCATCTCCATCATTGGCATTGTGCTGCTGATCGGAATCGTAAAAAAGAACGCCATCATGATGATCGATTTTGCTCTTCAGGCCGAGCGCCAGGAGGGAAAGAAGCCGATCGACTCGATTTTCGAAGCGTGCATGTTGCGCTTCCGTCCCATCCTGATGACGACGATGGCTGCGCTGTTGGGCGCTCTGCCGTTGGCGTTGGGGACGGGCACGGGGTATGAACTCCGCCGGCCGCTGGGCATCACGATTGTGGGAGGGCTGATCTTGAGCCAGATGCTCACGCTCTATACCACGCCGGTCGTCTATCTGGCGTTCGACCGGCTGCGGCTGCGGATGCAGGGGAAGCAGCATGACGTCCTCGACTACGGGGCTGGACCATCCCCCAGCGCTACGGATTAATATCGTGAAGCGCCTCACGCCGAGTTCGTATCCAGGATCGCACCCGTGACTAGCCCTAATCGCCAGAAGCATCCGCTAATGTGAGCTCTATTGACCAGCCTAGGTCCATCCCTTCCCCCATAATCGATACTGGCGGCATCTCCAGTCAGGACGGCCTTTGGTAAAGCGCATCACAACTGCGAAGAAAAGACTTGATTTCAATCCCCACGCCTTTCTTTCAACGATTGGGAAGGGCAGGGATATGCTGTCTTTCCAAAAGAAGAATACGATCTTCGCGCAAGGCGACCCCACGGATGGACTGTTTTTTATCCAAAAGGGAAAAGTGCAGCTCAGCGTGGTATCGGAAAACGGCAAAGAAGCGACGCTTGGCATTTTGCACGAAAGCGATTTCTTTGGGGAAGGCGGCCTTGCCGGACAGCTTCTACGCATGTCGTCTGCAACCGCGATGACAGATTGCGTCCTGCTGCACATCGAGAAGAAGGCGATGATGCGGGCGATGAGTCTGGAACCAAAATTGTCCGCCGTGTTTCTCAAATATCTGCTGAAGCGGAACATCCGTTATCAAGACGATTTGGTCGATCAACTTTTCAACTCCAGCGAAAAGCGGCTGGCGCGAGTTCTTCTGCTGATGGCGCAATTCGGCACGGAAGGAGTATCCGAAATGTCGGTCCCCAGACTGAGTCAGGAGACTTTGGCCGAGATGGTGGGGACGACCCGTTCGCGGGTCAGCTTCTTTATGAACCGGTTCCGGAAGCTCGGCTTTATCAACTACGACGTGGGAGATAATTTACACGTCCACAGTTCACTCCTTAATGTGGTTCTTCGCGATGACAATGGAACGACAGCGACGAAGGGGCACAGGAACTCAACCTCCAATGCCTTCAAAGGTCTAGAACCGCCTGCAGAGCCCGGCGAGCCCGCGGACAAAGAGCGCGCCATGAGGCCGCGACTCCCTGGCCTTGAAGAACGCCAGAAATGAACGCGTCGTAGCCCATATCCCTACTGGATTCGCTGTCTTCCAGTCCAGCGTCCCGTCCGTTGTCTGCCGCTCGAAGTGAGCTTTTTTGCTCAGACTGTGGCATCTCCGCAATGAGAAAGTTTCGGTCAGAACCATCTGCGAGCGAGACGGCGTCGGCAATATGTTTCGTCCGAAGATCGGCCCTCAGTCCACGCAACCCGCGGCAGCAGAGCAACACCGGGCAAACGAGGGAGGATGGGCCAAGGAATTACCATGCATATTCGTTTCATTCGTACGCTGTTGTTTGGGCTGGTCGTGCTGTCGATGTCGGCGGCATTGTTTGCGCAAATTGGCGTGGCCATCAGGATTGGCCCGCCTCCGCTACCTATCTATGAGCAGCCGATTTGCCCGGAGGACGGTTATCTCTGGACGCCCGGCTACTGGGCCTACGACTACGACATCAGCGATTACTACTGGGTGCCGGGCACCTGGGTGATGGCGCCGGAAGTCGGTTTCCTGTGGACTCCGGCCTATTGGGGTTGGGGCGGCGACGGATTTGTTTTCTATGACGGCTATTGGGGTCCGCACGTAGGCTTCTACGGCGGGATCAATTACGGTTTCGGCTATTTTGGCGTGGGTTTTGAAGGCGGGCGTTGGGACGGCGGACACTTTTTCTACAACCGTTCCGTGAGCAACATAAACATCGGAAACATTCACAATGTCTACGACACCCACGTGACGTACAACAACATGAGCCACGTCAGCTACAACGGCGGCAACGGTGGAATCAGCGCGCGTCCGACCGCTGAAGAGGAGTCTGCGGCGCGCGATCGACATATTCCGCCCGTCGCGGCTCAGACGCAACATGCGCAGGCGGCCCGAGCCAACCCGCAACAACGCGCGTCGGCGAACATGGGCAAGCCCGGAGTGGCAGCGACGCCCAGGCCCGGAGACTTTAATGACCGTGCCGCTGTCCCGGCCAAACAGGCAGGAGGGTCTTATACTCCAGCCAGTCGGGGAGGAGCCAGCACGGCGGTCCATCCTCGCGACCTTCCGCCGTTGGCACGCAGCACTCCCAATACGGGCAACCCCAAGCAGGACAGGAAATACCAGCAGCAGCAGGACAAGCAAATCGCAAAGCAGCAACAGGAACGAGACAAACTCCAGCAGCAGCAGGACCAGGAGCACGTGAAGCTGGATAAACAAAAGGCGAATGACACGCAGAGGCAGCAGGTAGAGCAGAAGCACCAGCAGCAGACGCAGGAATTGCAGCAAAAACACCAGCAACAGACGCAGCAGTTGCAGCAGAGACAGCAGCCGGCGAGCCGGGAGCCGGGCAAGAGGTAAGATCGTCCTCCAACGGAATACTCTGGGCACCCTGGGTTTTTATAGGGTGCCCCTTTTTATGCCGGAGTCAACTCCTTCGGAGCCGGCGGCCCGCTGTACTGGTTGATGTGCTCCAGTTCCTTGATGTGGTCGTACCACCAGAGTTTGAGCATCACGGAAGTCACTGCCACGACGGCCAACGAGATCGCGGCGTACCGGAGTCTCCAAGTCACGATGTAGATGGGCAGGGCAACCAGCGCGATCTGCCAGACCATTCCGACGGCAATATTGAACATGTCGCGCCAGAAGTCCTGGTTGCGCTGGAAGGCTGGGTCTTGCTGCTGGACTTTCTTGAGGATTGGGCCCCAGAAACCCCACGGCCGGACACGGCGATAGAAATCCTTCAGAACTTCGTCGTCCTCCGGCGCGGTGAGGAGAGTGCCGGCGATACATCCGATCAGCGAGAGCGCGAAGACCAGGCCAAATCCCACCGAAACTTCCAGGTTCATCGAGTGCTGCCGCGCGAATGCCTGCAAGGGCTCGATTCTGGTGAGGAGCGCGGGAATGGTCAGCGACGAGGTGATGCCGACTACCATGCCCCAGAAGTATCCGTAGCCGTTGAAGCGCCACCAATACCACTTCAAAACGTTGGAAGCGGTGTAGCCACCCCAAAGGGAGGTGACGATCCAGATGACGACGTTGTTCACGCTCGACACATACCATCCGATGAGGATGCCGATGAGCACGACCGCGAAAGAACTGACGTAGCTCAAACGCACGTAGGTCTTGGGGTCGGCATGGGGATTGATGTAGCGCTTATAGATGTCGTTGACGAAGTAGGGCGGCGCGGCATTCACGGTTGCTGCAAAGTTCGACATGTAGGCCGCCAGTAGTCCGGCGATGAGGATGCCCAGCAATCCGGCAGGAACGAAGCGGGCCAAGGCCTCGGGCAGGATGCGCTCGAAATCCATGTTCGCGCCCATGCCGTTGATGGTTTGGCTGAAGAACACCAGGGCCAGCACGGTCAGGCCAGTGATCAGGAAATAGCGTGGGAAGGTCAGCACTACGTTGACCCAGCCGCTCATCATCGAAGCTTCGCGGGGGGTCTTGCACGACAACACCCGCTGCATGTCATAGTTGGGAGCCGGACCGGCGGCGCTGATGAGCATCCCTTTGAAGAGCAGCATCATGACGAAGAAGCCAAAAAGTCCGTAGCCGTCCTGGGCGATTTTCGCATTCGCTGACGGCACCAGGCTTGACCAATTCAGGTTCAAGTGCCAGCCAAAGAACACGCTTTCCCAGCCCGCGGGAACGAAGCGCTGAAGCGTGCCGGGGGCGACTTTCATCATGGCGATAATGCCGACCGCAAACGAAGCGACCGAGAGAATACAGAACTGCATGACTTCGGTGATTACGACGCTGAACATCCCGCCTTTGATGACGTAAATAGTAGTAATCGCGATCAGGAGAAGCGCGTATTGGTTGACGCTCAAATGCCAGGGCAGGAACGTGGCCGCGAACTTGCCGATGCCCTTGAATCCGAACGTGAAGAAACCAATGATGCTGAAGAACGCGTAAATTACGACAATAATGTGGGAAAGTTGGGCGCCACGGCCCTTGCCAAACCGGGTCTGGATCCACTCCGCGCCGGTCATCACGTTGGAACGGCGCAGCCAGGTGGACAGGTAGACCATCAGGAAGACCTGGTTAAACGTTGGCCAGAGCCACGGGATCCAGACACTCTTCAGGCCGTAGACGAACATCCAGGAGACCAGCAACATGGTGCCGCTGATGTCGAACATGCCAGAGGCATTGGAAATACCGAGGATGTACCACGGCATGGTGTTGCCGCCGAGAAAATAGGCCTTGATGTCGCTGGATGCGCGGTGGGACACCCAATAGCCCACCAGCACAGAAGTCACCAGGTAGGCCACGATGATGGCAATATCAATAAAATGAAGATGCAAGAATCACCTCAGTTTGAACAGGCCGAGAATCGATTCAAGGCCCGTTATAGAGTCTCTAGAGTTTGAAGAAATCGCCCCACTATACAACACGGACGCCGAGATTTCGCGTAGAAACCACGCACTGAACGCTAGCAGCTTGCGGGGAAAAGTCCTTCCCGATCAAGAACTGTGACCTCAGCGGCTGAAGCCGCATTCAAAACAATGCAGCTATCGAAGCGGTAAACCGCTGCGCCACCCAAAACCAAGTGCAAAACCGAGTTTTTCCGCAGCCTGTTAAGGCAACTCGCCCGCCAACACGAACACCAACGCGGCCTGCCAGTTAATGGCGATTTCGTTGCTTGCATAGGAGCCCTGGTTATCGCTGTAGATCTTGGCTGGAGGCAAGCCGGCAGGCAGAGCGGAGAGGACACGATCTTGGCGGGCAGCGTTGGGACCGCCGGAGAGCATCCCAGGCCAAGGCTCGGCGTTCTTACCGGCGGCGCTGGGGCGATGATGAGGATGACGATACGGGTTCTGCCCGACCTGCGTGACCCAGGAAAGAGAAAACGTATTGCGCCCGAGCAGATAATGAAGATTGTCGAGCGCGGCCTCGACGAAGGCAGGGTCCGGAGACAGCGCATTCGCCACCAATAGCTGCATGCCGTAGGCTGCGGCAACTCCGTTCGAGCCCCAGACGTAGTCCTTGGTGGTCAGGCTGACGCGGTACGGCGCCTCGCGTGTGCGCTCGGCAATCGAGCGCGCGGCGGCGATGCTGCTCTTCTTGATGTCGGCCACTGCGGCCGGATTCGTCCCCTGGCGCTTGGCCAAAGCATATGTCCACAGGCCCATCGCGCCCACTTCCCTCCAGCCCTCGGCCGGAGCTGAATCCAGAGTCGGGAGATATTCGGCGTAATTCTTCAGGAAAAAATCGTTGTAGAGGGCATCGCCCGTTGTCCGCCATAGCTCGGCGGCAGCCCAGACGCGCTCGTCGTGGCAGTTGTCGTCACCGTAGCCTCCCGTGTTGATGCCGGGGGGATTGGTGTAGGTCACGTTTGGATATTCCACCGTCCACAACCACGCCTTGCGCGCTGCTTCCAGATTGCGGGAGGCGAACTTCGCGTCGTAGGGCTGGTAGACGCGCGCGGCAATCGCCGCCACCGCTGCCAGGTCCGCCGTGGCGCAGGTGCTCTTGTAAGGTTCCTTGCCCGTTCCGATCACTTCGCTTATCGTGTGATCGTCTTCCGGCATAACAAAACCTGGGAAATTCTCGCTGGTCTGCTTGTGCCAGACGCCGCCGTCGTCGTCCTGCATCTTGAGCATCCATTCCAGGTTCCAGCGGGCTTCGTTGAGGATGTCCGGTGTGCCGTTGCCGGTTTCGGGAAGGTTGAGCTTGATGGCCTTGATCTTCGGGGCGAACATCTCCCAAGTCCAAAGCACGGTACCGGTCGAAATGCCCGAGTTGACGACATAACGGCCGTAGTCGCCGGCATCGTGCCAGCCGCCTACATTGTCGCGCGGGCCATGCTTGCCCGATGTGGGATGAAACTCTCCCTTCAGGTGGCAGGCAGCGTGAGAGTAGCCGGGGAATTCAGGACCTAGATCCACCGCAGTCCCGCACCGCTGGCCGTAGAAAGCGCGCATGGCCAGATAGTAGGGGCGGGAGAAGACGTCGGGGCCAATGGAGAAAGTCCAACTGCGACCCACGCCCGGTACGCTGAGGTAGTACGTGCCCGTTAGGCGGAGGCTGGAAAAATCGGCGGTTTCAACCGAGTCTCCGGTATCGACATCGGCCGTCGCGGCGCTCAACTTGCCCTGCAGTACGGTCGAGTTGTCGTTGGCGCGCTTCACCTCGAAGGTCTGGGCGAGCGCGCTGACGATCGCGATCTTGGGAGCATTCAGCGGGTAGCCAGCCTGGTCGACTTTAATCTGCACGGTTGGGGTTTCCCCGGCCGTCACAGAAGAGACTGCCAGCGAGATGAACAACAGAACCGCCAGAACTTCGAACCACCGCATTCCGCCTGCAAAAACACCGCAAGATTTCAGCATTGGCATTCTCCCTTGCCTCCGGGTTCGGATCGAAAAATCAAGTGTGCATACTTGTGCCCCGGTCTGCAGTGACAGCCGCCTCTCTCCTTTGTGACAAGACTTTATTATCGGGCATTCGCAGACTGCTCTCCGGTATAATTTCTGGTTCCTTCCATGGTCTGCGGCCCCCAGGAAAATCGACTATCGAGGGGCCAAAACAGGGCCAAAAGTAGATCCTACTATCTGGAGCAATCATCATGAAGTTTGGGCGTTTTGACGACCAGCAGCGGGAGTATGTGATCACGCAACCCGACACTCCGTTGCCTTGGATCAACTACCTGGGATGTGAGGCATATTTCGGGATCATTTCCAATACGGCTGGCGGGTACTCGTTCTATCGCGACGCACGGCTGCGGCGCATCAGCCGCTACCGCTATAACAATGCTCCCTACGATCTTGGAGGCCGGTACATTTATTTGCGCGATGACGAATCATCGGAGTTTTGGTCGCCTTCATGGCAGCCCACGCGCCACGATCTGAAGGATTACTCCTGCCGGCACGGCATGGGTTACACCATCATTGGATCGAGCTACAGCGGCATTGAAGCCCACACCAACTACTTCGTCCCCCTGGGCGAAAATCTGGAAATCTGGCAGCTCACGGTCACCAACCACCGCTCGCGGCGCGCTTCCCTCTCCGTCTTTTCGAGCATTGAATTCTGCCTGTGGGACGCCCAGGACGACTCCACCAACTTCCAGCGCAATTTCAGCATCGGGCAGGTGGAGATCGAAGACGGCGTGATCTACCACAAGACGGAGTACCGCGAGCGTCGCGACCACTTTGCCTACTTTGCGTGCTCGCACCCGACGGCGGGGTTCGATACTCAGCGCGAAGCGTTTCTCGGCCCCTATCGCGGCTGGGACAAACCGGTGGCCGTGGAGCGCGGACAGTTGTCGAACTCCGTCGCCCACGGGTGGGCTCCGATCGGCGCCCATCAGGTCAAGCTGGAACTCGCGCCGGGCGAGAGACAGCAGATCATTTTGCTGCTGGGTTATCAAGAGAATCCGAAAGACCAGAAGTTCGATCCGCCCGGCTCGCAGACGGTGAACAAAAAGCGGGCCAAACCCGTCATTGCAAAATATCTCGATCCGAAGAATGTCGATGCTGCGTTCCAGAGCCTGCGCGAGTATTGGGACAGTCTGCTCGGCGTGCTACAGGTGGACACGCCGGACGTGCACACCAATCGCATGGTCAACGTGTGGAACGCCTACCAGTGCATGGCGACCTTCAACATGTCGCGCTCGGCTTCGTTTTTCGAATCGGGCATCGGCCGCGGCCTCGGCTTCCGCGACTCGAACCAGGACCTGCTGGGCTTTGTGCAGATGGTGCCGTCGCGCGCACGGGAACGCATTCTCGATCTTGCCGCCACTCAATTGCCGACGGGCGGAGCGTACCACCAATATCAGCCGCTCACCAAGCGGGGCAACAATGACGTGGGCGGCAACTTCAACGATGATCCCCACTGGCTCATCGTCGGGGTGGCCGCGTACATCAAGGAGACGGGGGATTGGGGCATCCTCGATGAGCCCGTACCCTACGACAACGAACCCGGCTCCGAGACGCCGCTTTACGAGCACCTGCAGCGCAGCTTCAAGTACACACTCGACCGCTTGGGACCGCACGGATTACCGCTGATCGGCCGCGCCGATTGGAATGACTGCCTGAACCTGAATTGCTTTTCCGACACTCCCGGACAGTCGTTCCAAACCACTACGAACAAAGAAGGCAAGGTCGCGGAGTCGATTTTCATCGCTGCCCTGTTCGCCCTGGCGGGAAGAGAGCTGGCGGACATTGCGCACCACCGCCGCGATCAGGACGAAGCAAAGTTGTGTCTGGCCGAAGTGGCGAAGATGGAAGAGACCGTCCGCCAGCACGGCTGGGACGGCGAGTGGTTCGTGCGCGCCTACGACGATTTCGGAAACAAGGTCGGATCGAAGGAATGCGAAGAGGGAAAGATCTTCATCGAAACCCAGGGGTTCTGTGTGCTGGCTGGAATTGGACTCGACGATGGCATGGCCACAAAGGCACTGGAATCCACCAAGAAGCACTTGGCGACCAAGTACGGGATCGTCTTGCAGCAGCCCGCGTATTCCAGATACTACCTGGAACTAGGCGAGATTTCGTCCTATCCACCGGGGTACAAGGAGAACGCCGGGATATTCTGCCACAACAATCCGTGGGTGATTATTGGAGAAACGCGCGTCGGCAACGGAGACCAGGCGCACGATTATTATTCGCGGATCAATCCTTCGGCGCGTGAAGAGATCAGCGAGGTGCATCGTTGCGAACCGTACGTTTATGCGCAAATGATCGCCGGCAAGGACGCTCCCACACACGGCGAAGCGAAGAACTCATGGCTCACGGGCACGGCAGCCTGGAACTACTACGCGATCACGCAGTGGATTCTGGGCATTCGCACGTCCTTCGCCGGCCTGCAGATTTCGCCGGTGATTCCAAAGAGCTGGCGGGGATTCAAGGCCACACGTAAGTTCCGTGGTGTGACCTACAAGATCACCGTGGAGCGCGCCGGCCCGGGAAACAAAGTTGCGCTCAAGGTCGATGGGGTTGCAGTCCAGGGCATTACCGTGCCCGCGCCGGCCGATGGACGCCGGGAAGTTTCGGTGCAGGCGACACTCAGCTAGCCGGATCGACTAAGGAGTAACAGTGAGTAACCTGCATGAACGGGTCGAAAAGGAATTGCTCTCCGACATTCTGCCCTTCTGGCTGAAGTACACCATCGACGAAGAATATGGCGGGTTCCGCGGCCAGGTCGCTAATGATTTGACCATCGATCCGACCGCATCCAAGGGGCTGATCCTCAACGCACGCATTCTGTGGACATTCTCCAAAGCCTTCAGCGTCTACCGCGACGAGGTTTATCGGCAGACAGCGAAGCGTGCCTACGACTACCTCTCGCGTTATTTTTGGGACCATGAGTTCGGAGGCGTTTTCTGGATGCTCGATTACCTGGGCCGTCCCGTTGACTCGAAAAAGCGTGTCTACGGTCAGGCATTCACGGTCTACTCGCTGGCGGAATACCACCATGCCACGGGAGATCCCGATGCGCTGGCCAAGGCAGTACGCATGTATGAAGCCATCGAAAAGTGCGCTCATGACCCGCAGCATGGGGGCTACTTCGAAACTTACGAACGCGACTGGACTCTGGCTGCGGACCAGCGCCTGAGCGACGTCGACATGGATGAGAAGAAATCCATGAACACGCACCTTCACCTGCTGGAGGCGTACGCGAACCTGGTTCGCGCCTGGGAGGATGCCGGGTTGCGGAACCGGTTGAAGGAGCTTCTCCAGATCTTCCTCGGACACATCATCGATCCCAAGACCCAGCACTTCATCATGTTCTTTGACGAGGAGTGGTGCTCCCGGTCAGACAAGATTTCTTTCGGACACGACATCGAAGGAAGCTGGCTGCTCGGCGAGGCTGCGGAAATCCTGGGCGACGATTCGCTTCTCCAGCAGGTGCAGCAAGAGAGTGTAAGGATGGCGCAGGCCGTTTATGCCGAGGCCGTGGACAAGGACGGCGGACTTCTATACGAAGCCGATCCTACGGGGATCATTGACAGCGACAAGCACTGGTGGCCGCAGGCGGAAGCCGTGGTCGGCTTTCTCAATGCGTACCAGCTCTCGGGCCAAGCCCACTTTCTGGAGGCAGCGCAAAGGAGTTGGGACTTCATCGAAAAATATATAGTGGACCGCAACCACGGGGAGTGGTTCTGGAAAGTTTCCCGTGAGGGCGTCCCGAGCAATGACAAGTTCAAAGTGGACCCCTGGAAATGCCCGTACCATAACAGCCGAACTTGTTTTGAAGTGATGGCGCGAGTGGACAGCGCCGGGCGCGTGATCCTGCACGACCATGCGAAAACCGATGGGAGCGGAGACCAAACATGAATCAGGCCGCATTTCATAAGAAAGTTCAGGCGCTCTTTCGACAACACGACAAGCTGATCACACGCAAGAACGTGAAGATCAAGGCCGGCAATGGAGTGTTCGATCGGTATGCGCAACCCGTGGTCACCGCTGAGCACACACCCATCTTCTGGCGCTACGACCTGGACCCGAAGACGAATCCGCACCTGATGGAGCGGATGGGAATCAATGCAACTTTCAATGCCGGCGCCATCGAACAAGACGGCAAGTTCCTGGTGCTCGCCCGGGTTGAGGGTGCCGATCGGAAGTCGTTCCTTGCCGTCGCCGAAAGCCCAAATGGCGTGGACAACTTTCGCTTCTGGGACTATCCCATTCTGATGCCGGAAACATCGGACCCCGACGTCAATGTGTACGACATCCGCGTGGTGCGCCATGAAGACGGCTGGATCTACGGGTTGTTCTGTACTGAGCGCAAAGATCCAAAAGCTCCTTCGTGGGACACATCGTCGGCGGTGGCTCAGTGCGGGCTCGCGCGGACTAAGGATCTCAAGGCTTGGGAGCGCTTGCCCGACCTGAAGACCAAGTCGCCGCAGCAGCGCAACGTCGTGCTGCATCCCGAGTTTGTGGATGGCAAGTACGCTTTCTACACCCGGCCGCAGGATGAATTCATACAAGCGGGCAAAGGCGGCGGCATCGGCTGGGGGCTTTCCAGCAGCATCGAGAAGGCGGTCATCGACGAGGAAGTCATTATCGACAACCGTGAATATCACACCATCAAGGAAGTGAAAAACGGCGCGGGGCCTGCTCCCATCAAGACTGACAAGGGATGGCTGCATCTCGCCCACGGTGTGCGTAACACGGCGGCTGGATTGCGCTATGTCCTCTACATGTTTCTCTGCGAACTGGACCGGCCGCACGTGATCACCCACCGGCCGGCGGGCTATTTCATCGCCCCTCAGGGCGAGGAGCGGATTGGCGACGTCTCCAATGTCGTGTTCAGCAACGGATGGATCGAGCGCAAGAACGGAGATGTGTTCATTTACTACGGCGCGTCCGACACACGGCTGAACGTGGCTACCAGCACGGTCGACCAGCTCCTTGATTACGTGCTGCACACTCCGGAAGATCCGTTGCGGAGCCATGCCTGCGTGCAGCAGCGCTACGCGCTGATCAAGAAGAACCTGGAACTGATGAAATCCTCGGGTGGCCGGGCGCCCAAAGGGAGAGGCAAGAGGCTCGCCAAGAGTGAACGCGGTAGATGAGCCTTAGCCCGAATTGTGCAGAAACAGCGCCCAGCGCCACGGCGGGTTCTGAGCGGATGCACCGCCGCTGTCGCGCTTGCCTATTTCAAAACTGTGCAGTTTTGAACAGACATCCGATTCACCCGGTTGTAAGTTAGCTGGGAAAGAACATTTAAAAGAACATTAACATTAATCAGATGTGAAGGAGCTATGCGGCTTCCCTGGAACCCGCACCTTTTTTGCTCCTCTGGTGGCGCAAACAAGAGGGATTCTGCGCCCCCTCTTTTTTGTCTTTTTTTTTTGGGAAGCTCGCACGCTCAACTCCGGATAGCGTGTCGATCGGAATTGCGCTCGCAAAGCAGCTAGCGGCGGCAGGCAGAGCAGTATCCGCCGACTTCAAGCCGCGCCACAAGGATTCGGTTGCACCCGGCGGCTTGCCAGCCCTGCTAAGCTTGTTCCTGTGTGAATCGGAAATACGGCGTTATTATTCTCGGAGCCGGCGCCGCCGGCCTGATGTGTGCCATGGAAGCCGGCAAGCGCGGCCGGCCTGTGCTGGTACTTGAACGCGCGAATCGAATCGGCAAGAAGATTCTGATCTCCGGCGGCGGCCGCTGCAATTTCACTAACCTGCACACCAGTCCGGAGAATTTTCTTTCGGCTAATCCACACTTCGCCAAGTCGGCGCTGGCGCGCTATACGCCGGCCGACTTCGTGCGCCTCGTCGAAAAACATGGCATCCCACATCACGAAAAGAAACTTGGCCAGTTGTTCTGCGATCGGGCGGCGAGCGACGTCACGGCGATGCTGGAGCAGGAATGCCGCGACGCTCGAGTCGAAATCCGGTGCAACACGAAAGTGAAAGAGGTGCGCAAGAACGAGGCGGGCAACCTTGACGAGTTCATCGTGCAAGCCGAAGACGCCACCTTCGCGGCGCCGCGCCTGGTGGTTGCTACCGGAGGTTTGTCGATCGCGAAAATCGGCGCCACCTCAATTGGTTACGATCTGGCCCGGCAATTCGGACTGAGGATCGTGTCCACACGCGCCGCGCTCGTCCCTCTCCTCTTCAGCGAACGGGATCGCAAGCGCTGGTGCGATCTCGCGGGAGTCTCTACCGGCGTGGTTGCTTCCACTCGCGACACGAAGCGCGACACGAAACAAGCATTCCGCGAGAACATGCTATTCACTCATCGCGGCATCAGTGGACCCGCGATTCTCCAGATCTCTTCCTACTGGGACGGCAAGGAATCGATTCATCTCGACCTTGCGCCAGACCGCAATCTCACCGCCGAACTGCGAAGGCGCGGCCATCGCGACCAGTCGAGTTGGAAACTGCTGCTCAGAGAAGTCCTGCCCCGGCGTTTCGCGGATCGCTGGCTCGAAACTTGTCCTTTGGCCGGCAACTCCGATCGCGCCTTTGCGGAGGCCGAACATCAACTGCACGAGTGGGAAATCAAGCCGGAAGGAACCGAGGGTTACGGCAAAGCGGAAGTCACCGCGGGCGGCGTCGATACCGGCGAACTTTCCGCCCAAACCATGGAATCAAAGAAAGTGCCGGGTCTTTTTGTCGTCGGAGAGGTGGTCGACGTGACCGGCCAACTCGGCGGCTTCAACTTTCAGTGGGCCTGGGCGTCCGGATTCTGCGCGGGGCAGGCGGTGTGAGGCAATTTGTAATTGGTAATTGGTAATTTGTAATGTCAAGCAATGGCCAATTGAGTTTCAATTACCCATTACAAATTACCAATCGCAAATTCTAAATCGCCACGCCTTCCTGCATGAACGGCATGAGGGCGAGAATCTTCGCGGCTTGCTCCAGTTGCTTCAGGTCTTCGCCGGTGAAGTCCGCGCCCGCGATCGAAGGATCGAGCCCCTTGCGCGAAATCTGCACAACGCCCATCACGTTACCTTCGGAGCTCATCACCGGAGCGGACATGATTTTCTGAATCGGCATTTGCTCCTGGCTGCGATCTTCTTCTTCGCCGGCTCCCAGCTTGACCGCTTCAAACAGGCTGACATGTTTTACGCGCATGAAGGCATTCGACAGCAGTGGAGTGCGAGTGGCAGCCGTCCGGGCTGCGACTGCCGATCCACTCAGCGGCAGTACGCCTGCGGATCGCAGCTCAGGTGGAAAGACAAATCGCAGACTACTCTTTTCTAACCTGAGCAGCGCCACTTCGCTGCGGCGCACATGCAGGATCTGCGCCAGCTTCAGGCAGACTCTATCCGAACTCGGGGACTCCGAGAGCATACTCTCTAATTCGCTGACGGAGGCCTTGGCGGCCCTGGCTGCCGAACCTGGATTGCCAGTCGATGACATAGTTGTGGCCTTTACGCTTTCTCATCTATCCTGCGGGCACGAGCAACTTTCCGACAAGTTACTAGAGTACCCTTGCGGGCTTCCAGCAATGGTACCTTTTCTTGGACGGAGCAAAAAAAATCGTCGCCTGGCGGCACACTTCCACAGGCGTTCGCGTTATAGTTGGAAATATAGTTCATCGCAGGGGCACTACGACAGCGCCGAATCGGGGTGCGCGTATGTCGCTTTCATTAGCATGACCATTCCTGAAATTGAGTATCTCCAAGGAGTACAGCATGGCTCGCAAGACAACTGGAAACGGTACCACCAATCGCAGCAAGAAAACCGCAGCCTCCATTCAGTCTGCCGCAGTGCAGGGTACGCCAGAAGTTCGGAAGGAAGTTCGCAAGAATGAGAAGCCGGGCAGAGTGGCTCCAGGCAATGTCGTTCCTGTCAATCTGGAAGAAGAGATTCGCCTCCGCGCCTATGAACTTTATCTACAGCGCAGAGAGACTGCCGGCCACGAGAACGGCGACCAGAATCAGGATTGGCTGATTGCGGAGCGCGAGATCCGTTCGCGCTACGGCAGATTGGCGCGCCACACCACGGCGTAGATCCGGTCAGGCCTGACCTTGAATTCCGGCGAGCGCCGAGGATCGACTGGCAAGGACCGCCGGCTGGCCTGGTTCCGGACGCGCTACGACCGAAGGTCGGCCTGGGTACGAAAACTCCCACGGCGGAGTTATTGCTGCACGGCCTGAACCAGCGCCGGCCTCACCTGTTCACGCTGAATTTCGGAGGCGTCCCACGCGCCACCCAGAGCCTTCACCAGATAAACGGATGTAGTCATTTGCTGACCGAGCAGTTGCGTTGCCAGCCGTTCGTTGCTCAACAGCGTGGATTGCGCGGTAATCACATCGAGGTACGTGGTGACGCCGCCAACATAACGGTCGTTGGCGAGGTCGAGTGCGCGGCGTGAGTCGGCGACTGCCGCTTGCTGAGTTTTCGCGGCTTGGTTGAGCAGCGCGAGACCGGAAAGACCGTCCTCCACCTGTTGAAACGCCACCAGCACAGATTCGCGATAATTGGCGACTGATTCGTCATAGGCAGCGCGGCTGGCAGCGAGCGTGGCGCGATTGCGTCCGCCGTTGAGAATCGGCTGCAGCAGATCTCCGCCCAGCGACCACAAGGCGCTGGGAGCGCTGATCAGGGTAGAAATGTCGCGGCTTTCATATCCGCCGCCTGCGGCCAACGTGATATGCGGATAAAACGCGGTCATCGCCAAGCCGACCTGCGCATTTTCAAACGCCATCTGGCGCTCGCTGGTCGCAATGTCCGGCCGGCGCTCTAGAATCTCCGATGGAACACCGGTGGGAATCGCTGGAGGGGAGGCGTCGAATGGCGCCTCGGCCAGGCTGAAAGCCGAGGCGGACTTCCCCGTCAGCACGGCGATGGCGTGTTCGTATTGCGCCCGCTGCTGCAGCACGAGCTGAAGCTGCGTCGCCGTCGAATCGAGCAATGCGGCCTGCTGCGCGACTTCCAGCCCATTCGCGACGCCGCCTTCGTGACGACGGTTGACCAGGTCCAATCCTTTTTGCTGAATTTCGACCGACTGCCGCACTACTCCAGCCTCACGGTCAAGTTCGCGCAGGTTGAAATAGTCGGCGGCGAGTTCGGCGGTCAACACCAAGCGCACATTTTCCAAGTCGGCCGCGCTGCCCTGCAGCGAAGCGTTGGCCGCTTCCAGATTGCGGCGCACGCGTCCAAATAAATCAAGCTCGTAGCTGACGGAAAACGGGACGGTAAAATTACTCTGCGTAAACGGAGGTAATTCGCCGCCCGCAAACGGACGGTTGCTGGAGAGTTCCTGGCGCTGCCCGCTGGGATTGACGGTGACTGCGGGAAAATACGCGGAGGACGCAATTCTCGCCTGCGATCGTGCTTGGGAGAGGCGGTCTCGCGCCGCGTCCAGCGACTGATTTGCCTGAAGCAGTTCCTGCTCCAACCGGTCGAGTTCCGTGTCGTGAAATATCTGCCACCACGATCCCTTGGGGATGGCATCCTTCGGAGCGGCCGTCTGCCACGGCCCTTCGCCCTTCCATGTGTCTGGAACCTGCGCCGTGGGGCGCTTATATCCCGGTCCCACGGTGCAGCCCACGGTGACCGCGAGCAACGCGGCAGCCAGCAAGGCAGTATTGATGGCTGGAGCAAATCGCTTCACGAGTGAGTATCTCCGACGCTCGGCTTCGCGACGTGCACCGGCTGCCCTTCATCCAGCGAGTCGGACGGGTTGATGATGATCTGGTCGCTGACGTCGAGCCCGCCAAGAATTTCCAGCGTAGCGCCGAAATCACGGCCAATGCTGATTGGATGCAAATGAACCGTGTTGTCCCTGTCGACGACCGCGACCCGCGGTCCCTCGGCGCGGAACAGCATGGCGTTCACCGGAATCGTAATCCTCGGAACCGAAGTCCCGGTCGCAAAATGGACTTGGCCGAACGAACCGGGCAACAGCTTGCCGTCTTTGTTGGGAACATCCACTTCCGTGTTGAGGGTGCGCGTCGCGGGATCGATGGCATCGGCGGTGCGAGCCACCGTGCCCATGAATTTCTGGCCGGGAAATTCCTGCAGCGTAACATTCGCCTTCATCCCGACTTTTATGTTCGGCGCATAGGCCTGCGGCACGCTGACGTAAACGCGAAGTGGATCGACGCGCGCTATGTCGAACAACTCTTTGCCGGTCGCTTGCGCTCCGGAATTGATGAGAGCGCCGGGATCGACATTGCGCCGGGTGAGCACGCCGGTAAACGGAGCGTACACGTTCTTGAAAGATTCGAGATCCTCGAGGCGGCGAAGGTTTGCGTCCGCCGCTGCCAGGTTAGCTAGCGCCTGCTGGTAGCCGCTGGCTTGCTGGTCGGCTTCCTGCTGCGAAACCGAGTCGGTCTTGCGCAGATTCGCCCAGCGGTCGGCGGAGATCTTCGCCAACTCCAGCGCCGCCTTGATCTGCTCGCGGCTGGCCTTGGCCTGCGAGAGTTCCTG
>Ga0181530_10003550_pt1 | contig 17295 bp, 12 predicted proteins | sample PEATcosm2014_Bin_42_FD_119769 | JGI IMG/M metagenome (GOLD analysis project Ga0181530, IMG submission 119769) | Peatland microbial communities from MTU Mesocosm Facility, Houghton, MI, USA - PEATcosm2014_Bin10_60_metaG | ecosystem: Environmental > Terrestrial > Soil > Wetlands > Peat | place... | reverse complement strand
CAGTAAGGAACATGGAAAAATTAGTTCGCACCGCACTGGCAGCTCTCTTTCTTTTGGGCATCGCTTCCGCTCAGAACATCCCGGCTATCGAAGTATTCGGCGGCTACTCCTACCTCAACTTTGCCACGACCTCACCCCCGGGCACGAATATCGTCGCTCAGCGGCTCGGTCTACAAGGCTGGAATGTTTCGATCTCAGCCCACGTTTTTCATCGTATTGCTGCTGAGGCGGACATCAGCGGCCACAGCCTTAGCGATTGCGAAAGTACGACTTTGAGCTGCAGCGATACCTCCTACATGTTTGGGCCGCGCTTCAAGTTTGGGAAAAGCTCAAGCCGGATCACGGCCTTCGTACACGGCCTGGCTGGTAAAGACGACGCCACTCTTGTATACAACCAGGGCACCGTGTCCGACTCGTCCTTTGCGTTCGCGGCCGGCGGTGGCGTCGATTATTGGATCACGCGTCACATTGGAGCTCAGTTGGGTCCGGCCGATTTCTTCTGGACCCAACACCTGAAGACCTACGACGCTCCCAGCCAGAACAACATCCGCGTCTCTGGCGGAATCATTTTCCGATTTGGCGGGGAATCTCAGGGTGAACCCTCGCCGAGGTCCAGGCGTTATCCTACCGAAACTCAACCCGCGACTGCTCCCGCTCGTCAGCCAGCAACCCAGCCAGCGCAGCCGGCTCAGCCAGCCGTGGCTGTGCCGGGACGCGGAATGTCGCTTCCTGCGCTTGGCGTCGTGGTCGTTCCCCAGGAATTCGATGGAGCCAAGATTCTGGAGATCGTGCCGGGAGGCGTCGCGGAGATGGCGTCTTTGAAGGCAGGCGATCTAATCCGGTCGGTGGATGGCAAAGCAGTAAAGACGCCGATGGAATTGGCCGCCGAGCTCTCGGACAAAACCGGCAAAGTTCGCATCGGCATTCTGCGCGGCGACTTCGCGACCGAGACACTGATCCTGCTCGGCCGCTAGGTACTGCCATAAACTTGAGCCGTGTTGTGGGCGGGAGCGAAGCGGGGGAAACTGGTGCGCCCGGAGAGATTCGAACTCCCGACCTACAGCTCCGGAGGCTGCCGCTCTATCCAGACTGAGCTACGGGCGCACTATCGTAGACCAAGTGTACATCGTGGGCGCGGACTGCCTCAATGCCCGCGTCCACTTTCGCTGTAGAGACGCGGCTTGCCGCGTCTCCCGCAGACGGCTCAGCAGCCGCCAACTTTCCAGAAGCGTTCGTCCTGATAGTCAAGCTTCAGCAGTCGATTGCGCGGATCGTGACGCTTGCCGCAATTGGGACAGGGAATGAAGCTGCGGATGTGCATTCCACGGCGGTCGTAATCTTCAGCCACGGCAAAGCTGGCGCCGCAACTGCAGGGGATGAGAAACATGCGGAAGCTCTTCCTGACTTCCGCTTCGTCCTTCTTGTCTTTCTTACCTTTGGGGGCGTTTCGCTTCATGATCGCGAATCTAAAGTTAGCGTGACCTCTGGCAACTGCCGAGCAGCGCTCGGCTTGGACGGGCGAGGCGCCCGTTCCCACGCGAACAATTCTACGATCAGCCTTCGACCGTTGCCATCGAGCCCTTCTTCCGCTTGTTCGACTGCAGAATCTTCTTGCGCAGGCGCAGAGATTTCGGCGTGACCTCGACGAACTCATCGTCGGCGATGAACTCAATCGCCTGCTCAAGATTGAGATTGCGGTAAGGCACCAGCCGAATCGCTTCGTCGGAAGTTGACGCGCGCATGTTGGTCAGTTTCTTCTCGCGCACAATGTTGACGTCAAGATCCGTGTCTTTGGCGTTCTCGCCGATGATCATGCCTTCATAAACTTCAATGCCGGGCCCAGCGAAAAGCACGCCACGCTCCTGCAGATTGTAGAGCGCATAAGAGGTAGTAAGTCCGGGCCGGTCGGCAATCAGCGCGCCGGTCGGACGATGCGGAATTTCTCCCTGCCATTCGATATATCCGTCAAAAAGCGCATTCATGACGATGGTGCCGCGCGTGTCGGTGAGCAGCGTGCTGCGCAGTCCAATCAGCCCGCGGCTGGGCACGCGGAATTCCACGCGCACGCGCCCATAGCCGTGATTGTGCATGTTGGCGACTTCGCCTTTGCGCGACCCGACATGCTCCATCACCACGCCGACAAATTCTTCGGGGATATCGACGGTGAGGTGTTCGACCGGCTCCATCAGCTTGCCAGTATCTTTGTCGTGCTTGGTGACGATCTCGGGCTTGCCAACCATCAGCTCATAACCTTCGCGCCGCATCATCTCGATCAAAATCGAAAGCTGCAATTCGCCGCGGCCGAGAACCTTGAACGAGTCCATGCTGCCGGTTTCTTCCATGCGCAGCGAGACGTTGGTGAGCAGCTCTTTGTCGAGCCGCTCGCGCAGATTGCGCGAAGTGACGTAGTTGCCCTCGCGTCCGCAAAACGGAGAAGTGTTGATGGTAAAGAGCATCGCAATCGTAGGCTCGTCGATGACGATCGGCGGAAGCGGCGCGGGATTCTCCGCACTGGTAATCGTCTCGCCAATCGTGATGCCTTCGACGCCAGCCACCGCAATGATGTCGCCCAGCGAAGTTTCCGTAATGTCGGTGCGCTTGAGCCCGGAGAAGCTGAAGAGCTTGGTGATTTTCGTCTTATGAAACGACCCGTCGCGCTTGGCGATGGCCACGTCTTCGCCGGTCTTCATAGTCCCGGAAAAAACGCGGGCAATGGCGATGCGGCCAAGGTAGTCGCTGTAATCGAGATTCGCGACCAGGATTTGCAGCGGCCCGTCAGCGTCTCCTTGCGGCGCGGGAATAGTATCGACGATCGCTTCAAACAGAAGACGCAGATCCTCGCCCGCCGCTCCCTGATGCACCGCCGCGGTGCCGGTCTTGGCGTTCGTATAGAGGACGGGAAAATCAAGCTGCTCTTCCTTGGCGTCGAGATCGATAAACAGGTCGTAAACTTCGTTAAGAACTTCCTGCGGACGAGCGTCGGGCCGGTCGATCTTGTTAATGACAAGAATCGGCTTCAGGTTCGCCTCTAGCGCCTTGCTGAGCACATAGCGAGTCTGCGGCAGCGGCCCTTCGCTGGCATCGACCAGCAGCATGACGCCGTCGACCATCTTAAGCGCGCGCTCCACTTCGCCGCCAAAATCGGAGTGCCCAGGCGTGTCCACGATATTGATTTTCACGCCGGCATAAAACACAGCCGTGTTCTTGGCAAGGATGGTGATGCCGCGCTCGCGTTCCAGATCGTTCGAGTCCATGACGCGCTCGGCCACGGTCTCGTTGTCGCGGAAGGTGCCGCTCTGGCGAAGCATGGCGTCAACCAGCGTGGTCTTGCCGTGATCGACGTGGGCAATGATGGCGATGTTGCGAATACTCGGATTCAGACGAAAACTCCTCAGGCTTGCAAATTGGGGGCTTACTACTACTTTACTATGGCGAGGAGGTTCGCAGTTGCTGGCCGAAGCGACCGTGTGGTGACGGGGCTAGATTCGAACGCTATTCGTGGCACGCAAGTTCCCGCCGTTTGTCCTTCAGGAATGCGTCTAGCTCAGAAACTGAGATCGCCTCACCCACCATCACCTGGCTTAGATTATAAAATTCTTCGAGCACGGCAGCGATTGCTTCTTCATTAGAAACCATCAGACTCTGCCCATTTGCACCCTTGCGAGTGAATGCGCTACCGGTTCTTGTGGGCGAGTTTTGGAGACCAAGGATTACCATCTTGGCCATCGGAGAGAACAGGGTCCATTTCGCTACTACAACTCCAACAACTTTACCGGTGGCCCGGTCCACTAGCGGACCTCCGGAGTTGCCAGGGTTGAATGCTCCATTGACAATGAGCCGTTTCACCGGAGCAGTTGGCGTGCCATCCTGATTCAGATGGACGTTGTTTGTAAATCCCGCAACATAACCACGGCTGAGGACAGGGGCGAATCCTAGATAGGAGAGCGGATATCCCCAAGTTTCCACTTCAGTTTCGATCATGGACTGCCCCGCACCCAACTGCAAGCCGACAGGCAGGGCTTTTGTCGGACAAAGTAGGGCAAGATCGCGGTTCTCATCCTGGACCATGCTCGAAAACTTCACGGGCTTCCCCAATGCGGAAGTGCCCTCCAGTTCCTCTGCTTTGCAAGACCCCACAACGTGAGAATTTGTTGCGATGATAGCACCGTCCTCTAAGGCAAACCCCGTCCCTTTCCGTTCGTCCTTCCGGCAAACAATCATCAGCACAGACTTTACGGCTCCCTTCTGTGCCGGGCTTTTCAGTCCGTCCAGGACCCACTGAGTAGCCACGGGAATTTCGGGCTTGGTGCTGGTATCCTGAGCAAAAACGAAGGCTGTGGAAATGACAGGCAGGAACAGTAGGCAGATTCTTCTGAGCACGTCTTTTCTCCTTGAGTAATGAACGCGCAAGGAAGAGAAGTTTGCAAATGGTTTTTGTAAGTCACCGAGGGAGTAAACGGCGGGCTGCTAAGGCGTGGCGCCCACGTCCAAGCTCCGCTTGGGCAGGGGCCTCACTTCTGGCTTTTTTCATCACTAACTGTCTGTGGGCCCCATCACAGACACGCCCTCCAATCCAGTGCGACAATAGCCATCTGAATGGGGCAGTGGCGAGCGTGCCCGTCTCCCAAGACGGACCTCGAAGCTGCCCCAAAGCCATTTTAAGCGTCGTTAGATAGTTTAAGTCTATGGTTTATAAAGACTTTACCCGTAAGTCCTTTAAACCCAAAGATCTGGCGGGAATTTCCCCCTAACCCTATGATTCCAATAGATAGGGGGGGAGGGGGGTGGTAGTAAACTCGGGTTAATAACGTAAGAGTAAACATACAAAGTCAGGGTTAGTCGCCGGGGAATAAGAGCAGACTCCGATCCAATATGAGCCGGTGAGATAATGGACACGATGAAGTATCGTGACGCCAGCCGCCACCCGGGCCCGTGGCAAATAATGAAAGTCGACTCGGAGTTTGCCGGAATCCTTGTCGCGGTTGGTTTCGTGGTGATGGGAGTCGTTGGTCTCGATATCGGGAAATGGTTCCTGATGGGAGCCATCGTGTTGGGCATCGGTGTAGCTTTGCTGCTCCGTTTCATCCGCCACAGCGACTGACCTAACGCTGTCGTCCAAAAAGCAGGTCCTTCGCTTCGCTCAGGATGACAATTTTAGAAATCAATTTGCGAAATTTGCGCTAACACGACACTAGCGCTCCGCAGCTTCGACTAACTCCGCGCCGATCTCCGGAGTTACTTCCGCCCGCGTTCGCAGGCGATACCAGACTACAATCGCGATCAGCGAAAACACAAAGATGATGGTCGAGATGGCGTTGATCTCTGGAGTAATGCCGCGCCGCAGCCTTCCCCAGATTTCCAGCGGAAGCGTGTTGTCGCGGCCGATCAGGAAGAAGCTTACGGCAATTTCGTCCATGGAAAGAGTGAAGATCAGGAGCGCCGCTCCGATGATGGAGAGCTTTAGATTGGGAACGGTGATGCGCCAGAAGGTTTGCCAGTAAGTCGCTCCTAAATCGAGCGAGGCTTCTTCCTGCGCGCGATTGAGTTTCTGCAGTCCGGCAAAAACTTCGGTGGTGGCTACCGAGATTAGCGCGGTGCCGTGACCTAAGACAATGGTTAGCAGACTTAGTTTTACTTCAGCTACTCGGAATAGCATCAGCAGCGAGAGGCCGGTGATGATGCCGGGCAGAATCAGCGGCAAAAGAACCAGGCGGCGGAACAGAGCCTTGCCGGGAAAGTCTGCGCGATCTAACGCTAGCGCGGCGGGGATTCCGAAGAGTAGAGCTATGAGCATGGCGGTCGCGGCCACTAGAAGACTGTTTAGGACCGAATCCCAGATAGGGCCATCGTTGAATAGGATGCGGTACCAGTTGAGGGTAAGGTCGCGCGGCGGAAAGCCTCCTACGCCTTGTCCGTTGAAGGAATAAAGGATGAGGACGGCGATGGGGAGATAGAGGAACGCGAAGACGGCTAGGGCATGAGCAGTCAGCCAGCGCGGACTGTGGGTCGGTTTCATTCTTGCGGTCCTATGCAGGGGGAGAATGCCTGGACGCAATCCTGAAGGGGAAGAATGGAGCAGGGGGCCTTCGACTCCGCGAGGACTTCACTTTGTGAAGTCCTTGCTCCGCTCAGGATGACAGGGAGCGGAGATTGTGAAGATTCTTCGGCGAAAGTCACGAGTAACTCCATCTCTTCTCCAGGCGCTCAGAGAAGAAAAGCAGACTGAGTACTAGGGCTAACATGCAGAGCGAGATGGCGGCTCCTAGCGGCCAGTTATAAGCGGCTCCAAAGAGGCTTACTACTATGTTTGAGATCATGATGCCGCTGGGTCCTCCTAGTAAGAGCGGCGCCAGGAAGTCTCCCAGGCTTAGGACGAAGGCGAAGGTTGCGCCGGCTAGGACTCCGGGAATGGAGAGCGGAAAGATCACGCGCCAAAACGTTTGCGCGGGAGTGGCTCCTAGATCGTGCGAGGCTTCGACAAGGTTGCGCGGAATGTGTTCCAGCGATGCGTAGATTGGCAGGAAGGTGAAGGGCGTATAGATGTGCGTCAATGTAAGTACGACCGCGAATGGGCTGTAGAGCAGAAAATCGAGCGGATGACGAGTGAGGTGCACGTATTGCAGCAGCGTGTTCAGGACTCCGTCGGTGCCTAGGACCGTCTTCCAGGCGTAGGCGCGAACTAAGTAACTCACCCACAGCGGGATGATTACTAGCTGATAGTAGAGATCTTTTCTGCCTCCGGCATGAAACGAGAGGAAGTAAGCCAGCGGGTAACCGAGCAGCATAGAGAAGAACATGACGCGGGCGGCGATCCACATGGAGCGCAGCAGCGTTTGCCAGTAAACGGGCTTGGCCAGGAGTTCTTTGTAGTTATCGAGATTCCAGGAATGGACGATTGTGCCCGAATCGGAAACCGACCAGAAGCTGTAGCAAAACATCAGCAGGTAGGGCACGAGCAGAAACACGGCGACCCAGACCAGCGGCGGGACGGTCACGGCGGTGCGGTAGGCGCGGGAGAACATCAGTGCCGCTCCTCCGAGTTCGATGCGAGGTTGGTGGCGCGGATTGGGATGGCGTCGATAGCAGAGAATTCGAACTCCAACGGATCGTCGATCGGGGTTCGGGAATTGGGCAGGTCGCGGCTGGCGGTGCGGATGGTGAGGATCAGTCCGCCATCGGACTCGACACGCAGAAGGTCGGTGGCGCCGTGGAAAGCCTGGTCGCGCAGTTTGGCGCGAAAACGAATTGTCGCGCCTTTTTCCGGAGAAGCATTTACCGGAGACGCGCTGCTCGCCGAAGAAGGTGGCGTCGCCGGGCGAATGCATTCTGGACGCAGCGAGAAAAGAGCCGCGCCATCGGGCAGGGAAGCGGGCCAGCGCAGGGCGCCGCAGGTGGCCGCGCCTTGGCGAACGTCGGCTTGCAATAAGTTGGTGTGTCCGATGAACTGCGCGGTGTACGAAGTTGCGGGCCGGTTGTAAATTTCGCGCGGGCTGGCAACCTGTTCGAGTTCTCCGGAGCGCAACAATGCGATGCGATCGGACATGACCATCGCTTCTTCCTGATCGTGGGTGACAAAGATGAAGGTGATGCCCACTTCACGCTGCAACGCTTTGAGTTCGACCTGCATCTGGCGGCGCAGGTTGGCGTCGAGCGCGGAGAGCGGCTCATCGAGCAGCAGCAGACGCGGGCGATTCACGAGGGCGCGGGCTAGCGCGATGCGTTGCTGCTGTCCTCCGCTGATCTTCGAGGGCTTCGACTTGGCGTAGGCGGACATCTTGACCTTGGCCAGCGCTTCGGCTACGCGCGACTGAATTTCCGCAGCCGGGCGTTTCGCGATCGCTAATCCATAGCCGACATTTTGTTCGACGGTCATGTGCGGGAAGAGCGCGTAACTCTGGAAGACAGTATTCACGCGGCGGCGATAGGGAGGCTCGGTGTCCAGACGCTGGCCCGACATCCAGACTTCTCCGGAAGTGGATTGCTCGAAGCCGGCGAGAATTCTCAGCAGTGTGGTTTTGCCCGAGCCGCTCTCGCCCAGGATGGTGAGGAATTCGCCTTCGGCGATTTCCAGCGAGATGTCGCGCAGCACGACGTTCTTGCCGAAGTGTTTGGCGACCGAGCGAATGGACACAAGGGGCTGCGTACTGCCGGCAGCAGCACCACTGATCGCAGATTCGGTTATGGTGGACATGATGTTGCTGTGCTACTCAGTGTGTCCTATCAGTCTCAGGTGCATTCGGCTTTTGATTTTTTTCACCGATGCGTTGCTTGATGACCGTGTACTTGATCCAGATGAGATCTTCATCACCGTTGATGATTCTTCTCGAGCACCACGCGAGAGGGTAGCTCTCGGTACTGTTCCAGTGAAGTGGATACGACTTCTCACCAGCCACTTGACTGTCTTTGGTCCAGTACGTGCCGGGTTCATTTCTTCGAATTACCTCTCCCACATAGGCGCCGTACTCCAACGAAATCCCGCGAACCTCCACAGCGGAGGGATTCTTCACGTAGAGGTCGTGCACTCGGCCCAGTATCGTGTCGACTTTCTTTATGGAATCGATACTGTAGTCGAGAGTGATCCCATCGTATTTTTGAGCTTCAGCAACCGCATGGTCGCATGCATAGCTGATCAAATCCTCGGTGTTGGCGAAGTGAGGGTTCTTCTCTTCTTGTCGCTTCTCGACGAATCTCCAGACCCCGATGGCGACGGCGATGAGCAGGGCCGCCATTACGAGCTTCTTCTCCATCTAGCCCTTCCTCCTGTGGCGCGGTCGACCGCACTTGTTACTGCGTGGCTTTTACTTCATTCCAGATCTCGTTGTACTTGGCGCGGCGCGGAACATTCTGCCAGAAATAGAGGCGCTTCTGGTAATTGTCCACGTCGTCCAGGTGGAGGCCCTTTTGCTCTTCCGGCGTCATGTACTGCGCGGCCCTAGGATTCGCTGGCGTGTATCCGGTCACGTCTGTGACTTTTTTCTGCGTCTGCGCCTGTATCATGAACTCGAGAAACTTGTAGGCGAGATCCTGGTTTTCGCTTCCGGCGGTGATCATGAGGTGATCGATCCAGCCGGTGGTGTTTTCCTTGGGGATGGTTTCGCCGACCGGGAAATTGCTTTTACGCAATTGGTTGGTCATGAGCGGCCAGCCCATGGCAATCACCACTTCGTGGTTCTGAAAAAGGTTAGTAAGTTCTCCGCCCGTGGACCACATCTTGCGAATGTTCGGCTTCAGCTCCCCTAACTTCTTCTTGACTGCGTCGAGTTCCTGGTCGGTCAAGTTATAAAGATGGCCGGAGTCGGGCTTGTCGTAGCCGAGCACCTGCGCTGCCATGTAGACGGTGGAAAGATCGTCCCAGACGGAAACTTTTCCTTTCAGCTTTGGGTCCCACATGACGTTCCAACTTTCTGGAGGCTCCGGGAATGCGGTGGTGTCGTAAATCATGGGATCTGGACCCCACATGAAGGGCACGCCGTAGACGTCGCCTTTTACGCGGACCAGTGACAACGTGGTGAGTTGCGGCGAAAGCTGGCTGTAGCTGGGCAGTTTGCCGAGATCGAGCGGCGCGGCGAGACCGGAGGTCGCAATCATGGTGGCCACATCGCTTGACGGAGAAATCACGTCGTAATTACCGGCGCTGCCACCGCGCAGTTTGGCGACTAGTTCGTCGCTCGATCCCATGTAGGAAGCCGACACTTTGCAGTGGTTCTGCTCTTCGAAAGCCTTGACGTAAGAAGGATCGGCATAGCCTTCCCATACCAGCAGATTCAGCGTGGGAGTTTTTCTGGCGCAGGATCCGGCGAATACGGCCAGCAGTACGGCGAACAGCGCGAACATTAATCTGAATCTGAATTTGAGCAACATCATTGACTCTCCCGTATGGGTCGAGGATCTGGGAAGCGGTTGGGACGGTGCATGGTCACGATCTTCTTCCGTTCAGAATGTCGGCGGCGTGTTGACCCACAACAACCAGGTCTCGCTGCGGCCAGGATTTTTCCAGTGATGCGGCGTGGCGCTCTCAAAATAAAAGCTGTCGCCGCGCTTCAGATGGTACTCCTCGCCGTCAAGCGCGATCTTCAGTTCTCCGCGCAGCACGAACAGGAACTCCTCGCCTTCGTGGGCATACGGTTCGCCACTGCCGGCTTTTGGTTTGATACGAAACAGGTGCGGCTCCATGACTTTGTTGCCCCAGGCCAACAACTCCATGCGCACGCCGGGGCCGGCTTCCAGCACCTTGCGCCTGGACGGGCGCACCAATCGGGTATTCAATTCCGTCGCATCGAAAAAATCAAGGATGTTGGTGCGGTAGTAGCGTGCTAGCCTGCGCAGAGTGCCGATGGAGGCGCTCATCTGCGAGCGTTCGAGTGCGCTCAGGAAGCCAACCGAAATTTCCGCCGCCGAGGCGACTTCGGCGAGGCCGAGGCCGCGCTGGGTGCGCAAGCGGCGCAACCGGGGGCCAATCGCCGCGGCGCCGTTGCCGACTGCGGGTTCGATGACGCCCTCGCGTTTCAGCGTCTGCACGATGGCGGCCGCGTTCAGTCCGCGGACCTGGCGCAGATAGCGCGCTCTTTTCAGCAAACGCACGTCGTCGTTGGTGTAGAGGCGATACCGGCTCGGGCTGCGATGGGGGTGCGTAAGGCCCACCGTTTCCCAGCCCCGGATGGCCGACGGCGAAATTCCCACGAGACGGGCCACGTCCCCGATTTTGAGGTAGGTTTTGGCGTCGCTCGACATGATTTCCGAATGTGCCGGCTGGCCGCGCCGTGGGGGTATATTTTTTCCGCTTGACAGAGGGCTGCGGAATCTCTAACCTTACGCGATTATAGCAAGGTTTGGGCCGCAAGCAAGCCGAATCGGATCTAATTAAAAATTTGTCCCCGAGATCTGGAGGATCTGTTCCATGGTGTCGCTAAAGCCGTCCCGGTTGTCTTGCTGGCTCGCTATCCTGAGCCTGTGCTTGATCTGCTGCACGCTCTTGTCCGCTCAGGGCACGGGCGGACGCATCCTCGGCCGCGTCGCCGATTCCAGCGGCGCCGTGCTTTCGGGGGTGAGCGTCACGCTCACTAACGAAGCCACCGGCGTGAGCAGCGAAAGCACCACCAATGCCAGCGGCGATTACGGGTTCCCGCAGGTTCCGGTCGGAACCTATCGCCTGGAATTCGATCTCACCGGGTTCAAGAAGAACGTGCAGCGGGGCGTGAACGTCGATCTCAACCAGGTCGTTACCGTCAACTCGGTATTGCAGATCGGCGGAACGAAAGAGACCGTCGAAGTGACCTCCGAAGCGCCGCTTGTCGATACCAGCAGCACGCAACTGGGCGCGGTCATGGACGCGCGCCAGGTTTCGAACTTGCCGCTCAATACACGCGACACCTATCAGCTTCTGCAACTGCAGCCGGGAGTAATGTCGACGGTCGGCTCCAGTAATACACTCGTTTATGGAAGCGATAACTCCGGTGCGGTGTCGGTGAATGGCGGCCGGGGACGCTCCAACAATTTCAGCGTGAACGGCGGCGACGCTAACGACCTCTTCGCCAATCTTCCGACGGTGCAACCTTCGCCCGACAGCATTGAGGAGTTCCGCGTTCTCACCAATACTTTCGACGCGGAATATGGGCGTAACTCGGGCTCGGTCATTAATGTGGTGACTAAGTCAGGGACAAACGACTTGCACGGCAGTGTCTATGAGTTTTTCCGCAACAAGGATCTCAACGCCAATAATTATTGCCTTACGGCCGCAGATGGACTAACTTGCGATAAGCCCCAGTTTAATCAAAACCAATTTGGCGGCACTTTTGGCGGACCGATTAAGAAGGATCGAACCTTCTTCTTTGCCTCATACGAAGGGCGTCGCATCCGTCAGGGGCTGCAATCGCCCGCGGTTACCGTGCCGAGCGCTCAGGAAACTCCCTCTCCCACCAACGTGGTGAATGGACAGATTGTCGCCAACTTCACTGACGTTAATCCGACTTTGCCCACGCCCTTTACCGGGTCGCTGACCAACTCCTCGATTCTGGCAAGCCGTCCTGGCTGTCAGACAGCCACAAGCGCTATTGGCGGCGGAGCGATTTCGGATAGCGCAACATACGCGAGTATCTTCCCCAATGGCCAGATTCCGCTTGCTTGCATGGATCCCACCGCGGTTGATCTGCTGCCGTTTATTCCCAGTCCGGCAGCCGGCTTTAATCTGATCAGTACCGTGCCCACCGAGGCCATACGCGGCGACCAGTTCACGGTCAAGGTCGATCACCGGATCAATGACAAGCAAAACCTGAGCATCTATTACTACTTCAATGACGACCGTACGCATCAGCCTTTCTCGAACTTCGAACTGGCGGGTGCCAATGTCCCCGGCTTTGGAAGCATTCTGGCGGAACGCTTCCAGCAGTGGAACATTACCCACACCTGGACGATCAGTAACAGCACGGTGAACGAGTTCCGTTTCAATTACAACCGCGAGGGCCAGGAGACATTCCAGCATCCGGCGAATACCGGACTGGTGCAGGGTTCCTGCCCCACGGCTCCCACCTGGCTTACGTCAGTTACCGGCGCCGTGCCTTGTTTTTATGGGGACGGTTCCACCGACCCGAATGGCAGTCTCTACGGCATTCATCCTTCTCTTGGTGCTGGACGCGAGGGGCTTCCATTTATCTCCGTTGCGGGAGGATTCGCCATCGGCAATGATTCGGAAGGGGAACTTCCTCAGGCGGGGAATTCTTTCCAATGGTCAGATAACCTGACTAAGATTTCGGGCAACCATACCCTCAAGTTTGGCGTGGATTTTCGTCGCCAGCAGTTTAATCAATTTTATTACTACAACGTGAACGGGACCTTCGACTATTACGGTGGCGGCCCGAACGATCCTGGGGCCTATGAAGCAGACGGCGTTACTGAGAACCTGTACCCCAACTATCTTCTTGGCCTTCCCGATTCATTCGGACAAGGTTCGGCCCAGGTCGAATACGTTCGCAATAACGGCCTCTATCTATTCGCCCAGGATAGCTGGAAGATAAAGCCGAATCTCACTCTGAACTACGGGTTCCGGTGGGAGCTGAACACTCCGCTGGCGGATAAGGCGCAGCACGTGGAGACTTTCCGCCCCGGCCAATCATCTACGGTCTACCCTTGTGGAGGCGCCAACACCGATTGCACTTCGGAAAACGCGATTGGATTGGTCGTTCCGGGCGACCCCGGCGTTCCTGCGGGCATGACGCAAACTTATTACAAGGCATTCGCTCCCCGCATCGGCATTGCCTGGAGTCCGGGCAGTTCGGGCAAAACCAGCATTCGCGCCGGCTGGGGACTCTTTTATAACCCAATCGAACAGCTGGTGCTGGCGCAGTTCGGGGCTGAGCCTCCGTTTGGAGGGAGCACCACGGTGAGCGAGACGCAGTTCGACCTGCCATTTCTTCCTCAGAGCTGCACTGCGTCGAACCCTACCGTGTGCCCCCCACAAGTGCAGCCGTATTTGAATCCGTTTAACGGGGTCATCAGTCCCAAACGAGGGACGCCTCAGAATTGGGCACAATTCGAGCCAATCGATCTGTTTGGTGATTTCCAGCCGCACATGCGGACGCAGTATTCCGCCCAGTACAATCTCACCATCCAGCGCGAGTTAGCCCGAGATACGAAGCTGGAAATTGGCTATGTAGGATCGCAAGGGCACCGCTTGCTGGCGACGCATGATATCAATTACTCGAACCCGCAGACCTGCCTGGACATTGATTCAGTACTTGGCTCTGGAACTTGCGGGCCATTCACCGAAGATTCGCAGTTCATCTTCCCGCCAGGTTCCGTGGCTCCGGCAGGCGGCTTCCACCTTCCCTATGGGCCGAACGGACCAACCGTTCTCCCGGCCGGAACGTCGCTTTCCGGTATGGAACTCGTTGGACTGCGACCTTACTCGTCGCCCCAGTGCAATCCCTTTACCGGTGCTGGCTGTCCGATCAGCGGCGTTCCAGTCTTTACCGGCATCTTTGCTCAGGACACGATTGCCAGCTCAGCTTATAACTCTCTGCAAGTTTCGCTGGACAAACGGTTTGCCCGCGGGCTTCAATTTACCGCAGCTTATACGTGGAGCAAGTCCATTGATGAGGCCTCCAGCTTCGAGGGAATATTGGATCCACTCCCTGGCGCCCATAACTATTCCCCGTCGCTCTTCGACGCACGCCACCGCTTTGTCTTTAGTTATTACTGGAACGTGCCAGTAAGGAAATACAGCGGCTTTGCCGGGAAACTGCTCGACGACTGGTCTTTCTCGGGGATCACGACGTACCAGACCGGATTTCCGATCCGTATCACGTCCTCTTCCGACAATGAGCTGATGAACAGCGGCGACTTTGAATATCCGGGCGAACCGGATCAAATCGCGCCCTTTTCCTGGCAAAGGCCGCAATCGAACGGCAATTACTATTTTAATAACAGCTCGATTTTCAGTAATGCCGTAACTGCTGGTACCGTCGGTGATGCCCCACGCACGATCTGCTGCGGACCCGGTATCAGCGAAACAGACGTTGCCGTCGTAAAGATCATCCCGTTCAACGAGCGTGCGCACGCTGAATTTCGAGGCGAGTTGTTCAATATTTTCAATCACACGCAGTTCTATAACCCGGACGGCAACATCACCGACGGCGCTCAGTTTGGCCAGGTTACTCAGGTCAAAGACCCGCGGTTGGCGCAGTTTGCCTTGAAGTTTTACTTTTAGTTCGAAAGAATGGAACAGGTGCGTTCTAATCTCCGGGCGGTTTCGGCCGCCCGGGTCTAATCTAATGGCCGATCTAGCCTGAGTCTTAATGGAGATCACGATGTACCCCGCATTGCAAAAAGAGCTCGACACGTTCGAGCGCCGTACTCCGAAGTCCGCCGAGGCGCATAAGAAGAACCTGAAGCGTTTACCCCTGGGCGTGGCCAGCAATTATCGCGCTTACGATCCTTATCCGATCTTCGTGTCGGAAGCGTCGGGCAGCAAGTTTCGCGATCTCGACGGCAACGAATATATCGACCACAATTTATGCTTCGGCACGCTGATGGCAGGCCACTCGCATCCGGCCGTGATCAAGGCCGTCGAAGGCCGGCTGCACAAGGGGACGGCTTACGGAATGCCGCATAACATGGAGTGGGAACTGGCGGAAGAAATCTGCAGCCGCTTTCCCGTCGAGATGTGCCGTTTCGGCAACAGCGGCACCGAAGCAACGATGCATACCATTCGCCTCGCCCGCGCCGCTACTGGACGGGACAAGATCATCAAGTTCGAGGGCGGTTATCACGGCCTGCATGACGCGGCGTTGGTGAGCGTGAAGCCGCACCCACCCGGCGACGATTTCGGCGATATCAAGAATCCGAAGCCTGTGTCCGCCGGGGCAGGCGTGCCGAAGGCGAGTATCGCGAACGTGCAGATTGCCACGTTCAACGACCTGGAAACAGTGGAGCGCCGGTTCAAGGAAAATCCGAATGAGGTTGCGGCTGTAATTCTTGAGCCGATCATGATGAACGTTGGCCTCTGCCTGCCGCAGCAGGGATTTCTGGAAGGACTGCGCTCGCTCTGCGACGAGCATGGCGCGCTGTTGATATTCGACGAAGTTAAGACGGGAGCGAAGCTCTGCTGGGGCGGCGCCTCGGAGTACTTCGGCGTGATGCCGGATATGATCTGCCTGGCGAAGTCGATCGGCGGTGGATTCCCGCTGGCCGCTTTTGGCGCACACAAGCGAGTGATGAGTTTGATCTCGGACCACAAAGTGTTTCACGGCGGCACTTATAACACGAATCCCATCTCGATGGCCGCTGGCATTGCAACTTTCCGCGAAGTGCTTACCCGGGATAACTACGAGCTTATCGGGAAGCTCAGCAGCAAGCTCGTCGATGGATATAGGAAGATAGTCGCGAAAGTCGGATTGCAGGGCTACATCGCCAGCGCGGGTGCGAACGGCGCACTGATGTTGTATCCGGAGGAGATCCGCAACTACCGTGACTGGCTGCCGATTGACGTGGACCTGTGGCGGCATTACTGGTTCGGGATGGTGAATCGCGGCGTCATGGCGCAGCCTTATTGGTGGGACGAGCAGTGGACGATTTCCGTGCAGCACGCCGAGGCCGACATCGATAAGCACCTGGCGGCGTTTGCGGATGTCGCTCCGTCGCTAGCCGCCGCGCAGCACGAGCGGTTGGGCGCCTTGGCAACGCACTGATGGGATCGGGTCATCTCCCCATCGGGTCATCGGGTGATTGAAAATCCGAGATCCGGGCGGGTTAGATGGCCCGATCACCCGATGACCCAATCATCCGATGACTTCTGATTCCAAGCAGCCGCACTTAAAGCGCGTCCTCGGACGCTTTGACCTGGTGTTGCTGTTTGTCGTTGCTGTTTTCAACCTCAACGTCGTCCCCAGCATAGCCGCCAACGGTGGCGTAACCGTCTGGCTCTGGATCATTTCGCTGCTTTTGTTTTTCTGGCCGCAGGGAATTGCGGTGATTGAACTCGCCCATCGCTACCCTGGCGAAGGCGGCGTATATTTGTGGGCAAAAGAGGTGTTCGGCGACGTTCACGGCTTTCTGTCCGGCTGGTGTTACTGGACTAATAACATGTTGTACGTACCGACGGTGATGCTGTATTTCGTCGGAGTAACTGTTTTCGCAATGGGTCCGGGCCACGCGGCGCTCGCTGACAACAAGAACTTCGCGATGGCCGCTTCTTTGGCGCTGCTGGCGCTGCTGACGGTCCTGAACATTGTTGGACTGGGAGTGGGGAAGTGGCTGAACAATCTCGGTGCGATTGGAACGTTTATAGCGGCGACCGTTCTGATAGGTCTGGGATTTACGGTCTGGTCGCGTTTTGGCACGACCGTAACGGCCGCAGATTTCCGCATTCCGCCGGATTTCAGATTTGTCTTGAATTCCTTCGGCGTGATTTGCTTCGGCCTGGTTGGACTTGAACTTGCTTCAGTGATGGGCGACGAAATTCGGGATCCGCAGAAAACATTGCCGGGCGCGGTGGCGTGGGGCGGGATGATTTCCGGCCTGCTTTATATCGGAGCGACGTTGACGTTGCTGGTTGCGATTGGTAAGAACGACATTAGCGTGCTGCAAGGCATCGTGCAAGCGGTCAGCCACATGGCCGGCAAGGTCGGCGTGGCGTGGATTATTACTCCGTTTGCCGTAATGTTGAGTTTCTCGATTGCGGGAATCGGCTCGGCTTGGATGGGTGGCTCGGCCCGAATTCCCTTTGTGGCCGGGTTGGATTCCTATATGCCGTCGTGGCTCGGGAAAGTTCATCCTAAGTATAGGACGCCCTACGCGGCGCTG
>Ga0181530_10003544_pt1 | contig 17310 bp, 12 predicted proteins | sample PEATcosm2014_Bin_42_FD_119769 | JGI IMG/M metagenome (GOLD analysis project Ga0181530, IMG submission 119769) | Peatland microbial communities from MTU Mesocosm Facility, Houghton, MI, USA - PEATcosm2014_Bin10_60_metaG | ecosystem: Environmental > Terrestrial > Soil > Wetlands > Peat | place... | reverse complement strand
CCAATGGCGCACATCACGATGCCGAAATACATCAGGCCCAAGCCGCTCATGCCTCCCAGACCATCAAATCTGACCTGGGTCAGGTCCGGAATATGAATATCCGCCTCGCTGGCGTAAGCGCCAATCGAGGCCAGAAACGCCATGAACAAAACAACGGCCCAAAAGTAATACTTGTTATTTCTCATAGATTTAAGCTAATGACTGTTGCAGAAGAAGGCCCGGCTACGCCTGCACTCTTTGCCTGAAAGCTTGGGGCTTTCTTGTAAATATCTCCTGATCAGGAGACCTGGCGAACCGAATCCTGGCTGCCGTACGGATTGGCCACCCGGCATGTGCATTCGGGATCGTCGCACCACTGACCGTCCACAATGAAGCGGTAGCGATGCGATCCCGCCGGCAACTCTACGGTGACACGCCATACCCCGTCCGGCTCTTCCCTCAGGTGGATGGGGTTTTTCTCCCAGTGCGTGAAGCTGCCAACTAATTTGACGCTGGTCGCACCAGGTGCGGTGATGGAGAAGGTCTGTTGTTTCTTGGTGAGGTGTTTCTTGGCCATAGGTTTTGGATCGTTGGATTTCTAGAACGGGAACTCCGCCGGCCGCCTCAGTCGGTGGGGGGGCATATCCGAGGCAGTTGCCGACGAAGTTCCCTGGAGAGTCACGGTGCAGCTCTTACCGAGGGTTGGCAAACTGTTCGATCTTACTGGCGAAGCCTTTGGCTGCTTCGGTGGGTTCCACCTGCCCGTCCGTCAGGATCTCGCGCAGGGTGAGCTCCTTGCCGTAGTACTTTTTATTTGCCCCGGAGTCGGGCACGAGCCATCCGCTTTGCAGACAAGCGCCGCCGTAAAAGCCCTGCCATTGACCATAGACCAGAACGGAACCCTTTTCACACGTGTAATAGGCCTGATCACCCGTGCTCTTGTTCCCGGCCGTGGCCCGCGCTCCCGCCCCTGGACTCATCCCAGCCACCGTGAAAGTTTCGAGGGCGTTGGTGTTCATCAATGCCAGTACGAAGTCCATCTGCTGGGCGCCACCTTGGAACCCGAAAGTCCCTTCGGCGCCTCTGACGAAGGCCACTGGACCCCATTGGCCTGTGGTTTTGTTTTTGACTATCACGAGCCCCTCGCCGCCAGCATAGCCGAGCACCAGCCCGCCTCTGTAGCCGTGCATGATCACCAGCCCCTCGGCCTTCTGGAGCACTTCCGCCGGCACCGCTGTGGCCGGATCGCTCTGCACCGACTGAAAGTAGCCGGCAAGCTCGCTCACGCGCGAGTCGAGCTTCTCCTTCGTGGTAGCCAGCACCGGCAAGGTCAGGCTGGCGGCCAACACCGTTGTGAGCGTTCGTATCGTTTGCTTAGTTCCACATTTCATAGTTTATCCTTTGGTACAGTTCAGTGTTAAGTAATGTCACTGCTGCTTACGCAGGGCCTGTGCCAGATGGCGCGAAGCTCTGTAAGACGCCTATCCATAAGCTCTAGCATGTTCACCTGGCGGTTTCCGCCGGGGTCGTAAAATCGAACGGAGCCGAAAAACCGTACGAGCCGGAGAGATTTCGCTGGAGATTCAAAACAAGCTCCGGCGCTCCTTCATCAGACGCGTTACGAAGACGTGGGTGAGCGCGAAGGCTTATCTTAACTGAGGGGGTCTTCTGCCAGTCGGACGGGTTTCTTTCGAACGTTCGAACTCTCGCCCCTTGCAGCGCAAGCGGCCTCATCGGGCAAAAGCCTGTATCCCAGCGGCTTCTGCCTTGCTGCTGTAATTGGCCTGGCAGATGCATACCGACCAGAATGTCATCAGTAGAATCGGTTTGGCGTAGTTCATAATACGACCTGTGCGCGGGAGAATACTTACGCAAAAGACTTGCGGAGCGAGGGCCTGTGGGAACTTATGTCTTTGGGACAGACAAAAGACCCCGTCCCGACCGTTCCATAGAATCTTCCGACGCCCCGCATGGTTTACACCGGCAGGCATTTTGAGAGCGCCGCCAGCATTACCGGCAGTTGGAATTCCTATGATGCCGGAAGCGAGCCTTTCCCCGGGGAAGACGCTCAATGAGAACGGGCGCCAAGTACCCAGGAGTTTGGCGGAGGCGCCGGCGGATTTCAGCGGCGTCGTGCGGGATTTGTCCGGTGACGCGAAACTCCGGCAGCGACTGGTTTCCCTCGGTTTTACCCCCGGGGCGGTGATCCGGGTTCTGCGCACCGGCAACGGCGGGCCGATGCTGGTCTCAATCCGAGGCTCTTGCGTAGCGCTGGGTGTGGACGAGGCTGCATTGTTGGAAGTGGGGGCGGTGCCCGTCGAACCGAGGCCGGCGGAAGTTGTGAGCCAGAAACCGATCCTTATCGCCATCGCCGGGCAGCCGAACGTAGGAAAGTCCACGGTCTTTAACATGCTCACCGGCTCGCGCCAGCATGTAGGCAACTGGACCGGGAAAACGGTCGAACTCAAGTATGGCGACTTGGAGATTCAGCAGACGGTCTTCCGGCTGGTGGATTTGCCCGGTACTTACAGCCTCACCGCAGCGTCGGAGGAAGAGCGGATCAGCCGCAACTTTATCCTGCGCGAGAAACCTGACCTGATTATTGCCGTAATCAATGCCGCCAGCCTGGAGCGCGGATTGTACCTGATGGCGGAATTAGTCTGCTTGCCCTACCCGGTGATCCTGGCGTTGAACATGATGGATGTAGCCGAGAAAGAGGGACTGCTCATCGAACCGAGAGTGCTGGAAACGGCCATCGGCGTTCCCGTCGTGCCCATGTCGGCAGCCCAAGGGCAAGGGATAGCGGAGCTGTTGGAGGCCGTCGTCCATTTCCGGGAGAACAAGCTGCCCTACCACCCGCAGAAGCCTTCCATTCTGGCGGTGCACCAGGAGGTGCTTGACAGCGTGATGGGGGTACTGGATGGGGTTTCGCTGGAAGGGCTGCCACTCCGATGGGTAAGCATCAAACTACTGGAGGGCGACGAGGAAATCACCCGCAAGGTCAAGGCCCTGGTCCGGCCCGAAGTTTGGCAGAAAGTCGAACGGATTCTCTACACGCATGAGGACGCCATTTTGGACATCGCCGGGGCGCGCTACGCCTGGATCGCCCGGATGGTGCGCGCGGCGGTGTTTGAGCCTCCGATTTCCCGCGGGCACCTGACCACCCGCCTGGATCGAGTGCTAACGCATCCAGTGTGGGGCACAGTAGTGATGTTGCTGTTGCTGGCGGGCGTGTTTTGGCTGACGTATGCGGTGGGCAGCCCCGCCCAGGCCTGGCTGGCTGGCTTGGTGGGCAAGCTGGCCGACAACCTGCGGAACTCGTTTAGCTTCGCGCCTCGATGGACCATAGAACTCGTTGCCGGGGGCGTTCTCGGCGGCTTGGGGATGGTATTTACGTTCCTGCCCCTGCTGGCGCTTTTCTACATCGTGCTCGGGGTTCTGGAGGACACGGGCTACCTGTCGCGAATCGCATACCTGGCCGATCGGTGGATGCATCCGATCGGTCTGCATGGCAAGAGCTTCCTGCCCTTATTGCTAGGGCTTGGCTGCAACGTGCCCGGGGTGCTGGGCAGCCGCATCATCGAATCGCCGAAGGCCCGTTTGCTGACGCTGCTGCTCATCCCGCTGGTGCCCTGCGCCGCGCGTACGGGAGTGATAACGTTCCTGGCACCACTGCTCTTTGGCCGCTGGGCGGCGCTGGTAGCGGTAGGGCTGCTGATAGGCAACTTCCTGCTGCTGGCACTGGTTGGATTTGTCCTGCACCGCGTCGTCTTCCGCAACGAGCGCGTTCCCTTCATCATGGAACTGCCTTTGTATCATGTTCCCAACGTCCGGACGATAGCGCTGTTTGTGTGGAACAACCTGGTGGGTTTCCTCAACAAGGCCGGGCGGGTAATCCTGCTCGGGTCGCTCGTCGTCTGGGCGCTGTCCTACTTTCCGAACGGTGAGATCAACAGCAGCTATTTGGCGCGCGCGGGAATGCTGCTGGAGCCTTTCGGCAAGTGGATGGGCCTGCCGTGGCAAGCTCTGCTCGCGTTGCTTACCGGCGCCGTGGCCAAAGAAAACACCGTGGCCACATTGGGTGTTCTTTACGGAAACCCCGGCCAAACGCTGCCCCCCATCCTGGGAACGGCGGCCTCCCTTTCCCTGCTCGTCTTCCAGATGCTTTTCATTCCCTGCGTCGCCACCTGCGCAGCGCTGCGCCAGGAGACCCGCTCCTGGACGTGGATGCTCGCCGAGGTAGGTCTGATGGTCCTTCTCTCGACCCTGGCCTCTGTTGCGGCCTACCAGCTCGCCGCAGCCTTGCTCCGATGACCTTGGCTGCGGAGTCTCATGTCTGGTTAGACAGCCGAATCACTTTCTAAACAGGCCCATTTGCTCCAAGCGCCTGCTTCGGTCTCTTCAGGTGTTTCCTGCGCGGCAGAGCGTTTAGCGTGGAGCATGTCGAGCGCGATGCTCAGCAGTAAGAGGCTTCCTGGCAAGCGAACGAGTGTTTCCGAACGTTCGAAATCTCGACCCTTGTGGCGCAGCCGGCTTTAACCCGCAAATGCCTGTGCCCAAACGGCTTCTGGATTACTGACGTGGTTGGCGCGGCAGTTGCATACGGGCCGTTTCGTGTATGAATTGCGTTCAACAGTACGGATCAAGCCTGGCCTCAAGGGCAACCCCCGGCGCACAGGCGAAAGACCTCTCACCAGTTATGACTACAATGTCCGTTGATCTTGCGTTCAACAACATGAACAAGAGCCGAGTCTCAAGCGTCCGAGCAGTCCTCGCCAATGCAGGGAACGAATGTTGGCGAACCTTGGGAGCCGTCCGTCGCATTACGGGGGGAATGGACGCGGGCTTTGCAGAACGACCATAGGAGATTCACAACATGGAAATTCGAATTCATACGTGCGGAGGTTCGGTGGAGACTTTTTTCCAGGACGACCCGGCCCTGGCACTTCGTATATTGAAGGGAATCCAGTCCACAAAAGTGTTCGCCACCAACCACATTACTATTGCCGGCGATTATTCCCTGACGACCTTCGCCGCTTCGCGGGTCAACCGCGTTGACCTTATAGACGAAGAAATCCCCGGGTGGAAACATCCCGACGACATCCTGGGTGTGGTCGAGTTGTCCGAGGACGAATTCCGGGAGCGAAGCCACCTGAACGAGCCGGCGAGGCTGGAGCGTCGCCGGAGCCCCAAACAGACAGGCGAATTCGCCGTGGTCTTTGTGGAAGTGGAGATGACCGGCGGGACCCGAATATTTCTGGCAGCCAAAATCAAGGTGGGATTGCCCGCGGAACGGCTGCAGCGATTGCGCACGCTGTTCTCCGCGGCTGCGGTCCATTTCTGCATGCGTCAGGGCGGCACCACGATCCTGAATCTCACAAACCTCGTCCGGTTCACACTCAATCCCGGCCCTGATGTTACGCCCATTGATGCTTGGGCCGCGCACCACCTGTCGCGCCAGCAAGAGTCCGCGCGTATCGCCGATGCCGGTGACTGAAACAATCCAATGCTATGAAGACTCTGATTCGCGGCAAAAGTAAAGCACAGAGATCATTTGTGCCAATAACTCCCTTTACATTCGAAAGCTTCGGAGTTCGAGTGCGGCGGGCAACGGGCCAGAGGCCTCTTCCGGTTGGAGTTGCCGTCCGGAGGCTGAATGTCCATCTCCCTTCGAGGCAATTCAAAACCATCCCCGGGCGGATTGATGCTGAATCCATTGGTGTATGAACACGACCGTATTCGTCACGTTCTGGCTTATCGTCCTGGCGCGGATTACGGATGTTTCCCTGGACACTGTCCGCATGGTCTCGGTCATCCAAGGCCGGCGCACCTTTGCCGCAACTCTCGGTTTCTTCCAGGCCGTTGTCTATATTTGCGCCGTCGCCAAGGTCCTGCTGAACATGGATCAGCCTGCGTATGCGGTCGCCTACGGATTAGGGTTCGCGATGGGCACTTACCTGGGAATGGTCATCGAGCAACGCCTGGCCTTTGGCAACCAAATGGTGCTTCTCCTCACGTCCAAAGGACCGGAGTTGGCCGACGTCTTGCGCACGGGGCACTACCGCGTAGCTGAAGTCAAGGGACATATCCCGGAGGGCTATCTGACGATCCTCGGCGTGGAAGTTCCGAGGCGCGACGTACAAAAGTTGATCCGCCTTGCCAGTGCCGTTGATGAGCGCTGCGATTTCATCGTCCACGACATCCGCCTGGCGCATTTTGCCGGGCGCGGAGCCCCAAGTGCCAAGCGGCGCAAGCGTCCGTGGCTCTTTCCTTTGGAGGGGCTCGCGTTGTTCAAGAGAGGCATCTCATAACCCCGGAGGAACAGATGCTCATACTGCTTTGGTTTTTGGCCGGTTACGTCTTCATCTTCACTGCAAAGTGGGATCGCGACGCTTCTGAGAATGCTCCATGAAGATCCTGGTTTGCAACTCCGGTTCCAGCAGCGTTAAGTTCAGCCTCTTCGAGGCGGAGCGGGAGCTGCTTCTAGCCGAGGGCAGCATTGATTGGACGACCCGGCCGACGCGACTGGTTTTCCGGCGCCCGGGCCAGCCGGAGATTCGGGAGGAGCTCCACCTGCGCGAGCACAGCGAAGCCGCTGAGCGCATCCGGGCGGACTTGCAGGCCGGACCTTCGGCACCTTTGGACGGCATCGAAGATATTGACGCCGTCGGACACCGTGTGGTTCACGGAGGTCGGCGGTTCACCACCGCGGTACGGATTACGCCTCAGGTCCAGAGGGCCATCGGTGAACTGAGCGAACTCGCCCCGCTTCATAATCCGGCCAGCCTGGAGGGCATTTCGGCTGTCGAGCGAGTCTTGCCCTCGGTCCCGCAGGTGGCGGTATTCGACACAGCCTTCCACACCACCCTGCCTGCGGCGGCGCAAACTTACGCGCTCCCGCGGACCTGGAGAACGGAGTGGGGCATCCACCGTTATGGGTTTCATGGTTTGAGCCATGCTTATTGCGCCGGGCGGGCGGCGGAGATGTTGGGCCACAACGCTTGCCGGCTCATCATTGCTCATCTAGGCAATGGGGCGTCCGTCTCCGCCGTCCACAACGGCGTTTGTGTGGATACGTCCATGGGCTTTACTCCGCTGGAGGGAGAAGTCATGGGGACGCGCAGTGGCAGCCTGGACCCGGGCGTGCTGCTCTACGTCTTGCGGCGCAAGGGGCTGACGGTCGAACAACTCGACCATGCCTTGAACTACGAGTCAGGCTTGCTCGGCCTCTCAGGGATATCCTCGGACATGCGCCAAATTCTGCAAGACGCGCCGAACAATCCTGACGCCCGCCTGGCCCTGGAAGTCTATGTCCACCGGTTGGTGCAAACTATTGGTGCGATGGCCGCCGTGCTTGGCGGGGTTGATGGATTGGTCTTCACCGCGGGCGTGGGCGAGAATTCCGCGCGAGTCCGCGAGATCGTGTGTGAGAAGCTCGGCCACCTGGGACTGCACCTGGATCCCATTGCCAACGCGCGCTGCAAGCCCGACACGGACATCGCCTGCCCTTCTTCTCCCGGGCGGATCCTGGTCATCGCAACCAGGGAGGATTTGACGATTGTGCGCGAAACCAGACGACTGATCTGTTCGGAAGCAGGAACACGAGAAGATGTTCCACCCAGACAATTAATAGCAGCTACTGAAACCGTATAACACAAAAACCGCTGGTCCGGGTCGGTGATCCGGACGGCAATGAAAGAGCATAAACATGAGAGAGACCGCAACTGTAATGGACGATCATGAAGGAACCCGGCGCAACGAAGTGAGCCCGGCGCCGCCACCCGCATTGTCCAAGGATGAGCTCGGCAGAATTGACGCCTACTGGCGGGCCTGCAATTACCTGGCCGCCGGGATGATCTATCTGCGCGCCAACCCGCTGCTGCGCGAACCGCTAAAAGTAGAACATATCAAGCAGCGGTTGCTCGGGCACTGGGGTACCAGTCCGGGGTTGAGCTTCATCTACATCCACCTCAACCGGCTGATCAAGAAGTATGACCTGAACGCCATCTTCATGGCCGGACCGGGTCATGGCGCGCCTGGCGTGCTGGCGCCCGCATACCTCGAGGGAGCCTATTCGGAAGTTTACCCCAATAAGGGCGAGGATGAGCTGGGGATGCGTGAGTTCTTCAAGGAGTTCTCCTTCCCCGGCGGCATTGGCAGTCACTGCACGCCGGAGACGCCCGGTTCTATCCACGAGGGCGGTGAGTTGGGCTACAGCGTCTCTCATGCCTTCGGCGCCGCGTACGACAATCCCGACCTGCTGGTGGCCGTAGTGGTTGGCGATGGGGAATCCGAAACCGGGCCGCTGGCCGCCGCGTGGCATTCCGACAAGTTCCTGAACCCGATCCGGGACGGCGCGGTGCTGCCGATCCTGCAGCTTAATGGCTACAAGATCAACAATCCCACCGTTCTCTCCCGCATCTCGCACGACGAATTGGAAAGCCTGTTTGTGGGCTATGGCTGGACGCCTTACTTCGTGGAGGGCAGCGACCCGGCAGAGATGCATCAAAAGATGGCCGCCACCCTCGAGAATTGCGTGCGCGAAATCCGGCGCATTCAGGAACAAGCCCGCAGCAGCGGCAAAGCGACCCGGGCGCGGTGGCCCATGATCGTCCTGCGCAGCCCCAAAGGCTGGACCGGTCCCAAACAAGTGGACGGCCATAAAGTCGAAGGCTTTTGGCGCGCGCACCAGGTGCCCCTGGCCGGCGTGCGGGAAAACCCGGTGCATTTAAAGCAGTTGGAGGATTGGCTGCGCAGTTACCGACCCGAAGAGCTGTTCGACCAAACCGGGCGGTTAGTTCCGGAACTCAAAGCCCTGGCGCCCCAAGGTGCCCGGCGCATGAGCGCTAATCCCCACGCCAACGGCGGATTGCTTCGCAAGCCGCTGCGGTTGCCGGATTTCCGTGACTATGCGGTCAGGGTGGATGTGGCAGGGCAGACAACGGCCGAAAACACGCGGCCCTTGGGGCGCTTCTTGCGGGATATCATGCGGAACAACATGCAGAGCTTCCGCGTCTTCGGGCCCGACGAAACCGCTTCCAATAAGTTGGATGCCGTTTATGAGGCCAGCAAGAAGATGTGGCTGGCCGATTACCTTCCGGAGGATGCCGATGGCGGCGAACTGGCGCCCGACGGCCGGGTGATGGAACTTCTGTCGGAGCACACGCTCGAAGGCTGGCTGGAAGGTTATCTGCTCACGGGACGGCATGGCTTTTTCTCCACCTACGAGTCTTTCGTGCATGTGATTGACTCGATGTTCAATCAGCATGCCAAATGGCTGGAGAGCTGCCGCGGGTTGTCCTGGCGAGCGCCGGTCTCCTCGCTCAACCTGCTGATTACCTCGACGGTTTGGCGCCAGGACCACAACGGCTTCACGCACCAGGACCCGGGCTTCCTCGATCTTGTGGTGAACAAGAGTCCCGACGTTTGCCGCATCTACCTGCCGCCGGACGCCAACTCGCTACTCTGCGTAGCGGATCACTGCCTCAAAAGCACCAACTATATCAACGTGATCGTTTCGGACAAACAGAAGCATCTCCAATACATGACGATGGACCAGGCCATTGTGCACTGCACTAAGGGGCTCGGCATTTGGCCGCAGGTGAGCAATGACGAGGGAACCGAACCGGACGTGGTCATCGCCTCCGCCGGAGACATCCCCACCAAGGAATCACTCGCGGCCATTATCCTTTTGCGCGAGCACTTCCCCGATCTGAAGATCCGCTTCGTCAATGTGGTGGATCTCTTCCGGCTTACCCCGGCGAGCGAGCATCCGCACGGTCTGTCGGACCGGGACTTTGATACCCTGTTTACCGAGGACAAACCCATCATCTTCAACTTTCACGGCTATCCCTGGCTGATTCACCGGCTCACGTACCGGCGCACCAACCACAAGAACCTGCATGTGCGCGGCTACAAAGAGAAAGGCAACATCAACACCCCGCTCGACCTGGCCATTCGCAACCAGATTGATCGCTTCACCATTGCGATGGACGTGATTGATCGGGTGCCGGCCCTGCGCGTATCCGGCGCTCACGCGAAGGAGAACCTGCGCTTCATGCAGCTCGAGTGCCAGGCCTACGCCTATGAGAACGGCATCGACAAGCCGGAGCAGGATGGATGGACCTGGCCGGGTAACAAGTGACTCACGGTCTGAGTCACATGGATGCATACGAGAAAACGACCTAATTCGAACAATATGGATAGCACAACACTCACAACGTCAGGGCAAAGGAATGAACCGTTGGCCAAGGCCAAACGACCACGGGCAAAAGCGGCGTCCGCGGCAGCCGACCCCAGCCAGCAGGGCGGTGGGGGAAGCAAAATCGCGGAGGCGGAATTGCTGGAGCGGTACGGCTGCGGCCCCGTTCAGTTCTCGGGTTCGGGCAATGCGCTCTATGAGCGGCACCTGATGTTCGACAATGTCATGACCGGGCAGGCCGCCCCGATGCGCGAGCGCTTCGAGGCGCTCGCGCGCTCCGTTCGGGACCTCCTGTCGCAGTGCTGGCTCCGCACGGAGGAACAATATACGCGGAAGAACCCCAAGCGCGTTTACTATCTCTCCATGGAGTACCTGCTGGGACGCTCCACCTCCAATAACATTACCAACCTTCTGCTCGACCCCTTCGTCCAGGACGCGGCCAAGCGTGAAGGGATTGACCTGCGGCAAGTCCTGGAACAGGAATCCGACGCGGGCCTGGGCAACGGCGGACTCGGACGTTTGGCGGCGTGCTTCCTGGATTCCATGGCCACGCTCGGCTTACCCGGTACGGGCTATGGGTTGCGCTACGAGTACGGCATGTTCCGGCAAACCATCCAAAACGGCTGGCAGATCGAGCAACCCGATCACTGGCTGGCACGGCCGAGTCCGTGGGAAGTCGTCCGCTATAACGAGGCCGTCGAGGTGAAGCTCAACTGTTCCTTCGAGCTTCGTGGCGGCGAGTTGCAGCCCGTTCCGGGCCGGCCCTCCAGCTTCATGGGGATTCCCTATGATCGTCCGGTGGTTGGCTACGGCGGGAAAACCATTAATACCCTTCGCCTATGGGCTGCACGAGCGTCCCACGATTTCAATTTTGCGCAGTTCAGCAGCGGAGATTTCGTTGGGGCGCTGGCGGGGTCGCTTGGCGCCGAAACCCTCACCCGGGTTTTGTATCCGGACGACAGCACCGCCCAGGGCAAGGGCTTGCGGTTTATCCAGGAATATTTTCTGGTGGCCTGTTCCCTGGCCGACCTGGTTCGCCGCTTCCGAGCCACGGAAAATGACTGGCGCGCGCTGCCAGAAAAAGCCGCCATTCAATTGAACGATACGCACCCAACGATGGCGGTGCCGGAACTCATGCGGATACTGTTGGATGAGGCGAAACTGGACTGGGACAGCGCCTGGGACATAACGGTGCGGACGCTGGCCTACACCAACCATACGCTGCTTCCAGAAGCGCTTGAGAAATGGCCGGTCGCGTGGTTTCAGGACATGCTGCCGCGCCAGTTGGAGATCATCTATGAGATTAATCGCCGTTTCCTCAATGATGTCCGCGCCCGGTATCCCGGGGACGAGGGCCGAGTGGCGCGCGTCAGCCTCATCGAGGAGGGCGCGGCCCGGCAGGTCCGCATGGCGCACCTGGCGATCGTCGGCTCGCACAGCACCAATGGTGTCGCCGCCTTGCACTCGGACTTGGTCAAGAAGCAGCTCGTGCCGGATTTCGCGGCCATGTTTCCTGAACGTTTCAACAACAAGACCAATGGTGTCACGCCCCGGCGCTGGTTGTTGTCGGCTAACCCGCCGCTTGCCAATGCTATCACTGAGGCCATTGGCGATAAGTGGATTTGTGATCTCAACGAACTGCGCCGGCTTAAACCGTTGGCCGGGGATTCGAATTTCCAGGAGTCGTTCCTCCGTGCGGAGCGCCAAGCCAAGGTGAGGTTCGCCGATTGGCTGAAGAGCGCCAATGGTCAGGTCGTGGACCCCGACACCATCTTTGACTGCCAGGTCAAACGCATCCACGAATACAAGCGGCAACTGCTCAACGCCCTGCGCGTGGTGGTGCTCTACAACCGCCTGCGCGCGAATCCCAAACTGGATTTGCCGCCCCGAACCTTCCTGTTTGCGGGAAAGGCAGCGCCCGCTTACCACTTCGCCAAGGTCGTTATCAAATTCATCAACAGCCTTGGCGCCGTCATTGATGCCGACCCGACCGTGCGCGGACGGATCAAGGTACTGTTCCTGCCGGAGTATTGTGTGAGCCTCGCAGAACGGCTCATCCCGGCCAGCGACGTCTCCAATCAAATCTCGACCGCGGGCTACGAGGCCAGCGGCACGAGCAACATGAAGTTCATGATGAATGGCGCCCTGACCATCGGCACCCGGGATGGGGCCACCATCGAAATGGCTCAGGAGGCGGGCGAGGAGAACTTCTTCCTGTTTGGCCTGACGGCCGAGCAAGTGGTCAATACCCGCGGTTGGTATAAACCTCTTTGGCACTACGAGAACGAACCGGAAACCAAAGAGGCGCTGGATTTGATCGCGGCCGACCACTTCAGCCCCAAGGAGCCTGGCATCTTCTCCCCCATCCTGGAAGCGCTCCTCACCCATGGCGACCACTACATGCACCTGGCGGACTTGAAGTCCTACCTCGAGGCCGACCAGCGGCTCGTGGATTTGTACCGCCAGCCCGCGGCCTGGGCGGGCAAGGCAATCCTGAACGTGGCCGCCTCAGGGAAGTTTTCCAGCGACCGCACCATCGCCGAGTACGCCGGCGAGATTTGGAAAGCGCAGCCATGCCCGGTGTCATGAAGAACTTCCTCGCCGAATATCAAGCCGCGCTTCAGCCGTTCCGGCCGGGGTGCCGCAGCTCCGGAGTGCTGCTGCATGTGACCTCGCTACCTTCGCCTTACGGGGTCGGGGATGTGGGGCCGGCCGCCTATGCCTGGGTGGACCGGCTCCACGATGCCGGCCAGAGGTGGTGGCAGGCCCTGCCTTTGGGGCCCACCGGCTGTGGCAACTCGCCCTACTCCTGCCTGTCTTCTTTCGCGGGCAATTCACTACTGGTCAGCCCGGAACTGTTGATCGAAGACGGTTTGCTTAGTCCAAGGGACTGTGAGATAGGCCGCAGCCTTCCAAAGCGCGCAGTTGATTTCGAGGCGGTGACTGTTTTCAAGCACCGCTTGCTCGACCAGGCTTGGCGCAATTTCGACGCCTCCGCGGGCCCGGAACTAAGGGACGATTTCGAGCGATTCTGTTCCGAGGAGGCTCACTGGCTAGAGGACTACGCCCTTTTCCGCGCATTAAAGGCACGCTTGAGAGGAGCGAGCGTCCTCGACTGGCCGGAGGAGTTGATCCGGCGCGATGCTTCAGCCCTGGCGCGCGCGCGCCACGACTTGGCGGACGAAATCAATGAAAGCCGGTTTGGGCAGTTCCTGGTGTCCCGCCAGGGGGAGCGCTTGAAGAACTACGCCCATTACCGGGGCGTGTTCCTCATCGGGGATCTGCCCTTCTTCGTGTCGCTGGATTCCAGCGATGTTTGGGCCAACCCCGAGTGCTTCCAGCTCGACGCCAATCTGCGGCCGCGCTTCGTGGCCGGCGTGCCCCCGGATTATTTCAGCGCCAAAGGACAGCTCTGGGGCAACCCGGTGTATGACTGGGAAGCTCTTCGCCGCTCGGGTTACCGTTGGTGCATTGACCGTCTGAAATCGTTGCTGGCCCACGTGGACCTGGTTCGGCTTGATCACTTTCGGGCGTTTTGCGCGGCGTGGCACGTTCCCCCCACGGCGAAAACCGCTGAACCGGGGCACTGGGTCCCCGGACCGGGGGCAGCTTTCTTTGAAGCCGTCCAGGCGGAGTTGGGACACCTGCCTTTCATTGCCGAAGATCTTGGCATCATCACTCCCGACGTGGTTGCGCTCCGAGATGAATTCGAGCTGCCTGGGATCCGTGTGTTCCAATTCGGCTTTGATGGGAATCCGGCTAATCCGCATCTCCCCCACAATTGCGGACCGAACACCGTCGCCTACACAGGCACGCACGATAATGACACGACTCGGGGCTGGTTTGAATCTCTGCCCGAGCATGTTCGCCAGGCCGCCCGGAGCTATGTGGGAAAGGCTGGCGCCGGGGCTGGCGAAGTCGTCTGGGACTTCATCCAGTCAGTTTGGTCATCGAAAGCCGGTCTCGCCATCGCTCCGCTGCAGGACCTATTAAATCTGGGTGTCGAGGGCCGCATGAACGTGCCCGGGACACCCGCTGGCAACTGGCGCTGGCGCTGCACCGAGGAAATGCTCAAACCCTCGCTGTTCGAGCGGCTACACGAGCTGACAATTTCTACTGGGCGCATGGCCGGAGTAATAACCGAGCGACAACCCCAGGAGGCCTTGCATTGAAAAGACGAACCAATATGAAAGCGACCAAACTACTGCATAACCTGGGCCAGAGCCTCTGGCTGGACAACATCACCCGCGACTTGCTCAGCAGCGGAACGCTCACGCGCTACATTGATGAGCTGTCCGTCACCGGTCTGACCTCCAATCCGACCATTTTCGACCACGCCATCAAGAATAGCAGGGCCTACGATGCCGCGATTCGGGTGCGCCTCACCCAAGGCAAATCTGGCGAACCGTTGTTCTTCGAACTAGCGCTCGAGGACATAAGCCGGGCGGCGGATCTTTTCCGCCCAACGTTCGACCAGACCAACGGTATGGATGGATGGGTCTCCCTGGAAGTGTCACCGGCCCTGGCGTACGACGCCGCCAGCACACTGACTGCTGCCAAGGAGTTGCGCGCCCGTGCAGCCCGACCCAACGTCTTCATCAAGATCCCCGGCACAAAAGAGGGCTTGCCAGCGATCGAGGAAGCGATCTTCGCCGGCATACCCGTCAACGTAACCCTCCTATTCTCGCGAGAGCAATATCTCGCGGCGGCGGATGCTTTCATGCGCGGCATCGAGCGGCGCATCGCGGCGGGACTCAAACCGGATGTTAGTTCGGTCGCTTCGGTCTTCGTAAGCCGTTGGGATGGCGCGGTGGCAGGCAAAGTTCCACCCGCGTTGAACAACCAGCTCGGGATTGCGATGGCCAATCGTGCTTACAAAGCCTACCGGGAGTTGCTGGGTTCGCCTCGCTGGCAGCGCGCATTCAACGCTGGCGCCCGGCCGCAACGCTTGCTTTGGGCCAGCACCGGCACCAAGGACCCCAAAGCCTCCGACGTGCTCTATGTCAAAGCGCTGGCAGCCCCATTCACCGTCAACACCATGCCGGAAGCCACGTTGCTCGCTCTGGCGGATCACGGCGAACTCGGTTCGATCATGTCCGCCGATGGAGGCGATTGCGAAACGGTGCTGGCGCAGTTCAGCCAGGCCGGCATCAATCTGGAGGCGCTGGCCGCTCAACTCCAGGTCGAAGGCGCCAAGTCGTTCGTGAAGTCCTGGGAGGAACTGCTCGCGGTGATTGCCTCCAAGAGCAACGCGCTCAAGCAGGCGGCTTAGAAAACCGACACGACGTTCAAAGGAAGAAAAGCATTTATGCCAACTCTGCCAACTAAGGTTCAACCTTTGACCAAGCGCAAAGCCTGGAACGCTTTGGCGGCACACTTCAACCACGTGCGCAATTTGCATCTGCGTGACTTATTCGCGCAGGACCCAAAACGCGGCGAGCGGATGACCTTGGAGGCTGTGGGGCTCTATCTGGATTACTCGAAAAACCGCATCACTGACGCAACCCTGAAGTTGCTCTTCGAACTGGCAACAGAATCCGGGCTAAGGGAACGGATCGACGCCATGTTCCGGGGTGACAAGATCAACGTCACCGAAAACCGAGCGGTGCTGCATGTGGCGCTGCGGGCGCCCAAAGAGGCCAGCATCCTGGTAGATGGCAAGAACGTCGTGCCAGAGGTCCATCAAGTGTTGCAGCGGATGGCGGATTTTGCGGAGCGGGTCCGAGGCGGCGCATGGAAGGGCCACACGGGGAAACGGATTCGCAACGTCGTCAACATCGGGATTGGTGGCTCAGATCTCGGTCCGGTTATGGCCTACGAAGCGCTTCGGCATTACACCAAGCGCAACATGGTCTTCCGGTTCGTTTCCAATGTGGACGGGATTGATTTCGTCGAAGCCACCCGCGACCTCGACCCTGCGGAAACGCTCTTCATCGTCTCCTCGAAAACCTTCGCGACGCTGGAGACCATGACCAATGCCCAAAGCGCGCGCGACTGGGTACTGCAAGGACTGGGCGAAGACCCCAAGGCCATCGCCAGTCATTTTGTGGCGGTCTCCACCGCCGAGGAGAAAGTCGCTGACTTCGGCATCAACACCGACAACATGTTTGGCTTCTGGGATTGGGTGGGGGGCCGCTACTCGATGGACTCGGCCATCGGCCTTGCGACCATGATCGCCATCGGCCCGGCCAACTTCCGGGGCATGCTGGCCGGCTTCCATGAAATGGACGAGCACTTCCGCACGGCCCCATTCGAGCGGAATCTGCCGGTGCTCATGGGATTGCTGTCCATCTGGTATAACGACTTCTTCGGCGCGCACACCGTGGCGGTTCTGCCCTACGAACAATACCTGAAGCGGTTCCCCGCCTACCTCCAGCAATTGACAATGGAGAGCAACGGCAAACACGTGACGCTGGACGGGCGGATGGTGGACTATGACACCAGCCCCATTTATTGGGGTGAACCCGGCACCAATGGGCAGCATTCCTTTTATCAACTGATTCACCAGGGAACCAGGCTCATTCCGTGCGACTTCATCGCCTTTGCCCGCGCGCTGACCCCGCTGGGCCCGCACCATGAAATGCTCCTGGCCAATGTGTTTGCCCAGGCCGAGGCACTTGCCTTTGGCAAGACTGCCGACCAGGTCAAGGCCGAGGGCACGCCGGACTGGCTGGTCCCCCACCGGGTTTTCGAGGGCAACCGTCCATCGAACACCCTCCTTGCCGAAAGGCTCAGCCCCGAGACCCTGGGCAAGTTGATCGCCCTCTACGAACACATCGTGTTTACCCAGGGCGCCATTTGGGAGCTCGACTCTTTCGACCAGTGGGGCGTCGAACTCGGCAAGGTTCTGGCGCAACGGATTATTCCTGAATTGGAGAGTATCGTGGAACCAGAGCTTTCCCACGACAGCTCGACTAACATCCTCATCCGACATTACCGAAAATTAAGGGAGACATCATGAATACACTTGGCTTCAACGAACAACAACTGCAGAAAATGAAAAACCAGCCCGGCTTTGTTGCCGCGCTGGACCAGAGCGGCGGCAGCACGCCCAAAGCCTTGGCTGCCTATGGCATCAAAGAAGGATCGTGGTCCAACGAAGAGGAGATGTTTGCGATTGTGCACCGGAT
>Ga0181530_10003541_pt1 | contig 17313 bp, 10 predicted proteins | sample PEATcosm2014_Bin_42_FD_119769 | JGI IMG/M metagenome (GOLD analysis project Ga0181530, IMG submission 119769) | Peatland microbial communities from MTU Mesocosm Facility, Houghton, MI, USA - PEATcosm2014_Bin10_60_metaG | ecosystem: Environmental > Terrestrial > Soil > Wetlands > Peat | place... | reverse complement strand
GTTTACTTCCTTGCTCTGGGTATTCGGCACCGTTGATACCTCCGATTCAACTAGGAATCAGTGTAGGTATCACCGGCTTGCAAGTGCCAGATAACTAAGGTAATGGCGGAGAGGGAGGGATTCGAACCCTCGGTACAGGTGTTAGCCCGTACAACGGTTTAGCAAACCGCCGCATTCGGCCACTCTGCCACCTCTCCGGCGTGCGGAACTTCATTTTACCACGTCGCGTTAGTGCTCTCACTGAGCCAGCTAAGCGGTGGTGGCCGCTCCCACGGACTCCCGTCACCGTTGACTTCTACTCATTTTCGATACAAGAGCCTCAATTTCAATTAAAGGCCTCGGTCAGGGACATAATTTTCAGCGCACCCTTAATTTGTTCCAGCGTTGCCGCGGACTTTAGATGTAACGTGACTGGCTCTGCTGGAAGCAGATCAAAGTAATTATCCGAGCTTTGAACGTCAAGATCGCCGAAAGATAGATACACGCTGCGCGCTAACTTCGAGGATTGAACCGTAACGGTGTAATCATCGCCGGCTTTGTTGAGAGTTGTCTCGATCTTAGGCGCAACCGGCAATTCCAGGTCATGCGTCGCATTAAAGAAGATCAGGTTTCGGGACACTTTCTTTCCGGCTATTTCCAGGTCAAACACAAGAAAGCTTCGATGCAAGTCGGTTTTTGCCGCTAAAGATGCCTTGTCGACTGTGAGATAGATTGCATTCGATTGCGCGGGCACTTGAACATCCTTTGTTTGGTCGAGCAGAATAGTTCCGGAGAAGTCGAGGAGACGCATGTGGATTGTGCCAGAAAGCGGCTGGAGCTTGTCGGATACCACATACACATCCACTTTATCGTCATGCAAGAAAGGAGAGATCAGCACATCGTCGTAAAAACGGCGAGCGTAATAGTGCAGCGCTTTCCAGCGGCCGTAGTAATCGATGCTTGCCCATGAGGCTACCGGCCAGCAGTCGTTCAGTTGCCAGTAGAGTGAACCCATGGTGCGCGGCCGCTGCCTGCGAAGATGTTCGGCGCCGATCTTGATGATCTCCGCCTGCTGCACCTGACTCAGATAAACGAACGAAGCGAAGTCCTTCGGCTGGCGGTACTCGCGCAACATGTAAGTGAGGATGCGTTCGTTCCCACCTTTGTTTTTCTGGTGTGCCTGCATGACGGTGGAGCGAATGTCGAAGTCCTCGGGCTTGGCGAACGTTTCAATGGTCCGCATCTCGGGGAAGGATTGAAATCCGTACTCCGTCATGAAGCGCGGGAATTGCAGGGTGTAGTCCGAAGCCGGCGCTTGCTGGTGCCATACCGCCCAGTAATGCATATCGCCATTGTGCTGATTGTCGGGAACCTCTTCGAAGTTGGCGCTGGGAGAACTGGGCGTGTAGGGCACCGGATCGGCGTATTGTGCGACCGTGCTCCTCAGGATGTCGGAGAAAAGGATCACGTAATCCTGCCAGACACGGTCGCGGGTTTCTGGAGAGATCGATTCTTTGAATTCCTGGCGATCGCCCCAGTGATGCCATCCGGTTTCAACTTCATTGTTGCCGCACCAGATCACGATGCTGGGATGATCGCGAAGACGCTTGATCTGATCGATGGCTTCTTGCCGGACGTTTTCCTGAAAGGCAACGTCGCCGGGAACCATGTCGCCGCCAAACATGAATTCCTGCCACACCATAATGCCGAGTTCATCGCAGATGTCATAGAAATCATCGGACTCGTAGTAACCGCCTCCCCACTCGCGAACCATGTTCATGTGAGCATCGCGAGCGGCTTGAAGAATATTGCGATGAATCTCTGGAGTGACACGGTTCGGAAAGCTGTCGAACGGAATCACGTCCGCGCCTTTGCCGAAGACCGAGATACCATTCACAACGAACTCGAAACTCTTGCCCCACTGATCGGGAACGCGGCGCAGTTCTACAGAACGCAGTCCTGTTTTCGTCTCGGCATGCGCTGCAGCGTCTTTACCGATGCGGATCGAGGCGGCAAAACGGTAGCGGTTTTGAGCTCCATATCCAACCGGATACCAGAGTTTCGGCGAGGGGATCCGGAGTGGAAACGAAACATGATTGATGCCGGCATTGAGTTGCAGCGTTTGGGTTCCGTCGGAGGTCTGCGGTCCAGACATTTCATCGTGAGTCAATGTGAGAGCGGCTGTTGTGGGCTTGCTGGCTTCAATATCAAGCTCTGCCGCAATATCGGCCAGGTCGGAGGTGATGCTGTGTTGGTGGATATGGAAGTTGTCAATGCGAAGCGCATCCCACGTTTCAAGACGGATGGGCTGCCAAATGCCTTCGGTCATGAAGCGCGGTCCCCAGTCCCAGCCATAGTTGTACGGAGCTTTGCGGGTGTATGGGGCGGTGGCGATGTTTTCTTCGTTTCCGTAATTGTGGGTCGAGATCGAGGGCAAAATGTAGGGCAGCGACTTGGCGTACGGAATCATTTTCTCGACGGCAGAATGGAATACGATCCGCAGGGTATTCGGCCCAGACTTTAATATCGTCTTTGCCGGGATTCGCCAGCGGCGGAACATGTTGTCGGCATGGAGGATGGACTGATTATTCAGGTAGACGTCTGCAAACGTATCCAGCCCGTCGAAAACGAGGTCGACGTGGTCGTGCGCCAGAGCGGCGGCGTCGATTTGGAATGTGGTTTGATATTCCCAGTCCGCCAGGCCGATCCATTGAAGATGGAATTCATTGTCGCGATCGAACGGGTCGGGAATGAGCTTGCTGTTCAACAGGTCGGTTTGAACTACTCCTGGAACTTGTGCGGGATGCCATTCCTTGACGTCGGATCGATCGGTGTTGGCGACGGCTCGGAACTGCCAGCCGGAATCTATGGTTCGCGAGGAAGGCTCGGCTGCTTGCAGTGGTACTGCGGCCAGAGAACATAAGAGCAGACAACTAAGAAGACAAAAACAGGTAGCCGACAGATTGCGAAGAAATCCGGACCGCGACAGTTTCATATAAGGTGCTCCTATCTCGATGAGTAAGTTCAGTGCTGTGAATCTTGTTGTCCAGAGGATTGCGGCTGAGCCGAATTGTTCTGCAATCTTTCGAACTCCTGCATCTCATGCTTCGCCTCAGCGCTCTTTCCTTGCTTCCGATAAATTCCCGCTAGTCCGAAATGCGCCTGCGCCGCCAATGAACTTTGCTTCTCGATGGAAAGAAGTTTGGTCCAGGCTTTCTCGGCAGCTGCGGAGTCGCCTTCGAGCGACGCCGCTTTCCCGAGTGAATAAAGAGTCTCCGGCATTGCAGGCATCAACTGATCGGCGCGCAAAAGTTCTACCCGCGCCTCATGCGCTTTCCCTTGTTCCAGTAATGCCTGTCCCAGACGGTAGGCTGCTTCGGCGTTTCCAGGTTGCAGCCTGACTTGTATGCGGAATTCTTCTTCTGCCTTGGGCCACTGGGAAGCGCCAGCATACACCTCGCCCAGGGCAAGGTGAGCTTCGGGCAGCCCCGGACGTTGCCGCAAGGCTTCGCTGTATTCCTTTTCAGCATCAGGCATTCGCCGCAGCACGAAGTAGTTTTCCGCCATTGCCTGGTGGGCGCGGGGGAGTCAGGATAGGCGGCTAGTAAGGTGTCAATCGACTGCTTCGCGAGCAGACCGCTGGCACGTCCGAGGTAATAAAGGATATCTGGATCGTTGGGATGCGCGGCCAGCGCCGCCTGCAGATTTGCCACCGCCTCCGGCAGTTGGCCAGTTTGGATCTGCGCGATGCCTAATGCGGTCTTGTCGGGGGCGCGTTGCAAGTGCGGAATCGCCTGGCTGGCATATCCCTGTGCGAGCAGCGCATACCCCAGCAACTGGTGAGCCGGAAGCAAATCCGGTTTCAGCTCCAAGGCATGTTTTAGCGGCGGAATCGCGGAGCCGTAATCACCGTTCTCCATATAAGCTTGGCCCAGGCTTATGAAGCCATCCGCGAATGCCGGGTCGAGTTCCGTAACCTTTCTATACTCCGCAATAGCAACATCAAACTTCCGTTCTTTGTCGGCCGTGATTCCCGCCTGCATGTGCTCGGCGGCTTGCGGCGACGCGATCTGCCAGGCGAACCACAGAAATAAGAGTGCGCGGATCACGGCTTCTCCGGTTCACGCACTTCTAGAAACTGATCGGCGTGAACATCGTTCAAAGTTTGGTGCGTGCCAGACGGCCAATCGATTTCTACTTTTGCTTTGTCCGCCGTGCCCAGCCCGAAATGAAGGCGCTTGTCATTCGCGGATTCGTAGCTACCAGCGGTAGTGGCGAAACGCGTCTGCCCGTTCACTTGCACGCGTGCGCCAAGACCATCGCGGTTGCTGCGCGTGCCCCGTAGAGTGATCGTCAGCCAGTGCGCACTTCCACCCCGATTGAAAAAGAACTGAGGATGCGCCCCCGGGACCGTCGTCACTACGTCGATCCAGCCATCATTGTTGAGGTCGCCGAATGCGGCTCCGCGGCCAGAGACCATTGCTTCACTTCCCGAATCAACCTGCTCGAACCGGCCGTTGTGATTCAGGGCCACGAGCGTGGGTTCCAGGTAGTGCAACGAAGGATCAATAGTTTCCACGTTGTCGAGAACGTGTCCCTGGGTGATGAACAAGTCTTTCTGCCCGTCATTGTCGAAATCTTCCAGACCAATACCCCAGCCAGAGGTTATTCCCGAAAGCATGGTCACCCCCGTTTGCAAGCCGCGGTCACTGAAAGATCCATTTCCGTCATTGTGGAACACCGCGTAGGTCTGGCGCGGCAAAGTGGTCACGATGATGTCAGGACGGCCGTCATTATCGTAATCCTGAAACACCACGCCCATGCCAGACAGTGGCCCACCATCGAGGTTCAGTGCCACGCCCGCTTCGAGGCCGACCTCGGTAAACGTACCGTTGCCGTTGTTATGAAAAAGATATTGCTGCATGCCATCGTTAGCCACAAAGATGTCCGTGAACCCGTCGCCATCATAATCCGAGAAAGCCACACCGAGGCCGTGACCTTTCTTGGCTGCAATTCCCGAGCGTTGACTCACATCTTCAAATGTGCCGTCTCCGCGGTTGTGGTAAAGAATGTTGGTGGTGCGCGGAAATTCTCCGGGCGGACAGTAGGTGTGAAAATTCCCGCCGCAATCTTTGCTGTGCTGAGTGTCCCAGTCCATGTAGCGGGTCACAAATAGATCCAGCTTCCCGTCGTTATCGTAATCGAAGAATCCGGCTGAAACCGACCAGCCACCCGCCGCGACCCCCGCCTTCGCGGTCACATCCGTGAAAGTGCCGTCGCCGTTGTTGTGATAAAGAATGTTTTTTCCATAGTTCGTAACATAGAGATCAGGATAGCCGTCATTGTCGTAGTCACCGACGGCTACGCCCATGCCATAGTTTCCGTCTCCAACGTTCGCCAAACCGGCTTGCTCGGTCACGTCTGTGAAACTTCCGTCTTTGTTTTGACGGTACAGACGATTCCAGTAACGCGGGTCATGACGCTCGAAGTTTTCAGGGGCCTGCATCTGGCTGGCGATGTGCCCGCCGTTGACAAAGAAGACATCCAACAGCCCGTCGTTGTTGTAGTCAAGAAGGGCTACTCCACCCGGCATGGTTTCGATCAAATATTTTTGAGGAGTAGGGGAGTTCTGTAGTGTGAAATCCACACCGCGGGGCAGGCTGACATCGAAAATCGGTCCCCCGGGGGCCGTGGCCAACAGCAGGGTCAAGACGCAAAATACACGATACAAAGTGTTCACCAGATTACGGTTCCTTCAATAGCCCAGCATATCGCGGGAGAGACGTACCGCGAGCATTCTTCTACTCAGCATCTCTTCACTGACATGCGCGGCGAGGGTACCTCATTCGTCAACCGGGCGAACCCGGGATGTGCTCGATGAATTCTACGGCTGTCGCCGCGTCGATTCCCGTTCCACAAGTTTAGGGGGAATCAGTATCTTTTGGGATCTTATCGAGCGCTTCGACGCGATCCGCGTAATCAGAAGTTCGGCCGCGAGAACCCCGATTTGAGAGGTCCCCTGATCGATCGTCGTGAGTGGAATCGCCAACACGTCGGAGTAGTGAACGTTGCCGGCTCCGACCAGTGCAATATCGTCGGGCAGTTTCAGTCCCGCCTCCAGGATCGCCCGCATAGCGCCGATCGCAACCGGATCGTTGTAACAGAAAACTCCGTCCGTAACCGGCCCCACTCCTAGCAGTTTCCGCATCCCGTCGTACCCTGTGTCATCTCCGCGACCACCCGCGACGATGTAACTTGAATGCGGACGAAAGCCGTGCCTGGTCAGCGCTCGGCGATAACCTTCCAGCCGTTCTTCTGCAATTCCCACTTCGGGACCGCGCAGGTGACCGATGCGGCAGCAGCCTCGTTCGATCAAATGCTCTGTCGCCAAACTGCCGATAGCGCGGTTATCGACTCCAACGAAGCAGGCCCGCAGGCCGACGATAGGACGGTCAATCAGAACATAGGGCGTGTTGCGCTCTTGCACCCGTTTGAACATCGCCAGGCGATGCGGCGGCTGCGAGGAAGCGATGATTAATCCATCCACTTGGCGAGCTAGCAGAGAGTCGACCTCGCTCGCTTCCAGATCGGGATCCTCCTCAAACGATGAGATCACAATATGATAGCCGTGAGGCCTAACCGTCTGGGCGACGGCCCGGGCAATCTCGGCGAAGAAGGGATGTGCGAACTCCGGCAGCAGCAAACCGATGGTGTAAGTGCGCCGTGTCACCAGGCTGCGCGCCACCCAATTCATCTGATAATTGAGTTCTTTTGCGCGCCGCAGAACTCGTTTGCGCGTCGCATCGCTGATCCGTCCCTGGTTGCGCAGTACTTTTGAGACCGTCACCACGGAGACCTTCAGGTCCTTCGCGATGTCCATCATGGTCACGGGCATGACCGGGAAGCATACCACCGATTGGCAGGGTTAACGTTTATTCAAGTGGGAATCATGAATTTTATTCTTGACAACGGTTGTGAATGTGATCAAGAATCCGGGCGCAATCACATTTAGGAAATTTCCGCACCGGAAAGAGCCACCTATGCCAAGTCGCAAACTCTTCACGCTGCTTATCTCGTTAAGCCTGCTTATCTCTGCCTCGCTCTCTCTCTATGGCCAAAGCACATTTGGCTCGATCTCCGGATCGGTCACCGATACTTCGGGGGCTATCGTCACGGACGCCAAAGTGACGTTGACCAACTTGGGCACGTCAGAGAAGCGCACGCAGTCCAGCGGCAGTGACGGGCTTTTCACGTTTGTGAACCTGTTCCCCGGCCAGTACCGGATTGACGTGGAAAAGCAAGGGTTTAAGCACTTTGTCCGCGCCGATATCACGGTCCAAGTTCAGCAAGACACTCACATCACTTCCCAGCTTCAGGTCGGCGAGGTCAGCCAAGTCGTGGAAGTGACCGCCGAGACGCCGCTGCTCCAGACCGAATCGTCGTCACTCGGTCAGGTCGTCGAGCAACGCAAGGCTGACGAACTTCCTTTGAACGGCCGCAATATTTTCAACTTGATCACAGTTTCTCCTGCCGCCGTCGCACAGGGTGGCTCGGGCGGATCGCCAGTGGGCCAGAACCCCTTCAGCTGGGGCAACTATCAGGTCGGCGGTTCGTTCGCCAATCAGGGTGCAGAGTATCTGGATGGTCAACCCCTGAACATCGGCTACATCAATTTGCCCATCATCATCCCAACCCAGGACTCAGTTGGCGAGTTCAAAGTCCAATACAGCAACCTGGGCGCCGAGTGGGGCAAGTTCTCCGGCGGCGTCACGAACCTCAGCACAAAATCCGGCACCAACAATTGGCACGGATCCGCCTACGAATATTTCCGCAACAAGGTGCTGAACGCCAATGAATATTTCAACAAGGCGAGCGAGATCGCTAGCGGCACCAAGAACGAGCCTCCACCGTGGACGCAGAACCAGTACGGATTCCAGTTGGGTGGGCCGGTCCTCAAGAATAAGACATTCTTTTATGTGAGTTGGGAGCAATACCGGCAGCGCACGGGTTCTCCCTTTACCACTACCGTTCCTGCCGCCAACGAGCGCCAGGGAAATTTCGCCGCACTCTGCGTCTCTGGATTCGTAGGCGGTATTTGTCAAGACAAAGACGCTGCCGGAAACACCACCGATCAGCTCTACGACCCATACAGCATCAATGCGACAACGCTGCAACGCGCGCCTTACCCGAACAACGTAATTCCCACCACGGAATTCAGCACGGCCACCACCAAGATGTGGGATACCTACTTCCCGCTGCCTACGAGCGCTGCCACGGTAAATAATTTTCTGAGTTCGGCACCAGGCGGCGGCAACACCAACGAGTTCGTCGCGCGCGGCGATCAGAACATTGGAAACAACACGCACCTGTTCGGAAGATTTGCCTATTTCGGATTGCTTGACTTGCCGGTGAATCCCTTCGGCACTGGCCTCTGCCTCGACCGCTGCGCGGAAAAATATCACAGCAAGTTGCTCGCCATCGGTTTGAACCACGCTTTCACTCCAACCACTGTTCTCGACGTGAACCTCGCGGCTAGTCGCTTCGTCTACGGACGTCAGCCGCTTCTCTCGGGGTTCGACCTCACGACCCTGGGCTGGCCCTCAACTTACAACAGTCCGCCAAGCACGATGCGGACCCCTCCCACCCCTGCCTTCCCGTTCCCCAACGACGTCGGAAAGTCGCAGGGCAACAGCGCCATCGGCGATCACAACACGCAATACAACCTGAGCCCGGCGTTCACTTTGATCCGCGGCAAGCACACCATTCAGACCGGCGCCCAGTTCGAGTGGGGCTACGATAACTACTTCCAGACCAACATCGCCAGCGGCGCATTCGGCTTTCCAGGAAATTGGACCACCCAATACGCACTGGCATCAACCTCAGCCGCAGTCGCGGCCGACCCTCTTTTGGCCAGCAATCCCAATTACGCCTTCGCCGACTTCCTGCTCGGCCTGTCGCAAAATGAAGGAAGCTTCGTCAACCAGACCGAAGGCGTGGCTCAGGTTCCCGCGCAGACCAAGGGCTTGCAGGTCTATCGTGCCTTCTACGTGGACGACACGTGGCACCTGACGCCTAAGTTGACCGTCAACCTGGGTCTTCGCTATGAATTGCAGGGCACCTGGTCTGACTCCTATAAGCGCCTCTCTTATTGGGATCCGTTAGCAACCAATGCTACGGTCTCTGGCTGCGGCGGAGTGGCAGGAGATGCATGCCCGGGCGATGCTTTCCTCGTTGGAACGGGCCGGAACTCCAGCGGCAACAACATCCCAATGGATAAGAAGGCGTTCTCTCCACGGCTCGGCTTCGCCTACGGCGCGGATCCGAAAACCGTCATCCGCGGTGGCTACGGCATTTTCTACATCCCCAACTACGTTTCGTTCGGACTCAACCCCGACAACGATTTTGTGAATCTTGCCAGCACGCCGCTCCATGCTACGACGGACTCCTTCGTCACTCCGGTCGGTATGTTGGACGGCGACGAATGCTCATATAACGCGACCAACTCGGTGTTCCCCGTGAGGGGACCAAACGCCTTCGGCTGCGCACAGTCGGGTCCCTTCGGGAACTCTGGAATCCTGCCGCCGCCCGGACGCAACTTCGCACCCTTGGCGGGCACCCTGGCTCCATTTGCTGCCAACGTATCAAGCTTTGCGGCCTTCAACGGCAACCCGACCTTGGCTCCGTACTACGGGGCCACCGGACACGGCAATCCGCAATGGGGCTACGTCCAGCAATGGAACTTCGACATCCAGCGTCAACTCCCGGCGGGCTTCTTCGGGGATGTGGCCTATGCGGGTTCGCACGGCGTTCATCTGGAACAGTATTCAACTAACGTTGACCAGCTTCCTGATACCCTCTGGTCTCAGGGCGCTGCGCTCACGACGCAAGTTGCCAACCCAATGGTGGGCACGAATCCCAATCCGTCCCTGAACGGGGCTACGGTTGCAGCAGGTCAGCTGGAACGTCCCTACCCGCAATACAACGGGTTGTCTTTGGGTGGTTACGGTTGCTGCGGCAGCACTTACAATTCTCTGCAAGCCACCTTAACCCGCCGGTTCCAAGGCGGTGGCACGTTGCTGGTGGCTTACACGAATTCCAAGCTCCTCAGCAACACCGACACTCTGACCAGTTGGCTCGAAGGACCAACCGGTGGCGTTGGCGCCGTGCAGGACTGGAGCAATCTGGCGGGAGAAAGATCGCTCTCCTCGCAGGATGTTTCGCAACGGCTGGTGATCAGTTACGTTCTCGACCTTCCCTTCGGCCACGGAAAGGCGTTCGCAAATAACTTCAGCGGATTCGCGAACGGCGCGGTTTCCGGCTGGGGCGTCGACGGTATCACCACCTTCCAACGCGGCTTCCCGCTGAAGATTACCTACTCTGGCTCAACCCCGCTGGAAGCGGCAAATCTTGGAGTCGGAAACATCCGGCCTGATGTCGTTCCCGGATGCGACAAGAAATCCGGCGGCGGCCACATTACCAATTGGTTCAACACCAGTTGCTTTGCGAACCCGCCAGATTACGGTCCGGGCAGTGAGTCGCGCGTCGATTCCACACTTCGCGGACCTGGAATCAACAACTTTGACTTCGCGGTTTTCAAGAAAACCAAGGTCTCGGAGAGAATGGGCATCGAATTCCGAACCGAGTTCTTTAACATATTCAACCATCCGTACTTCTCCATGCCGGCCACTGGCTTCGGTGGCACCGGAGTATCCAACGGATTCGGCGTGATCAACTCAACCGTTCAAGGCGGTGTAGCTTCACCTGAACGCTTGGTTCAGTTTGCTCTGAAATTTGTGTTCTAAGGGACTCTCCGGGCCAGGAAATCGCTCCTGGCCCGGAGGCAACTTCGTTTGCAAGCTCTGCGTGCTGGCCAGCGATGGCCAGCATTTATTTTGTCGAGTTCATGCGCTCCAGCCTGTCATATCCTGTCTTCCCACGTATGAGGACCCTCCAATCCATTGACTACTCCGAAGCCAGGCGGGCTGTCGATCTCATCGTTGAAAAAGCTTCGCAGATGCAAAAGGCTGTAGTGGTGGCCGTTGCCGATTCGCACGGCGACCTCATCTGTCTTGCACGAATGGACGGTGCTCCTGTTTCCTCTATCCTCGTCGCCACGAATAAGGCGTGGACCGCGGCCCGCGAGCGCAAACCAACCAAGGAGATCGGAGAAAAGGTAAGACATCCGGAAAAGGGCCACGACATTGCTTACTACGGCGATCCGAAATATGTGGGGTGGGCTGGCGGGGTTCCGGTCTGGAAAAATGGCGACGTAGTTGGAGCCGTCGCGGTGAGCGGCTTGTCGTCGAATGAAGACATCGCTCTGGCTACGTTGGGCGTGGAACTGATCGTTGCTGCTTAGAAGATTTTGAACAACTGTCCGGTTTTGTATTTGCAGAAAAGTTCCGCAGTATTCACGCTGCCCTGTGTGCATAATGAACCAGCCCTCGCACTCGGACAGACACGCGATTGCGCGAGCTCGTGTTCGTGTTTCGTAACACAATTCACTTTTTGGCGCCGCGAACGGGATTTGATGAAAAACTCAGTCGCAACTGAGGGGGATGAGTGGATCCGAAGGACTGTCCGCGCTGCGGCGGTACCGGATACATTGCCAAGCCTGTGGACATCAGTGGCAAGTCCGAGGGCATCGCATTTATCCGAGTGCAGTGCCCGGCTTGCGGTGGCAGTGGACGGAAAAACTCGATTCCACCCAATACTGCGGGCTGACCGCACGGCCTGTGGTGCTTGCGAAACGTACGAGCCCGGGGCCGTCATGTTTCCCGCCCTCAATGACGCTCCGGGCCCGACGTTCCACCGTCGTTTGGGTTGGCGTCTGAACTCCCGCCCCAGAAACTCACGTGAAACTTGCAAGATCGTCAGGCGATGCCAGCGGCTCTGCTGCGGGTTCGGCGCCGGGGAGAAGAAGCAATTTCGACTCGGTTGCGTCCAGCGGCTTTGGCGCGGTAGAGCGCTTTGTCAGCTGCCTGGATGACCGCGTCAGCCGATGAATGCTCACGGTTGGAACTCGCCACCCCGATGCTCGCCGTAACCGAAAGTTCAATGGGTGAGGCTACGCGCGAGAGCTGCCGTGTGGCGAAGCCAGTTTGCGCGCGGGCACGCACACGCGGATTGCGGCGGTCCGGACCGCGAGCCCCGATACGGCGGTCACGGCCGCGGAGGCGAAAGCTGCTGGCCTCGATGTCGGCGCGTAACTGTTCCACATGATCCAAAACGTCCCCGGCGGTCTTCCCGGAGAAGATGATGGCAAATTCTTCTCCACCGTAACGGTAAGCTTGTCCTCCGCCGGTTACGCGTGCAAGGCGCGACGCGACCAGACGCAGCACCTGATCTCCAGTGTCGTGCCCGTACGTGTCGTTGCATCGTTTGAAGTGATCAATGTCGACCATTGCAATGGAATAAGGTGGCTGAAGGCGAAGCAAGGCCTCGTGAAAGGCGCGCCGCGAAGGCAGCGTCGTGAGTTCATCGTGATAGGCGAGCAGGTACGAAGTCTCGACGATAGAAACTGTCAGGATGAACCCCGCCGTGGCGAAGTAAGCGGAGGGGATGCGTCCAGCGCCTCCAAAGCGGAGTGCTAGGAATGAAGCGGCCAAGGCCCAGAGCAATCCACTCTCCGCTGGTTTGCGGAAAAGCAGGAATCGAATGAGCAGCACAACCGCCGCGAGTGCGAAAGCTATGAGTGTGGCGAAAGGCAAGGGCTGCGGAGTTAGAGGATGGTGCAAAGCGCGCCGCGCCGTCGTCGCCAGTGAATCAGGCCGGCAGAGCACGGCAACCACGACGGACTCGACGAACAGCCACAAGGCTGGAGGCGCGATGCTGGAGAAGGTGAATCCCTTTTCCTGCGCCAGTGAGAGCAGAACAAAGTTTAGTGGCAAGAGCAAGCCAACCGCTGCTACAGCAGTGCTTCCCGGTGCGCTGCTCGCGCCATGACCGCCAGAGACGAAAGAGAAATAGGAGATTGCGCGCTCGGCGAGGAACAGAACCAGCATGGCGAAGAGGATGCGGCTGGAGTGGAATCGCCACGCGATCAGAAGGCCCGCGATCAACGCCGCGTACATGGCAAACGTGACGAGCGTGGCACTGGGTGTGACCAAGCCTGTGTGCAGCAGGATCGCGGCCGCCACAATCCAGATGGCTGGAGTGAGCAAAGACTTCATCGAAGTTTGGCCCTGGCTATCATTAAGAACGTTCGTTGCGCGAGGCGAGTCCTCTGCAGATTATCGTCTTTCGATTATCGCCGGACGGCGGGCTTAGAGTAATTGACCGAGAGGGTTCGACGGAGGCTGTGGATTTTGCTTGAAATAATTCTGATTTCGGTTTGCCGGGAAGACCGGCAGCCCCAGCGAGGATCGATAACCATCAAGGTCTATAATCCCGTGGCATGGAAAGCCGCAAGTCTGATTGGGAACGAGTAAGTCCAACCAAATTAGGCGAAGGTGGGCAGAGCGAGGTCTACCTCGTGCGAACGCCCGAGAGAACGAAACAACGTGCCCGCAGCTCACGACAATCAACTCTCACGTCCCCACCGCCATAAGCTTTACGACGGCTGAAGAAAAGACGAGTGTTAACACTCAGTTTGCTGAGGCCATTCGAGATTACACGCGTCCGGACCTACCCACAGAGCTCGGAGCGATGAAAGAGTTCAAGCTCCGAGACGACGAGGAACAGAGTCTCAGGCAGCTGCAACAGGAAATCGAAGTTCTACAACAGAATAGAGCGGGACTGTCCAAACTCTTGGGTGCGAACATAAACGAACGCTGGATGGTGACTGAATACCTTTCCAACGGGACTTTGGAAGATCATCTCTCGGAGTACAGAGGTAGCCCGGCTCTCGCGCTAAAGGCCTTCCGATCAGTAGTGAACACCATTGCTGAGCTTCATAAGGAAGGCATTGTCCACCGCGACATTAAGCCTGCCAGTATCTTTATCGGAAAAGATCACGAGCTTATTCTCGGCGACTTTGGGCTGGTTTTCGTCCCCAACCGACCGCCGCGTATAACCGCTTACCAAGGGGAGACTGTAGGAGCGGGCGATTTCATACCGCCGCCAACGTGGAGAGGCATGGGCGTTAGGCCCGATAACGTTAATACAAACTTTGATGTGTACATGCTGGGGAAAGATCTATGGTGCATGGTCACCGGCAAACCGAAACTGGGCAGAGAATATTGGGATGAGCCAGTCAACGACGTAACGAAGCTCTTCCCTAGCGATCCACACATGTACATGATTAACGTCATCTTGGAGCACTCCGTCGTTGAAAGACAGGAGAAGTGCTTTAGCTCAGCCGACGATTTGCTGCTTGTAGTGAACACCAATCTTGAGAGTATCAGGGAGGGTGGTCAACTATTGAATGACGGAATTCCAAAAATTTGCCATGTGTGCGGAGTCGGTCGCTACGCTCGGCAAACCCTCACGAAGGATGCGCCGACTTGCAGCGAATCGGTAACGTGAAGGCGGAATCTCTCAAACCTATTTTTGATGAAAAACTCAGCCCCGAGGCGAGCAAAGTTATTACAGATTCCGGGCCGACCTACCGATGGCTTTTTCGCTTTTTCCTACCGAAAAGGATGAGATCGCTAGCCACAAGGACGAACTGAGAACCAAGGGCGAACTTTCTACCAAGACTGTAGAAGGCGCATTCTCACTGTTCAAACGTGGCGTAATCGGCTCATACCATCATCTCACCGAGGACCACCTAGACAGTTACCTGCAAGAGTTCTGCTGGTGCTACAATCGCCGCCACATGCAACCGCATATGTTTGAGACGCTGGCGAAGGAACTGGTCACCAGGAAACCCCTCACCTACAAGAAACTAACCCGCGAAGTGTTCTAGAATTGCGCGGGGCCGGTCAGACTCCCGCCGCGCTGCTGGCAGCCTTAGCAATACGGGCGCAGGTGGAACGAACGGGCGCTCTCCGCTGAGTTACTTCAAGCAACAAAGCAGAGGTCTGGCCCCGGTTCAACGGGAGAAACAATGAAAACCAGAGAAGCCGAGAAAAATGGATGGAGATGCCCCGCCTGTAATGGCAAAACCGCTCAAGACTTAAAACATCGTGGCTTTGTTCGGCATCTTGAAAGATTCCGGCCAAAAGACCCGTCAGTTCCTAAAAATAAAGCGGGCAAATGTCAATATAACCGTAAGTATGCTCGGTAGGTGATTGACTACGCCGCCGAGTTCTTCCGCTTCTTAGGCTTTGGTTTCGCTACCTTAACTTCTGACTTGGGCAGAGGCGGGGTCGCCAGCATCTTGCGAAGCAGGGCATCGAATTTCTTCTTGTCTACTGTGATTTCTTCGGGCATTTATCGTCCGCGAGCTTCCTTTTCTCTGCTTCGATCCAAGCCTCAATCCGTTGTCGGATGCCACTATCAGTACACTCTCTGCACACCTTTTCCAGTCTTTCAATCTCTGCCCTGATTATCGCCTCGTCCCCGCGTGAAAGCATTCGGCATTATACTCTGTACAGAACTGTACAACCGATGGCAAGATACTACGGAGTTAAATGCAAGTTGTGCGGCGAGACTATCGCACTCGGTAGGTGCGATCCTCACTCGCAGGCTACTCGGACTTTCTACACAACACCGCTCGCGCCCGTTCCATGCAAAGCTTGTGGCGGCAGCTACCTGTACGGCTCGGATGATCTTTTCGAGTTTGAGGGAGCGGATAGCACGCCACTATTTGATCCTCACGAAACGTCAACGTAGGCCAATACATTCCATTTTCCTCAACTGGAAACTCGTGATCGGGTGTCGGTCACCATTCATTTTCCCTTTCCTCCTTTGCAATTAGCTTATTAAAACGATTTAGTAGGCCGAATCCAATCCTATGCCAAGTGTATAATTATTCAACTAATTCTTGGGGAGGTGGCGGAAAATGTCCCAATCACCCCTCCCGGCTTGATATAACAAACCTATAAGCTAAAACTTTAAGAAAACGAGGCGCGGCCCATGGGCCGCGCTTTTTCTTGTGTGCCGAGCATGTTCGACAGCTCGAGGGTGAAAGTCCCTTTGACAACCTGATGGAGGTGAAGTCATAGCGAAGCGCAAGGGTGAAATAACACTCGCCGCGAGGCGGGGCCTGAAAGAAGCGTGGAGCAAAGGCGCGAGCCGATGAACAAGAACCGGATAGGAGGCCTAGGGTGGCGGGCGAGCGGGCAAGTAATTGCGAAGCCCATATCCATCAAGCTCACGGGTGGTAAATCCGGCGGTTGCGCGTCGAAGGCGGTCGAACTTACCTGGGGAGATCTGCGGCATGTTGTCCCGCCTCAGTTGGAACTGGAGAAAGCGTTCCTCCGTTAAGATAACGGAGCGAACGTATGAGGAAGGAACGGAAGCATTTCACACCAGAAGAAAAAGTAGCCATCTTGAGGCGGCATCTTGTGGACAAAGTACCCGTCTCGGAGCTGTGTGAAGAATTAGGCCTGCGGCCAACAATGTTCTATCGCTGGCAGAAAGAACTGTTCGAGAACGGAGCCGCCGCTTTTCAGTCTCAAGGGCGTCCCCACCGCCAAGTGGAGGAGAAGCAGAAACGGATCGAGTTCTTGGAGAAGAAGGTGCAGACCAAGGACGAGGTCCTGGCTGAGCTGATGGCTGAGCACATCGCGCTAAAAAAAGTCTTGGGGAACTCTAACTGGGATCTGGGTGCCGCATGATGTACGGGATCTAGTCGTGGATTTCGTCCGGCGCTGGTCGGAGAAGGCCGAGATCGGCGTCGGACGGTTCATCCCGTGGCTGGGCGTGACCGCCAGCAAGTTCTATGACTGGCGGCAGCGGTACGGGTGCGTCAACGAGCACAACGGTTGGGTTCCCCGTGATTTCTGGTTGGAACCGTGGGAGAAAGAAGCAATCATCGAGTTCCATCTGAAGAACCCGCTGGAAGGTTATCGGCGGCTGACGTTCATGATGCTCGACGCTGACGTTGTGGCCGTCAGTCCGGCGAGTGTTTGGCGGGTGTTGAAGCAAGCTGGATTATTATCCCGGTGGAAGAGCAAGCCATCGCGCAAGGGAACCGGTTTCGAGCAGCCGCTGCAGCCCCATCAGCACTGGCATATCGACATTTCCTACATCAACCTGAGCGGCACCTTCTATTACTTGTGCAGCATTCTGGATGGATTCAGTCGTTTCCTCGTGCATTGGGATCTGCGTGAGTCTATGCGAGAAACCGATGTCGAAGTGATCCTGCAGCGAGCCAAGGAGAAGTACCTGGAAGCCAAGCCGCGAATCATCTCCGACAATGGCCCGCAGTTCATCGCTCGCGACTTCAAGGAGTTCATTCGCATCTCGGGCATGACGCACGTCCGAACCTCCCCTTATTATCCACAG
>Ga0181530_10003538_pt1 | contig 17333 bp, 14 predicted proteins | sample PEATcosm2014_Bin_42_FD_119769 | JGI IMG/M metagenome (GOLD analysis project Ga0181530, IMG submission 119769) | Peatland microbial communities from MTU Mesocosm Facility, Houghton, MI, USA - PEATcosm2014_Bin10_60_metaG | ecosystem: Environmental > Terrestrial > Soil > Wetlands > Peat | place... | reverse complement strand
GGGTGTAACCTTGCCCGTACCAAATCTGCCATTTTCTTGAGTGATTCAGACAGGGCGTTTCGCCGGACAGTACTACCTTCAGCACCGGCAGCATCAGCAAGAAACAGAGCAGCGAAATAGGGGACAGAATTCGTTATACACATAAAAGCAAAAGAACTATTGGAAGCCGCATCATCACGGCCGGCGTCGCGGTGCGCGTCGGCATCAGCAGCAAAAGATGCAGCGTAAGCAACAGAGTAAGCGGCTGTAGCGGCCCAGCACCAGGGAACGCCAGAGGGCAGTCGGCCGATGGTCGATTTCCCTTCGGGTGGAAAGGGGAATCGGCCATCAGAGACACCCAGAGCACAAACGGCAATTCTTCCCGCTTCAGTAATTTCCTCAACCGTTGCTTTCCCTTCTGCCCAGAGCCGCGAAACTCGGACGCACTCTCGCGACCTCGTTTCCTCCTTGGGCAAGTAAGGGAGAACGGTCTCAGCACAATTGCAAACGACCAGAAGAATCTCCTGTCTCGTCGGCCAACCTTCGGTGCCGACCATCGCCCCGCAGAGCCGAATTAGTTCGTGGCCATCCTCACATTTCTGCCACGCTTCGGCTAGTGTCTCGGCCCCCGCGAGTTTCTCGATGTCGGATGGAATGCCCTCACACCCTCGGACCATATTACCTTCGCCTGGATTGGTAGTTGGTCATCTTAACGGATGTAACCAGGCGATTACATTAACTAACTCTCCGGCAAACGCCACCCATTCCGACTGCCAAACGCAGAGCCAGCACATTAGCCGCAAGCGAGAATAGCCCTTCTACCCTTTCGCCGCGGCCATGGCCTTGCGCAACTCGTCAGCTTCCCGGGAATTTGGCTTGAGCTTCATCACGCGGTCGAGTTGTTGCTTAGCCAGCGCGCCGCCTGCCCATTCTTCGCATAAGCCAGTCCCAGGTGGTAGTTGTACAGCCCATTGTCCGGCTGCTTTTTCACCGCTTTTTGGAACAGGTTGATCGCCGACGTGTACAGGCGCTTCTGGAATGTTGTGGTCTCCGCATTCGCGCTGCCGCGCACGGGCAAGCGTCGCATAGACTGCTGAAGCGGCCGATCGAGGAGCGCCTCGCAGGCTAGCTTCCACCCGTTTTGTTCGTGTCCTCCTGCTTCACGAAGTCAAACGTGCAGGGGCGGCCTACGATGCCGAGACCTTGGTCGCGCGTGCCTGTGCCTTGCTTATCCTGGAACTGGGCCTTGATTTTGTAGCTGTAATCCGAACCCTCTGAGGTGAAGACCCCACGGGCATACTTCCTGGAGGTAACAATGCCTGAGGCCGACAGCTTGGCGGCGCCGTCGTCCGCTATCTTGCCTTCGATCAACAGGTAGCCGGGTTCGCCGGCGGTGCCGTGTTCTCCGCGCAGGTTGCCGGCAGTGACTACGCTGGAAAACTTCCACGTGTAGCCTTCGGTCTTTCCTTTTTCAGGGCAGGTGAGAGTCGTGAGCCACTTGCCGTCGAAGCGCTCTCCTGCCAGCAAAATCCCCGGCGAGAACACCAAGGCGCAAACCACCACAAGCCGGACCGCTTTCCGCATTTCTTTCCCTCCGTCGGGAAATCATTCTAGCACGGCTCTTTGCGCAACGATCCACAGCCGGAGGCCGGTTGCGGAACGCGGACAAAACAACCTCGCTCGGAAAAATTCTACAACGCATTCGTTCACAGCGCGCACCCATGTGGCATCGCTTTTTGATGGGGCGAATCCGGGGCCAAAAGGAGTTTTCTAATAACAAGCACCGGACGATCCTTCCGGTGCACCGTAAACGTGCGAGGAAGTGGCTTTCTTCTTTCGCGGCAAGATTCGAATTCTCCCCACGACTCTTCAGCCGAGCAGCCGGTCGCCGACTTTCTATCCCTTCGCCGCGGCCATGGCCTTGCGCAACTCGTCAGCCTCATGGGAATTCGGCTTGAGCTTCATCACGCGCTCCAGTTGTTGCTTAGCCAGCGCCGTCTGCCCGTTCTTCGCATAAGCCAGTCCCAGGTGGTAGTTGTACAGCCCATTGTCCGGCTGCTTTTTCAGCGCTTCTTTGAACAGGTTGATCGCCGACGTGTACACGCCCTTGTGGTAGAAAGCCCAGCCCAGCGTGTCGGCGCAGCTGGGATTATCGGGCAGCTGACGCCGCGCCGTCTGCGCCATGGCGAAGGCAACGTCCACATTGCCGCCCTGCTCCAGCATCACGTAGGCCAGATTGTTGGAGGCCAGAGGATTGTCCGGCTGAACGTCCAGCACCGTCTGGTACTGCTGCCGGGCGTGGGCCCAATCCTGCTTGCTCTCGTAAACGCCGCCGGCAAGAAGGTTGAACGCGACTTCCTTGGGATTGGCTTTCGCCCCATCGAGAAAAGTTTGCAGCGCCAGCTCGGTGTCGCCGCGCAGGTTTTGCGCCACGCCGAGCTTGACCCGCGCTTCGCTGTTCGTTTTGTCCAGGTCCGAAGCTTGCTGGAACTCGGCTTCCGCCCCCTTTAGGTCGTTTTTCTGTTCCATCAGCAGTTGGCCCAGCATGATGTGAAAACCAACGTTTCTGGGATAGCGGGACAACTGCGCCTTGACGGTGGCGATGGCCCGGTCCGGCTGCTTCTGGGCCACATCCACGTTGAGCACGCCGCCCAGCGCGTCGGTGGAATTCGGATCTTGATCGAGCCCCTGCTGGTAGGCTTTTTGCGCTTCGGCAAACTGGTTCTGCGCCATCCGCAGGTTGCCCAACTGCACATAGGCTCCAGGGTTGTTGGGTTCCTTTTCCAGCGCCCGGTGAATATACTCATCCGCGGTGGCGTACTGCTTGCGGTCGATCTCGGCGATCGCGCGCAGCAAGTATCCGTCAGAGGCCGCCGGCTGCAAGGCGATGATCTGTTCCGCTTCCTCCGCCAGCCCCGAGGCGTCGCTCCGGTGGATGGCGATGCCAGCCAGCGCGCGGTGCGCTTCCACGATGTCGGGACGCAACCGAATCGCGTCGCGCCACTCCGCTTCCGCCCGATTCACGTTGCCCAGTTGGGCGAACGCCAGACCCAGCTGGTAATGCGCCACGGCGTTATCGGGGTCGTTCTTCAACACCGCTTGCAGAGTGTTGACGGCGTCGTTCGACTTGCCGCCGCGAATCTCGATCTCGCCCTTGTAAATCTGGGCGTCGGGATCGTCCGGCTTCGCGTTTATCACTTCGTCATTCAGTTTGCGGGCCTCGTCGAGCCGGTCCTTCAGAATCAGCAGTTGAATGTAATTCTTCTTGACCACCATGTCCTTGGCATGGTCCCGATACAGCGCGGCGTACTCGTCGGTGGCTTTGTCGATCTGGTTGTTGGAAAAATAGAAATCGCCGAGCATGCGGTAGCCCACGGAATTGTCGGGGAAATCCTTTTTCGAGCGGCGCAGGAATTCCTCGGCTTGGCCGGGCTTGTTCTCGGCCACGTACAGGCTGGCCAGGGAAAGCCTGGGGCTGGGATCGTCCGCTGCGCTCGCAATGGCCTGCTGGAACCACTGTTCCGCCTCGGGAAATCGGCCGCGGCTCTGGTAGAAGTTGCCCAGCGAGACCAGCGCATTCGTGGACTTCGGGGCCAATTTGGCCGCTTGCAGGAAGTCTGCCTCCGCCGCGTCCCACTGTTCCCCGTGCATTTCGAGTACGGCCGAAGTCAGATAAGTGTCGGAACGGTCGGGCCCCAGCCGCTTCGCCGTCTGCATGTCGGCCAGCGCGGCCGTGGTGTTATTGATGGCCGCGTAGTAATTGGCGCGGGCAACGTAGACTTCGGGGTTCTGCGGCTGTTTTTCCGCGAGCAGGTCCAGATGCTGCTTGGCGTCATTGAACTGACGGCCGAGGATCAGCAGGTTGGCCATGTCAAGATGTGCGGCATAGTGCTCCGGCTGAAGCTGGAGTGTGGTGGACAACTCTTGCACGGCGGTTGGCCACTGCTGCAACTTGATCGCCGTCAACGCCAGCTTGTAGTGGGCGTCGGCGAAACGCGCATCCACCTGAATCGCGTTTTCGAACTGGATCGCGGCTTCCCGGTACTGGCCTTTGTCAAAGTAGCGCTGCCCGCTCTCCAGGTACTTCTGCTTGCGGACCCCTGGGTCCCGCGAGCAGCCCCCTAGCAACGCTGCCACCACGCAAACCGCCGCTATCCCAAACCGTAATCTCGACTTCATAGCCATAGCCATATTTCTGAGCCCCTTACATCGCGTAAACTTTGCCTTCTCAAACCCTGCCCCACAAAGGTACTCTGATGGGCCCGAGCCAGAAAAGTTACTGCCGTTGTTACCGCAAAACTGCCGGGCTGACACATTGGTGTTGCCGTCCAGCATATCGTTAAGCATACGCCCTTGTGCGCTTTGGTAATCTGCCCCAATGGGCCGGACCATGCCATAGTTCAATCGCATGACCCACTTCCCCCAATCCAATGGCAACGAGCGTTCGCCCCGGGTAAAACTGCATGGATCGGTCGCGGCCGCGGTGATGGCCGACGGCGGCCAGCGGGCGCACGCAAAACTGCAGACCATTTCCATCACCGGAGGACTGCTGCAGTTGCAGCAAGAGCTCTCCACCGGAGACTTCGTCGAAATCGCTTTTCAAACCCAAGCCGGCGCCATCTGCGGCATGGCCGAAATGCTGCGCCCGACGCGCAAGTTCCAGAGCGCTTGCCTGCAGCCATTCCGCTTCATTGCCCTGGGCGACGAGGATGACCGCAAACTGCGCATGGCCCTCGATTCCGCCCTCGACCGCAGCTACCTCAACCCGGCTTCCGAGCAAAACCAAACGCCGAACGGATTCTGAGAGCAGGTCTCGGGTCCCAGGAAAAACAAAATCGGCCGTTTTTCCTAAGACCTGAGACCTGGCACCCGACACCTGCTTTTCCTTCGCTATACTGAATTCTCCGTCATGACGACCGAGACCATTACGCGCTCTGCCGAGGAGACAATTGCCATCGGGCGGGCGCTAGCCGCCGAACTGTCTCCGCCTCTCATCGTGCTGCTCCGCGGCGACCTCGGGGCGGGCAAAACCACCCTGGTCAAGGGCATCGCCGAAGGCTTCGCAGCCGCTCGCGCCGAAGACGTGACCAGCCCTACTTTCACCCTCGTCCACGAGTACCGTGGGGCCCGCGCAACCCTCTACCACATCGACCTGTACCGCATTGATACCGAGCGCGATCTGGAAACGCTCGGCCTGGACGACCTGCTCGCTCCCAACTGCATCTTACTGATAGAGTGGGGAGAGAAGTTCCCTCGCTTCGAACGCGATTGGAACGTGGAAGTCACCCTGCTGCGAGTAGGGGAAGAGCAGGCAGGGGACGCGCCAGCGGGGGAGACGGAGCGCAAAATCCAAGTGACCTCGCGTTGAATCCCGGGGATTGCCGGGAGCGGACTGCCAACATTGCCCAGAACCTATTTCCATCAACCGAATTTGGAGCCATAGTCAACTTGAAAATTACCCACTTCGCCCCAGTCTGCATATTGGCCTTATGGATGATTGCAGCGACTTTTTGTGTCGCGCAAAGCGCGCCCGAACCAGCGCCGAAGCCCTCGGACGACAGCCAGTCCGCTCAACCGCCTGCGCCTGGCGCGGCTCAGACGCCACAGCCAACGCCTCCTCCGGCCCAACCGTCTGCCCAGAGTAATTCTACGGATCAAAACAGCCCAGTTCAGGAAGCTACACAGAAGAAGAACGACCGGATGTTCTACGTGATGCCGAACTACTTGACAGTAGATGGTCAATCGCAAGTGCCGCCGGTCTCCTGGAAAGAAAAATTCTCCATGGCAGCCAAGGGCTCCTTCGACCCCTATGAATTCACGATCATCGGTATCGTGGCGGGCATCCGTCAGGCGGAAGATTCCGATCCGGCGTTCGGGCAAGGAATGAAGGGATATGCGAAGCGGTATGGAGCGGCTTTCGCCGATCAGGTGGATGGCAATGTCATGGTCGGCGGCGTCTACCCCACCATCCTGAAGATAGATCCTCGCTATTTTCGATTGGGCAGGGGCCGATTCGCACACCGATTTGGCTATGCCGTCAGCCGTGTTCTAATCGCCCGAAAAGACTCCGGCGGTTCTATGTTCAACATTCCCGAGTTTGCGGGCAATGCTACGGCGATCGCCATTTCCAATGTCTATTATCCCGCCGACGATCGGAACGCTTCGGCGAATTTCAACAACTGGGGAGTGCAGATGGGCCTCGACGCCTTCGGGAATGAGCTGAAGGAGTTTTGGCCCGATATTCATGGCTATTTGCAGAGGAGACACGCCCGCCACCTGCAGAAAGCGGAAGCAAGAGATTGAGCTTTTCCAATCCGGAATTTACGCTTGCCCGTTTTCTTCCTGCAATTAGCCGGCGTGCATCCAATCGCCGCTGCGCAGAATCCAAGGTTTTGAGAGTTCAGCAGGAAATGCTTGAAGATTAGCGTAGATAGGCCCGAAAGGGAAAATACGGATGTGGGGGGATTTTTGAAAGCGATTCGGTGGTTTTGCATGGCGGCAGCGCTGGCGGCGACGTTGGGGAGTGTGTTTGTTCAAGCCCAGGGACCTACAAGCGCGCCAGAGCAAACCCAAGTAGGAACGGTACGGCCGGGGCAGGACAATGTTTCGTCTCTCGCCCAAGACCCTCAGTCAGCGGCAACAACAACGGCCGGAAAAACCTCTTTGCCAGACGCGCCCACACCCAACGTCAACCCCGCGGATCCAACGAACCCTACCGACCAGTATGGTCAACAGCCCAAGAGAATCCTGTGGGTCATCCCAAATTACCGTGCGGTCAGCGCCAACACGCATTTGCCGCCGCAGAGTTTCAAGAATAATCTCTGGCTGGCGACCGAGGATACGTTCGACTACTCCGATTTCATTTTTGTGGGAGGGCTCTCCGGAATTGCCATGGCCGGCAAATCGCAGCCGTCATTTGGGCAGGGCGGCGCCGGCTTCGGCCGATACTACTGGCACCTTTTTGTCGACGGCGCCATAGAAGACTACATGACGGAAGCGATCGTGCCCGAGGCGACCAAAGAAGACCCGAGATACTACACCCTGGGCCAAGGCGGATTTTTCAAGCGGACCGGCTATTCGGTAAGCCGGTTGTTCATCACCCGGACCAACGCGGGAAAGAGCACCTTCAATTTGTCGGAGGTCGTCGGAGCTGGAGCGGCCGCCGGCATCGGCAATATGTATTACCCAGCAGAATCCAACCCCTGGGTGAAAACGTATCAACGCTGGGGAACGCAAGTGGGCTTGGACGGCGTGTTCAATTTGTTAAAAGAGTTCTGGCCAGACATCAATCGGGCGGTATTTCACGAAAAATACTAATCCCCTCAAACTGCTTCAGGTGCGGGGTTTCGCACCAGCGCCCGCGCGGTTAAATCGTTATGCGTGGGCGCCGTGCGCATGAACTGCCGCGTCGCTTGCAGCATGCTCAGGCAGAGCTCGCGCGCGCCGGCCGCGGTCGCCTCCTGAAAAGTCTGTTTCGCCCGGTCCATTCCGAACTCCACGTCGTCGCAGTCGCCACTCTCGCAATCGGCTTCGACAAACCCGCGCGTGACCAGCACCAGCGCCGAGCCGGGCACAAGGTGGCAGGCAGCCGCGCTCTGCGTAGTGTGCGAGAACAAGCCCAGCGGCAGACCCGTGGCCTCGAGCAGCGCGATTCCCGCGCCGTCGCGAAGCATCCCGGGAGTGTGCCCGGCATTGGCGTAGCCGACCGTCCCCAGATCTTCGTTGTAACAACCGATAAACGCCGGGCAACTGCGGATTCCGCCACGCATGACCGTGCGATTCATCTCGTGGCACAGTTCGATCATGGCGGTGGTCTCGTTGAAATCTTCTCTGCCGAAAAGAGCGGGCGCCAGCGTGCGGAACGTTTTCTGCAGTGCAATCAGGGTTGCGCGCGTGTCCGCGCGCAGGCCGGCGATGTCGAGCAGCACGAACAGCAGGCGCGACGGTTCCACCCGCAGAAATTCATAGAAGTCGCCGCCCACGCGCTGCCCCGTGTACACCGCCGCAATCTCGGCGCCGCGCAGCGCGGGCGCATCGCAGTGGAGCGGATCGGTAAGCGACGGCGCCGCGTCGTGCTCGTTCTCTGAGGAACCACGGAACGCGGGATTCCGCGACAGCGAGCGCCAAGAATCCTTCGAGAGCGGCTTCGGTTTCACAATATTGGCCTTCTGAGTCATAGCGTGGCTCCAGGAATGTGGGTGCCACTCGCATGAGCAAAAAACGGAATCTGCTGCCCAACGAAACCAAGGCGAAGAGTATGCACCTGCCAGCATAATCGACAGTTTGCCTGCGATGCTTTACTGGAACTTGCGTGAGGACGAGCGCTGGCGCTGGTGTGGGGACGGGTGTTCGTGTAGGGACGGGCGCCCTCGCCCGTCCAAGCCGAGCGAAGCTCGGCAGCTTCGGCGGAGAAAGAAATCCTAAACTCGCTGTAGTGCGGCTGTAGTTTGAATCGCCGCAATACCGCCCAGCGCCGCCCTCAGCAACCCATGATGTTGTATCCGCAGTCCACGTAGATGACTTCGCCGGTGATGCCCGAGCTGGCGTCGGAGGCGAGGAACACGCCGGTGCTGCCCACCTCGCCGATTTCAACATTGCGTTGCAGGGGCGCGCGCTCGGCGTGCAACTTCATCAGTTCTCCCATGGACGAAATTCCGCGCGCCGCGAGCGTCTTCAGCGGACCCGCGGAAATCGCATTGACGCGGATCTTCTTCCGGCCCAGATCGTAAGCCAGGTATCGCACCGTGCACTCCAGCGCGGCCTTGGCCACGCCCATCACGTTGTAGTAGGGCACGACCTTTTCCGCGCCGTAGTAACTCATTGTGATGATGCTGCCCCCGTCTTCCATGAGCGGTGCCGCCGCTCGCGCCACCGCGATCAGCGAATACACGCTCACGTCATGCGCGATGCGGAAGCCTTCGCGCGTGGTGTTGACGAAATCACCCTTCAGCTCTTCCGCCGGAGCGTAGGCCACGCTGTGCACCAGCACATGGAGCTTCCCGTAACGCTCCTTGAGCCTCTCGAACAGCCCCGCAATCGCCGCATCGTTCGATACGTCGCACATGAAAGCTTCCGCGCCCGGCAGCGACAGAATCAGTTCTTTGGCTTCCTGCTCCAGCCGTTCGTTCTGATAGGCGATGGCGAGGTTCGCTCCCGCCGCGTGCAACCCTTGCGCAATGGCCCACGCGATCGAGCGCTTGTTTGCCACTCCCAAGACGACCGCCGTTCGGCCCTTCAACTCCTCAAACATGAAAAACTCTCCTGGCACGAAAACTATAAGGATAGCAGGCGATGAACTCCTCTGGGTTCCCCTGTGCACCCTGTGGCAAACGCTTTTCGAGGCGAACGTCTTTTCTACTGGACGAGTACAAATACCTGACAACTCCGGCCTGCCCTGCTAGAATCTATAAAATCCACTCCCAGGAGTTCCAATGCAAGCGACGCTTGCCCTCGAAGACGGCAGAGTCTTCCGAGGCAAAGGCTACGGCGCTAAAGGCGAGTGCTGCGGCGAAGTTGTTTTCAATACTTCCATCACCGGCTACCAGGAAATTTTCACCGATCCTTCCTACGCCGGACAGATCGTCGTTCTGACCAACCCCGAAATCGGGAACTACGGCACCAATCCCGAAGACAATGAGTCCGTGCGTCCGTATATCGAGGGCCTGATCGCGCGTGAGTTTTCGAAAGTCAGTTCCAACTGGCGCTCGCAGCAAGTCACGGACGAGTTCATGGAACAGTTCAAGATCCCTGTGCTCGCCGATATCGACACGCGCGCCCTGGTGCGCCACCTGCGCACGCACGGCGTGATGCGCGGCGTGATTTCGACGCTCGAAAACGATACCGCCAAACTTGTCGCCAAGGCGCGGTCGATCCCCAAAATGGACGGACAGGACCTCGCCAAAGTCGTCTCCACCAACCACACCTATGTGTGGGAGACGGGCGAGCGCTCCCACTTGCCCGACGAAATCGTCGGCGTCAAAGACGAGCCGGCGCGCTTTCACGTGGTCGCCTATGACTTCGGCATCAAGCAGAACATTTTGCGCAAGCTGCGCGGAGAAGGCTGCAAAGTGACGGTAGTCCCGGCACAAACCACGGCCGAGGATGTGCTGGCCTTGAAGCCCGACGGCGTGTTCCTCTCGAATGGCCCGGGCGATCCCGAGCCTTGCACCTATGCGGTCGACAACATTCGCCGCCTGATGGGACGGCAGCCGATTTTCGGAATTTGCCTGGGACATCAACTCACCGGGATTGCGCTAGGTGGCAAAACTTTCAAACTGAAATTCGGCCACCACGGCGGGAATCATCCTGTGAAGCAGCTGCTGAGCGGCAAGATTGAGATCACCGCCCACAACCATAATTTCGCCGTCGATCCCGATTCCCTCCCGCAAAGCGAAGTCGAATTGACCCACATCGATCTCAACGACCAGACCCTGGAAGGCATGCGCCACCGGAATCTGCCGCTGTTCACGGTGCAGTATCACCCGGAAGCGGCGCCGGGGCCGCACGATTCGCACTACTTGTTCAAGGACTTTGTGAAGATGATGGAGGAGTGCAAGAAGTGAGGACTGCTATTCCATTGCTAGCCGCGATTTTGGTTGGGCATGCATTGTATGCGCAAGAACAGAAACCGTGGAATGTGGATCGTCTCTGTGGACGAATCGAGTATGTGCAGAAAGTTCCAGCTCGCAACCTGTCAAATACCGTTTCCGAGAAAAGGAAGAACCTAAGAGGTCTCCCTATCGAGTTGTACGAATGGCGTAACGGGGCATCTTGTTGCGGCGACCTAACCCATGTGGGCGCAACGACCTCTGGTAAAGGTGGTCATTTTGAGTTCAAGCCTGAGAAGCCCGGCCACTATTGGTTGACCGCCAAGTGGAATGAGAAGGAATACAAGGTTGACGTCATATTCGAGCCTCACAAGAATTCGACGACCGTGTGTTCGGAGCAAGGTATTCAAGTCGATGATGCAGGAAATGCGAGTTGGTGGTTAACGATAACCGTGGATTGAAAAGTTGATTTGCAAGGAAACCCGATTGAACGGGAGTCTTGAGGGGACGCGGCTTCAACCAACGGGAAGGCTTTCGTGAAGATGATGGAGGAGTGCAAGCGGTGAAAGGGCGCTTTAGCAATTTGCTGCTCGGCGTTTCGGTTGCCGTCTCGTGTGTCGCCTGCAACAGAGTGTCTTGGCAGGTTAGTCGCGAGTTGTGCGGCCAGATTCGAATCGTTGACAAGCAAAAGAGCACGGTGTTGAAGGATACCGACTTAATGCTGTATCGATCAAAGTCGACACACTTCGCTTGTTGTTCCGATGCCGAAGTGATCGCTGACTTGCGAACCGATGCGGCGGGTATGTTCAATTCCGGCAAGCTCGCAGCGGGGCGTTATTTCGTTGTAGTGAAGAACTCTCCTCAGATCTCGTTCCCGATCTTTTTGGAAAAGGACTATGACGGCGGGAAATGTTCTGTAAGCCGCGTGCTCTCGTTCGACCGAAACACTGGAAAAACTGAACAAACGGTCACGATATTACTCAGGCCATCAAAATAATGCCACGTAGAACTGATATCTCGAAAATCCTCATCCTCGGCTCCGGCCCCATCGTTATCGGGCAGTCGGCCGAGTTCGACTATTCCGGCACGCAGGCTTGCAAGGCGCTCAAGTCCGAGGGCTTTGAAGTTGTGCTGGCTAACTCGAACCCGGCCACCATTATGACCGACCCGGAGTCGGCTGACCGCACTTACATCGAGCCGCTAACTCGCGAATATCTCGAAGAGATCATTCGCGTCGAGCGCGAAATGTCTCCGGGAGCTGGCTTCGCCCTTCTGCCCACGGTTGGCGGCCAGACCGCGCTCAATCTCGCCATTGAATTGGCTGACGGCGGCGTGCTGGAAAAGTACAACGTCCATCTGATTGGCGCGCAGATCGGCGCCATCAAGAAGGCCGAAGACCGCCTGTTTTTCAAAGACGCCATGCAGCGCATCGGGCTCGATGTGCCAAAATCGGCGCTCGTCAACAATTTGAAAGACGGCATCGAGTTCGCCGGCAAAATCGGATTCCCCGTCATCATTCGTCCCTCGTTCACCCTCGGCGGCACCGGGGGCGGCATCGCCTACAACCGCGAAGAACTGATGGAAGTCCTGGCCCGCGGCCTCGATCTTTCGCCCGTGCATGAGTGCCTGATCGAAGAATCCGTTCTCGGGTGGAAAGAGTACGAGCTCGAGGTGATGCGCGACACCAAAGACAACGTCATCATCATCTGCTCCATTGAAAACTTCGATCCCATGGGCGTGCACACCGGCGACTCCATTACCGTCGCCCCGGCGCAGACGCTCACCGACCGCGAATACCAGATGATGCGCGATGCGGCGATTGCCGTGATTCGCGAGATCGGGGTCGAGACCGGCGGATCAAATATCCAGTTCGCCGTAAATCCTGCGACCGGACACATGGTGGTGATCGAGATGAACCCGCGTGTCTCGCGCTCGTCGGCGCTGGCGTCGAAAGCGACCGGTTTCCCGATCGCGAAAATTGCCGCCAAGCTCGCCGTCGGCTACACGCTCGACGAGATTCCCAACGACATTACGCGCAAGACTCCCGCCTGCTTCGAACCCACGCTCGACTATGTGGTCGTCAAGATCCCGAAGTGGCAGTTTGAAAAATTTCCCGGCGCCGACGAATCGCTGGGGCCGCAGATGAAATCGGTCGGCGAAGTGATGGCCATCGGCCGCACTTTCAAAGAAGCGTTGCAGAAGGGAATCCGCTCGCTCGACACTGGCAAACGCGTGGGCTCCCAGAAAATCGAGCCTAAGATCCTCACCCAGCGCCTGGTCACGCCGCATCCCGACCGGCTGACCTACGTGCAGTACGCCATTCGACAAGGACACTCGATCAAGCAGATCGCGAAGATGACTTCGATCGATCCCTGGTTCCTTTACCAGCTCAAAGAAATTAACGACATGCAACTCGAGCTGGAAAAGCACCCGATGGAATCCGTCCCCGCCGATCTGCTGCGCGAATCCAAGCGCATGGGTTTCTCCGATGGCCGTCTCGCCGGGACGTGGCGTCTGGACGGCAAAGGCGGCCAGGAGCAAATCCGCCACTTCCGCAAGAAGCATGGCTTGAAGCCAGTCTACAAACGCGTCGATACCTGCGCCGCGGAATTTGAGAGTTACACGCCCTATCTCTACTCGACTTATGAAGATGAGGACGAAGCTACTCCAACAGCTAAGAAGAAAATAATCATCCTAGGTTCCGGCCCGAATCGCATCGGGCAGGGAATCGAATTCGATTACTGCTGCTGCCACGCCAGTTACGCGCTGCGTGAGGATGGTTACGAGACCATCATGATCAATTGCAATCCGGAGACGGTCTCGACCGACTACGATACCAGCGACCGCCTTTACTTCGAGCCGCTAACGCTCGAAGACGTGTTCGCCGTCTGCGAGCACGAAGCCTCCGGCGGCGCGCCGGTTGGCGTGATTGTGCAGTTCGGTGGACAGACGCCGCTGAATCTCTCTCTTCCGCTCAAGGCCGCGGGCGTCAATATCATCGGCACCACGCCCGAATGCATCGACCTGGCCGAAGACCGCAAGCGCTTCGGCAAGCTGCTCGAAGAACTCGAAATCCCGCAAGCTCCCGGAGCCATGGTCGCCTCGGTCGAGGAAGCGGTCGAAGCCGCGAAGAAGATTGGCTTCCCGGTGCTGGTTCGCCCCTCCTACGTGCTCGGAGGTCGCGCCATGGTCATCGCCTACGACGAAGATACCATCACTCAATATATGAAGCAGGCCGTCGAGTATTCGCAAGATCGCCCCATCCTCATCGACAAGTTCCTGGAAGACGCAATTGAGATCGATGTGGACGCGCTCTCCGACGGCGAAGACGTTGTGATCGGCGGCATCATGCAACACATCGAGGAAGCCGGCATCCATTCCGGCGATTCTTCCTGCGTGCTGCCCGCGGTTGACATCCCCGGGCCGCTGCTCCAGCGCATGCGCGAATACACTTTCAAACTGGCGCGCGCCCTCAAAGTGATTGGCCTGATGAACGTGCAGTTTGCCATCCCGCGCAGCACGTGTAGCGGCACAGCCGGACAAGACGGTAAAGTCTACGTCCTCGAAGTGAACCCGCGCGCCTCCCGCACCGTGCCCTTCGTTTCCAAAGCCACGGGCGTTCCCATGGCCAAGATCGCCGCGCGCCTCATGACCGGACGCAAACTACGCGAGTTTTTGCCAGAGAACGTCGAGAGTGGCTCCGATCTAGACACGGGCCGCTGCTTCCATGTGAAATCGCCGGTCTTTCCATGGTCGAAATTTCCTGGCGTTGACACGGTCCTCGGCCCTGAAATGCGCTCCACCGGAGAAGTCATGGGCATCGCCGACAATTTCGGCGAAGCCTTCGCGAAGGCCCAAATCGCCGCCGGACAGAAACTTCCGACCGAGGGCACGATCTTTATCAGCGTCACCGACCACGACAAGCCGCAGGTGGTCGAGGTCGCGCGTCGCTTCGTTGACATGGGATTCAAACTCGTGGCCACGCACGGCACAGCCGACGTTCTGGAAGCGGCTGGCTTGGCGGTGGAACGCGTTTACAAGGTAAAAGAAGGCCGCCCCAACACGGTGGATCTGATCAAAGCCGATCGCATCCAGTTGATCGTCAACACGCCGCAAGGCCCAGACCCTTACTTCGACGAGAAAGCGATTCGCCGCGCCGCTGTGACAGCTCACATTACGGCCATTACCACGCTCTCCGCCGCGCGCGCCGCCGCCGAAGGCATCTCTGCCCTGCAGCGCGGAGAAGTTCGCGTGCAAGCATTGCAGGCGCTTCATGCGGAGCGGGTCGCTACGAAGTAGTGTTGTGACGTAAAACTAAGCGCCTGAGATTGGGCGCTGCGAACAGCGTACAGTCAACGGCGAACGACCAACGATTAACGACTAACGACTAACGACCAGGGTCCACCATGCTTCTCCAAGGAATCTTCCCGCCCATCACGACGCCGTTCTATCCCGACGGCGAAGTCTATTACAAAAAGCTCGAAGCGAACGTCGAGCGCTACTCGCGCACGCCGGTTGCAGGCATAGTCGTGCTCGGCTCAACGGGAGAAGCGATCCTCCTCTCCGACCAGGAACGCCGCGACGTGTTAAAGACGGCGCTTGCCGCCGCCGCGCCCAATAAAGTGATGATCGCGGGCACCGGTATTGAATCCGCGCATGAAACTCTGCGCCTTACCGAATACGCCGCCGAGCTTGGTTACGATGCGGCGATGATACGCACTCCGCACTATTACAAAAAGCAAATGTTGCCGGCGAACCTGCTGGCTTTTTATCGCACGGTCGCCGACCGCTCCGCTCTGCCGGTCATTATCTATAACTTCCCGCAAGCCACGGGCTACGATATCCCCGCCGAAGTCGTGATCGGACTCGCCGGCCATCCGAACATCGCGGCCATCAAAGAATCGAGCGGCAATCTCGACAAAGTAAAAACGATGGTCGAGGGCACGCGCAACGTAACGAGGCAAGCCACGGTGACGGAGACATTTGACGCCGTGACTCCTCGCATGTTGAAGGCCGCTGCTGTTGAAAGCGAAAAACAGAGTCGGGAATTGTTGAGCGTGGCGTCGCTAACCGGCGAAGACGTGGAGCGGCGGGCGTCCCCGCCCGTCCCAGCAGAAAACGCCCAAAAACCCTCATCCTCCGCAGTCACCGTCGTCGGTAAATTGAAAACGCGGCAAAAGGAAGTCGGCTTTCAGGTGATGGTCGGCGCCGCCCACCAGCTCGAACCGTCGCTTGCGTTGGGAGCGGTTGGTGCTATTCTCGCCTTCGCCGGTCCTGCGCCCGGCGCGTGCTACGAAATCTACGCCGCGCTCAAAGACGGAGACCAGGCGCTCGCCCGTGAAAAACAAGAGCGCGTGAAACAGGCCGCCCAGCGCGTGGTCAGCGAACTCGGCGTCCCCGGCGTGAAGTATGCCATGGACCTCAACGGCTACTATGGAGGCCCGTCGCGCCTACCATTCCTCCCGCTCACCGCCGAGCAAAAAACGGAGATCGAGAAGCTGATGGCGGGAATCAAAAGCTAGAAGGCAAAGACCAGAAGCTAACATCCCTTTTATGGACTTCGAAATTTCACCCGGTCAGGTCAAAGCTCTCCAGAAAAGCGGAGAAACATTCACGCTGCTCGATGTTCGCGAGGATTCGGAGTACGAAAAGTCGCGCATCGAAGGGGCCAAGCACATTCCCATGGCCGATATCCCAACGCGCGCTCATCAGGAACTCAATCCCGACGATTACATCGTGGTTGTCTGCCATCACGGAGTGCGTTCGTTGTCAGTGACCAACTGGCTGCGCCAGCAGGGATACGAAAAAGTCCAGTCCATGCGCGGCGGGATCGACGGCTGGGCGCGAACGGTGGATCCGAAAGTGCCGCTGTATTGACCACCCTTGTGCACTTGGCCATTGGCTGGCGGGTTCGCTCGACTGGATGGATGGGCTTAGAGCCAGCAAAACTGGCTAGTTTTCACCACAGGCAGTCCAACGCCAAACCCACCCTTGAAATTCCCTTGGAAACATCCAGAGGTTCGGCGTATAACATAGGGACGCCGTGCGACTTTAGCGCATGCGCGGGCATCTCATATCCATTCAGACACTCAGCGAGGAGCTATGTCCAGCGTTAGCATTACTAACAAGCAGACAGCCAAAGGGCTGGAGGGGATTGTCGCCGCCACCTCCAGCATTTGCTACATCGACGGCGAGCAGGGAGTGCTCGCCTATCGCGGCTATGACATTCACGATCTGGCCGACCATTCCAGTTTTGAAGAAGTGTGCTACCTGCTGTGGTTTGGGCACCTGCCGAGTACGGACGAACTCCTGCATCTCAAGTGGCGGATGGCGGAAGAGCGCAAGCTCGACGCATCGATTTTCTACCGCCTGCAGCTCGTACCCAGACACGTTCCCCCGATGGACATGCTGCGCACGATCGTATCCGCGCTCTCTTATTACGATCCGGAATACAACCTGAACGATCGTGAAGCCAACATCAATAAGGCCATCCGCCTGACTTCGCAGATCTCGATGCTGGTGGCGGACTATGACCGCATCCGCAAAGGCAAGCCGCTGGTGGAACCGGACCGGTCGCTTTCTCACGCCGCGAATTTCCTGCTTATGCTGAACGGCGTGCCGCCCTCGAAAACCGCCGAGCGCGCGCTCGACACCGCGCTCATTCTGCACGCCGACCATGAACTGAATGCTTCCACCTTCGCCGCGCGGATCACGGCTGCCACTCTTTCCGACATGCACTCGGCCATTACCTCGGCGATCGGAACGCTCAAGGGGCCGCTGCATGGCGGCGCCAACGAAGCCGTCTTC
>Ga0181530_10003535_pt1 | contig 17335 bp, 13 predicted proteins | sample PEATcosm2014_Bin_42_FD_119769 | JGI IMG/M metagenome (GOLD analysis project Ga0181530, IMG submission 119769) | Peatland microbial communities from MTU Mesocosm Facility, Houghton, MI, USA - PEATcosm2014_Bin10_60_metaG | ecosystem: Environmental > Terrestrial > Soil > Wetlands > Peat | place... | reverse complement strand
CCGAAGACGTGCGGCGCGCGCTGATCGATGCCGTGTCGCACGATCCGAATGCCGGTGTCCGCCTGAAAGCGCTGGAAGGACTGAAGCCGTACGCCGGCGATCCGTCCGTGCGGAAGACTCTTGCCAACGTTCTGCTGAAGGACGATAATGCCGGCGTGCGTGTGCAGGCGATCGACCTGCTGACGGCCCACCACGACGATTCCATTGTCGGCATTCTGCAGGACGTCATGCAGAAGGAAGACGACGGCTATATCAGGACACGGACCCGGGACCTGCTGCAGACGATGAAGGCCTCCGTGGGAACGTACTGAGGCAACTTGTCTGAGTGACGTAACGGCGTAGATAACGTCCAATCTGTTATGAAGTCTTTGATCGCAATGTTGGCGTGCCTGGCCGCGGCAATGGCGGTTCCCGGATTGGCGCAGACGTCCGCGCGCTCCGCAACTGTGCGGGGAATAGCGAGCCGCGGTTACCTCGGCGTTGGCGTGGCCGAGTTGACGGACGACCGCGTGAAGGCGCTGAATCTCAAAGACGATCGGGGTCTGGAAGTAAAGCGCGTCGATGAAAACAGCCCTGCCGCGAAAGCCGGGCTGAAGGAAGACGATGTCATCCTGGAGGTCAACGGGAAAGGCATCGAAGGCTTGGACCAGTTTCAGACTCTTATCGGAGAGATGTCCCCCGGCGCTAAAGTAAGTCTGACGATCTGGAGAAATGGCGCGAAGCAAGCCGTGTCGGCCACGCTCGATTCGCGGCCGGTAAACTTCTTCGTATTCGGCGGACCGGACTTCCCGAACGCGCCGTTACCACCTGTACCGCCGATGCCTTCCGTGCCTTTCAACGGTGGCAATCCGTTCCCGACGATGCCGGGCAACAGTCCGCTAGTGGGATTCGAAGGTGAGGCGTTGAATTCGCAGCTCGCGGAGTTCTTCGGAGTCAGGGAAGGTGTTCTGGTACGGAGCGTGAACCCGAAAACGCCGGCGGAGCGGGCTGGATTGAAAGCGGGCGACGTGGTAGTGAAGGTGAACGGCACCCCGGTGGCCACCCCGCGGGAAATCACCAGTCTGGTGCGGGCGAGCCGCAGGAAGGCGATTTCGTTCACCGTGGTTCGGAACAAGAAGGAAATCGCGCTGAACGTGGAAGTAGCCGAGGACCGGCCGGCTGCGCCCGAACGCGAAGTTCTCTGATTTCAGGCATCGTCAGGCAGCAGCACTAATCGTGACCTGAGCGCTCAGCAAACCCACCGAGGCGGCAAGAAACAGAAGTGGCTTCATAAGAATGAGATTAATTAACGTTCTTCGATCCGAGTTCAAATGGATTTGGCTGCCCGCCGGGATCTTTGCCATCCTCGCTTTGGCACTGAGACGCAGGTGGATGGCTCCCGTTGTTGGGAATGACGCGGCCTCAAACGACATCAGGCAACAATAGGCAAAGCCGAGTAGTTTTCGCGTGTCGCCCTAACGGCGACGACCGTGGAGGTTCGAAGGGTGATAAGTCTTCGGGGCCGGTCGCGGATGTATCCAGCCGCCAAACTTGCGCCACAAACGAAGCAGCCAATTGAACATTGCTGACTCCTTTGCGAGCACAGTATCACAAATACACGCCGGGCAACCGTGGTGTAACTCTTCCAGAATCCCTGGCCGGAGGCGATAATCACGCCTACTCGGGAAAGGGATACCTTTCGTCTTGAGGTAGCGTGCGAACCAGCCGAGCCTGGAGTGTGACCGCCGTGGCGAGAACTTAATGCTTGCGCGCCGCTCGGTGATATGCGTTCGCCACCAGGAGCCAGATTTCTTCAATGCGAGACTTTATCCGGACTTCTGGTTAAGAACGGCTTCTACGCCGCTCTAAGCCCCGCCTTTGACCGTGATCTTCTCCACAGTCCAGGTTGAGCAGTCGCCCTTGTAGATGACCGTATCCGACTCACAGTGAATCTCGTGGATCAGGCAGCTGGTCTGGCCATGGCCCAAGCTGGTCTGCGCCCAGCCAAGCAGTTTTCCGTTGAGATCCACCTTATAAATCTTGCCGTTACCATCGCCGCTGTACAAATACTGGGTCGGCCCCTTCGTGGTGCAGACGCTCCAGGGTGCACCCACCACGGCGATGGTTTTCTTGAAGTTCAAATCGGAGTCGTACACCTGGATGCGGCGGTTGCCGCGATCGGCGACGTAAACGTTGTCCTGGGCATCCGTGGCGATGCCGTGCACCGTGTTGAACTGATCCGGGCCGGAGCCGTACGTCCCGACTGCCTTCACCCACGCGCCGTCCTTCCTGATTTTGACGACCCGCGAGTTACCGTAGCCGTCGCTGACGTAAACATTGTCCTGCGAATCCCATGTCACGTCGGTTTCCCGGTTGAATGTCCCCATATTCCCGACCGGATGCCGGTTTTCGTTCTTCTCACCGCGTTCGACGTACTCTTCGAGATAGTCGATCGCCTCCGGCTTTCGGCCGAGTACCATTTTGACCATGCCATTCGGGTCGAACTTGACGATCATGCCCGATCCCTCGTCAACCATCCACACGTTGTCGTACTTATCGACACGGACGGAGTGCGCAAATGAGGCGGCGTAGTTATCCGGACCCCACAGCTTAACGAATTTCAGTTTGTCGTCGAACTCGAACAGCTCCGCCGCCGTCCCGCCGCGTGAAATCCCGCTGGTACCCGTGCGCGAGTACACAAACAGGTGGCCTTTGGAATTCTTGGAAACCCCCTCCGTTTCCCCGATCGTGTGGCCGGGAACGACGAGCGGGAGCACTTCCTCGGTGATCTGCAATTGCGGTGTCGATTTCTCGAGGTCCGCTTGTCTGGCCAGGGACGCCTGCAGCTCAGGGCTGGGACCGCGGCCGCCGCCACCTTGCGCCTGAGCCCGCTGCTGGGAGAGCATGCCTGCGCCGATCACGACGATGGCAAGCACGAAAAAGGCAAACACAACGACGAAACGCTTCATAAGAGAACCCTCTTCTTCTTGTAACGGACCGCAAACCGGGACGTGCTGCGACACGGTCGACACAACCCTAACCCGCGACCGCAAACGAAGCAGACAATTCAACATTGCCGGCTCGTTTGAGAGCACACTATCACAAATTGGCGCCAGGCACTGGGGCCCGGAGAGCGGCCGCGATTGGTGACGAGTGCCGTGGTCCTGTGGCTCTGCGCCGGAAGACTCATCTCACTCGGACCTTCGCATTCGCCAGGCAGGCGCCCTTACTTTGAATTTTTTTGGCAATTAATCTTCGTTTCAACATCCGATCGGCCTCACACATCGTAAACCGACCAGAGTGCGATTCGCTGCCTGTGTTTTCACGACTGACTGGTTTCAAACCTCGACTCCGGTCACACGTTTGGCGGCGGACGTACCCTGAAGGACCGCGCCTTTCCACTGTGGCGTTTGAGGAGGAGCATGAAGCAGGTCGGTTTACTATTCCTTGCGTGGCTTGGGGCCGCGCATCTGGTTTCGGCTGCGCCATGCGTGCCCGGAACCCTCTCGAGTTACATCGCGCTCGGGGCGGGAGGCTGCACGATCGGCAATAACGTCCTGGCCAACTTCGCTCAGGCGACCGCCCTGAATGGAACGATTGATATCCCGCCGTCCGGTCTGAACGTCTTCCCGTCCGGAGGCTCCTCCAACCCCGGCATCGTCGTTACCGGGAATATCACGACGGCCAGCGGCCAGGTGTTTTCCGCGCTGATCAATTACACGATCACCGGCAGCACCTACACCAGCGACACCATCACGTTGTCCAATACAACCGCCACCGGCAACGGAGCCGCCTCGGACATCCAGGACTTCTGTCCCAACGGGAACTTTCAGGCGCCGACATACGTCGCTCAGTGTCCGGGGGGCGAGGGCGCCGGATCGCCGCTCGTGGTTGTAGGAAACGGCAGCGCGACCGCGAGCTTGAGCGCGACCTCTCTCGGCATCACACACAATCTGGTGATCGACAGCGGGACCACCGGAACGGCTTCGGGCGCGGTGATCGTCGATTCGTTCGGCATATCGGGAGGCGCCACGCAGAACATTCTGACCAGCGTGTCGGCGGGCAACTGGTTGCCAATCGTGGCTCCGAACTCAATCGCGGCCGGTTTTGGAACGGGCCTGACCACCGCCACGACGTCAGCCACTTCACTCCCCTTGCCTGACAGTCTCGGTGGCATAACGGTCACCATCACCGACAGCGCGGGCAACACCGCCACAGTGCCTCTCTTCATGGTTTCCGCCGGCCAGATCAACTATCTGGTTCCGGCAAACCTGGCAACAGGAGCCGCTACGGTTAAGGTCTCGACCGGCGGTGGCACCCACACGGGACCATTGCAGATTGCCAATGTCGCTCCCGCGATCTTTACCGCGGACAATTCCGGCGCGGGGCCTCCTGCCGCACAGGTTGTTCGAGTATCCAACGGGGTTGTCTCGTACGATCCCGCGCCTTTCACACTCGGAACGAACGGCGCCCCCGCCACGCCGGCCCCGATCAAGCTGAGCCCCTCCACGGACAAGGTGTATCTGGTGCTGTATGCGACCGGAATTCAAAGGCACATTGCCGCGGTGACGGCAACCATCGGCGGAATCTCGGTTCCTGTGTTCTACGCGGGAGCGCAGGGAACGCTGGCCGGACTCGACCAGGTCAACATTGGGCCTCTGCCGCAATCGCTGGCGGGGCAGGGTCTGCAGAATCTGGTCGTCACGGCAGATGGCGTCGCGAGCGACACCGTGACACTGACCTTCCCGTAAATGACTGAGAAAAAAGAGGTAAACGAGGACTATATGCAAACTTTGAAGCCGTTTCTGTGCACCGTGATGGCGTCGCTCATGGCGATGCCTTCCCCCATATTTGCGGCCAGCCACCGCGAAGCCCCTATCACTGCGCTCGATCGGGCCGCGGACATCACGGACTTTTTCGCGTTCGTCAGCTACGACGATCCGACGAAAGTCACGACGATTCTGAACGTCGATCCTCTGCTCGAACCGGGCAACGGACCCAATTACTTCCCCTTCGACGACAACATCCTCTACCAGATTCACATCGACAACAACGACACTGCTACGGATGGTGTGGTCTTCAATTTCCAGTTCACCACCGAAATCCGCGCTCCGCAGGTCTTTACGGGCTTTGTTGGCGCCGGGACGGGCATCGCGGCCCCAGCCAGTTCCCCTTCCCCGATTGCGCCCGGAACGCAGATCGTTCCTCCGGCGATCACAGCGCTTGACGGCGCCGGCGCCGCTGGGCTGAGCTTACGGCAGCACTACACTGTCTCGATGACCAGAGGCGGTACGACCACTCAGCTCACGAACGCGACCGGCAATCCGCTCTTCGCAGTTCCTTCCAATGTGGGACCGCGCACGATGCCGAACTACCCCGCTCTCGCAGCACAGGGCATTTACAGCCTCGGCAACGGCATCCGGGTCTTCGCCGGCACTGTGGACGATCCCTTCTACATAGACCTCGGCGCGGCTTTCGACTCACTGAACTTCCGGATCGGGGCAGGCGGCGGTGTCCTTTCGGCCGCGGCGGACGCTGCCGATAACGTCAACACCGCGCCCGATTATGTATCCGGCTACAACGTCAACACGATTGCTGTCGAAGTGCCGATTGCGATGCTGACCGGCACGGGCGCCGTGCCGAAGGCGACCGATACCGCGGCCGCACTTGGCTTCTGGGGAACCACCTCCCGCCCGCGTATCGCCGTTCGCCGCGCTCCGTTGCCGGACGCATCCACAGGGTCGTATTCGCAAGTGCAGCGGATGGGAAATCCGCTGATCAACGAACTGATCATCGGCACGGGTTCCAAGGACTTCTGGAGCATGAGCCAGCCGGTAAATGACTCGCAGTTCGCATCCTTCGCGCTCGATCCGCTGCTGGCCCGCGTTCTCAACGCTGTGTACGGAATCGACATTCCCGCGCCGCCTCGCAACGACCTGTTACCGCTGGTCACCTACGCTCCTCCCATCGCCGCCACTGGAACGCCCACCGGGCCGGTGGCCGATATGCTTCGTCTCAACGTCGCAATACCACCGACGCCGATGGCGAGCCGTAAGCGCCTTGGCGTTCTGGCCGGCGATTTGGCGGGATTCCCCAACGGCCGCCGCGTTAGCGACGACGTCACCGACATCGCAGCGCGAGCGGTTGCAGGCGCTCTCTGCGGAGTCACTGCGCCGTGCACGGACTCAACCGGAGCCACGTTCAGCGGTACATCCGTGCCCCGCATTGGAGACGGCGTCAACATCAACGACGTGACCACACAGGAAACGTTCCCTTACGTCGCATTCGCTCAGAGCGGCCGCGGCCGGCGCCACGTCGATCCGGGCGAAGCTGGTTGCTCGCCGAATTCGACAGCCGCCTGCCCGAGCAACTAACAATGAACGGGGCGGACCGCAGGCCGGTCTGCCCCTGGACCATCCCGGTCTTTCTCTATTACTTATGAGCAAAGCGCGCAGATTACGACACATATTCCATCGCGTTTCGCCGGTGTCTGCAGGCCTGCTGGTCCTGCTGCTTTCGGCATTCGCGCCCGCCGCCACATCTCCTCAGGCCGATATCGACCAGGCTGCAAAGCTGATTCGCCGGGGACGAGACACACAAAATCCCATGGATTTCCGCCAGGCTGGTGCAGCAGCTGAAAAGGCGCTGGCAGTCAATGCGCAAAACTTCGACGCGCAGCGCTTCGAGGCAATGGCGTTGCTTGGGCAGCAGGATTTGACTGCCGCACTAGACCTGGCTTCGAAATTGAATAAGCGCGCGCCCGACGATATCGGAATCTGGGCACTTCTGTCCGAGATCGATGCGGCGCGCGGTGACTACGCCGAAGCGGAACGGTGCGCGCAATGGGTGCTCGATCTCCGCCGCAACAGCCCGCTTGGATTCAGCACGGCAGCGCGGCTTCGCGAAGTCTTCGGCGACTACGAGGGCGCAGCCGATTTTTACTCGGAGGCATTACGCCGGACCTCTCAAGCCGACGCTGAAGAACGCTCCTTCCTCATGGTGCAGAGCGCGCGCATGCAACTCCGGCTGAGTAACCAGGCTGGAGCCGCTTCAACACTCGGCCAGGCTGAAAAACTCTTTCCCGATTCGCTGCAGGTTCTCGAGCAAAAGGCGGAAGTGGCTCGCATGAAAGGCGACTTCGGAGAAGCGGCTTCGCTCCTGGCGAAGGAGTCGCGGGAGTCTCCCACGGCCGCGCATCTGTATGCATACGGGCAGGCGCTCGACCGGGCAGGCAGGCACGACGAAGCACGCGCCATCGATGAAACGCTCCGGGCAGTTCCCCGGGGAGCCGAGTCCGTTTTGATCCTTTACTATGCCGACCGGGAAAAGAATCCGGATAAAGCCCTCGCCCTCGCCACCCCGCAAATCGCCGCCCGGCAGGACGTCGCAACACTGGACGCTTATGCATGGGCTTTGTACCGCGCGGGTAAGTTCGCCGAGGCGCGGACTCAGATCGACAAGCTGCTGGCGGTGGGAACACGAGATCCCCAATACGTCTGCCACGCTGCCCGGATTGCCGCCCAGACCCGGAATGTCGATTCTGCGGTGGCGCACTTGCCCGAAGGATACTGCGAGGCGATTCAGTGAAGCCGGCGCTCGCATTTCTGATGGCGTCGTCTCTCGCGTTTGCGCAACGGATAAACCCTCCGGCTCTGAAAGCCGAAACCACGGACCAGAAGATTCAACGAAATGAAAAACTTCTTGCCGCAAACCGCAAAGATCTTGCCGCCGAATCGGAACTGACGGCTGCGTATCTGCAGAAAATCCGGGAAAACGGCGACGGCAGCTATCTTGACCGCGCCTCCGCTCTGGTGGACAGGATGCTGACCCAGGACGCCGGCAACTACGAAGCCATGCGCTTCCGGAACGAGATCGACCTGCAGAAGCACGACTTCAAGGCAGTGGAAGACCGCGCCCTCGATTTGCTGCGATTCGAACCTTCCGACGCCGGAGCGTGGGGTAATCTCGGCGACGCGTCGATGGATTTGGGCAAGTATGAAGCGGCCGGCAAGGCATACGAAAAGATGTTCGCCATTCGTCCGAACCTTGCCAGCTACAACCGAATCGCCTGGTTCCGCTTTGTGACGGGCGACGCCGCGGGAGCGATCGCATTCATGCGGGAGGCCGTGGAGGCAGGTGCGTCTGCGCCGGAGAATACGGCCTGGTGCATTGCTGAGCTCGGCGATATGTACCTTAAGACCGGCAAGCTCGATCAGGCAATGGAGGCCTACGAATCCGCGCTCGCTCTGTTCCCAAACCTGCATCGCGCGTTGGCGGGGAAGGGCAGGGTTGAGGCGGCCCGCGGCAACACCCTGGCGGCGATCGCCAATTACGAACAGGCCCAGGCCATCGTGCCGATGGTCGAATACGCCGGAGCGCTCGAGGATCTCTACACCGCCGCGGGTTTGCCGGCGAAAGCAAAGCAGCAGCGGGACACAATCGATGTCATCGACCGGCTCGGCGCCGCGAAGGGCGAATCCACAAACAGAAACCTGGCCCTCATCCTTGCCGATCATCGTCGCAACATGGCGCGCGCCCTCGATCTGGTCCAGGCGGAGAAAGTCTCCAGACCCGATGTCTACACCTGGGACGCTCTGTCCTGGGTCCTTTTCCAGAGCGGACGTATCGAAGAAGCAAAGGCTGCCAGCGCAAAGGCGATGAAGTTCAACACGCCTGAGCCGAAATTCCACGAACATGCGGCGATTATCGCGGCGGCGCGCCCGCAATCTCGCGCGAACACTGACATTGCAGTGATGGCGTCGGCGGTGGCTGAATGAAGGCTTCTTGCGTCGCAGCTTGTCTGGTAACGACGGCAGCCGCCGGTGTCGCCCATCCGATGGGCAACTTCAGCATCAATCACTACTCAAAACTGACCCTTGGCCGGAACTCGGTTCAGATTAAGTATGTGATCGATATGGCGGAGATCCCGACGTTCCAGGCGATGCGGGAGTTTAATCTGCAACCCGAGCCCGAGAGCCCGGAAGTGAAGCGCTACCTCTCGGCGCAGGAGGAGAAACTGGCATCGGGTCTGTCTCTCCGGATCGACAGACAGCCGATTCCGCTGGCTTCTCCCTCGCGTCACGTCCAGTTCGCTGAAGGTGCGGGTGGGCTCAGCACGATGAGAATCGAGCTTGTCTTTCGTGGCGAGATCGGCCCTTCGCCGGCTCCTCGGGATCTCGCCTTTGCCGATCGTAACTTCGCCGAACGGGCAGGCTGGAAAGAAGTCGTTGTGCGTGCCGATGGAGTCCGCCTTATGAAGAGTTCGGCGCCGGACACCGACAGAAGCAACGAACTCATCAGCTATTCGACCGAAGCAATCGCCAGCCCTCCGCAGGATCTTGCAGCGAAGGTCACCTTCCGGAGCCTCGATCAACCGGGACCCCGGACTGGAACCTCGCCGAAGGGCCGAAAACCGGATACCGGCAGTCGTGTCGCCGGAAATCGAACGCTGTCTTCTTCTGCAGCGGAAGCGCCGGCAACGAACAAATCCGCCGGACTTTCGACTGCTGAAGCGGCGCCCCGGCCCGATTCCGCCGCCCCGCGGAAGACTCCGCGCAATCGATTCACGGAGCTGATTTCGACTCAGGGCAACCTGAGCTTCTGGGTGCTGTTCTCCGCTGGTTTGATTGCTGCCGGTCTGGGTGCCCTTCATGCCCTGGAGCCTGGCCATGGAAAGACCCTCGTGGCAGCCTGGCTCGTTGGGTCGCGCGGCACGGCCGCACACGCCGGATTGCTCGGAATTGTCGTAACGGCCTCCCACATGGCCGGCGTTTACCTTTTGGGGATTGCCACGCTCTACGCTTCGCGCTACTTCGTTCCCGATCAACTGTATCCGTGGCTGGGGGTGATTTCCGGCCTGAGCGTCGCCGCGATCGGCATCCTCGTGTTTCTGCGGCATTGGACCGGAGAAAGCGGGGAGCATTCCCATGCCGCGGGGCAAATCCATTCGCACTGGTTTTCCCCGCCAACGAAAACCGCCGCGAGCCGCGCCGAAGTCTCAGTTCCCGGCCAGGCGACTAAGCCGCGGCGGCCGCTCTCCCTGCGCGAGCTCTGCGTCCTGGGGATCACCGGCGGGATCGTGCCATGTCCCGCCGCGCTCGTGGTTTTGCTGAGCGCCTTCTCGCTTCACCGCGTAGGTTTCGGATTATTCCTCATCACAGCGTTCAGCGGCGGGCTCGCATTTGTTCTGGTGATGGCGGGACTCGTCGTGGTGTACGCGAAACGCGTGGTCGCTTTGCCCCTCCGCGTGGAGAATCGAATTGTCCGCAATCTTCCGCCCCTGTCTTCCGCGTTCATGATCGCGACGGGGATCGGCCTGGTCTTCTCCTCCGGCGTCTCTTCCAGCGCATGGCAGGGGTTTCATCCGGGGGACAGACTCGTTCCGTTCGTCACTGTGGTCCTGCTCGGCCTGTTTCTCGGAATGAAACACTCCACCGATTCCGATCATGTGGTGGCGGTATCGACGATCGTCACGCGCCAGGGCACGATAAGGAGCTCCGCATCGGTCGGTCTGCTGTGGGGCCTGGGCCACACGATCACGATCTTTATCGTGGGTTCCGCGATCATCGTTTTCCGTGTGGTCATTCCAGCCCGTCTGGGTTTATTCATGGAGTTTTGCGTGGCCTTTATGCTTGTTCTGCTGGGCGTCGTCAATCTCACGCGGACGAAGGGACTCGTCGTCAACGAACCGGCCGGCGCCCATGCCCGTTTGGCGGATGATCTTCGCGCTTCACCGGGTCTTCCGGCGGCGGGCCGTTTGGCCCGTGTGCGCGCAAAACATTTTCAGGGACTCTCCCTGTTCCAGACATTAAGACCGCTCCTGGTCGGACTGGTCCATGGCCTCGCCGGCTCGGCGGCCGTCGCTCTGCTGGTCCTCGCCACCATCAGGAGCCCGCTATGGAGCACCGCTTACCTGCTGGTGTTTGGCTTCGGCACGATGCTGGGAATGATGCTCATGACCACGGCGATATCTTTGCCAATGATCTATGCCGGAAGAAGATTCTTCACGTTCAACAACTGGCTGGTGACCCTTTCGGGCGCGGCGAGCGTCGCTTTTGGGGCGTTCCTCATTTACCACATCGGCTTCGTTGATGGCCTTTTCACGGCGCACGTGCACTGGACGCCGCAGTGAACCACTCAGCCGTCGGGCTGGCCAGGCTGACGGCGATCACAACGTTGTTTGCGAACGAGAACCAGGCTTCTGAATCAATAAGTGACGAATCCAAAAAGGTCTGCCAGCGCGCAAGCTTAACGCTGTATGCATCCTTCGAACAGCAGTATATGCTGAATTCTTTTCAGTTCCCGCAGGCCCTTAGCGCCGCGTATGCAGTTGAGCTTTCCGATCAAGAAGAGGATAGCGCCTGAGTGACGCGCATTCCGGAAGTTATGTCTTTTCGAACAGCCGGCTACGCACATAACCGCGTTGGGCGCCATTTTTTGGCTACCGTCAGTTTTGACACCCTGATCGCCTGACGAGCAGGAATGAGGTGACCACATCGACGGGCTGACGACAAAACGTCCGGTTGAAACAAACTCGGGCTGTACGAGACCGGGAGCCAATCCGCGAGAGCTTGATTCGGTTGCCGTTTCAGCATGATATATTTGCGCCGATGGAACGAAGAACATTCTTAACGGGCGTGGCTGTGCCCCTGGTTGCCGGGATTGGCGGTGGCGTGGCGGCGCAAACTCCGGCAGCGTCCCGTGGGCGCATTAAGCAAAGCGTGATGGCCTCTGTCTGGACAGGATCTGCGCTCTCCTTCGAGGAGAGGTGCAAGACTCTCTCGCGCATTGGTTTTAAGGGCGTAGATCTGCCCACCGCCGAGCAGGCGCCGATCCTGAAGCAAAATGGTCTGGCGCCCGCCATGATGACTGGTACGGGAACCAGCTTTCAAAACGGGTTGATCCGTAAGGAAATCCACGACAAGATTGAAGACGCCACTCATGCCGGGATCGACGTGTGCGCAAGCGTTGGATGCTCCGTTCTCATTGCGATTCCCGGCGAACGGCGGGGCATGTCTCGTGAAGAAGGCGCCGATAACGCGGTCGCGATACTGAATCGCGTGAAGGGCTACGCCGAGCAAAAGGGCGTCAACGTTTGCATGGAGATTACGAACTCCAAAGTCGCCGCGGACCAGCGTACCGATCAGGTCTTCGACCATGTGGCATGGGGTCTTGATGTGTGTAAGCGCGTCAATTCACCCCGGGTGAAAATTCTGTATGACATCTACCACGCTCAGATCATGGATGGCGACATCACGCGGACGCTGCGCGAGAATATTGACCGCATCTGCCACATCCATGTCGCAGGGGTGCCCAGCCGGCAGGAAATCGACGACAAACAGGAACTCAATTTCCGATTCATCGCCGGCGCGATCGCTGATCTCGGATATACCGGATTTGTGGCCCATGAGTGGCGGCCTGCCATGGGTAACGATCCGGTGAAGAGCCTTGAGCGGTGCTTCGACATTATGAACGTTTGATTCACCGGAAAGGCGAGCCGGTCTTGCCCTGCCGCAATCCCGGGCTCCCGCGTTTATCGTTTTCTCTCGAAGTAATGGCTAACCGTTGAAGTGCCCTGCTGCCGCGCTGATTTGATCGGCGTTAAGATCGGAACTCCTCCCGATATCACGGCATATCGTTCATCGCAAGCACCAATTCGGCGCGTCGATGCGGACCGGTGCGTCCGCGTGATTTACGAGTTGTGTGCGAAAGCAGGCGGCGCTGCGCATGACAGCAGTGCCGTAAGAGCGAGAATGGCTGTTCTCATTTGTAATGCTGCTTGAGGTCGACGAGTCCTTCCGTCATTTCGATATTCGTTCCCAGGTTGGCCGCAAGGCCGCTGCTGCACCACGGGTCAAGGTAGATCCGTGCTGACCCAAAGCGCTGCCCGATAGATGGGTCTTTGGCGAACTGGGTGGGGTGTGCTTCGATGCACAGGATCATGTGTTCGTCCTGAGCCGTGGCACGCTGTGGCCTAAAGAGCCGCCCATCGCGATACCGGCGCCTCCGGTGATCGAGTTCGACCCCGAGGGCAAGGTCGCCCACTCGTAGGGTGATCGCGCGAAGATTCCAAAGGAACTGCTCGGCGCTCCATCGACTCCCAGGGCAACATCTGGATTGCGGGCCACTTCGACGGCTGCGGAAACCGCCGGGTGGCCGTCTTCGATCGCGATGGCCACTTTGTTCGCCAGTGGGGACGCCAGGGTACGGTGCGTATGTGGCCGACTGTACAAATCACCAGATCCACGTCCTCGACCGCGTGACCGGAGAGACTTTAACGAACTATGGGCGCCCCGGCCAGCTGCGGGCGACATATCCAGCCCGCCCGCCATTGCCGTCGATTCCAAAGGCAACCTCTGCATCGTCGGATCGTTGAATGACCGAATCAGTTCAAGGCCGGCCAGAGCGAATGCGATCCGCGAAATCGCGGCCTCTGTTTCCCGGTTGATTTGCGCCAACTTCTTCTCGCGGTACTTCACGTAACCGTCGAGGTTAGTGCCAAGCTCCCTGAAGGCGGGGAATACTTCATCCCCATGGAGCCGAGCTGCTTACGACCACGGCGGCTTCACCGGTGCGAATATGGCCCGGCCCGCTCTGGCGAGGCTGCTCCACGCGGTCGAAGCGGACGATCTCGATTGCGTTGTGGGTACAAGGTCGACCGTGGTCGCCACGCCGCGCCAGCGGCCCCGCCGTCTACGCGCGGCTGAGCCTGCGCCGCAGGATCACCGCGGCCAGACCCGCCCCACTCAGAAGCAGCGTCGCCGGTTCCGGAGTCCCCGTTTGGGGCGTGAGTTCCACCCACTGGGACGACCCGCCCTCGTACGTGCCCAGTGCAAGTATCAGACCGTTGTTGCTGATGCTGATTGCATCGGTGATGTTCCAGCCCGAGGTGACGAGGAGGGGGTTGAGGAGCAGGGTGCCGTCCGCAGCATCCCAGATCCAGCCGCCTGCGTTGCTGAAGCCGACCACGTCGCCCGCGTTGTTCAGAATGCCGGTTGTATCTGTCGAGGTTTCTGCTGACGTGGCTCCAGTCGGCAGCGGGATCGCCATGCTGCCGGAAGCGGTGCCGATGAAGGCCATATAGCCTCCGGATGCGGTGTCGCCGTCGCCGGCGACCTGCCCGGAGTCGTTGACCGAGGCACCCTGGGCGGATATCCAGCCTGTGGGCAGCGGAATGACGGTAGTCCCCGCGCCGGGCGTGCCAATAAAAGGCTGGTAATCGATGCCGTTGTAAACCCAGCCGGTAACCTGGCCGGAATCATTGACGCCAACGCCGCGCTCCTGGGTCCAGCCGCCGGTCGACGGCAGTGCAATCGTCTGGCTGATGCCGGTATTCGGGTTATACAGAAACGGCAGGGTGAGCCCCGTCTTGCTCGCATAACCCGTCACGTATCCCGTGTCGCTGATACCCAAGCCCAATGCTGCCGACCAGCCGCCGGACGGCAAGGGAAGGCCGGTGCTCGCGGAAGTAGTCCCGGTGGCGGCCAGTATTGTGACCGAGGCGTTAGGGCCGGAGGCAGCGACTACTCCGGAATCGTTCAGCCCCCATCCCTGCAGGTTGAGCCAGGTGGGCGGGAGTGGAATCGCGCTGGGGTCGGTTGTGGTGTTGGCGAGAAAAGTCTCGTTATGGCCGGAGGGATTATTCCCAAAACCCACAACCTGGCCGGAATCGTTGATCTGGTAGATTTGAATGCCCGTAAACCCTGGCGTGAGCACGGGCGCCACCGAGTAAATCGGATCCGCAAAAGCACCTGTACTACAGATAGCTGCCACCGCCGCGATCCTCAGTGATGTCTCAATAACTTTTGGTAAGACTGTCCTGGGTCTGTTTTTCACTTCCGTTTCCTCCGTCACACCGATATGCGAAAAACACCGGAAAGATTGGTGGTGCAGTCAAAATTATTTTAAACCTTCCTTCGCTCCCCCGCAGCGTTTTGTCGAAGTCAAGAGCGGCGTGGTGGAGGATTTTCCGAACGCCCGCATTTCTCTGGTCTCGCCACCCGCAATGTACAAGGACATCATCATCACAGGCGGCAACAACAATGAGCCGTCGCCGTCGCTGGGCGCATCGGGGATATCCGGGGCTGGGATGCCCGCACAGGAAAGCACGGTTACCAGTCTCTGCCCAAACATCAAGAGCTGGCCTGCATGATCGCGTCATGCGAGCACGCGAGTCACAACGTTTTTCCCGGCCGGGGAACGTCGCAATGCGGTGGTGATGGACTCCCCAGGGTTTCGTCCCCGGGAGACTTTGGATTCGAATCCAGGATTCTGTCCAGAGGGAGGCCCCCCGTCGGAGATAAAGTGTGCGTTTCATCTTCGCTCGTCGCCAAACCGCGTCGGCTTGCACGCCAAACTATCCGAAATCAAGCCGGACGCCCGCAAAACTGCAGCTCCGCCCCGATGGAACGGGTTCAGTATGCTGGAGAGAATGCCATCAGAGGAAGAGCCGAGCACGGTCGGCGAACCTGCGGGGGAGAAAACTCCCTGGCAGCGAGTCCGGAACGCCCGTCATCCGAAACGCCCGCACACGCTGGATTATGTGCAGCGTATTCTGACGGACTTTCAGGAAATCCACGGCGATCGTCTCTTCGGGGACGATCCGGCGATTGTGTGCGGCATGGCTCGGCTCGAAGGCCGGCCTGTCCTGCTGATCGGCGAACAGAAGGGCCGCGATACGAAGCAGAAGCTTTACCGGAATTTCGGCATGCCCAAGCCCGAAGGCTATCGCAAAGCCCTGCGCGCGATGCAATTGGCGGCCAAGTTCGGCAGGCCGATCATAACCTTTCTCGACACTCCCGGGGCCTACCCTGGAATCGACGCGGAAGAACGCGGCCAGGCTGAGGCGATTGCCCGAAATCTGCGTGAAATGGCCCGCCTGCCTGTACCGTTGATCGCCATTGTCATAGGGGAAGGGGGCAGCGGAGGCGCGCTGGCGCTGGGCGCCGCGAACCTCGTTTTCATGCTTGAAAATGCCGTCTACAGCGTGATCAGCCCCGAGAGCTGCGCCTCCATCATTTATCGCGATTCCGGCAAGGCGGAGCAGGCCGCCGCGGCGCTGAAGCTGGCCGCGCCCGACATGCTCGAACTGGGGCTTATCGACGGCATCATCCCCGAGCCCGCGGGCGGCGCCCATGAGGACCACGATGAGGCCGCGCGCCTGGTTAAAGACCAGCTTGTCCGGTCGCTTCGCGAGTTGTCCATGCTCACCTCCGGTGAAGCCGTCCGGAGACGCTACGACAAGTTCCGCAAGATGGGAAACTTCTTCGTGGGGGTATAGATTATGGCCAAACCAAAAAGAAAGTGGCCGGTCATCCTCGGCGCCGCCTTCATCGTCATTGTCGTCGCGCTGGTGGCGTACACGTCGAGCGGTAATACTAAGGAGCACTGCGAAGTCTGCGTTACCTTCAACGGCAGGACCAACTGTGGAAACAGCGCGGCCACCACCCGTGAGCAGGCAGAGCGTGCGGCCACCGATCTGGCCTGCAACGGTCTCACCAGCGGTATGACCGAGTTGATGCAGTGTCAGAACAGTCCCACCCGAAGAATAACCTTCAAGCCTTAACGTCTCTTGTTTTCAGGTATTTACAAACCGTTACAGAGCCCGCGTGCTAATCTGGAGTTTCCCGCTGAACAAAGCAGCTGGCAATTACGTCTAATCGACTGATACACATTCAACACTGAAAGCGTAAAGGGCGCGGACGCGACCCGTTTTGCGCGAGTTAAGAAGATGGAGCACTGTAAACCTTGAAGCCCAAATGGAAGATTCTGATCGGCATACTTGTCCTGCTTCTGATCGCCGCCGGAGTGGTGGCGAGCGTCACCTACAATCGCCGCGGTGTGGTCACCGTGCAGACCGGCAAAGTGGTGCGCGAAGACTTGGCCAGTGTCGTCACCTCTTCGGGCGAAATCAAGCCGCGCAACTATATCAATCTCGGCGCTGAATTTGCGGGCCAGTTGACGGATATCCTTGTTAAGGAAGGCGACGTAGTCAAGAAGGGTCAACTCGTGGCCCGGATCGACGAGACGCAGTCCGAAGCCGATGTGCAGGCGCAGAAGGCGGCTTTAAGTTCCGCCGAAGCGGATGCATCCGCCAGCGAGGCCGGCTACAAGGCGGGCGACGACAATATCAACGCGCTGCAGGCAACGCTCGAGCGCACGAAGGCGGATCTCGAGCGCTACGACGAGGATTTCAAGCGAGGGCAGGAACTGTTCAAACAGGGCTTGATCGCCAAGCAGGATTTCGAACAGCGCAAGGCCGCCTACCAGGGCCAGCAGGCGGCGGTAGCGGAAGCGGAATCCCGTATCGTGCAGGCACGGGCTCAGTTGGCGCAGTTGAAAGCCCAGCTTGCCGGGT
>Ga0181530_10003534_pt1 | contig 17341 bp, 12 predicted proteins | sample PEATcosm2014_Bin_42_FD_119769 | JGI IMG/M metagenome (GOLD analysis project Ga0181530, IMG submission 119769) | Peatland microbial communities from MTU Mesocosm Facility, Houghton, MI, USA - PEATcosm2014_Bin10_60_metaG | ecosystem: Environmental > Terrestrial > Soil > Wetlands > Peat | place... | reverse complement strand
CGTGCAAGGGGAAGAATTCTTATGTCAGACTCGAGGAAGAGCCGCGACCCCGCCGCCCGCGACAGCCATGGCCCGCAACGGCAGCGCTCAGGCATGAACACGGCCGCCTGCCGGGCGTGGCTGTCCGATCCGCCCCGCCCGCCGGGCGGACCGCCCGAACCCGAGCCCGATCCGGATGCGCCGCCGCCCATCCAGGAGCCGCCGCCGCCGATCTCCATTCCCCCCGATCCGTCCTCGCCACCGGTGCGCCTCGCGCGCCGTGCCGCCACGCTCAGCGCCGCGTAGCGCGCGCTGCCGGACCGCTCACCCAGCCCTCCGGGCACGCGTCCGGACCGCGATGCGGCGACGTCGCCTCCTGCTGCGGCGATCTCGCCGATGATCGCCCCGATCTCCTGCGCCGTCGGGAGCGTCGTGCACCGGCAAACCGGACGAGGCGTGGCGTCGATGCCGTGATTGATGGGTTCTCTGACACGTCAAGCATGTGCCCGGTCGCATATACAGCCGCTGGTCACCGGCTGTACGCCCCCCCTCCCCCCGGCCCGCTCCCACAAGGGGAGGGGGAGAGGATGCCAGCGCGCCGGCGCGTCAGGCCGCCGCGTAGGCGCCGCGGCCGAACACCTTGTCGAGTTTGTCGGCCTCGGCCTTGTCGAACGCGGTGGTGCGGGCGCGCACCTCGTCCACCGCAGCCAGTGCCCGCTTTACCGCCGGCCGTTCGTTGATCACGCCCACCCAGCGCATCGCGTTGGGATATTTTGCCGCCGCATCGGCCCCCAGCAGCGCCGGAACGTTGCGGATCCATGGGTAGGTGGCAATGTCGGCAATGCCATATTCGGCACCGCCCAGCCACGCATGGGTGGCCAGCCGCTGGTCGATTGCCTCGGTCACCCGATGTGCCTGCGTCAGGTAGCGGCTCTTGGAGTAGTCGTTGCCCGCCGGGGCGAAGCGCAGGTAGTGCACGAACTGGCCGAACATCGGCCCGACCGTGGTCATCTGCACCATCATCCACTCGATCGCCTGGTATTTGGCGGCCATGTCCTTGGGCAGCAGCTTGCCGGTCTTCTCGGCGAGGTACAGCAGGATGGCGCCGGACTCGAAGATGGTGACCGGCGTGCCGCCCGGGCCGTCGCTATCGACAATGACCGGCACCTTCGCCATTGGGTTCAGCTTCAGGAAGTCCGCGTCGAACTGCTTGCCGGCGAACACGTCGACCGGATGGACGTTGTAGGCCAGGCCGAGTTCCTCCAGCGCGATGTAGATCTTCACCACGTTGGGGCTGCCCATGCCGTACAGCTCGATCATGATCTGTCTCCTCTCCCGGTTGATCTGGTGGCCCCAGTGTCGCCGGGACGGCAACGGCGCTCAAGCCCGGATGGATGGGGCTGGTCGATGAACCACACGCGGGTATGGACGAGGCCGGCAGGACGGGCAGCGATGCCGGTCGTCAGCCGGGGCGGCAAAAGGACAACCTTCGATAGAGTTTTCAACAATATGCCCGTATAGGTTGATAATCCCCTCAGAATGAAACCACTTTGGAGAAGATTGCGCTGTAGAGACAGAAACCGTTTGGCAGTTGGGAAGGTGAGCGGTTATACCCTGGCGCACAATTGGGGAACGTTAAGGACTGCCATGGAGGTCGGCAATCCTGTGAGGCCGGGAGCTTTCCAGCGGCACTTCAGCGACGGCTGCGCGGTCACGATCGAGTTCCGGATGATCGGGCTGCCCTGTTGCGACGCGAACCAAACGTACTGTTTTTGAGACGACAGGATCCCACAGGCCACCGAGGTGTATAGTTCCGCTACCACGGGTCGCCTTGACTGACAGCACAGCGACGCGACGACCGGCAGGATGCCGGGTTGGATTGGCTGGCCGCGTTGTTCGACACAGGAGACGGATCGACCGGTGAGCAGTAGCCTGACCCCCTCTCTCGGGCACCGGAAGCCAAACACTGTGGCCGGCGGCTTCCGGCCGGCCGTGCTGCGCCATGCCCGCCGGTTGCGTGTCGGGGTCAGACTGCGCCACCTGCTGTTCCTGGCGTTCACCCTGATCGCCGCGGTGCCGATCGGGGCGCTGGCGCTCTGGGACGAGAGCGTCGCCTATCAGCATGAGCTCTCTTCGGTACGCGAGCGGCACCTGCTGGTGGCACGCAACCTCACCACGGCCCTGTCGCGCTATGTGGAGGACGTGAAGGCGGCGTTTTCGCTCGCCTTCGAGAGCGGCGGGTTGCGCACCCGGGTGCCCGGGCTGGAACAGTTCCTCGTCTCGCTGAACGTGGTGCATCTGTGCATCATCGGCCCGGACGGCCGGGTGGAGCGCTACTTCGGCGGCGTCACTCCCACCGAGCCGCGCAGCTTCCCCATGGACTTGCTCGCGGACCTGCGCCGGCTGGCGGCGAGCACCGACGGCAAGCCAGCGCTGTCGCAGTTGCAGCATGACAAGAACGACCGGCCGGTATTCTACCTGGCGCAGCTTCTGCCGGACGGGCGGCTGGGGGTCGGCGTGCTGACCACCGACTACATCATCCAGTTGCAGAAACAGATCGCCTTCGGTGAGCATGGCCACGCGGCCATCGTCGACGCGACCGGCCGGATCATCGCCCACCCATTCGCGTCCTGGGTCGCCAGGTCGCAGGATATTTCCGCGGTGCCCGTGGTGCAGGCCATGATGCACGGCGACACCGGCGTCGGCCAGTTCTACTCGCCGGCGATGAACGGCATGATGGTCGCCGGCTACAGCGTGGTGCCGGAGACCGGCTGGGGCGTGATGGTGCCGCAGCCGATCTCTGAGCTGCGACTGCGGGCGGCGCAGGTGAACCGGCTGGCGATGATCGTGGCACTCGTGGCGTTCGCCGCGGCCGCGCTGCTGAGCTGGCTGCTGGCCAGCTACCTCGCGCGGCCGGTGCGCCAGGTCGCGGACACCGCCGAGGCGGTGCTGGCCGGCGACGACAGCGCGTGCGTGCCGGAATTCCGCGGCCTGGTGCCGCGTGAAATCCGCCGGCTGCGGGCCGCCTTCAACACGATGCTGGACGATTTCCGGCGGCGCAACGCCGACACCACCGTCGCGCTGCGCCAGGCGGAGACATCAAGCGGTGCCAAGTCGCAGTTCCTGGCCAACATGAGCCACGAGATGCGCACGCCGCTGCACGGCGTGATGGGGATGATCGAGCTGTTGCAGCAAACCGAGCTGTCGCCGATACAGGTGCATTACGTGCGCGGCGCGCGGCAGTCGGGCGAGACGCTGCTGGCGCTGATCGACGACGTGCTCGACCTGTCGAAGGTCGAGGCCGGCAAGGTCGAGCTGGAAAATGAGCCATTCTACCTGCCGTCGCTGGCGCACGACACCCTGTCGATGTTTGCCGACCAGGCGGAAACCAAGGGATTGCGGCTCACCGCCTCGGTGTCGGACGGGCTGAACCTGATGGTTCGCGGGGATGCTCACCGGTTGCGCAGGATCCTCACCAACCTGGTGGCCAACGCGTTGAAGTTCACCGCCGAGGGCGGCGTCGCCATCCGCATGAATTCGGTGGGACGGGACGCGAAGCAAGTGTTGTTGCACTGCGAGGTGGCGGATACCGGAATCGGCATTCCCGAGGCCAAGCAGCAGGCGATCTTCGAGGCGTTCTCCCAGGCCGACAGCTCGACCACGCGGCGTTACGGCGGTACCGGCCTCGGTCTGTCGATCGCGCGGCAGCTTTGCCACCTGATGTGGGGAGAGATCGGCGTCAACAGCGTGCCCGGCGCGGGCTCGACCTTCTGGTTCCGCGTGCGGCTGGACACCGCGCCCGGCATCCCCCTGCCCGCCCCGGCGGCGCGCGAGACGCGTGAGCGATCGAAATCGGGATCCGGACGCAGCTTCGCCTCCGCGGCGCAACGCAGCTTCGAGGCGGCGTTGGCGCGGCTTGGCCGCGGCATGATCCACATCCTGCTGGTCGAGGACAACATGATCAGCATGCGCGTGACCCAGGCGCTGCTGGAATCCATCGGCTGCCGGGTTACGCCCGCGCGCAACGGGATCGAGGCGGTGACGGCGTATCGGGACGGTATGTTCGACCTCGTTCTGATGGATTGCCAGATGCCGGAGATGGACGGTTACGAGGCCGCCCGGGCGATCCGGCAGATCGAGGCATCCCGCGGACAGGCCACACCGATCATCGCGCTGACCGCAAATGCCCTGGTCGGCAGCCGCGAGGCCAGCCTGGCGGCCGGGATGGACGATCAACTCACCAAGCCGCTAACCCTGGCCGAGCTTAGCGACCGGCTGCTGCATTGGCTCGCGCCGGTCGACAACCATAGCGGCGCGGCGGCCGACTGAGCGAAAGGAAGCTCAGGGCGCTGCCCTGAAACCCGCCAGGGGGGCTTTGCCCCCCTGGACCCCCCAGCAAAGGCAGGGCCTTTGCAATCCATCCGTTGGGGTGGTTGGACGGGAGGGGGCCATGTGTCGCGGCGGCCTTTCCGACCGGCGGTCGGAAAGGCCGCCGCGACACATGGCCCCCTCCCGTCCAACCACCCCAACCGAAGGGTCCCAAGGGCTCCGCCCTTGGCGGGGCTCCAAGGGGCAGCGCCCCTTGGTGGGGTTCCAGGGGCAAAGCCCCTGGCCTTCCCTTCCCTCACGCCGGCCAGCACTGGCCGCCGCCATCCACCCGCAGCACCTGCCCCGTAATGAAGTCGCCGGTCGGCCCAGCGAACACCTCCACTGCACGCGCCACTTCATCCACCAGCGCGATGCGCTCCAGCGTACCGCCTTCCACCAGCCTAGCCGGGTCCACCTCCCGCGTGTTCAGGAACCGCCCCGTCCGTGTGCCACCCGGCGCGATGCTGTTGGCGGTCACGTTGTACGGCCGCAACTGCGCCGCCAGGCAGCGCGTGTACTGGATCGCCGCCGCCTTCGCGGTGGCATAGATCGCACCGCTCGCCCGCCCGCCATACGCGCCGGTCGAGCTGATCGTGATGATCCGCCCGCGCCGGCGCTGCATCATCGCGCGCGCCATTACCTGGCAGACGAAGATCGTGGAGAGCAGATTGCGGTCGAGCACCGCGCGCACGTCTTCTTCCTTGACCATGATGGCATCGTTCGGGTCCGGCTTGCCGCCGGCCGCGGCGATGTCGCCGCCGGCGTTGTGCACCAGCACGTCGATCGGGCCGAGCGCCGCGACGATCGTGCCGATCACGCGCTCCACGTCGTCCATCTGCGTCAGATCGCCCAGCACCGGCCGCGTGGCGACGTTGAACTGAGCGCCGACCTCGCGCGCCGCTTCGGTCAGCGTGGTGCCCTCGCCGTATTCCGCCGGGCCGTGCTCGCGCATGCCGTGCAGGCCGACGGAACAGCCCAGCCGCGCCAGCGTCTCGGCGAAGGCGCGCCCCAGCCCGCGGCCGGCGCCGGTCACCAGCGCCACCTGGCCCTCCAGCAGTCGTTGTCCCGCCGCCATGTTTCGATCTCCCTTGGTGGGAGGACGCTATCCGGCGATCGGCTGAAGTGCAAAATTGATGATGTCGGTGCCAAACGCCACGACCGAAAGCCTCCGGCAGGGTGCTTCCTGATCGCGATGGCGAGCGATACGGCGTGTGGCGTCCCGAAGGCGAAGGATACTTGAATCGCTTCAGAACAGGTTGTCCCAAATGGTCGGATTGAACACCCTGTAATAAACCTTATCCTGCTCTCGGCACCTCGGGTCGCCTGGCTTGGAGCATGCCTTCCAGCATTCCCCATACACCGAGCAATACTCAAATATCGCGTCGACATTAAGCAGGTCTGCATAGAATTGCTTGGTGTCCTCAGCCTTGATTTGGCCCTTTGGCAGCCTGACCACCCAAAATATCTCGCTCGGCCTCATGAAGAAGCCTGTCTGAATAGTGCCAATTTGCAGGGGTAGATTATAAGACGCCAAGGCTTTGATGCTTGCTTCATTGGGCGGTGCGTATGATTTGATCGCTAATGCTCCAGCGCCGGCATTCTCGGCGTATACACCGGTAAATTGCCCGTTCTCCAAATTTCTGTAGAAGGTGATCTCAGGAAGAGCCGACAGCCTCTCTTGCTTGTGTGTGGCAAGCACGGTGTACACGGTCAGGAGCAACGCAAGGGCCGAAATACCGATGGCAGCATGGTCTCTGAAATACTGCCTCAAGCGAGCCAGTTTGACGTGTTCAACCTGCCGTGTGCCTTCGGCGGAGCACCGTTTCGGCTCCTCAGTCATGCTACACTTCCTCCGAGCGCCCGGCCGGCTTTCCCGGTAGCTTTTTACCGAAAGGGTAAGCCACCCCGCAAGTGTAACGGATCAGCGACGATGCGTCGTCCACTTCAAGATTTTGGACACTCGGTTCGATCGCCAAGGAGAATATCGCAGGCAGGAAGACCGAGGGACTGCCGCTTGCGGTGCAATCCTTGCCCATATCGCCGCAGCTCTCCGGATGAATCCGGCTGGCTGTGGCAAGATTGGCGCGCCGGCCAAAATCGGCCGTGCCACCCTTCGCCCCCTCGACGGCCTCCCTCGCAAGCCCCATCTTTTGGCCCGAGGAGCCCGTGATGTCCGAAACTCTGCTGCGCCCCCCGCCGCCAGCCCTGTTCATGCCGGAGAAGCAGCCGGCCAAGCCGCTGACCCGGCGGTTCAAGGTCGTCTCGGAATACGAGCCAAGCGGCGACCAGCCGACCGCGATCGCCGAGCTGGTGCGCGGCGTGCAGGCGCAGGAGCGCGACCAGGTGCTGCTGGGCGTCACCGGCTCCGGCAAGACCTTCACCATGGCCAAGGTGATCGAGGCGGTGCAGAAGCCGACGCTGATCCTGGCGCCGAACAAGACACTGGCGGCGCAGCTCTACGGCGAGATGAAGAGCTTCTTCCCCGACAACGCGGTGGAGTATTTCGTTTCGTATTACGACTACTACCAGCCGGAGGCGTACGTCCCCCGCACTGACACCTATATCGAGAAAGACGCGCAGATCAACGAGCAGATCGATCGCATGCGGCATGCGGCGACGCAGGCGCTGCTGGAGCGCAACGACGTGGTGATCGTTGCGTCGGTCTCGTGCATCTACGGTATCGGCTCGGTCGAGACCTATGCCAAGATGGTGGTGAAGCTGGAGGTCGGCGGGCGGATCGATCGCGACGCGCTGGCCAAGGGTCTGGTCAACCTGCAATACCGCCGCAACGACTCGGCGTTCCAGCGCGGCACGTTCCGGCTGCGCGGCGACGTGGTGGACATCTTCCCCAGCCACTATGAAGACCGCGCCTGGCGCGTGACGCTGTTCGGCGACGAGATCGAAGCAATCCACGAATTCGATCCGCTGACCGGCGACAAGGCCGCGTCGCTGAACGAGATTACCGTGTACGCCAACAGCCACTATGTGACGCCGCGGCCGACGCTGACCCAGGCGATCCGTGACATCAAGGTGGAGCTGAAGCAGCGGCTGGGGGAGCTGACCAACGAAGGCAAACTGCTGGAGGTGGAGCGGCTACAGCAGCGCACCACCTTCGATATCGAGATGATGGAGACGACCGGCTCCTGCAAGGGGATCGAGAACTATTCCCGTTACCTGACCGGACGCAACCCGGGCGAGCCGCCGCCGACGCTGTTCGAATACCTGCCGGAAAACGCGCTGCTGATCGTGGACGAGAGCCACGTGACGGTGCCGCAGTTGGGCGGCATGTATCGCGGCGACTTCAACCGCAAGACCGTCCTGGCGGAGTTCGGTTTCCGCCTGCCGTCCTGCGTGGACAACCGGCCGCTGAAATTCGAGGAATGGGAACGGTTCCGGCCGCAGACCATGTTCGTTTCGGCGACACCCGGCCCGTGGGAGATGGAGCGCACCGCCGGCGTATTCGCCGAACAGGTGATCCGGCCGACCGGCTTGATCGATCCGGTGACCGAGGTGCGGCCGGTCGAGCACCAGGTGGACGATCTGCTGGCGGAATGCCGCACCGTGGCGGCGGCCGGTGGGCGCGTGCTGGTCACCACGCTGACCAAGCGCATGGCGGAGGACCTGACCGACTACCTGACCGAGCATGGCGTGAAGGTGCGTTACCTGCACTCGGATATCGATACGCTGGAGCGCATCGAGATCATCCGCGATCTCCGGTTAGGCGTGTTCGACGTGCTGGTGGGGATCAACCTGCTGCGCGAGGGCCTGGATATTCCCGAGTGCGCCCTGGTGGCGATCCTGGATGCGGACAAGGAGGGGTTCCTACGGTCGCAGACCTCGTTGATCCAGACGATCGGCCGGGCGGCGCGCAACATCGACGGCCGGGTGGTGCTGTATGCCGATACGATGACCCGGTCGCTGCGTGCAGCGATCGAGGAGACCGAGCGGCGGCGCAATAAGCAGCGCGCCTGGAACGAGGCGCACGGCATCACGCCGGTGTCGATCCGGCGCACGATCGGCAAGGTGCTGGAGAGCGTGTTCGAGCAGGATTACGTGACGGTGGCGCCGGTGAAGGACAGCGCGGCGACGGAGTTCGTCGGGCGCGACTTGAAGGCGACGATCGCCGAACTGGAGAAGCGCATGCGCGCCGCGGCGGCGGATCTGGAATTCGAAGAGGCGGCGCGGCTGCGCGACGAGCTGCGCCGGTTGGAAGCGCTGGATCTGGGGCTGGAGCCGCCACCATCGCCAAGCGCGTCGCTGCGGCCCGGCGCAGCGGGCGCACGAGGCCGCAAGGATCGCACGCCGGAACCGATGGGGCCGGGCGGCGGGGGCTACGATCCGGCGAAGCGACGCGGCGGGCGTGGGGGGATGCGAAGACGGGGGCCGTGAGGCGAGTTGCCGAGCCGGCGCGTTGCACCCTCGCCATGGCGGTCGGCAGCTATCAGCGTGGTTCCCCCGACACCATCACCCGCCGCACATGCCCGTCGGCGGCACGCGAATAGGAGCGGGCGGCAGTCCCGCCTGATAGCGCGCATACATCGCCCGATACGCGGCTTCGAGATGCGTCGTGAAGCGCGCCGTATCGAACAACGGCGTCGTCAGGCGATTGCGGGCGAGTGTCTGTTTGACCGCCATCAGCGCCTCGGGATTCGAGGCAAGCGTCACGGCCTTCGCCTCATACGCCTCTTGTGACGTCGTAATCATCTCTTGCAAACCGACCGCATGCAGCAGACTCGCCCCAACCCTGCTTGCGAATGTCGCGCCCATCCGGGTCAGCACCGGTAGCCCCGCCCACAACGCGTCGCTGGCCGTGGTGTGAGCGTTATACGGCGCGGTATCCAGGAACAGATCGGCCAGGCGGTGCCGTGCCAGATGGTCCGGCAGAGGCTGCCGCTGGGCAAACACCAGACGGCCCGCATCGACGCCGCGATCAATCGCCGCTTTTCGAAGATTGGCCGTTGCCGCGTCGTTGTCCTGCAACAGCCACAGCACGCTGCCCGCGACCTGCCGGAGTATCCGCATCCAACCGTCGAACACGTCGGGGGTGATCTTCAGGCTCTGATTGAAGCAACAGAACACGCAACCGTCCGGCGGCAGCCCGGCCTCCGCGCGGGTGACGGGCCGGTCCGCGATCCGCCGCTGCCTGTCGTTCACCTGATAGCTGTCGGGAAGATAAGCGATCTGCTCCGCGTAATGCGACTGTTCGGATGCGGGTATCAGCGTCGGATCCGCAATGATGTAGTCGATGTAGTCCGCCCCCATCGTGCCCGGGTAGCCGAGGTAATTGACCTGGATGGGCGCGGCCCGGCAAGCGAATATCCCCGTCCTGAAATCTTTGGTGAAACCCTTCAGGTCAACGGCGATATCGATCTCAAGGTCCCTGGCGAGGCCGGCCACGTCCTGATCGGACCGGTTCCGAACATCGATAAAGCGATCGAAACCCGCCATCAATCTTTGCCGCATGGCGTCCCCGGCATCGGAGCCGAACGAAAATGCGGTGATCTCGAACGACGACGCATCGTGCCGCTCGAACAGTTCCGCAGCCAGATAGGCCGTGGCGTGGTTGTGAAAGTCGGCGGAGAAATAGCCGACGCGCAATCTGTCGTGTCTCGGATACCGAGCGATCTTCGGCAAGACGGCATTCGCCGGGCACTTGGCACGCACATAGATCTCCGCGGCTTTGCGTTGCAGCCGGGGAGAGTCGGACCAGGGGACGACCGCAAACGGCATTGCCGCCGTTTCGCCCCGCTCGATCCGTTCGACCAGCGCGTTCACATCGCAATCGAGACCACGCCAGTCGCACATCAGCATTTTGGTATGCGTCAGCATGCCATGCACGAACTCAAGATCCGGCTTCAGGGCGACGGCCTCGCCCAGGCTCGCCAACGCCTCCGCGTGGCGGCCCAGGTTTTGCAGCGCCATGGCCCGGTCACGATGCGCCTGCGCGTCGTCGGGTTTCAGCGCGATGGCCCGGTCGAAACTGGCGAGCGCCTCATCGTACCGCCGCAGTTCGCGCAACCCGTTGCCGAGGTTGCTGTGCGCCTCGGCGACGCCGCCGTTCAACGCGATGGCGTCGCGGACCAGCGCGACACCCTGGGCCGTACGGCGCGTCTGCAGCGCGACCACGCCGCACAGGTGCATCGCGTCGAAATGGTGGGGATCGCTGCGCAGAATGTCCTGGTACAGCGTCTCCGCCTCGGTCAGGCGGCCTTGCCGGTGCAGCGCCACGGCTGCTGCGAGCCTGGCCTGATTGGTCTGCAATCCGCCACCGTCTGGCGGTGAGGCCGCTGACACCGGGCGCGTCTCCCATGGGTCGGCACGGATGACCGGTCGCATCGCTCGGGCCGGCGATGCCGGCCGATGACGACGGCGGTTGGCGGTCATAGTGGTGCGGTCGAGAAGACTCGAACTTCCACGGGGTTTCCCCCACAAGCACCTCAAGCTTGCGCGTCTACCATTCCGCCACGACCGCACGTGGGGTAAGCAAGGCGGCGGGGTATAGCCGATGAACGACACCGCTTCAATTGCCGCCGCACCTCCCGAGGATCGCCCGGCCGATCCGTCCCACCAGTCAGCGGACGGCCCGAACGACGCGGCTGCGCCGGAATGGTGTGTCGCCGAGGGCCTCACGCCGTATCCCGACGCGCTGGCCGCCATGCAGCAGCGCGTGGCCGCGATCCGCGCCGGCACGGCACGCGAACAGGTGTGGCTGGTGGAGCACCCGCCGCTGTACACCGCCGGCACCTCGGCGCGGCCGGAGGAACTCACCGACCCGGCGCGCTTCCCCACCTTCGCCGCCGGCCGCGGCGGGCAGTGGACCTATCACGGCCCTGGCCAGCGCACCGCGTATGTGATGCTCGATCTCACCCGCCCGCACGGCAGCGTGCCGGCGCGCGACATCGGCTGCTACGTGCATGGGCTGGAGGCGTGGCTGATCGGCGCCCTGCACCGGTTCGGGGTGCGCGGCGAGCGCCGGCCGGGGCGGATCGGCATCTGGGTCGCCGACCCCCTCACCGGCGCCGAGGCCAAGATCGGCGCGATCGGCGTGCGCGTCACCCGTTGGGTAAGCTGGCACGGCGTGGCGCTGAACGTGGCGCCCGACCTGTCGCATTTCACCGGCATCGTGCCCTGCGGCATCCGCGAGCATGGCGTCACCAGCCTCGCTGCTCTGGGCATCCCGGCCAGCATGGCGGAAGCCGACGCCGCCCTGCGCGACGCCTGGGGGGCGGTGTTCGGCGCAGCTTCAGCCGGCCCCGCGTGTGGCCCGCCGCCCGGAGAAGGGACGTCAGGTCCCGGGTAGGACGGGCAAGCGCTCTCCGCCTGCCGCCGCCGCACGGAACAGCGTGTCGTCGTTCCCCACCGCATCCGGCGCAACCCAATGGCCGGATGCGCCGCGGTTTGCCGCCCTACCCCGCCGCCTGGTGGTGTCCAGCAACGGCCGCGGCGGCCCGGTGACGCGGCGGCGGCGGACCTCCGCCCGCCCTACGCAGGGACCGACGCACGCGGTCGCGGTCGCCCCGCTACGCCATGGGGCCCAAATGGAAGCCGGGATAGTCAGGCGGATCGGCCATCTCCTCGTCGATGCTGGTGACCTCGGCCATACGCGGGCCGCGGCGGCACAGGCGCGCCAGCTCCTCCACTGCCGCCACGTCGCCGGCGATCAGCGCCTCCACCGTGCCGTCCACCCGGTTGCGCACCCAGCCGGACACGCCCAGCGAGCGGGCCTGTTCCGCCATCCAGGCGCGGAAGCCCACGCCATGCACCCGTCCCGCGATCACCAGACGCTTCGCATTCATGGCGGCCACTCTTTCGTCAGCGCGATAAATCGGGCGGCAAGCGCGATATCGGCGGCGACCGCTTCCCGGCGGGCGGCGGCTTCCGCGTCCTCGCCCCAGTGCTCAGCCTGGAACAACTCGTCCAGCGCGCCAAGCGCGTGCGCCCCCGGCGCGTCCAGCTTGCCTTCCGCCAAGGCGAGGCCCAGCACCAGGCTGCCCAGCGCCGGCACCGCGATGCCGAGCGCCGCCAGCACCTCCACCTCCATCGCCGCCACCGCCCGGCGCAACGCTGCAACGCTGTCGCGGTGCTGGCGGATCGGCGCGACGCCGGTGGTGACGCGCAGCGGCGCGTCGTAGGCCAGCGCCGCCCAGTCGAGCCAGGGCTGCCAGGCGCGGGCTTGGCGCCGCACCAATTCCTCCGGGGTGGACGCGCGGTAGCACAGCAGGTCGTTCTCGCCGTAGCGCGCGATCGCGTCCGCCGTAGGCGCCGGGTCGGGCGCGACGCGCTGCTGCACGGTGCCGGCAAGCCGGGTCAGCGGGGTGTCGGCGAACGACATCTCGCCGCCCTTGGCGCCGCCGGCGGTCCGCCACTCGGCAGCGATCGCCTCGGCGAGCCGGCGGGGCCGGATCCGCAGCGCGCCGCCGCCGGGCAGATGCATGGGGCGGTGGTCGAGCAGGACGGCGAAGCCGTGGTCGGTGGGTGCGACGGTCGCGGTGTCCCAGAAGCGCTTCATCGGTTCACGTTACCTCCCCGGCGCGGCTTGCGGGAGAGGCATACCCCCCCGGGCGCTCGACCCTGGGAACCCGCCGAACAGCCTGGCGCTGGGGACAATGGCATACCGCCGGGCGCTCGCCCCCGGGGTCGCAGCGCCGGAGCGCCGAGGGTCATCGGGTCGGCACGCGGCACCGCGGTACGCGGGGACCCGATCACCCTCGATGCTCCGCATCCCGACCTCTCCCGGGTTGGCGGGAGCGGTTCAGTGAAACAGGTCATGCAACAATACCCCGGTGGCGGACGGCTTCGGCTGGGCCTGTGCGCTCGACGCGGCGGCCGCCGGCATGGGCTGACCGCGCGCCACCGCCAGCGGGCCGGCGCACGAGTCCGCGGAGCCGCCGTCCAGCAACTTGCCCCCGCCCAGCATCGCGCCGAGCAATCCGAGCGGAGTCGCGCTGCCGATCACCCCGGCGGTCCCGGTGCCCACATTGGACCCCGCGGCGCCGAGCGCGTTCACCTTGACGCCCGGCGACCGGATCGGGCCGGTCACCCGCAGCGGCACGACGATAATGGTGCCGCCCAGCCGGCCTTGCGGGCGTAACTGCAAGGCGAGGGTTTCCTCGCCCAGGTTGACGCTGCCGGTCCCATCCATACTCAGCACCGACGAGTTCAGGTCGAGGGCGCGCAGCTCGGCCACGCCCTGCTGCATATCGGCGCGCAGGGCGAAGCAGCGCAGGTCGCTCGATCCGCCGTGCGACGGCAACCCGGGCAGATTGGCCTTTTGCAGCAGCCGCCCGAGCAAGCGCTCGAGCAATTGCGTGTCGATGGTGCCGTTCTGCATCGCCAGGCCCAGGCTGCCGTCGAGCCCGGCGGCGATGGCGTGCGGCGAGCCGCCGGTGCCGCGCAGGTCGGCATAGACCTCCAGCTTGCCGGCGGTATGGCCGGGCAAGCCGGCCGCGGCGAGCAGGGGCGCTACCTCGAGGCCGGGCGCATGCAGCGTGAGGGCGACGGCCGGGGGGGACGCCGTCGCGTCCACGCTCAGGCTGGCGTCGAGCCGGCCCCCTGGCAGGTCGGCGGACAACGGCGCGAGGGTCAGCTTGCCGTCCTGGAGGATGAGGTGGAGGTCGATCGAGCGGTAGTCCGAACCGCCGGTCTCCAGGTCGCCGACCGACAGGGTCAGATCGGCATTGGCCTGGCGCAGCAATCCGAAGGGGATCGGAGTCTCCGGGAACAGCCGCCCGGCGGTGGCCGGCCGCGGCGCGGGCGGCGGCGATGCGGCGGGCGGGGTTGCGCCGATAGCGGCGGCGGTTGGCGTGCCGTTGGGGGCGGACGGCACGCTCGCGGAGGCGGACGGCACGCTGGTGGCGGCGGACGGCGCGCCGCTTGTGGCGAGCGCCGGCCCTCCGCCGGTGCCGGGTGCCTGCGCTCCGCCGATGATGGGTGGCGGCGCTCCCGTGGTGCCGGGCGCCGACCCTCCGCTGGCAGCTTGCGACGGGCTGGTCACCGGCTTGCCGGCGGCCGCCAGCAGGGCATCGGCGTCGATGTGGTCGGCGTGCAGCGTGCCGGTCAGGCCGCTCGGTGAGCCGGCAACCACGCCGATATCGCCGGACAGATCGCCCTCCGCCGTGGTCAGCGTCATGGCCCGGAACGTGGCGCCGTGGCGGAAACCGCCGGTCGCGTCGGTCAGATGCCCCTGGAAGGCAATCTGCGTCACCGCCGGCAGTCTGCGATGGGCCAGTGCCGACAGGGCACTCAGGTCCGGGATCGCCGCCCCGACGACGAGGTCGGCACCGGACAGGCTCTCCGGGTGCGCCACCGTGCCCTTGACGGTCAGGCTGGCATTGGCCGCCTGGACCGTAAGGTCCAGCGGCACCGGCGCGGCCGGCTGACCAGGCGTCAGCAGCACGCCCGGCACGCCGACCGTCGCGGCAAGCGTGACCGGCGTATCGGCCAGGGTCGCTCGGACATTGATCGTCACCGGCTGGTCCTGCTGCGGCGCGTCGATGTCCACCGAGTCGAGGCGCAGTCCGTCCACATAGGCGCCCAGCCCGGCGGCGCCGAGATGCAGGGTCGCCGCCGCGACATGCGGCACCGTGCCGCCGCTGTCGGAGATCTGCGTCACGAGGTGCACGTCGTGCAGCGGCGGCAGGCGGGTGCCCGGCAGCAGGGGAGCGATTGCCGTCAGGTCGGGGATGCTGCCGTCCAGCGTCAGCGTGTAGCCGCGGCCTTGCAGCGGGCGGGTCAGCGCGCCATCGACCGACACCGTCGCTCCGGCCGCGGCGAGGGTCAGCTTCACCGGCCAGGGGGTGTCGGAATCCGGCTGCTGCAAGCGGGCCAAGGGTCCGACCTGGCCGCCCAGCTTGACCGCAACGCCGTGATAGGTGGCATCCGCCGCCAGTGTCAGCGGCGCGTCGGGCGCGGCGGAATTCGCCTTGAGCAACTTCAGCGCCAGGGCTTGCGTCTTGCCGGTATGGTCGTCGCGCCACGCCAGCGCGCCATCCTCGATCTGCACGTCGTGGAAGCTGATCTCGGTGCCGGTCTCGCCGCCGGTCGCGGCGGTGCCCCCGGTCGGCGCTCCGCCCCCGGCTGGCGCGCTGATGCCGGTCGAGGGTGTGCCGCCGGTCGGCGGGCTGCCGCCGGAAGGCGGGGCGGCTTTGCGCGCCGCAGCGAATTGCCAGTTGGCGCGCCCTTGCGCGTCCACCTCCAGCAGGATGTCGGGATGCACCAGCACCAGGCGGGCGATCTCGAACCGGCTGCGCAGCAGCGGCAGCACGGCGAGCTTCAGGTCGAGCCGCTCCAAAGTTGCCATCTGTGGCCGCGAATAGCCGGGCGGATTGGCGAAGGTGACGTCCCGCAGCTCCACCGTCGGCCAGGGCGACCATTTCAGGCTGACGGGACCATACAGACCCAGCTCGCGCCCGGTCGCCTGCTGCACCGCCGCCTCGATGCGTGGCTTGAGGCTGTTAGGGTCGAAGCGGGCGAGGAACACCGCGCCGGCACCCAGCGCCAGCACGACCACCGCCCCCACCCCGACCAAGCCATAGCGCCACACCCGTCCCGCCATGCCGTCCCTGCTCCCAATGCGCTTCTCCCCCTCCCCCCAACCTTGGTCCGCTTCGCGGCCCAAGCCCACAAGGGGAGGGGGAGGGCCTTGCCTCGGGCCCCTGCTCAGCGCCCGCCCGGCGCGCTCCGCCGCGGGGGACGCGCCGGCGGCGCGTGGAACCCGAGCGTGCGGAAGGTCTCCGCCATGTGGGGCGGCAGGTCGGCTTCCACCACCAGCGTGCCGCCATCGGGATGCGGCAAAGCCAGGGCGCGGGCGTGCAAATGCAAGTCATCGGACAGGCCCTCGACCGTGCCGGCAAAGGCGCCGTTCTGGTCGGGCCGGGCGTATTTCACGTCGCCCAGGATCGGGGCCCCGATCGCCACGCAGTGCACCCGCAACTGGTGGGTGCGCCCGGTGCGCGGACGCAGCTCCAGCCAGGCGAGCTTCTGCCCCGCGTGGTCGAGCGTGCGGTAGTCGGTGACGGCGTGGGTGGCGTCCTTGTCGCCGGGTTCGGCGATAGCGGTGCGCTCGCCGCGGGCGCCGCCGATGCGCACCAGGGGAAGGTCGATGCGTCCCTCCTGCTGGATCGGGCGGCGGGCGGTGACCGCCCAGTAGGTCTTCTCGATATCCCGGCCGCGGAATAGCGCGGCCAGCTTGGCGGCGGTGCCGGGGGTGCGCGCCAGCAGCAACACGCCGGACGTATCGCGGTCGAGGCGGTGGACCAGCCGCGGGCGATCCGGCGCCCCGAACCGCAGCGCGTCGAGCAAGGCGTCGAGGTGGCGGGTGATACCGGGGCCGCCCTGCACCGGCAGTCCGTGCGGCTTGTTGATCGCGATGAGATGGTCATCCCGGTAGAGCACCAGGCGCTGGAGGTCCTTCTGCACCAGCGGGTCGATCTCGGCTGGCGGCCTGGCGGCGCGAGGCTGCGCGGCGGGCAGCGGCGGGATGCGCACGGACTGGCCGGGCGCGAGGCGGGTGGCGGCGTCGGCGCGGTGGCCGTCCACCCGTACCTGGCCGGTGCGGCACAGTTTCTGGATGGCGCTTTGCGGCAAGCCGGGGAAATGCCGGCGGAACCAGCGGTCCAGGCGGATGTCGGACTCGTCTTCCGTCACGGTGCGGGTGGATTGGGTCATGGGAGTGGCGCAGGCTGTGGGAGCCCGGTGGGCCGGCGTCAAGGTGGCGGCGAGGCCCGGGGCAATTGCATGCGCGGCAGGTTGCTGCCGCGGACCGGCCCAAGGCCCCGCGGTGCGGTGCTGTTTCGCTTCAACCCGGAGCAACAGCCCGGCCGGCCGGCGGCGCATCGCCGGCAGCCGGTGAGAACGGTGAGGCAACGAAGCCGGCCGAATCCCGACGGCGGGACCGTCCTGGAACGGCCCCGTGCGTCACGGTTGCATGCTCCTCCGGTGCCGCCCTTCAGGGCGGGCCGGTGGCGCTGGCTGCGGCGGCTTGTGGCGCCGGTTG
>Ga0181530_10003532_pt1 | contig 17347 bp, 14 predicted proteins | sample PEATcosm2014_Bin_42_FD_119769 | JGI IMG/M metagenome (GOLD analysis project Ga0181530, IMG submission 119769) | Peatland microbial communities from MTU Mesocosm Facility, Houghton, MI, USA - PEATcosm2014_Bin10_60_metaG | ecosystem: Environmental > Terrestrial > Soil > Wetlands > Peat | place... | reverse complement strand
GTGAGCGCCGCTGACGAAGTATGTCGGGGTCTTCGACGAGCACCCGATGCCGCTCAGTTTGGCGATGCGATGCGGCTCGGTGGAAAGCTCCCAGAGCGCGCGCACGATGGCGGCCGTGATGGAATCGTGGCCGCATCCCGCGCACAGCGTCGACATGGCGCCCTCGTAATCGCGAATCGTGAGGCCGAGCTCGTTGTGCGCCAGACTGGGGTGCGCAACCTTTGGTTTAACGATAGATGGCATTGGCGGGCTCCAATACTGCACTGGTGATTGCTTCCACGACAAGACTCGCGCTGAGCGGGAAACCGCCGTAGCTCAATATGGATTTCAGCTTCTCTTTAGGCGCCCGGGTTTCCAGAATGAGCAGCGACCGAAGCTGGGCGTCGCGATTCTGCTCGACGACGTAACAAAAGTCATGCGCGGCGATGAATGCGTTGACAGGCTCGTCGAACGGGAATCCGCGAATACGCATGTAATCCATCGGGACGCCCTGATCCGCCAGAATATTGAGCGCTTCACGAACCGCGGCATCGCATCCGCCGATGGTGATGACGCCAACACGCGCGCCCTTCCGTCTTTCGATTACCGGCGCCGGCACGAATCCGGCTGCCTCCTTGTGCTTGCGCAGCAGGCGGTCCATCACCTCCTGGTAGTCGTCGGGCATTTCGGTGTAGTCGCCGTATTTGGTATGGCCTGAGCCGCGCGTGAAGAATGCGCCTTTCGGGTTGACGCCGGGCAAAGTGCGGGGCGCAACATTACTGCCGTTCTCAGGCATATAACGAAGAAATTTCGGGATGGCGTCGAGCTCTTCGGTGGTCAGGACGCGGCCGCGGTCGGGGCGATACGAATCGTCCCAGGTAAGCTTCGGCGTAACCCAGTCGTTCATTCCGATGTCGAGATCGCTCAGCATGAAAACGGGAGTTTGAAAGCGTTCGGCGAGGTCGAAACTCCTGGCCGCCAGTTCAAAACACTCGGCCGGATTGGCGGGGAACAACAGGATATGTTTGGTATCTCCGTGGGAGGCGTAGGCGCACTCGAGAACGTCACCCTGCTGTGTCCGTGTGGGCATGCCCGTAGACGGGCCGACGCGCTGCACATCGATTATGACCACCGGGATTTCGGCGTAGTACGCCAGCCCCAGCAGCTCGTTCATGAGTGAAATGCCGGGTCCGGCCGTGGACGTGAAAGCGCGCGCGCCGTTCCACGAAGCCCCGATCACCATGCCGATGGCCGCCAGTTCGTCCTCGGCCTGCAGGATCAGGTAGTTATTTTCGCCGGTGACTTTGTCTTTTCTGTAGCGTTCGCAAAACATTTTGAACGCGTCCATGGTGGAAGTCGACGGAGTGATGGGATACCAGGCGGCGACGGTCGCCCCGGCGTACACGCAGCCGAGAGCGGCGGCGGTGTTGCCGTCGATCAGGATCTTGTCCGAATTTTCGTCCATCGTTTTCAGATGGAACGGCAGCGGGCAGCGGAAGTTTTCGCGAACGTAATCCGCGCCGAGCCGGAGGGCCTTCTGGTTGGATTCGCGCATCCCCTTCTTGCGCCCGTATTTCTCTTCCACGAGCTGCTGGACAACGGCTCCATCGATAGCCAGCAGCTCGATGAGCACGCCCGCCGTGGCGATGTTCTTCATCAGAACGCGTTCGCGCGGCTCGCGAAAGTTCGCGTTGCACATTTCAGCCAGCGGCACGCCGATGTAAGTCACGTCATCGCGAATGAGCGCACGATCCAGAGGCCACGACGAGTCGTACAGGATGTATCCGCCGGACCGGACCTCCCCTACATCGCGCTCGTAGGTTTGCGCGTTCATCGCGATCATCAGGTCGTAATTGAGCGCACGCGCGGTGTTGCCGTCTTTGTTGACGCGGATTTCATACCACGTCGGCAGACCCTGGATGTTGGACGGAAACAGGTTCTTGCCGGAGACGGGGACGCCCATCCGGAAGATGGCCTGCATGATGAGGCCGTTGGCGCTGGCGGAGCCGGATCCGTTTACATTCGCCAGCTTGATTGCAAAATCGTTTATGCCGCTGTACATGATTCTGTGGGGATAACGTGACCCGCGTAACCAATCAGTAATTGGAATTTCTGCATGTCCCACGCCGCCGTGGGGCATCGCTCCGCGCAGAGGCCGCAGTGGACGCACAGGTCTTCGTCCTTCAGCATGAGGCGGCCGGTCTGGGGGAGCGGTTTGGAGGCATAGAGCGCCTGGTCCGGATTGACGGCAGGAGCCGAGAGGCGGCGTCGAAGCACTTCCTCCGGAGCGTCGGCTGCAATCGTAAGACAGGAAAGAGGGCAGATATCGATGCACGCATCGCATTCAATACATTTGGCCGCGGTGAACGATGTTTCGATATCGCAGTTCAGGCAGCGCTGGACCTCACGCGCCGTCTGTTCCGCGTTGAAGCCGAGCTCGACTTCGATCGAGAGTTCTTCGAAACGGCGCACCAGATCGACGTGCTGCATCTTCTGCCGGGAAGCCGGGTTGTAATCGTTGTGATAGCTCCACTCGCTGAGCCCCATCTTCTGGCTGATGAGATTCATACTGTGGCCGGGGCGCCGGCTGGCCGGAATGCCCTGGCAGTGATTGTGGATCGAGATGGCGGCCTGATGGGCGTGTTCGACGGCCCAGATGATGTTCTTCGGCCCCCACGCCGCGTCACCGCCGAAGAAGACGCCGGGGCGAGTTGACTCAAACGTGACTTTGTCGACGCGCGGCATGTCATATTTGTCGAACTCAACGCCGAGATCGCGCTCGATCCAGGGGAAGGCGTTATCCTGCCCGATGGCAAGAATCACGTCGTCGCAGGGGAGCGTGACGGTATCGATCACTTTGGAATTCTTCGCTTCGGCGTCCCACTCCAGACGCTCGAATTCCATGCCGGTGAGAATGCCATTCTCGACTACGAAGCGTTTGGGCGCGTAGTTGATCACGATCTCGACGCCCTCTTCTTCGGCGTCTTCCAGTTCCCAGGGAGAGGCTTTGAAAAAAGCGCGAGGCCGGCGCGCCATCACCTTTATGTCTTTGCCGCCCAGTCTGCGCGAGGATCGGCAGCAATCCATGGCGGTATTGCCGACGCCGATGATCAGGACGCGTTCGCCGATCGAAGTGGTGTGTCCGAAAGCGACCGAGCCGAGCCAGTCGATACCAATGTGAATACGGTCGGTTTCGTAACGTCCGGGCACGTCGAGATTCTTGCCGCGAGGCGCTCCGCTGCCGACAAAGACGGCATCGAAGCCGATGGCATCGTAGTCCGGGTCAAGCAGCGACGCCATGCTTTCCACGGGCGAGTTGTAACGAATCTCGACACCCATATCAAGAATGGCGTCGATCTCTTCCGTCAAAACACGCTCGGGCAGGCGGAACGAAGGGATGTTGGTACGCATCAAGCCGCCCGGCTTGTCGAGTTTTTCGAAGATGGTCACCTGATAGCCGTGGGGCATCAGGTCGTTGGCGACGGCGAGCGATGCGGGGCCGGCGCCGATGCACGCGATGCGTTTGCCGTTTTTGGCGACGGGGATCGGAGGCAGGAGGCCGTCAATGTCGCCGCGCAGATCGGCCGCCACGCGCTTGAGACGGCAGATGGCTACGGGTTTGGACGATCCATTTTGCTCGGGGAGGCGTCCGCGGCGGCAGGCGGGCTCGCAGGGACGGTCGCAGGTGCGCCCGAGAATGCCGGGGAAAACGTTCGATTCGCGATTGAGCATGTAGGCATCGGTGTACCTGCCCTGCGCGATCAGACGAATGTATTCGGGAACGTTGGTGTGCGCGGGACACGCCCACTGGCAGTCGACGACCTTATGAAAATAGTCGGGATTGGCGGTGTCGGTGGGATGCATTCAGGTGCGTCCCTGGGCCGGTGGGACGTGCCACTCCTGTTGTCTATATGGATGCATGAGCGTTCGCCATTATTTTGTCACATGGCCTCTCTTGTCGCGACTCGCTTCGCACAGACACAGCTGTGCCACGCGATATTTCCTCTTGCGTCGCGGGCGGCCGGGGCTTCGCGGACTTATCGCCGTGCCGACCACATGCGCAGTCTGCAGTCAGCTTATCGCTGAGGCCCCATAAAGGGGGCCGGTCAGGCAGGATAAGGCCTTGCCATTGGTTCTTCGCCCGGGTCAAGACCGCCAGCAGGTACTGAGCGAGTGCCTTTCCGTTCGTCCTGTCGTTGACGAGTTCCTTTTTACCAGGCCGCCAGTCTCGGAAACATACTCGCGCGGAATCCGCGCTGCCTGATTGGGTCGATCAACAACGCCAATTGCCGGGCAATTGCAACCAGGATGCTGCGCGGAGTCCCGCGATCTGTCGATCCTTGAGAGCGTAATCGTTCGAGGCAGGCCCCGCTGGAATCATAACGCTCTGAAAACCTTTTTCAGACGCTGACGAAGGAAGTGGCGTTTTTCGATCGATCCCGGCCGCCGTCATTCTGTAAATTGGGTCTAAATGGCCCAAAATTATACTTGCTTCCGGCATCAACTAATGCTAAAAAGAACTTCTGCTGAAGGAGAATTTTCTATGGCGCTTAGTTACAAAACGGATATAAAACCTCTCTTTAGGGCTGTGGATCAGGACCATATGCTGAACGGGCAGGGCATGTTCGATCTGTGGAGCTACGACGACGTGAAAGCGAATGCCGATGCCATCTACGACGCCGTCCAGTCGGGCCGGATGCCTCCTGAGAAAGGCTCGCGGTGGCCTGCTGATCGAGTCGCCAAGTTCAAGCAGTGGATGGACGCCGGCTACCCCGCCTGATCGGTTCTGGCGCATTACGATAACCGCGATGACCGACAAAACTCCGGCCGCAAACGCCGTTGTCTCGTTTGAGAACGATATTGTTCCGTTGTTCCGCCCGATGGATATTCAGTGCATGAGGGCAAGGAACGTTTTTCTCATCGACTACGCGTACATGAGCGTTCCCGCCAACGCCAATCTGGTATTAACCTTCCTGAAACCGACGAGTCCGCGGCGAATGCCCTACGGCGGCCCCTATTGGTCGGACGATTCCATACAATTGCTGCAAAGCTGGATCGACGGCGGGTTTCAACCCTGAACGGGCCGCGGAATCATACTGCCTCCGGCAGAAACTGACAGGCCCGCTCCAAACCGATTGCGGGCCGGGAAATCGAGGTGAATATGCATAAGGTGCTTCGTATTTCAGCGGGCGTTTTAGGGATTTCGGCCGGCATTTGTCTCCTGTTGGCCCAAGGCGGCCCGCCGGTAGTGACCGTCGCGAAAGACATTCCCCGCCTTGTTCCGGGGAAGGACGGCGAAAGACAGAAAATCAACTTTTATGTCTTTTCGTGGGATGAGTTCCTGGCGCTGAACTGGCCCGCGCTGGCGGGGCCCGGGGGCTTGCCTCAGCGGGGAGTGGCCGACGGCAACAAGAAGCCGGGGGACGCGGGCACCCGCGTCTGGGAGACCTGGAAAGCCGACTACGAACTCTTTTTGGACCAGACCGGCCATACGCCGCCGCTCACGCCGACAGACTGGTCTTCCTGGGATCTTCCGGTGCAGGTTTGTTCGTCCTCCGACGGCGCCGCGAGGGTGATTCCGATGGTCGCCAAGGGCGAATCGGTTTTTCCGGGCGGCCTGAACCAGGCCATGGGCGGACCGCTGGTGGATCAGCACGGCAAATATGTGCGGTACGAGGTTCGAGTCAACGAGGAGGAATATAACGAAACCCGCGACAAACAGTGGTATCTGCGCAAGAACCTCAGGAACTATCCCGCCGCGCCGAATCTGTTTGCGGCCAGCACGGCGGACCGTTATGGCGCCATCGAACTGAAGGCGGCCTGGCGCATTATGACGCCGCAGGAAATTCAGGCGCAGCCGCCGCGCTACTACATGGCGCAGGCGCGCGTGGTCGACGTGAACACGCACCAGTGCTCACCGCAGCCTGTTACGGTGGGTCTGGTGGGTTTCCACATCGCGCACAAGACCGGTATTTTCGCGGCATGGGTGTGGTCCACCTTCGAACAGGCGGACAACGTGCCGGACCCGTCGCGGCCGGCGCCGGCGCTCGGTTACTCGCTCAATAACGGGAAGCCGCCGGTAACTTCGCTGAAGAACTGGGGATTTTCTCCCGCCACCGCATACCGCCCGGTGGATTCGGCCCACCTCAAGCCGGAAAACACCTCTCCGATCGAGACTTTGCGGCTTAATCCCATATCGGATGAGATCGCGGCGCTCAACAAGACCGTACACGATCTGGCGGGCGTCAAAGGCACGGTCTGGGAAAACTATGAACTGGTGGAAACGCAGTGGCAGACGGCGTTCCCGCCGCAGATCAAGATCAGCAATCCCAGGACGAATGAGGATCTTTACCCGCAGCTCGTTGCCACTCCGGTTGACGCCGTCGCCAACACGACCATGGAGACGTTCTATCAGGGGTACATGGGCCCTCCCAAGCCGGATCCCGCCCGGAACGCCCTGGGCGTGCCGACCTTGGGAACCAGCTGCCTGCATTGCCACTATCAGGCCGCGCAATACGACTTCAGCTGGGTGATGGCGGATGCCGCCTGGCCTCCCTCGCAGGCGTCGGAAACCAAACTCAACAGGGCTCTGCACTCGAAGGGGAAATGATGCCGGGAAACAATACCAGGGTCGACAGAGGCAGGCGCGACTTCCTGATTCGCGCCGGGCTGGCCGGCGGCGCCGCGGCCCTGCCGTCGGCGCAAGCGCAGGAGAACGCCCGAATGCGCATGGACGCCCCGGGCCGCCCCTTTGTCTTTGGCCACGAGCCGCCGAGAACGCGCAAGAGCTTCCACGACCTCACCGATGCCGAGGTGCGCCTGCTGTGCCGCGCCGTAGGGCACATGCGCAACGGCACGAGCGATACCACCCGTACGCCGCCGATCACGGCGCCGCTGAGCGTCGACAGCCCCCTCCAGTGGGACCAGTGGGCCATGACGCACGCCCGGCATTGCACCGAAACCGGGCCTGGCGTCCCTCAGGTTCACTGGAGCTGGTACTTCCTTCCGTGGCACCGCGCCTATCTGTTCTTCCTCGAACGTCAGCTCGCCAATGTGGTGACGAATGTTTTGAAGGAGGACGGATCGAAGTTCGCCCTGCCTTACTGGGACTGGATCCTCCACGCTGAAATCCCCAACACGCGGGAGCGCGAAATGCAGGGGAAGCCGAGCCCTCTGTTTGGCTACGACCTGAACCTCGAAAGCATGAACGAGGCCGACAATCTGGGTTTCGACAACCTCGCGCTGTGGGACGGCTATCGCGGGCCGACCATTCTGAAGCCGAAAATGGACCCGGCCAATGAGCGCTCGCCCAAGTCGAAGGAAGAAATTCAGCAGACGCTCAAGTTCATGAGCGCCGCTTACATCCGGGATATGCTCGATCTGCCGTTCGAGTTATTCGCCGGCCAAAAGGTCGATCCGGATAAGGAGCCGACCCGGAACGGGCAAGGTCTGCTGGAACACGATCCGCACAACAACGGCCACGACTGGGTTGGTTCGCGGCAGGGCAAGAATCGCGATATGGGCACGCTGCGGTATGCCGCGCTGGACCCGATTTTCATGATGCATCACGCGAATATCGACCGGATCTGGAGCTGGTACACGAAGCCGCAGCCCGATCCGGATACCTCTCCGTGGGGGATGCAGCGCTACACATTCACCGATCTCGACGGCTCGCCCGTTTCGATCCTCGTGCGCGACATCGTGAAAGGCATAACGAACATCACATATGCGGAACCGGCCGCGGAGACACTCAAACAGCCGGTTATGCTGACGCTGCTGCAGACTGTAAAGCGCAGAGAGCCCGAGGAGAAGAGCGAGACGGTGGTGGAAACAGGCGGCACGGTCACATCGCGGCCGCTCACGCTGAATGCCGCTTCGAAGCCCGCGACGGGAGCGCTTCTTACCGAGGCCGCGAGCGCGGCCGCACATCCGCTGTCGGTGCTGGAGATCGAGACGGGGCCGATCGCCTATACGGGGAAATTCGCCGTCGAGGTGTTCGTGAACAAGCCGGATGCGAACGACAAGACCAGCACCAACGACCCCCACTACGTCGGACGCCTGAAAGCCCTCGAGTCGGAGGGCAGGCAGGATGAGGCGGGAAAGGACGTGTCTCACACGTTTCCGATCATGCTGGGCCGCGACAACTCGAATTTCTACAAACTCGTGCGCCCCGGGCAATCTTTCACCATCACGCTGGTGCCTTCCGGCGAGAGTGCGGCAGATGCGCGATTCCGGATTCCGGTAAAGAAAGTTACGCTGAGAGTGTTCGAATAAACAGGTAAATGAAGGTGCTTCAGTGAGCTGCAGGGCGCCGGTACCGCGGCGCTCAATGGGGTAGTACTCTGTACCTTAAAAAATTCATATAGTTGTTGTATTCTGATCTTTACCTCGGACTTTATTTGCGGAGGTAACCCGAGGCCAGGTGCCCAAGCTCGATATCGACAATCGCCTGAATGCCTATTTCGCGACGCTTCGCACGTCGTCGCTCGGAGACCGGCTGAAGCGAAGTGTGGAGAACTGGCAGGTCTACGCCGCCGTTACCGGCTCGGCCGTTGCGATGGCCACCAACGCCTCCGCCGGAGTAATTTACAGTGGCCCGGTGAACGTCACGGCAGCCGTCTCAAGTGTCCAAACAGGCGCCCACTTTCAATCTGCCGTAAAGAATATCCAACTTAAAAACTCTCTGGGCGCGTCGATTGGCGTCGGGTTCAACATCGTCGCAATTCAGGATAATTCCGTTACTTCCGGCGTGCATTTCCGGTTTGGCGGAGCGGAGATACAGGCTTCAGAAGTGGACTTTCTCTTGTCGCACGACTCTGTCAAGCGGCTGTCTTCGGGCGCCGAGATCTCCGTCGGAGGCCACACAGTGGCCTCTGACAATGGTTTCGTAACGGGTACCAAATTTGTTGCCGGCCGGCAGAGTACCTCCGGCCACCGCGTGTCCTTCGGGTGGTCGAAGACCAAAGGCTTTGCCGGCTTCTCTTTCAAAACGGCTGGCAATCAGAGGGACTTCGGCTGGGTCCGGCTGCAATATACGGTGGGGGCGAACACCCTGATCGACAGCCTGACGGTGATCGATTGGGGGTACCAGACCAACAATATCATCCCAATCACGGCCGGGGAGGGCGCGGTGCCGGAGCCATCCACAGGCGCCCTTGCGCTTCTCGCCGCGGGAGCGGCGGGAGTGGCCGCCCTGCGACGCCGCAGAAAAGCTTCCGCTAATTAGCCCCGGCTATCGGGCCTTCGCCTGTTCGGTCAAATAAGCCATTGCGGCATCCACGCCACCCTTTTTGTGCGGGACGCCGAACAGTTCCAGCCCCATCTCGACGCCGGACAGCGTGCCGGCCAGCATCAGGTCGTTGAAACTGCCGAGGTGGCCGATGCGGAATGCTTTGCCGGCCAGCCGTCCCAGCCCGGCTCCGAGCGCCATATTGAACTTCTCCAGCACGAGCGTGCGGAAGGCAACTTCGTCGAAGCCCTCCGGCATCATGATCGTCGTGACCGTGGCGCTGTATTCGCTCGGATCCAGCGCGCAGATCTCGAGACCCCAGGCGCGCACCGCGCGGCGAGTCGCTTCCGCCAGACGCTGGTGGCGGCAGAACACATTGCCCAGGCCTTCTTCCGCCAGCATCGCCAGCGCCTCTTTCAGGCCGTAGATCAGATTCGTCGCCGGAGTGTACGGGAAAAACCCTTTTGCATTCGTCTCCAGCATGTCGTCCCAGCGCCAGAAACTCTTCGGCATCTTTGAAGTCTTCGCGGCTTCGAGAGCTTTCCGGCTGATGGCGTTGAAACTCAAGCCGGGCGGCAGCATCAGGCCTTTCTGGGAACCGCCGATGCCGACGTCCACGCCCCATTCGGTATGGCGATAATCGATCGAAGCCAAGGAAGAAACGGTATCCACCATCAGAAGCGCGGGATGCTTCGCCGCATCGATCGCCTGGCGGACGCGGGCTATGTTGCTGGTAACCCCAGTTGCGGTCTCGTTGTGAGTCGCCAGCACGGCTTTGATGTCGTGATTGCGATCCGCGGCGAGGCGCGCGCCGATTTCATCCGCATCCACGCCGTGCCGCCAGTCGCCTGGAATCAGATCCACGGAGAATCCCAGGTTCCGCGCCATTTTCGTCCATAACGCGGCGAACTGGCCGGTGTCCGATGCCAGCACTTTATCGCCGGGGCTGAGCGTGTTTACCAGGGCGGCTTCCCAACCCCCGGTCCCGGAGGCCGTGTAAATGATCACGGGATCGTCGGTCTGGAATACGGTCTTGATACCCGCGAGGCAAGCCTTGGCCAGTACGGCGAAGTCTGGACCGCGATGGTCGATGGTCGGATTATCAATGGCCCGCAGAATCCGGTCCGGAACGTTCGTGGGGCCGGGGATTTGAAGGAAGTGTCTGCCTGGTTGAAAAGTCATTAGTGAGGAGAATATCTAAATCTTATCACCTGCCCGAATCAGCCCGTAAACATCCACTTGCCCCTTCGCTCCCACATAAACGCGACCATTCACGACCGCCGGCACGGTGAAGCGCAATGCCGGTCCGGCGCGATCGCGACCACCGTTCTCCTCCGAGTTGTAAAGTTCATGCCCGACGTCGTTCGCGTCATACGCATGAAGCACCGCGGGACGGCTCCCAAAATCGTTCCAAGCTTTGGTTTCAATCAGCCACACGATGCCGTTTCGGGTACCATCCGCCGACACTGTCGGAGTCGCGCCGGGGTTGCCAAACAGATGGGTCCCTCTCCCGGCGAGACGTCCGGCAAGGAGTCCGTGGTCGAGAAAGAAGTCGGAAAGGTAGTCGTCGCTGGCGAGCGCATACACGTGTCCGTGCCAATATGCCGGAGCCGAATAGATTCCGTGGCCGAGAGTCAGCGTCTGAACCGCATGGCTGTTGCCGCCCGTCTGGTAGTGGCCCATACGATCGCGATCCAGTACATAAAGAACGCCGTTCTTGCCGCCGGTGAGGAGCAGGTGGGAATCGGGAAGAAGCATCGGGCCGCCCGAGCCGACATCCGCATCGCGCGAGTTGAGCGCCTCTTCGTTGGACGGCGTGAAGTAATCGCTCACAACCGGATTTCCGTTTTCGATCCGCAGCCTCAGAACGCTGTCGCCGTAGTCGCGGCCGTTCTTCGAGGCATCGAACTTCCCGTTACCGGTCGCAACGTAAACGTTACCCCGATCGTCGGCGGCCGGGCCGTTATCGCTCTGCCAAATGCCGCTCTCACTCGCGCCGGGAGATGTGTTCAACAGCGCGGTCCGGCTCAGCGTGTGTTTGTCATAGGCCATCACCCAGCCGTGATACGGGCCAACGTCGCAGGAGGAGCCCCACGTGAGAAACACCTGACCGTTGGCGAGCAGGAGAGCGGCGCGCGGCAGCTCGCGGAGGCCGTCGAATCCCGGCGCCTGGATCTCCACCGGGCCGCCAAACTTCTCCGCACCCGTTGTGATCGCCAGGGCATGCAGCCGCTGCGTATATCGCGCAGCGGTCAGGAGCCCGCCGCCTTCTTTGGTGCGGGCCAGAACGTAGAGCGTTCCGGTTTGCAGGTCGATCGCCGGCGTGGGAGTGATTCCGATTTCGGGCTGAATGAACGGGCACTGTGCATCGCGCGCGGGAACCGTCGAAATTCCAGGGCCGCGATTCGGAAACTCACGTGCCAGAGCGGAGCGCCTTTTGCGCCGTCGGCATCGAATGCGTAGACGCTGTCGTGCTCGGTGGCCACGAACAGGACGTTAAACGTTCCCCTGCCGGGGATCGCGAGATGAGGGACGTAAAGCGGCTGCGCATAGACGTCGCCATCGACCTGGAATGAGAAGAGCTTGCCGAAATGGCCGGCGTTTACGTTTGAGGGAGTGAGCGTGGTCTCATGCAGGTTGGCGCCGGTGCGCGCGTTGTCCCACTGAGAGGTGGTCAACTGCGCAACGATCGCGAGAGCCGGTAGCCAATTCATCACGGGTATGACACCCGCCGATGCTTCGAAGTTCCCGGTTTTACCGCTTCAAAAACGGTGGTTACTTCGTGACCGAGACGCGGAAGAGGTCGCGCGGCTCTCCCTGCCGCCGGATCGTAAAACCGCTGAAGAATTTTTCAAGTTCCGGCCCCAGCGCCTGCCAGGTCTCGTCCTTATTCGGCGCCAGCAAGCGGTCGTTTATGAATACTTCGATCGCATTGCGGTCAAACTTCAACTTTCCGCGAAAGGGAGCTTCCTGTTCGAGACGATCGCACGCTTCGAGCGCGGCGCGATGAGCCTGTGCGAGCCGCGATTGAAAGGTGCCTGCGAGGACGGCTTTTCGGTTATACAGTAAGCCCAGGCGGCCTTCCCGGTTATCGAAGCTGTAATTCGCCTCGTGGCCGATCAGCAGCACTCCAGGGCCGGCGGAGACATGGCGGTAATCCGCCACGTCGATGAGCATCTCGGGGCAAACGCCGTCCCGAATCCATTGATGGAACACGGGGATCGCGTCTGCGAGTTCAAAGGCTTCGGCGTCTTCAACAAAAATCTTCAGATTGATGTGCTGGACCTTGTCTGGGTCAAACCAGTCCGGAGTTATCAAGCGACAGCCTTCGCGGGCACGGCCGACATGCGCGCATAGCAGCTGTAGCATGCCTCGATAAACAATTGCGCCTCTTCAATCAGCTGGTGGGCCGTCTCAACCGTCCGCGCGATATGAGCTTCTTCATGAGCCTTGAAGAAATCCTGCGCGAACTTGCCGCGCACGAAGGGATCGAAGAATATTTCCGTGTCGTAGAAATGCGTGCGGAAATCCTCGACTACCTTGCCGGGGTCCTCGGGTGCGATGAGGAACTTGAATTTCAGCAGGGCCTGCGCCCCGTGCAGCATCGATTCGTATGCCATCCGCGCGGCCTTCTCGATGTTCCCGCCGTCCAGCTGCAGTTGCGCTTCGAACACCTCGCGCTCGCACGCGACGAGCTCGAAATCGACCGGGTAAATCACTTCACCGGCGCATTCGCCCACGCCGATGTCGCCGATCGAGAATTCCCGCGGATCGCCCCAATCGCTGTAGAACGAGGCATCCTGTTCATGCGCCGGGACGGCGGTGAACTCATCGATCATCTTCTTGCACTCGGCTTTTCCGATGCGCTTGATGAAGGCCTGGAAAGTCTCGCCTGTCAGGCGTTCCGCGCGATACCGGCCCGTGATGCGATCCACCGTCTCCGGAATTCGCTTCGACGGCACGGCGCCGATCGCAAGGCCGTAAGCGCCCGCGTTGTTGGTCCATTCGCCGCCCAGCAGCACCTGAAAATGCGGGACCGTGTAGCCGTTCTTGTTCCGGCTGACACCGTAAAAACCCAGATCGGCGACGTGATGCTGGCCGCAGGAATTGAAACAGCCGCTGATCTTGATGCGGAGAGAACCGATGGCTTCGTCGAGCTCCGCGTTTTTCGAAGCCAGCCGGATGCGCAGCTCTCCCGCCAGCCCACGCGAGGAGGCGATGCCGAGCTTGCAGGTGTCCGTTCCGGGGCATGAGGAAACGTCGACGATGGTGCCCGCGACCGGGGTTGCCAGGTCCGCTTTCTTCAGCTCGGTGTAGAGCGCCGGCAGATCCGATTCACTCACCCAGCGCAGCACCAGATTCTGTTCCACGGTACTGCGGATTGTTTCTTTGAGATATTTGCGCGCGACATCCGCAACAGCGCGCAGTTGGGCAGCCGTGATGTCGCCGAGCGGCAGCGCAATCGTAACGGTCGCATAACCCTGCTGGCGCTGCCGGTAAACGTTAGTGGCATACCACGGCTCGAAGCCTTCGGGCTTGACTGCGCCGATCTGCAATAAGGACGGGGGCTTCAGCGGTTCTTCGGCGTAGTTGGGAACGTCTTTCAGGTAGTCCGTCCAGCGCGAATCGTGAGGCAGGATTTCGCGCTCGGCCGCCACCAGCTTCTTGAATTCCCCGATGCCCAGCTTGCTGACCAGGAACTTGAGCCGCGCGGTATTGCGATTTTTCTTTTCGCCGAGCCGGGCGAAGACGCGGGCAATCGCCTGCGCGAGGGGCAGGATCTCTTCTTCGGGAACGAATTCCTCGTACAATCTCGCCTGCTGTGGGACGGGACCGAGACCTCCGCCCACCCACAATTCAAATCCGCGCCGGGTCCTGCCGTCTTGTTCGCGGGTGACCGCGATGGCGCCGAAATCGTGCAAACGCACCAGGGCGCAGGCGTTCTCTTTGCAGCCGGAAAAGGCGATTTTGAATTTGCGTCCGAACGATTGAGCGTCAGGATGCCCCAGCATGAAGTACGTGATCGCCTTCGCGTACGGAGTGACATCGAAAGTCTGTTCGCGGCAGACGCCGGCGATGGGGCACGCCGTCACGTTCCGCACTGAATTGCCGCAAGCTTCGCGGGTTGTGATGCCGACCGAAGCGAGACGCCACATCAGCGCGGGCGTGTCCTCAATGTGGATGAAATGAAGCTGCACGTCCTGACGCGTCGTGATGTGCGCGATGCCGTCCGAGTATTCCTCGCAAAGATCGGCCAGCGTCTCCAGCTGGGTCGCGTTCAGACCGCCGAACGGAATCTTGATGCGCTGCATGCCGGGCGCGTCCCAAAGTGTGTTGGGCCCTTTGGTGTTGGTGGACGGATAGCTCAGCGTGCGGGTGGTTTTGCCGTCGGAGCGCTGACCGTTGTCGTACCGCTGCCCATAAGCCCCGCGCCGCAGCCGGGTTTCGGCGAACACGCGGTCCTCGATTTTGCCCTGTTTCTTGAGCGCGATTTCGTGCTCAAACACATCGAGCTCAGCGGCCAGGTGACCCGGCACACTGTCGCCCAACCGGGCTTTCCATTGAAGATTGCTGGATTTCATTCAAACACCCCTAACTACATCGGAATCGGGCAGATTCCCATTATAACGCCTGACCGGCGTTCACCATGATAGGATGCTTGCGAGATGAAAATGAGTCGAAAATTGCTCCTGCTGTTGGCGCTCCTGATCGCGGTGGCTTCAGCGCAGCAGCCAAACTCTAACTTTACAGGCACGATCCAAAGGCTGACGGAGAAACCGCCAGGAGTAATCGCCTACATTCATTTCGATGCGGGCGCGCGGACCAAGTGGCATGTCCATGAAAAGGGCCAATTGGTCTACGTCGAAGAGGGCGTCGGACTGGCGCAGGAAAAAGGCGGTCCGATTATTGAACTGCACGCGGGCGAGGCTATCTGGTGTCCGCCGGGAGTGGCGCACTGGCACGGCGCGGCGCCGGATAAAGGCGGCACGCAGTTCAACGTGACGCTCGGCGGAATCACCTGGCTGGAGCAGGTCACCGACCAGGAATACAACGGCAAGACCGTGCGGAAGTAAAGGTCGCCCTTTTTACTGGGCCTTGCCATCCAGCACGAACGTCAACAATCGCGGTGCCACGGCAGGTGCAGCCGAAGCCGCGGGCGGTCCGGCCAGATCCGGCGGCGCGTTCGGTCCGGTGGCCGGTGGCGGAGCTTCGCCTGGCGCGTCCTGATATCGCGGCGCAACTTTCCCGGTTCCGCCGGCGAAGGTTACGTACTGCTTGCCATCGATCTGGTAAGTAATCGGCGGTCCCATGCCACCTCCGAGGTCTGTCTTGATTTCGAGCAGTTTCTCGCCTTTGTCGGCGCTGTAAGCGATGAGCCGCCCGTCGTTGGTCACCTGGAAAACCAGGTTGCCCGCGGTGGTGACGGTGCCGCCGCCGATGCTGCCTCCCTCAGGCGCGCGCCAGCGTTCCTGCTGAGTCACCGGATCCCACGCCACCAGCGCTCTGCGCTCGCCGTTGGCGGGCAGCGGTCCGATGGCCGGCGGTGGAGGAAGGCGTTTGGGGCCGTCAGCCTGCGCGGGAGCGTTTGGAGCGCCGCCGCCCCGGCCATTGCCAGGCAAAAGACCCGTGTTCGATCTGCCCGGCTTGACGGTGAAGTTCGGATCCACCGCGAAGTTCGAAGTGCTGTTGGTGGAAGTGGGAATGTATACCAAACCGGTTTTCGGGTTGAAAGACATAGGTGCCCAGTTATGCGCGCCGCCCGGTCCCGGCGAGATCGTAATGCTGTCACTACCGTAGTGAGCCTCGGGGTTCACGAACGGGCGGCCAGTCACTTCGTCAAGGCCTTTGGCCCACGTGACCTGCGCGAAAGGCTGGCCGGAAATAAACTGCCCGGTGACGCGGTCAATCACGTAATAGAAGCCGTCTTTATTGGCCTGCATGATGACCTTGCGCGGCTTTCCTTTAATCGTGATGTCGGCGAGGACCAACTGCTGGACACTGTCGAAGTCCCAGGAATCGCCCGGCACAGGCTGGAAATACCACTTCAACTCACCCGTCTCCGGCTTCACCGCCAAGATGGAGGCCACATACAGATTGTCTTTCCCTTTCGACTGGCGAAGCTGCTCGGGCCACGGTCCGCCGTTACCGGTTCCGACATAGAACAGATCGGCTTCCGGATCGTACGCCATGCCGTCCCAAACGGAGCCTCCGCCGCCGAGCTTCCACCATTCGCCGCTCCAGGTTTCGGCGGCCTTCTTCAATGCCGGGTTCTCGAAAGGCTTCGAAGGATCGCCGGGGACCGTATAAAAGCGCCACGCCAGCTTTCCGGTTTCCGCGTCGAAGGCGGCGAACTGTCCGCGAACGAGCAGTTCCGCACCCGCCATACCGATGATCACCTTGCCCTTGGCGATGCGCGGGGCCATGGTGATGGTGTAATTGTCCTGCGAGTATGCGACCCGCGCCTCCCAGACCGGCCTGCCGGTTTCCGCGTCGAGGGCTTCGAGCCTGCCATCGATGATGGGCGCGATGATTTTCCCCTGATAGATCGCGACCCCGCGATTCACCACGCCGCAGCAGATTTTCGACCGGACCGCTGCCTGGTTCACTTGCGGGTCCCAGCGCCACTTTTCCTTTCCCGTGCGCGCGTCGACGGCGAACACGACGCTCCAGTTCGTGATGCCGTAGATGGTTCCGTTCCACACCAGCGGCGTGCCTTCCTGATTGCCGCCGCCCGCGCCGAGATCGTACGACCAGGCCGAGCCCAGCCGGCTCACGTTGGTGGTGTTGATCTGGGTAAGCGGACTGTAGCGCGTTTCACCCTGGTCGAGACCGTAGGAGAGCCACTCGTCTCCCGACTTGCCGGCGTTCTTCAGCGCGGCATCGTCTATACGGTGAATCTGTTGGGCAGAGGTAAGGGATGCGGCCAGCAGCAGGGCTGGCAGGAACTTTCGTGGCGAAAACGACATGTTAGATATCTTATGCGAAAACGCATAATAACGTCCTCTATCATTCACTCTGGCAGCACGGGCCGGGGTTGCAAAAGAAAAAGTCACAACTGTGACAAGAACGTGCTGGAGTGTAGGAAGCCGGCATCATGCCCTGGGGTCCGCCCCACGATTTCGGCAGGATCAGCGGACT
>Ga0181530_10003531_pt1 | contig 17350 bp, 25 predicted proteins | sample PEATcosm2014_Bin_42_FD_119769 | JGI IMG/M metagenome (GOLD analysis project Ga0181530, IMG submission 119769) | Peatland microbial communities from MTU Mesocosm Facility, Houghton, MI, USA - PEATcosm2014_Bin10_60_metaG | ecosystem: Environmental > Terrestrial > Soil > Wetlands > Peat | place... | reverse complement strand
GGTAGAAGGCACAACAGATCCTCTATTTGCCAACATGACCTATAGAGAAAGACATCTGATCTACCTGTACTATGTCCAGGAGATGCCCTGGAAGCAGATCTCCGAGACCATGAAGATGTCAATCAACCAGGTTCAACGGATCCATAACGACATCCTTCAGTTCCTGAAGTCCAAGTTTAAGGTCCCTGTGCCAACCCCAGCGCCTGCTATACTAATCAGCTCTTGAGGACATAGCCCGATGACTAACATGAAGGTAATCACCAAGAAAGTCGTCCAGATGACAGACAATCCTGCTGTCTATCTTCCTGTATCTGAGGACTCTTACCAGTATTCTGGTCCCGTTGATTTGGCTGTGGGTTATACCGTTTCCGGAACCATTGTTGACGGCAGTACCAACCCGATCTCAGGTGTCACAGTTGCTTGCACAGGTCAAACAAGTGCAACCACAGGCGCACCTGGAACTTTCAGTTTCGGCGGCCTCACAGGCACCGTCACTGTAACACCAACCAAGACTGGCTGGACATTTGTCCCAGTCAACATAGTAGAGACAACTACTGATCTTGCATGCAACTTCGTTGGGACACAATCATCTTTGGCCACACCGACGTTTAGTCCTGTTGCCGGGCTGTACGCTGGAACACAGACAGTAACTCTTACCAGTGCCAATGCAACTCATTTCTTTTATTCGGTTGATGGCACCACTCCTACTGAAGTAGGTGGTGTAGCTGGCCCAAGCACCTTCAAAATACTGGCTGCGACTACAGTTCAAGTACCACACGGTCTTACTCTGAAAGCCCTTGCTTATGACAGCACGGCTACTTATTTGGATAGTGCTGTAGGCTCCGCGGTATACAAGATCCTCGCGATCTCTGCTATCAGCCCATCCAGCGCACAGATCGATGAAGCTGGACAGACATTACTGCTTGCTGGTGGCGTGGTCACCGGCGGCACGACCAACGTAACAGATTGGTCTTCTTCGGTCACAGGTGTTGCAACTGTTGGAGCTCACACAGGACTGGTCACAGCAGTAGCACCTGGCTTGACAGTGATAACGGCCGCATCAGATGAAGTAGGCACCCTTACCACTACAGCAACGATTCAAGTAGGTTCGGTCGCAGCAGCAGATGTCACTTTCATATCGAACTTCTTCCTTGGTTTGATCAAAGGCGTGGCTTCACCATTTGAAACTACTCAACAAACAGCGATCCAAACGGCGGTGGCCCACATGCAGAACGGGACCCTGACGGTGGCCGACTTGAACTTGCTACAGAATATCTTGGCAGTACAGTACCAGCAGTTGAATACAGCAGGACCGTATCAGGCCGGCCAGTTGGCAGCAGTAAAGCAAGCCCTGGCGGACATACGATCTCTGTTATAATAGGACTTAGGGGATAGAGGGCCCCAAGGTCCTCTCTAGACCCAGCGTAGAATAGGCCTTGGATGCCCTTCCCGGGCGCGCTGAGCGACAAAGGTCTGGAGATTGACCTTGAAGCCATCCTGCAATGGTTGGAGCCTCCCAAAGGCTCACAGTAAGGACGAGCTGATTAAGCTTGTGCAACCGCTGTTATCCTTACAGCCAGACTGCTCAGTGGTCGACTTCGACCTCCCCTCTAATCAATATGTTTGTCCGCCACCCTCCGATCTCGGAGTCTGGGTGGACACTTGGCACGTCTTTGTAGACGTTCTTGGCACCTGTGATGATGCCCAGGCTGGTATAAGAGCAGCCCGGACTATACTCTTTGACTTAAGCACAAAGTGTGATAGTATGTTATTCAGTGCCGATGCTAGTAAGCCTCCTTTGGATCAGTATGGCTCGCCAGGCAAGTGCCTAGAGCTGCTGTTCAATGAGAGTTCGTGTTATACTAATATCAGGCCCGTGGCTATTTACAGAGGTCGGAAGGTTTACCTGGGCACAGAGCCCTCAAGAACAAAGTCTTACATTCCTTAAGGAGGAACAAGATCAAATGGTTACTTTAGGAGTTTTTGTATTAGTAGCAGTTGCAGAGCTCGCAGTATTCTGCGGCGGTTTCTACGCTGGTGTGAAGTTGGGCATCGGTGAGCCGGAGAAGCTGTTAGCTGAGCTCAAGACTGACCTGGCTGTTCTCGAGAGCAAGGGCCTGGCTGATGTAGCTATCGCCAAGACCTGGGTTCTCGCCGAGATCTCGAAGATCAAGGCAAAGCTTTAATCGTAATCCCCTCCAGCAGGCGTCAATGCCTGTCGATGGAGGGTAATGGCCGCGAACTAGACGCGGCAACGAGGGATATGAGTTAGGATCGCATCCTGTCATGAGCCCTCCGAAATGAACGTGGCGGAATAGGACGCTCTTGCTATATAATAACGTCAGCAGGGCCCTCGTGATGTCTGCGCCCCGTAGGGGACGGTCAAGCGAGGTTGATTCAGGGCTGGCGTCAAGGCGGGAGAAAGTAAACGCGCGGGGATAAAGCGGGCTGCTCTACACGGGCAGTACTCAACGGAACCCGTGGCCGTCGGTTGAGAAAAGGCTATTGCGTGGTGGAGACGGGAATCCACGCCGTTCATTTCATTTTCATTTTCTGTTGCGGGGTCGACTAGTCAGGCCGATGTCGCCAGTCTCATAAACTGGAACCGAAAGGGCACCGCTGGTTCAAATCCAGCCTCCGCAAGTAAAAGGCAGGAGGGTATCCATGCCAAATACTTCAAACACTGTGAAGGCATCACAGTTGGGAATGCCGTTTGGTACAGCAATGGCCAAACTTAGAAAGAGTTTGCTCTTTCGAATGGCACAAAGATTGAATGAGGATCTGTGTTACAAGTGTGGATCACGAATAGAAAAGATCGAAGACTTTTCTATTGAGCACAAAAAGCCGTGGTTACATATTAGTTCAGATCTCTTTTGGGATTTGAATAACATAGCATTTTCACATGTTGCTTGTAATAAACCTGATCGACCTCATTCACCAAAAGGCATACCTTTTATCAAAAGGCCAGAAGGAATGAACTGGTGTAGTAGGCATAAGAAGATGCTTCCTATTTCACAGTTCAATAAGAACAGAAGTGAGTTCAATGGATTACATCACTTGTGTAAAGAATGTCAACATTACACACGTGAGAAATAGTTGTAAGCCTGGGGAATAGCTTAAGATCGAAAGCCCCGGATAGTACCGGGAGATTCCGGACCGAGACCGGATTCCCCAATCAGTTTAAGGAGACGACCATGAAACGAGTCGCAACAGTAGTCGCAGATGATGGAAACACCCGTACCAGGATCACAATCGAAGTGAACAACAAGAGACGTGATCTGACGCGTGACGAAGTGAAGCACGTAATCGATCGCCTTACTGGCGACGTCTTCGCCGCGGTACAGAAGACTCCATACAGCAACTATCCCGTCACCGAAATCAAGGTGAAATAAGTTCTGCAGGCCGTAGGGTTGGTGCAGTGGAAGAATACCGGCCATGAAGACCGGAGACGCTGGTTCGATTCCAGCACCCTGCAATGAGATTAGTGCCGACAGCTGTCCCAGTGCAACATTGGCGGCCGTATCTGGGGTCGGCCTTGGATTTATGTGCCGTGTTAACTCAGTCCGGTCAGAGTGCCTCTCTTACAAAGAGGAAGTCCGAGGTTCAAATCCTTGACGCGGTACCAGATTTAAAGAGGGCAGATGTTAGAGACCCCAAAAGAAGTGCTCGGTGAGGGATATCCTCTGCCAACAGAGCAGGCGCGTAAGGAAACAGCGCCCATCTGGGAACGAGCATTTGAGATACACGCGACGGCACATATAGGTGATAATCGCTTCCACGAAGGGAGTATGCTCCCAGTGAGAGGAGATGAGTATCACAATGGTACTCCCTACTGTGACTGTTACATGCGAGCCTGGCTGGAGTTTCATGATCCTGTAAAGATAGCAGAAGCCCAGGCTCTAGTGCGTGAGAAAGAACGACTACGCGAGCTAGAAGAAGAAAGACAGAAGTTCGCGATAGAATACTTTGAGAGAGTTGTATGATCATCGAGCCAGGCGAGTGCAATCTAAAGGACTGGATCAAAGAGGTCGGCATGTCCGGACGTATGCAGTCCGAGCTTGTTGCCTCTTTCCGTGGCGCCGACTCAGATGATTCACCAGAAGTGAAGAGAGTCGTACGTTGGATCCGTAAGCAGTGCATCAAGCTGAACAATCCGAGATCTCATTTCATGAGAGACACAGAGTTCATTGATATCAAAGCGCTTATGGATCAAGATGCTTGGCAATGGGATCGTCTGAAGACACACTTCTACGATCACCTGAAACAGTCATTGGCTATCATAGCCTTCTTCCACCCTGACGAGTGGACCCAGGCAAAAGCATTGAAGGCCTATCATGATCTGACAGAGCACGAGAGTATTCTGCCAGAAGATCGTGTGGATATAATCCAGCGCCTGAAAGATGACAGTCCTATTGCCCGCGGCGAATGGGTAATACAGGACTGGGTTCTACAGCTGACAGGCAAGATGCAGTCGGCTTTATTCTGCGCCATGCGCGGATCGGACATCGCCACAGAAGATGAAGTCCGAAGAATTACACACTGGTTGCGTTGGGTTGTAATGAAGAACGTGAAAGAAGATACGCACTACATGAAGGACAGAGAGTTCATGAACTTGGAGACCAGATTCGAAATGTATCCGTCGGAGTGGGGCAACCTGCCTATTCACTTCCGGCACCACACTCGAGAAGCGCTCGAGATAGTAGGATACATGCATCCGGATGAAGACATCCGTGATCGCGCTCTGGCCGCGTACGAAGCTATTTGTAAGAAGTCGAAAGGCAAGCCAGAAACGAGGTCCACTTTGGTTGATCGCATGAAAGATGAACCAGGTAGGACAGCTGATACAAACCAGCAACGAACCAACCTGCCACAGTAACACTGGTAGGTGGTGCAAATGGTAGCACGTGGGGCCTTGAACCCCAAGATCCTGGTTCGAGTCCAGGTCTACCAACCACGTAGGTTCGTAACTCAATGGTAGAGTACCTGCCCTTTAAGCAGGGAGTTGCGGGTTCGATGCCCGCCGAACCTACCAAGCGCTATTAGCTCAGCGGAAACCAAGAGCACTCGGCTACGGACCGAGGGGTCGGGAGTTCGAATCTCTCATAGCGCGCCAAGTTTCGCGGGCTTGAAGCTCGATTGGACGAGCAGCAGAGTTCTAACCTGCCAACTAGAGAGTTCGAATCTCTCCAGGCCCGCCAGGTTTAAAGAGGCATACATGAGCGTAGAAAGAGAAGTCAAAGAAGTCAAGCACATAGCAGAGATCGGATGGCGGGCATTTGCACTTGCTCTGATTACCCTAGCGGTGGTAGCAAGCTATTATGCTTATATCACCTACCAGATAGCCAACAATCCGAACTTCTAAATACCGTTGCCTACTCGTTTAATGGTAGGACGCCAGCCTCTGGAGCTGGATATGAAGGTTCGAGTCCTTCGAAGGCAGCCACAAGATTACTAGCAGGGTTGGCTCAGTGGCGACAGCACCGCACCTGTAATGCGGCGAGTAAAATCCACGGAGGTTCGAGTCCTCCACCCTGCTCCACGAGGTCACAATGAACCAAGGAAGACCAGCACCGAAGCAATGCCCATCAGTGGGTCAGGGTGTCACCTTGGCTGGCGGCACCAAGATGATGCTTGGCGTCAGAGTGAATCGAACGTGGAACCATACAACAAAGCAATGGGAGTTCATGAGCCGCCCCGCCATCAGCGAAGGAACCAATGGTGGCAAGAGATTCGCATTTGGGCCATCCAAGCTGATCTAAGTATGGTATAATGGGTTGTGTTCGATCCAATCTATCCTACCTGCTCTAAATGGTGGCGCGCTGTTTTCCGGCTGCGCACCATAGAAAGAGATGGAAGCTTTCAGATACGCTGTAGATTGGTGAAATCAGATAAGTGTTGTAGGTTCTATTGGTTAGTTATACGTAGGCAACTACTATACTAATCAGTAGGGAATGAGCGGGATTCGTATAGTGGTAGTACAGAACCTTGCCAAGGTTCGAGCGCCGGTTCGAATCCGGCATTTCGCTCCACGAGATCTTATGCTAGCTTATGCAATAACTTGCACTATTTTACTGGGCGCTGTTTACTTCGCGCCGTTCTTCAAGAAAGGTTTTCGACCCGACCAATCACCAAAGTACACGGTGGGTCCTCTTAAGGGATAATCGGGACCAGCGGCTGTGATGTTAACGGCCAGCATGCCTGCCTTCCAAGCAGGATGTATCGGTTCGAATCCGATTAGCCGCTCCAGAGATTGAGAAGGCTTCTAGCTTCAGTAGCTCAGTTATTAGAGCACCGGACTTCTAATCCGGGGGTCGTGGCAGGCTAAACTCCTGTTGCCGGTGAAAATCGGTATGGTGAAAAACCCACCTGGAGCTCCAAAGATTGGTAGCGCGAAAAGTGACAAGGTAGCCCCTCTGTACACCGAGGGCAGGTGCTGAATCGTTCGGGACGCTGGACGATTTGGAAGTTGGCCCACCGGAAGGCCAGCGCGGTTGTCATGTAAGCCGTGCGCTATTGATATCCAAGAGGTATGCTATGTGTACTATGAAGTGTCCTGTATGCAATAAGCAAGCCTCAAAGAAGGAACCGAAAGACGAGTTCGTCTGTCCCTATTGTGGCTGGCGACAGAAGCAAAAACAGAATAATGGAGAACAACATGAAGAATAGTAACGGGTCTAAGACACCCCCAGCACAACTTAGCAAGACCCCGTATATAGGCGACCCGATCTTCGCGTCCCCGACCACACACAAGGCAAAGGCTATCAAGCCGACTCAGCCGAAGGTGGCAAACTCGGGCGTCAAGTCAGCCTAACCGGAAACGGTAATGGCCGGCAAGAAGAAAGTTCGGAAGGCCTCATGGTTCAACCATGGGGCCACACGACTAGCAGCGGCGACAGTCAATATGTATAAGCCGCAGAAGCCATTACCGCAACCAAAGAGTAAGTAACCCTCCTCTTCGGCTTGCCGTCCTGGCGAGCTAGCTCCCTACAACTAAAAGATTCTACTGGAGTGTGGCTCAACCGGTACAGCAGATGACTGTTACTCATCCACTTGAAGGTTCGATTCCTTCCGCTCCAGCCAAAGCTTATGAAAGAGACGCCCAAAGTAGAGAAGCGCAATGACATGGTTAGGATTAAAGAGTAAACGCCAAGAGAAGAAACATCAGCTTGTTCTCTACAAAGGTGGCAAGTGTCTTGATTGCAATCATATCTTTCCTGACTGTTGCTTTCATTTTGATCATCGTGACCCGAGTACTAAACTCTTTTCTATTAGCTCGGGATTACATCGATCTCTTGAAGAACTGAAACGAGAGGCTGATAAGTGCGATTTAGTTTGCGCTAACTGTCATGCTATTCGTACAGCTGGTAGTCCAGCGATTGCAGCGAAGATCCGTGGTTCTCAGACAGGAACAAAACGCGGTCCTATGTCTGAGGAACACAAAGCCAAGATTGGAATGGCTTTGAGAGGTAGAGTCCTTGGCCCCAGGCACCGTAGTTGAAAAAAGGATTTACGTTATTCTCCCTTCATTCGTAATATCACCTACGATGTTCCTGAGGGAGATTATTCCGATGTCTTGCGGCCGTTGTATAGCCCAGGCATGTCATGTAGTATCGAAACTGAAGTTGAGACTTAAACTGGACCCTGATGAAGAGCACACAACCATCATCCTCAAAGTCGTTGACAGCAACGAGCTGGAGAAAGTCCGTCATCAAATCTCACACGCGCGTCTACCGTGGGAAGAGTTTCGCGATACCAACCCCGGGTACTATCAGACAGAAGAAGCCCTCTTAACCGCGGTTGCAGTCTTTTGTTCGAGGAAGAAAGGTAAGTCACTGTTCCATGGCCTGAACGCCTGGCAGTGTGATACAATGGAATCATGATGAACGATACAATGGGCGGATGTATTCGATTGCTAGGCCTGCTTAGTTAGCAGGCCCGCGGACTGCCGTCCCCGGACCTTGTAGTTCAAGGCGCTGGTGGACAAAATGGCAAAGCCGCCTCGTTCAGACCGAGGAGATTTTGTGGGTTCGAATCCCACCCAGCGCACCAAGTTTATAGATGTGCTGGAGTGGCGTAACTGGCAGCCGCGCAGGGCTCAAGCCCCTGTGGCCCTAGAAAGCCGTGAGAGTTCGAATCTCTCCTTCAGCACCAAGTACCTGTGCTGAAACTGGTAGCCAGCCGCGGTTGAGAGCCGCGTGCCGCAAGGCGTGGAGGTTCGAATCCTCTCAGGTACACCAAGTTTATAGCGAGAGCACGATGACATTCGGATTTTTGTTGTGTTGGTTCAAAGAGAAACCCCAGTTCGATCCGGACATCCCGATGCTTCGTGATTGTGAACTCTGCAAACACTGTGTTATTCGCGGCATGTGCAACCGAATGACTGTGCACCTAATCGAGGATCACAAGTTAGAAGATGAGCACGCGTACTCAACGGTCAACTGGGTTTTCGAAAAGGTTCGTCAATACAGGAGAAAGACAGCGCAATGATACCAACGCTTCTCAAGATCGCAGTGGGTATTCTGATCCCAGCTGCAACAGCGGATGGAGTCAGCACAGCTCGCTTTCTGAGGAAAGGTTACACTGAAGCAGATCGAATCATGATCTGGATCTACGGCACCGATGATCCTTCAGTGAAGAGGATGTGGGTTCGTAGCAGCATTGCCGTAGCACTCGAGGTTCTTGTAGCAGGTATTGCAGCGCATTACTGGACACCTGCAGGATACGGATTTGGAGTTGGGTATTTGTGCCAGGCAGCTTATCACGTCTACTGCACAGTGAACAACTATAGGAATGTACCATGAAAGGTGGACAGAGCAGCGGAGTCGGTTATCGTAGCGCTTAATGAGCGCACGGAGAGGTGCGCTTCCATGGAGGCGCAGCAGAGACGGGGATCTGCACTGGGCCGTAACCCCAGGTCCCAATGGGACTAGAATAGGTTCAAATCCTATCGTCTCCACCAGAGTTTATAGAAGGAGAAACAATGTTTCAACTACCCGATGATCCGCGTTTGTGGCCTAATCAGCCAGGCTTCTGGGATTCTCTAGGGCTGTTCCTGGTGTACGTGTATACTATAGTTGCCATGCTCGGTGATTGCTGGTATACTGGTATTGGCCTTTCCAAGGGCGATAAAGAAATGAGTCCTTGGAATCGCTGGCTCTTCGGCAAGATAGGACAAGCTTTGACTTGTTTCCTTGAAGGCGCCTTTGTTACTTTTGCAGGCGGGGCTTTTGCTTACTACAGCATGCCGGCCGCATACATCTTTTGGGGAGCAGTAGCGATCGGAGAAACCGCTATGGTGATCCGTAATCGCAAGATACTAGGAATGAGTTTCTAAATGACGCGCGGACTAGAGCCACGACCCGAACGACCGTAAAGGTTTAGTATCGGGGAGTGGTCTAGCTGGTCCAAGGCGCCTGATTCGGATTCAGGAGAACGGAGGTTCGAATCCTCCCTCCCCGACCAAGTTTGACAAACTCAAGTTGAGTTGGTCATCAACCCTAGATTGGCGGTCAATAGGATGGTTAGACGCAGGATACTAACCAGAAAAGCCGCGCACAATCCGGACATACCTTATCGCCGCTGGTCCGGCTGTCAATCTAGGATTAGATTTTCCGTGGGGCAGTGGCGCAACGGGAGCGCAGATGCTTTGCAAGCATAAGTTACTTGCGCCACTTGCCATCTTTTGCAAGAAAGTGATCTAAACAATGATCAGTTGGGCAAAGTAGTTCAAGATTAGATAGCTCATTGTTTTCTCTGTTGCGGTCTTTGTGATGAACTTCCAGAACCGCTGGTTCTGTATCCCAGTTACAGCGATTGCATTTATGTGGAAAGTTGCGAAACGCCAGTGTTCGAGCATCATGACAATCATTTCTATGATTCAGATCCTTACATTGCCGACTACAGTATCGACGAGGCAGTATATCTGGCACTACAATATCAGGCAAACCTGGCACAAGGGGTCGATCATCTTTAAACTCTTTGAAGCAGTAGGAACAAGTTAGTGTATGTAAAGTGCGACCTACTGGTCTTATGTGATTAAGGCAGCATTGTAAACAGCAATATTTACCATTACCGCGATGTACTTCTCGGAGTTCAGCTTCAAACTGTTTCTTGCATTTTGGATTTAAGCAGGTTCGTGTTATAGTTTTCATTGGGGCATTAGCTCATTTGGGAGAGCGCCGCACTTGCAATGCGGAGGCGGCGAGTTCAAATCTCGCATGCTCCACCAAAAGCTCCTCTATATTTGAATAGTATAGGAGCTATAAGGTTTTGAGAGAGGGTTCGATTCCCATCTGCTCCACCAAGGACTGACAATGATCATCGAATCATACGTAACTGAAATAGTAGACCCCGACACAAAGCAGAAGAGAGCTTTTGTCGGTGTAGTTGGTGGCGAAGTACTGTTGGACATACCCTTCAAGGATACCGATAACGAGAATCTGATCAAGACTCTCGTATGCGCTATCAGGGTTCTCGAACAGAAGCTGGTGGATGCTGGCCAGCCGCCATTCGGTGGTATAGTTTAATCGCAGGCCGGTCGTTTAGTCTGGCCCAGGACCTCGGTCTCCAAAACCGATGACGGTGGTTCAAATCCATCCTGGCCTGCCAAGGATTAGTATGATGAACGCAACAGCCAACTCGAGTAGTAGAAACTCATCACGATCTACCCGTGTATTCGGAGGGTTGGCTGAGTTTGGAAAGGCGCCAGGTTGCTAACCTGAGGCCTGGTGAAAGCCAGCGTAGGTTCAAATCCTACACCCTCCGCCAAGTTTAGGAGGGCAGCGCTGAATGGTCGGCAACGGTCCCGAAAACCGAGACTCGTCGAAAGGCGAGACAGAGTTCGATTCTCTGGCCTTCCTCCAAACCCGCGGTCGTTCAATGGTAGGACCCCTGACTGAAGATCAGGAGATGATGGTTCGAGCCCATCCCAAGGGACCAAGTTTATGAGTACGGAAGATCTGATTAGCAGGCTGCGCAAGCGCGCCGAGATACGAAGGCAGATAACTACACGCAAGAGCGTACAGGAAGGCAAGCCTGATCGTATCGCCGATCTTCTGGAAGAAGCAGCAAACGAGATTGAAAGATTGAAGAGTTTGACCTGTAGTAAGTGAGTAGTCCTTCTATCCTGGCCGCTTTGGAAAGCGGCAAGCGACGTTACATCGGCCCGATGTTTGGGAAAGCGCTCGCGGGATAGAGTGAGACTTATCACTCAGGTCAGTTGTTCTTTGCGGGTAAGTGAGCGTTCCTTTTACTGTTTTGCTCGCTCTTACCGAGGCCAAAGCCGAACAGTGTCAGGCTTCGGGCTTGCTCGCGCCCATCTTGGATCTGCAGGAGCTGCAGACACCACTGCATAAGCTGGTGCCCCCTCATATTACGGGGGAGAGCTGGCGTCGCCTTTGAGTGTTGCAGTTAGATCCTCGTATTTATCGGTTGCCTTGACAAAGCAATCGTGATGGTAAACCGCGGCGGTTAGCCGATGGCGGGATGTTGATAGGCTGACTCCTCTATCCGAGGAGCAGCAATGAGTAATCAAGAAGCTTGGAAGAAGTGGTATAGTAATCCAGCGAATCGCAAGAAGCATTTGAAAGCCGTCCGCAAGTGTGATAAGCTACGGATAGCTCGGAACAAGAAGTGGATCGAAGACTATAAACTCGAGAGAGGCTGCAAGGTATGTGGTTTCAAAGAACACCCAAGTGCCTTGGATTTCCATCACAGAAATCCTGCGCAGAAGTCTTTCGAGATCGGCTCCTTTAATCGTAAGGGATGGTCGTTGAAACGCATCCAGGAAGAAATAGCTAAGTGTGACATCCTGTGTGCTAACCATCACCGAATGAAACATCACGGAGCCATGGTCTAATGGCTATGACGCACCCCTGTCACGGGTGGGATGCGGGTTCGATTCCCGCTGGTTCCGCCAAGATTTAGCAGGATCACGGGTTCAAATCCCGTTGGTCCCGCCAGTTTTCGGTGGTCACGTCATCTAGTGGCGAGGATGCCAGCTTCTCAAGCTGGTCACGCGAGTTCGAATCTCGCCGAGACTACCAACAGTTTAGATGTGTCTAAGCGAGGACACATCGCATGGCTACGTGGGCGCCTCGAGCCGAAGCGTAGCCAGAGTTTAGGAGACGTTATGTTCACACTTCTCAAGGTTGTAGTGGAAGGGATTCTTACCCTTCTTGTTTTCTTTGGCGGCATGAAGTTCCAGCAGCACTATCCTAACTTCATCGCGCGCGTTGATAGTATCCTAGCATGGATCAAGAACATCCTGCCAGGTACAACAAAGTCTTAAGTGCCCAAGTCGTATATGGGTAAGACACCAGCCCTTCAAGCTGGAGAACAGAGTTCAAGTCTCTGCTCGGGTACCAACGGAGAGTGGCCTAGTCCGGTTTAAGGCGCGTGCCTTGGGCGCACGAGATCGAGAGTTCAAATCTCTCCTCTCCGACCATTTTGGAGAAACACAATGATGGATCTGTTGCACAAGTTCCTACTGGGCGGCGAGATATTCGGCAGCGCTGTAGCAGGACTTGTATTCCTTTCAGTAGCAATAGGATCCGTTAGACACTGGATAGATAAGGGCGCCAAGCCGTTTGTCTATCCTGATGATGTACCTCTGGCAGAAGCCAAGGCAGCAGCAGAACCATACTGGCACAGAGCGCTGGTAGCTTTGGATATCTTCCTGAACGTGGTAGTCTTATGGGGAGCGCAGGATGAGACGATGTCTACTCATGCCTGGCGCGCGAAGGTAGCTGGTAAGTTATGGGGCAAGCTGATGGACCTGTGGCTGAATGGCTTTCAACCTCAGCACGGTCCTCAGGCAGCTTCGGGCGATCTCGAAAGAGCATTAGCCCGTGTTGCAGTACTGTTGAAGGCACTGAGTTTATCGAAATAACATTCTGGAAGACGGCCTAAATGAAGTTCAGGTTTCAAAACCCCTTCGCAGATCATACAGTCAAAGCGTATTGGTGGAATCAAGTTCCTAACTTTGGCGATACGATGGCGCCTTTATTGCTCGAACACTTCGCCGAAGTCAAGGTGGAGTGGGATACGATTTCTCATTCTTCAATAGCATCAGTCGGTTCGATACTTGAACACATCCCGCCATTGTGGGACGGCTATATTCTTGGATCTGGCAGGCTGATTGAAAACTCCCGCCTGCAACTGCAACAACTTAAGTCTGGCGTAACAGCCAAGATACTCGCCATTCGTGGCCCATTATCAGCAAAAGGAATACCAGGTAGCTTTGCTATCGGCGATCCAGGCATACTAGCCGATGAACTTGTAGGACTACAAGAGAAGCAATGGGACCTAGGCATCGTGCCGCACTGGCAAGACAAAGAGCTGGCAGCACGATTCATTCCTCTGATTCAAAAGCCTTATACCACTAAAGTTATTGACCCGACTGGTGACCCACTGGAAGTCATACGCCAGATCGGTGCATGCCGCAAGATTGTAACCTCTTCGCTACACGGTATGATTGTAGCAGATGGCTTCGCCATTCCACGCAGAGTGGAGATGTGCCCAAAGCTGACAAAAGATGGTGGGGATTTCAAGTTCAGGGACTACAGCGCCTCGATCAAGACACCATTCATTACAGGGAAAGTAACAACACCTAACAGGTTCTTTGTTGAAGATGTCAAGTTCGCCGTCTATGATGCCTTCAGAGCGCTTGGAAGGGAGTTGAAATGACCCCAGTTATGCTCATCACAGCTATGTCAGTCTTGGCTGCGAGTGGCCTCGCATACCTGGCTGCATGGCGGCTGCGTAAGGGACATGGAGTAAGTATCTTGATTCCATTCCGTTGCACCGACCAATCAAGTCCCCGCATAAGAAACATTGCATGGCTTAAGAGATATTGGGCTACTCAGCTTCCAGGCGCCGAGATCATTATTGGCGACGAGCCTAATATAGAACCATTCTCCAAGTCAGTTGCAGTGAACGCTGCAGCATCCAAAGCTAGCGGTGATGTATTTGTCATCGTGGATGCAGACGGATATGTTACTGCTGATGTAGTTATACATTGCGTAGAGGAGATTCGCCACGCCCGTAAGCGTGGGCATAAGCTCTGGTTCGTTCCTTATCGCAAGTTCTATCGTCTGACAGAGACAGCATCGAAGCACTTGCTACAATCTGATCCTGCATCACCATCAACATTCTCTTCTCCCCCAGATGCAGAGTATATCCTGGGAGATACTGATCCAGGAGTCGGTCATTACTATGGGGCAATGATTCAGATCGTACCTCGTGAGGCTTTTGAGCTGGTAGGTGGTTGGGATGTTCGCTTCCGCGGCTGGGGCGGTGAGGATCATGCCGCTATGCGTGCCATGGATACACTCTATGGAATGCACAAGACTATGCCTGGACAGGTTCTGCACATGTGGCACCCACAGATTGGACCCCAAGGGATACAAGACTGGGTCCATTGGAAAGAGCGTATGTGGGAAAATCAAACCACATCAGGTGTGAACAACACCCTCTCGCATCGCTATTACGCCGCACAAAACAAGCCACCTCAGATGCGCGCGCTGGTTGATGAATGGCATTGCAAGAATCCAGAATGCCATGATCATCGACATCATCATCACGAGCATCACCATCACCATCATCACCATCGACCATCAGTCTAATAGGAGACAATATGACATTCATCCCCAAACTCGGTAAGACAGCTGCTAAGTTCGACCCTTACGAGCCACGCATGAAGGACTATATCAAGTCCTCCTACACCCCACCGCCTTATGCCCAGAATACTTACGGCATTACAAGCTGGGGCATGATGCTCAACGGTCCGAACAACTACGGGGAGAACGTCCCCACGGATGGTATAGGAGACTGCACCATCGCCGCTCCAGGCCATGCTATTCAAGTCTGGACAAAGGGTAAAATCACTCCTCCAGACAGCCTCATCCTGGCTAAGTACGAAGAGTGGGATGGTTATGTTCTTGGTAACCCCAATACAGATAACGGCGGCGACGAGAGCACAGTCCTCAAGAGATGGTATCAGCAGACGTTTGGCGGTCATGTGCTGGAGGCTTATGTTAGCCCACAGCCTCAGAACTTCGGACACATCATGCACTCGGTTGCAGAGTTCGGTGGTGTCTATATTGGTTTGCAGGTTCCCTATTCGGCCATCATCCAGAATCAGAATGGTAAGATCTGGGACGTTGTCAAGCATGATGGTGGTATAGTTGGCGGTCACGCTGTTTATTGCCCAGCCTACCACGTCAAGGACACTAATGCCGGCGGAGCTACAACCATTACTTGCATCACTTGGGGCCAGCTCCAGAAGATGACCGTGGCCTTCTGGGATAAGTATTGTGATGAATCCCACACTTTGCTGGGCGCTGCTTGGGATCCTGCCGGCTTCGATGCGGCACAACTTAAGGCCGATTTGCTTTCCGTAGCAGGGTAACTGTGTTATAATGATTATGATGGCATTCTGGAAGTATGTACATCGATGTACAAACAAGGAGCGCACCCGTATCATCGGGTATCCTTCTGTAGTCTGCAGTATGCATACGGAGTAGACTACGGCCAGATGTCTATCAGCGGGTTGTTCTACAGGCTAACAAGATCGAAGAAGATCTTCAAGCCTGCTATCCCGAACTTTTGATCTTGGGGGCGACTTGGTTTCGACAGAAGCCTGATCGACCTAGGTGCATGCCGGTGCCCATACCACCGTAAGAGAATGGAAAACTTTAACTGCAGAAGCTTTTGAACTGCCGTTGGCTGCTTAATGCAGCCACGTCCTACCTGGCGATGTCTGCTGACTGGGCTAGGGCGTAAACTAGCAGGCTCGGTGATTCATAGTGCTGCTCTAACTATGAGTGCTTAAAACAATAGGGAACGGGGCTACAGAGAGTTGTCCTTGCTTACTGTGGCCGACGATAGAAGTGATAGGACTACGCATGTAGTACCGCAGTTGTGATGCTTTTTGGACCGGGGTTCAACTCCCCGCGCCTCCACCAAGTGTAAAGGAAGGAAGTAATGTCTCTCATAGCGTTCGTTGGTGATTGTCACTACCATTTCTATGAGATGTATGTCGCGTTGGCTGCCTGGCAACTACGTACGAGCAGTTTGCTGGACGCGGTAGTTCACGTAGGTGATTTTGGAGTTGATCAGTTCGGCACCCAGTGGAAACATCTCTGGGAAGTCGACAAGCAAGTTCCAATAGAGACTTATGTCAACATGGGCAACCATGAGAATCATGAGTCTATCAAGAAGTGGCAAGCCGAGCCAGATAGAATCGCTCGCTTGCATCTCCTGCCAGATGGCGGTGTCACTGACATCGCTGGAATAAAGGTTGCATCCGTCTGGGGTAACTACAGTCCTCGGAGCTGGATGAATCCTGATATAGTTAAGTGCGCAAGGAATCACTCGGTTCCAGGTAGTTTGAAAGCACTGCATATCTATCGTCCTCACGTCCTTGAGCTTCTCAGGTACGATGGGCCGGTAGATGTCTTAGTTACACATGATTGTTCGACGGCTGTTGTGCCATGGAAGTTCGCAGGCAAACCAGTACCAGAAGGTTTGCGCGGAGTCCTGGGACTAGATCACGATGAGACAGTACCTCCAGGATGTCCTGGATTTACACAGCTGCTCAACAAGTTCAAACCTACATACCATTTCTACGGACACATGCATTTGAAAGACGTTCAGGAAAGGGAAGGAACCAAGGTTATCTGCCTAAATGCATTCGACTTCAATCAAAACGAAGCAGTTGAGATTGTGGCTTTCAAATAATAGTACATGATAGCTTGCCGCGGGTGTGTCTATTTTACGAGGCACATCGAGTCGGCGGCTAAAAACGTAATACTATACGACGGCCGAGCTAACCCAAGCATCCGACACAACGGCAGGAGCTATAGAAGATCTTCAAGAGAGCATTCAGCTTGTTGGTCTCGTGGGAAGGCGCAAAGATAAGATTATAAAACAAAACAAGGGCCTCCAGCAATGGAGGCCCTATTTTTATGTCTATACTAATCAGTCTCGAGAGGCTATCATGAGACAGATTGATTTGAAAGGACAAGTATTTGGGAACTGGCTTGTTATTGGAAAAGGACGCAAGCGAACTTACATCTTCAAAGGAAAGAAAGTTCGACTACAAACTTGGAAAGTAGTGTGTGAACATACAACGAAAGAAGTATTCGGACATTCTTTACGTTCGGGGACATCAAAAGGCTGCCCAAGATGTTGTGGGGAACGTCAAAGCAAAGAACGCAAAGGGAAACGATTCCGTTCAGAAGGAATAACATCTGCTTCAAACACGTATTTTACGCACGAAGCCAAGCTAAAACAATACCAGAAGCAAAAAGGTATATGTGGATTATGCGGGAAAGAGTTACCAGTCAAT
>Ga0181530_10003529_pt1 | contig 17358 bp, 15 predicted proteins | sample PEATcosm2014_Bin_42_FD_119769 | JGI IMG/M metagenome (GOLD analysis project Ga0181530, IMG submission 119769) | Peatland microbial communities from MTU Mesocosm Facility, Houghton, MI, USA - PEATcosm2014_Bin10_60_metaG | ecosystem: Environmental > Terrestrial > Soil > Wetlands > Peat | place... | reverse complement strand
CGCACGCGAAAAGTCGCGCTTTCCCTTGCTGGGCGCGTACGACCTGTGTCTGAAGTGCTCTCACTATTTCAATATTCTCGATGCTCGGGGCGCGATTTCGGTGACCGAGCGGGTTGGCGTGATCGCGCGGGTGCGGGCATTGGCCGTGGGGATCGCCAAGGCCTGGATGGACCAGCAGTTTCCGGCTGAAAAAAAAAGTGAGAGCAACGACCGGGGCCCAAAGCTTGGAGCTAAGGAAAAGAAAGGCAAGTTTGCTCCGGTGGGATGACCGAGAATCGTTTGTGATCCAGCTCACATTCACTTTGCCCTAGTTTTGAGAAAATAAAAAGAATTGTTCGATGCCTGACTTTTTACTCGAAATCGGATGCGAGGAAATCCCGGCGAGGATGATTGACGCCGCGTCCCGCGAACTGCGTGAACGCTTGAACGCACTCTTGCAGCGCGAGCGCCTCGATCCCTCGGGGGCGATTTCGTATCTCGACACGCCGCGACGCCTGGCCGTTCTCGCTTCCGGCATCCCCGCCTCGCAGCCCGACATTACCGAGCAGGTGAACGGGCCATCCGCGCAGGTTGCCTATAAGGACGGGAAGCCGACTCCGGCAGCGCATGCGTTCGCCAAGAAAGTCGGCGTGGACGTCGGGAAGCTGGGAAAAATCAGCACTCCAAAAGGCGAATACCTGGCGGCCACGGTCACGCGAAAAGGCCGCACCGCTGCCGAGATTCTCGCCGAGCATCTTCCCAGGGAAATCTCTACGCTTTACTGGCCGAAGAACATGTACTGGCGCAAGCGCGGGGAAGTGTTCGTTCGTCCCGTGCGCTGGCTGGTGGCGATGCTCGACGAGCAGGTCGTCCCGCTCGAGTTGTTCGGTCTCGCAGCCGGCAACAGTTCTCGCGGACACCGCATCATTGGAAGCAAGACCAGCAGCGAAACCATCGCTATCTCCAGGCCCAGCGCCTATGTGGAAGCTCTCCGTGGCGCGAAGGTTCTGGGCGCGGCCGAGCGTGAGCAGGTGATCCGCAAAGCGCTCGATGCGGCCACGCGCACCATTCCTGGGGCGCGCTGGCGCGAAGACAAGCCGCTGGTCGCGACCGTCGTCAATCTCACTGAGTTTCCCTCAGTCATCCTCGGCAGCTTCGATCCCGAGTTTCTTGATCTGCCCGAAGAAGTGCTGGTCACGGTGATGCGCGATCACCAGAAATATTTCGCCATCGAAGATGCGAACGGAAAACTGCTGCCGCACTTCCTGGCGGTGCTCAACACGGCCGGCGACTCGGATGGACTGATTCGCCACGGCAACGAGCGGGTTTTGCGGGCGCGCTTCAACGATGCTCGGTTTTTCTGGCAAACGGACCAGAAGCAGACGCTTCGTCAGCGCGTCGACTTGCTGCGCCACGTGACGTTCCAGAAAGATCTTGGCAGCTACTACGACAAGACCATGCGCGTGCAACGCCTGGCCAGTTGGCTTTCCGAGACGGTGAAGCAGAGCGGCATGGCGATCCGACCGGGCGTGGTCCACAAGGCTGCGCTGCTCGCCAAAACCGATCTGACTACGGAACTGGTGAAGGAATTCACAGAACTGCAGGGCATTGTCGGCGGCCTCTACGCGCGTGTGCAGCTACTCGATGAGGACATGAAGCCCGACGTGCAACTGGCGATCTCGCGGGCCATCTACGATCACTACAAGCCCGAGTCGATGGAGGACGCCGCTCCTGCGACTGTCGAGGGCGCTGTTCTCTCGATCGCCGATAAGGCCGACTCAATCGCGGGAATGTTCGCTCTCGGTCTTATCCCCAGCGGATCGAAGGATCCGTTTGCGCTGCGCCGCCAGGCCAACGGAATTGTGAAGACGATCGCCGAACATAAACTGCCGTTCCGTCTCTCGGAGATCATGGCCGATGCGCGCATTCGCTACAAGGCTTCTGAGGCCGAGAAGAAATTCTCCAACGCCTCCTACTCGGAATCGGTGCGCGGCTTCTTCCGTGAGCGCCTCGAGTTTTACTTGAAGGATGCGCGAGGCTACGCCTATGACGTGGTCAGCGCCGTGCTCGCTGTCGACTCCGACGATGTGGTGGACGCCGCCGCCCGTGCCGCAGCCGTGAGCAAAGTGCGGAGCTCAGCCGATTTCGAATCTATCTCCAGTGCCTTCAAGCGTATGAAGAACATTCTGCGCCAAGCATCTGAAAAAACGAAAGTTATTGCGATGCGTGTCGACCCCGCCGGGCTCCAGGAAGAATCCGAAAAAGAGCTGGCCGCGCTGGTCCCCCAGACGGTGGTGACGGTGGAGAAGCTGCGCGCAGCGCGCGATTATGAAGGGGCGCTGCTCGAGATTGCGAAGCTGCGCCCCGCGATCGACAAGTTTTTCGATAAAGTTATGGTCATGGTTGATGACGACATTCTCCGCGCCAACCGCCTGGCTCTGTTGCAGACCGTGGTTAAAGAATTCTCCACCATCGCGGACTTTTCCGAGATCGTTACCGAAGGCAAGGAATCTGCGAAATAATAGATAATAGAAAGAAGAGGATCCATACATGGCAACGACGACTCTCCCCGATACCGGCATTATCGAAGCGAAACCCACGACCACAAAACCCGCGGACACGAAATACGTGTACTTCTTTGGCGGCGGCAAGGCCGACGGCAACGGCAAGATGAAGGATGTTCTCGGCGGCAAAGGCGCCGGGCTCGCCGAGATGACGAACGCCGGCTTGCCGGTGCCTCCCGGCTTTACCATCCAGACCGAGGCCTGTCGCGAGTACATGCGCCTCAACGCAGTGTCGAAAGCGGTCGACCAGCAGATGGCGGAAGCGCTGGCCAAGCTCGAGACTCTTCAGGGCCAGAAACTCGGCAAGGGCGAGAACCCGCTGCTGGTGAGCGTGCGCTCGGGCGCGAAGTTCTCGATGCCCGGCATGATGGACACGATTCTCAACCTCGGCCTGAACGATCAAAGCGTCGAAGCCCTGGCCAAGCGCTCCGGCAACCCGCGCTTTGCCTACGACTCCTATCGCCGCCTGATTCAGATGTTCGGCAACGTCGTGCTCGACATCGAGAAGCCGGTATTTGACGAGATTTTCGACGCCAAGAAGAAACAGAAGAAAACCAAGTTCGACACCGGCCTCGACGCCAAAGCGCTGCAAGAGGTCATCGTGGAGTACAAGAAAGCCGTCAAAAAGCATGCCAAGCGCGACTTTCCGCAGGACGCGAACGAACAGCTGGTGATGGCGCGCGACGCCGTCTTCCGCTCGTGGCAGAACGATCGGGCCAAGCACTATCGGCGCATCAACAACATCGACGACATGCTCGGCACCGCCGTCAACGTGCAGGCCATGGTTTACGGCAACCTCGGCGACACCAGCGGCACGGGCGTCGGCTTTACCCGCAATCCGGCCAATGGAACCAAAGAATTCTACGGAGAGTTCCTGCTAAACGCGCAGGGCGAGGACGTGGTTTCGGGCGTGCGTACTCCGGTGCCAATCGTCGAACTCGAGAAGGTAATGCCCGATGTCTACAACCAGCTCCGCGAAATCACCACACGGCTGGAAAAGCATTACAAAGACATGCAGGATTTCGAATTCACCATCCAGGATGGCAAGCTCTACATGCTGCAAACCCGCAACGGCAAGCGCACTGGACTGGCCGCGGTGCGGGTGGCGATTCAGATGGTGGAAGAAGGACTGATCACCAAGGAAGAAGCGATCTTCCGTGTGGAACCGAACCAGCTCTACGACTTCCTGGTGCCGCGTCTCGATGAGAAGAGCACGAAAGTGGAAGTGCTGGCGACAGGCTTGCCGGCATCACCGGGCGCGGCGGTCGGGCAGATCGTTTTCACCGCCGAAGAAGCGGTGAAGAAGGCCGGACATGGCGTGAAGAAGAACCCTGTGATTCTGGTGCGCGCGGAAACGACTCCCGAGGACATCCAGGGCATGGAAGTTGCCGCCGGCATTCTGACTTCGCGTGGCGGCATGACCAGTCACGCCGCCGTGGTCACGCGCGGCATGGGCAAATGCTGCGTGGCGGGCGCGGGAGATATTCAGGTCGATGAGCGAGCCGGCGAAATGCGCGCCAAGGGACAGGTGTTCAAGGAGGGAGACTGGATCTCGCTCGATGGCACCAGCGGGCGCGTGATCAAGGGGAAGCTGAACACGCTGGAGCCCTCGGCCGATGACGCGGACCTGCAGAAACTGCTGGGCTGGGCGGAGCCGTTCCGCAAAATTGGCGTGCGTGCGAATGCGGACATTCCGCGTGATGCGATCCAGGCGCGAGCCTTTGGCGCCGAGGGCATCGGGCTGTGCCGCACCGAGCACATGTTCTTCGCCCACGACCGCATCCCGCATATGCGCGCTATGATTCTCGCCGACAACGAGAAAGATCGGCGTGCCGCGCTGAAGAAGTTGCTGCCCATGCAGCGCGCCGATTTCATCGGCCTGTTGAAGGCGATGGCAGGGCTGCCGGTGACCATCCGTCTGCTCGACCCGCCGCTGCACGAGTTTCTGCCCAAGCGCGAGCAACTCATGGTAGCCATCGCCATCCTGCCCAGCGCCACGACCAAGCAGAAGAAAGCCATGGTCGAGGAATACCGCGAGTATGGCGCCAAAGGGGTCGGGGATCTGAAGAAAATCCTCTCCGTGCTCTTGGCGCGGGTGGAAGACTTGCATGAGTTCAATCCGATGCTGGGACATCGCGGATGCCGCTTGGGGATCACCTATCCGGAGATTACCGAGATGCAGGCGCGGGCCATTATCGAAGCGGCCGTAGCCGTGGACAAGGAAGGCGTAAAGACCCACGCGGAAGTAATGATCCCGCTGACCGCGACCGTGAAAGAGATGGCGAATCAGGGAGCGATTGTCCGGCGTGTGGCGGAGGAAGTGTTCAAGGAGAAGGGAAGGCGCGTGCACTACCTGGTAGGCACAATGATTGAGTTGCCCCGCGCCTGCCTGGTTGCGGGCGAGATTGCCAAGGAGGCGGAGTTCTTCTCGTTTGGCACGAACGATCTGACCCAGACTACGTTCGGCTTCTCGCGCGACGACATCAACAAGGTTCTGCCGACCTATCTTGCGGAAGGGATTCTGAAGCAGGATCCGTTTGCCGCGATCGACCAGGAAGGTGTCGGCGAACTGGTGCGGATCGCGATTGAACGGGGCCGCAAGACGCGTCCGAAACTGGAGGTGGGAATCTGCGGCGAGCACGGCGGCGAACCCTCATCGGTGGAGTTCTGCCATCGGGTGGGAATGGATTACGTATCTTGCTCCCCATTCCGCGTGCTAACCGCGCGCCTGGCGGCCGCTCAGGCCGCGGCCGGCGAAAAACTGAAGATCGATGCCGGACGAACAAAATAACTTCGGAATAACTTTCGAAGGGCATCGAGACCAGTTCCTGGATTCGATGCCCTTTTTTGTATAAGGCAATCGTCAATGACTGACGGAGTCATCGCTTGACCGGCCATGATGCCTGAAGTCGATTGGTGTGCCCAGTTGATGGCCGCCAATGACCGTGGCTCACCTGCAAATGTTCCGTCCCGCGGGGCGGCGCGCCCTCAACGAACCGGGAAGTTCTCGCAAAACGGAGTAACCTATAAACAGAATTCGCCTTTTACATGCCGGTGCAGCCCGGTTCGGGCAAAAGGGACCAAGTGAAAACAACTGGAACACGTTGTCTTGTCGCGATCGCATCGGTCCTCGTTACCGTCGTGGCCTGCTACGGACTAGCACGAGCCTATCTGTACTACGAGGCCGCTCGAGCAGAGCACATGATGAGAGAACTGGGAGATGTAAAGCTCGGCGATAGCGAAGCTCAGGTGCTTCCGATCCTGGAACGATATGGCAGCTGGCGACGCGTCCTAGAACCCTACACATACTCCGATAAGACCGACTATGAATACATGGTTGATATCGGTCCTTCAGGCATCTACTACTTCTATGTTGATCCCGCCAGCACCGGCATGTTCTATCGTATAACTAGAGCCGTTCTGGGTAACCTCAACCCCCGGCTGAGAAGAGCCATTGGCCTCCGACGGTGGAATGTGTACGGGCGCGTAGGATTCAAAGAAAAACGGGTGAAGCTCGTCGTGGGCATCGTGATGGTCGAGGGTAGCCATGAATGGTTGAAGGGTGGATGGGACCTTGTGCAGACGATACCACCATCTGAAATCGACAGATATGTAACTCGCTGGGGCGTTTCCTGGCCCCACGACGCGAATCACTACCTGGTGGACTGGAGTCGCTTGATAGCGATGGAGAAGCAGAATGGCGGAGGCGAAGACGCTGGTGCCGATATTACTCCTGATGCGTCAGACCAGGAAAGACGATCCGCACATGAATTCCGGTGGAATTGCCTTACGTCACGTTCGGGATGCAGGACAGCTTGTGACCTCTATCCCGCCGGAGTGGAATATGCCAATAGCGGAATCGGGAAAAGAAAGGAGGCCTGCGCTGCGCCAAGTCCCGAGAATAGCTATTGGTGACGAACACACTCATTAATGTTGCGGCGGCTTGCCCCTCCGGTTGCGAGGTTGCGATACCAAGCCACCGCAGGCAACGAAATGAAAAAGACGACGAAATTCGTTTTGGCGATAGCCGCAGCCCTCGTGCTCGTGCTGAGTTGCTATGGCTTGGCACGAATCTATCTGTACTACGAGGCCGCCAGAGCCGAGCGCATGCTGAGAGAACTGGGGGACGTGAAGCTTGGCGACACCGAAAGTCAAGTGCTTGCGATACTCCAGCGCTACGGTAAGTATCGAAAAGCGCCAGAATACTGGGCAAAGTTCGATAAGGCTGACTACGAGTATCAGGTTGAAATCGGTCCTTCGGGAATCTACTATCTCGTGGATCGCGCTAGCACCCCCATTTTCTATCGCATCACTCGAGCAGTTCTGAGTGGCCTCAGTCCCCAATTTAGAAGAGCAATTCGCCTCCGACGGTGGAATGTGTATGGGCGCGTAGGAATTAAAGACAACCGAGTAGCCCTCGTGTTGGGCGCGATAATGGTCGAAGGCAGCCATGAATGGCTGGAAGGCGACTGGCTGCTTGCGAAGACGATACCACCTTCTGAAATCGACAGATTTGTAACTTCGCCGGGAATCTCCTGGCCACACGACGTAAACCGTTACCTGGTTGGGTGGTGGATTCGTCTGATAGCCATGGAGAACCAGAACGGCGGAGGGGAGGGAGCCAGTAGCCGGATTACTCCATCCGCAACGGAGGACGAAAAACGATCTGCACATGGATTCAATTTGGAGTGTCTGATATCGCGTTCTGCCTGTCGGACGGTTTGCGATCTCTATCCCGCCGCTGTGGAATACGCCAGCAGTGGAACGTGGGGAGAAAGAAAGGAGGCTTGCGCTGCACCAAGTGCCCGTAATAGTTACTGGTGACAAAGCATCTTGCCCTCTCGGTGCATTCCTGAGAAGTTCCCGTGACGCGCTGATTGATAAACAATCCCCAACCCAAATAGTCGCCGGATTCCTTATTGCGATCTCTGCAGCCGCGTAATCAGCTTCTGCGCCAGATTCTCCTCCGACTCGGACCAGAGCAACCGCCCCGTAGCCCCCGCGTTCTTTTCCACCTTGGTGGTAAACTCGACCAGTTTGTGCACGTTGCTGCGGACGTTCCGCTCCGCCTCGGAAGTGAATTCGATCTCCTCGTGCAGGAAGGACGTGTCCAAACCGAAATCAATTTGAATGTGCCCGCTCTCTTCCGCCGCGCGCTCTTCAAATTCCAGGCCGTGCGCAGTCAGCCGCACCAGCGAGGGCTCCAGCACCCATTTTTCCGCGGCCTGGGAAGGAGTCCACAAATCCCAATAGGCTTCGAAAACGTAGGCGTAGTCGTCGTGAAGAAACTCCGCGACGTCCGCCACGGCTTCTTCCGGCGAAACGCCAGGACGAAAGCGACGCTCCAGAACAGTAGGCTCACTCCACGAAACCGGTTGGATCGCCGAGTAGGTAACCCCACCTCGCACCGGAGAAAACGGAATCTGCCGAAGCACGCCGACCGTTCGCGGCAGAATCTCGGCCTCGTCAAAGCTCGGGAACCACAGGCTCAAATAAAGCGAATCACCCATGTGGGTATTCTAAACGGCAGGTGCATGCGTTGCCTTTTCGAAAGCGAGGCGGTGATCGATCGTGGCTGCATCCACTTTGTGTTCTATCGAAGCTGATCCTGGTGTCGGTGCCGGTAACGGCAGCGGGTGGACCTGGTCAACACAAGAGACGTCGAGGGTCGCCGCTGGCTCTGGTCAAGAAAAGTTCATCCCTGACCATTTTTAGAATCTCCGGCAGTTGATTGGCGAGAGCCGGGCGCAATTCCGTGCCCACACCTTGCAGGGGATCGATGGATATCGCAAATAGGGTTAGGTTCAAAGGGCGATCGGTAAGATAAGCAGCATCGAGCAAATCTTTCAGCCCGATGTCGTGTGCCGTAAGAGTTCGCGGGTAGTCTGACGAAAAGCGCGGCTGCAACCGCCGCACGGTGCCAGCGGGTTGGCCATCGACGCAGGCATCGATCAGGAGAATCCGGTCCGCTTCCTGCAGGGGGCCGAGCAACTGAAAACCGCCGGTTCCGCCGTCGAGGCACTCCACATTCGGCGGCAGCGGCGTCTTTTCAAGTTCACGCACGATGTGCACGCCAACGCCCTCGTCGGCCATCAGCACATTGCCGATGCCGAGCAGGAGAACTCTTTCCCCATCAGTCTTGTGGTTTGCGGCGCTCAAACTTCCAGCCTCCCACCATGGAAGAGGTTGTGCCGCGACCCTCGACGTAGTCGTGATAGAAGACGAGGTAGACGTGCACCAAGGCAAACAGAACAAAAAACCACATGAAGATGTGGTGCCACTGACGCACGGCGAAGTCCCCGCCCATCAAGGGGACGATCCAGGCAAACAGCCGCGGCAACAGCGACTTGCTCATGCCGGAGTAAAGCGCAAAACCGGTGATCGCCTGGAAGAGGAAGGCGAGAAAGGAAAGGAAATAGATAAGGCCCGCCAGCGCGTTGTGTCCGATCGAGATAGAGCCGCGCAGTTGCGTCTGCAGTAAATCCACCTTGAGCACTTCCGCCATCTCGTCCACTTGGGCGCGCTTCAGGGGGATGAAGTTCGTCCATCGCGCATACGCGTTCCCCACAAATCCCCAGTAGATGCGAAACAGGAAGTTGAAGAAGAACAGGAAGGCAAAGACAAAGTGAAGGAAGCGCACAGTCCCAAACCAGTACTGCTGGTACGCCTCCGTGGAGTAGGAAATTGCGACGGGGTGTCCGATCAGGAATCCGGTGACGCACAGCACGACCACACAGAGTGCGTTCAGCCAGTGATACAGCCGCACTGGCAGTTCCCAGACGTACACACGCTGGAACAAAACCGGTTGCGTACCCGGTAAGTCGGCAGCAGTCGGATTGGTAGCCATACCCAGTTCCTCAGTAAAAACTCAGCTGATGTACATGCTTTCCAAGTGGGTCGTACAGATGGACGGCGCACGCGATGCACGGGTCGAAAGAGTGGATGGTGCGGAGGATTTCGACGGGCTGCTCAGCGTTTGCGATCCTGGTGCCGATCAACGATGCTTCGTAAGCGGAGCGCTGCCCTGCGCCATCGCGAGGAGAAGCGTTCCATGTGCTGGGAACGACCAACTGGTAGTTCTCGATCTTGCCGTCGCGGATGCGGATCCAGTGCGCCAGAGCGCCTCGGGGAGCTTCAGAGAGCCCTACACCCTCCGCCGTGGCTGGCCAGGTGGAAGGATCCCACTTGTCGCCCGTGAAGGTAGAGGTGTGCCCGCTGCGGATCTGAGCCAGAAGATCGTCATAGAACTCTTTCATCCAGTGAACCACTAAACGGGTCTCCAAGCCTCGCGCCGCGGTGCGGCCGAGCGTAGAGAACAGCGCCGTCACCGGTACTTTCAGTTGCTGCAGGGCTTCGTCCACAACTTCCTTCACGTCGGTTTTCCCGCTGGCATACGACACGAGCAAACGTGCCAGTGGCCCCACTTCCATGGCATGATCCTTCCAGCGCGGTGTCTTCAGCCAGGAATACTTGCCTTCGACATTTAACTGCTCGTACGGAGGTTTGGGTCCCGTAAAGTTGAATTCGGTTTCCCCATCCCACGGATGCAGACCCTGGGAATCGCCGGCGGAGTAGGCGTACCAGGAATGCGCGATGTACTCCTTGATCTCCTGCGCATCGCGAGGGTTGACGGGATGCACTTCGCCGAGGTTCCGATCGAGAATGGCCCCGCGCGCAAACTTGAAATGCTCGGGTTGGCTGTACCCTTGGGTGGGCAAATCTCCGTACGCGAGGTAGTTGGTGAGGCCGCCCCCCACTCCAGCCCACTCCTTGTAGAAGCCCGCGATAGCCATCAGGTCGGGAATGTAAACCTGCTCCACAAAGTCAATCGCACTGTTGATCAGGCTGCCGACTTGATTCAACCGCTCGGTGTTGACGGCGTTGACCTCATTGGGATTGATGGAGCAGGGCACGCCACCCACCAGATAGTTGGGGTGCGGATTCTTACCCCCGAAAATGGCGTGGATCTTTACGATCTCCTTCTGCCACTCCAGAGCTTCGAGATAGTGCGCCACCGCCAGCAGGTTAACCTCCGGAGGCAATCGGTAGGCGGGATGTCCCCAGTAACCGTTGGCAAAAATCCCGAGTTGGCCGCTCTCGACAAATGCCTGCAAGCGACTTTGCACGGCGCTGAAATATTTCGGAGAACTCTTCGGCCAGGCTGAAATCGAGGTCATGATGGCCGAGGTCTTCTGCGGATCGGCCTTCAGCGCACTCACCACATCGACCCAGTCGAGCGCGTGCAGGTGATAGAAATGGACAACGTGGTCTTGCACGTACTGGGTGCAGAACATGAGGTTCCGAATCAGTTCCGCGTTCTGCGGGACCGAGACCTGCAACGCATCTTCGACGGTGCGCACACTCGCCAGCGCATGCACGGTGGTGCACACACCGCAGGCGCGTTCGGTGAAGGCCCACGCGTCGCGCGGATCGCGGCCCTTCAGAATCTTCTCGAATCCCCGCACCATGGTGCCTGAACTGTAGGCGTCGGTGATCACACCGTCCTCCACCACTGCCTCGACTCGAAGATGTCCTTCAATGCGCGTAATGGGGTCAACAACAATCCTGGCCATGGACGCTTACCTCATTCTCTAGGTTTCTGATCTTTGTCGGATTCCTGAATCTCTTCCTCGATCAATTTGCGTTTGCGCAGGTTGGTCGAGATGGCGTGGGCAGCGATGCCGCCCAGAGTCACCAGCCCGAGGGCTGTTCCCACCTTGTCGGCCGTGCTTTCAATTCCGAATCCGGGGAACGAGGCCAGGTGCTGGTAGAAGGGCCCGTTGTCCCAGAACCCTGCTTCGCTGCACCCAATGCATCCGTGGCCGGACTGGATGGGATAACTCGTGCTCCCGTTCCACTTCGTCACCGAACAGGCGTTATACGTCACCGGGCCCCGACAGCCCATCTTGTAGAGGCAATACCCACGCCGCGCTCTGTCGTCATCCCACGACTCGACAAACAATCCGGCGTCGTAGTAGGCACGCCGGTAACAGGTGTCGTGGACCCGGCGCGAATAGAACTCTCGGGGTCGGCCCAGTCCGTCCAACTCCGGCACGTCTCCGAGGACCAGAAGATGAGTGACCACGCCGGTCATCACATCGGCGATGGGAGGGCAACCCGGAACATTGATCACCGGCCGGCTAATCAGCTTGTGAATGGGCGTGGCCCCAGTAGGATTGGGATTCGCCGCCTGAATGCATCCGTGCGAAGCGCAACTGCCCCACGCGATCACCGCGGAAGCGTCTCGGGCGGCCTCTTGCAGAATGTCTTCGGCGGTGCGGCCGGCGATGGTGCAGTAAACGCCGCTGTCCTTTGTCGGCACCGATCCTTCGACCAACAGGATGTATTTGCCCGCCGCATTCTTCACCGTATCCCACAGGCTCTTTTCCGCCTGATGCCCCGCGGCTGCCTGCAGCGTTTCGCTGTAGTCGAGCGAGATCGCGTCGAGCAACACATCCGCCACGACGGGATGAGAAGATCGAATGAACGACTCGCTGCAGCAGGTGCACTCCTGGAAGTGCAGCCAGATGACTGGCGGGCGCGCCTTTTTTTCGAAGGCCTGCACCACCTTGGCGAAGCCGGAAGACTCCATCCCCGCCATCATGGCCGCAAAGCTGCAAAAGCGCAGAAAATCGCGCCGATCGTATCCCTTCGCTTGCATCGATTCCCAAATGGTAGGAACGGACTGGCCCATACGCCCTCTCCTTTTCGCTGCCGCCTGTCGGACTGCCGGGCTCGAGGTGTCGCGTCCGACGACCCTTGGGCTCCACCTCCGGCCAGCAACCCGGAAACTGCCGACACCTTCCGCGGAAGCTATATCTCCCCGGAAGAACGAGGTGTATGCCGGGGACATATATCACCGGTTTCAACTAGCAGGATGTGTTCGCGATCACTGACAGGCGTGAGTGAAGTCACACGATGACACCGCAGCTCTCCCACCTGGTTTGCGTGGAAAGCTTGTCAAAGCAAGAACGACGCCAGATTCAGGATCTGTCCTGCGCCCCACCAGCGGTCTGGTTCACACTCCGTGTTCGCGCGCAAGATCAGCCATAAGCGGCAATCCAGCCCAGGCTATTATTCTGAACTGTGACTGAAAAGCCAGACGCACAACCCAAGACCCCGCTTCGCAAGGGTTTTCTCCGATCCTTTGCTCGATGGCTGGTCATCGGTGTGGTGCTGGTTTGGTCGCTTGCCGCGCTGACCCTTGTGGCCGCCCGTTGGATCGACCCACCGTCCACCGCGGTGCACATCCAGCGCCGCTTGCAGGCCTGGATTCACAACACTCCGTATCACGAACGCTACAAATTCATTCCGCTCAGCCAAATCTCGCCCGATCTCCAGCACGCAGTAATCGCGGCGGAGGATGCGCGCTTCTACCAGCACCATGGGTTCGATTGGCACGAGGTCCATATCGCTGCCGAAGACGATTTGGAAGGCGGCCGCACTCGCGGAGCTTCCACCATTACGCAGCAACTGGTAAAGAACCTGTTTTTCGGAACGGGCCGCTCTGTCCTCCGCAAGGGTGCGGAGTTCACACTGGTACCGGTGGCCGAATTCGTCCTGGGCAAGCGGCGCATTCTGGAGATCTACCTCAACGTGGTCGAATGGGGCCCTGGTATTTATGGTACAGAGTCGGCGTGTCGTTACTACGACGGAACCGCGGCGCGGAATATCGGCCGGCAACAGGCAGCACGGCTCGCCGCGATTCTGCCGGCTCCCCTGAAGCGACGGCCCGAGCGCATGAATAACTACAGCGCGCTCATCCTTGAGCGGATGCGCCAAATGGGTTGGTAATCGCGAGCAACTTCTTAGCAATAGAGCGCGCCGCATGATGATCACGCCGCTGAAAACGAGTAGCGCCGGCATCCTTCGACTTCGCTCAGGACAAGCCTTGCCGGCTATCCCGAGGGCGTCGGCGGGCGAGGATGCCCGCCGGACAGCCGCCGGGACGGCGGCGTTACTTTCCGCGGAAAAACTGTACAAATCATGCGGTCATGGTACTGGGTCATTCACTTCAGTAAGGGCGCGCGGACGATATTCCGGTTGTACGGCCAGTTCGAAACCGGCAAGATAAAGGTACGATGCGTAAGCCAATCTGGATTGTTCCGGTGCTATTGCTGTGGGCTGCCGCCAGCGCGCTCGCCGCCGATACCGTTCTGAGTTGGCCGGCGAACGGCAAAGACACGATGTTGCGCTTCACCTTGGGCAAGTTGCGCCAGATCAGTTCCGTCTCCGGCCAGAGCGATTATTTGGGTGAGGCCCTGGCGGAAAACCTCAGCACGAAAGCGATTCCTTCCGCCTCTTTCTATCTCTACCTGCTGGACAGAAACGGCAAGCGGGTGGGCGAAGGATATCTGGAAGTCACGAATTTGGCAGCCGGGCAACGGGCGAAGATCCCGGTCAGCGCGCATGCTTTGGGCTCCTTTGCCAGCATGGAATTGCAGCCGCAGCATCTGCCCTCCGACGAGCCGATGAAGATTAAAATGAGCATCACCAGCGTGCCTGCCGGGGCCAGCCTCCAGCTTGATTCGCAAGAGTCCGGCGTGACCCCGCAGATGCTCCCGATCGCTCCCGGCAAGCATGTGTTGGAGTTCAGCAAAGAAGGTTATGCCACCGAGAGCACGCCACTGGAGATTGCGGAGAACGCCCTGCCCGGTAGTGTCACACTGGAGTTGAACCCGCTGACGCTCGATACTGTGGTTTTGCGCGACGGAACGGTGCTGCTGGGCAACCTCACCTCGGTGAGCAACACCGGCGTGAACATCAATGTGAAAGGCAAGCCCATAAAACTGGAGCGCGGTCGAGTGGCCCGGATTGTGCTGGGGAAACGCAAACAATCCGTCGGCACCCCCGCCACGACAACCGGCAAGAGTTCGTCCCGAAGCAAGAACTGATTCGAAGCCAGTGTCGGAGGCTGGATCACGCCGGTCGGGTCCTCGGTCCCGATCGGATGGGTCTGGCTAGTGCTCCTATTCGGCAGCCCGCTCCGCGCGGGCACAAGAGCGGCGCCGTAGGAATAGCGTGAAAGAGCAACACCACCCGACTGACATTCCAACAGTCATCTTCGCTGCAAACACCAGATTCAGCGCCTAATCCATGCAATCTGATTTCAACAATTAGAATCCCTGCGTCCGCCCTTGGGACTCTTCAGGATTCGTATAATCGCAGTTATTGTGTTCCAATTCCGAGTCGTAGCGGGCACACCGTACAACTTGTCGATCTGGCCAAGATAGCCGATTGTCTTCATGTGACGACGGTACACTCCGAACACGAACTGCCCTTCGGACGCAATCACCCGCACCAACCACTCCCCGGCTGAGGGAAAGGCGACTGGAAGCGGCGCCCGGACACCCCCGGCTTTCGACAGGATACTCACGAACCGGACAACATCCGGGGGTGATGGCTGAGTTCCAAACGGATTCTCCATCTCCAGTCGCATAAGATCGCGGCCTTCGCACAGCACAATTTCCGCTTCGAAGGGCAGCTTGCGAAGCAATGCAGTACGGAATTTTGCTCGGGATCCAGGTTTACGAACAACAAAGGTGCCCGCAGCACCAACGTTCAGGACATCATAGCCGCTCAGTTCTCGCGCGAGGATGCTGGGGCGAAACGTTCTGTGTCCGCCAACATTGACACCCCGGAGGAAGACAACAAGGGCCATACCCCGGATTATGAAGAAAAAAGCTAAGGTGCGCTATAGCAACTTACGTTTGCATCCACGGCCCCGACGACGAACAAACTGCGCTCAATGACCCAGCGGTCAAAACGCGACATCGCCTGGTTTCGACAATAATCCCTGTTAGGTCAGTTGGAGTCTGACAAGGCTACAATCGGTATGGAAGGCGGGAGCAATGGAGCAATGAAACTGGTCGAATTTCACATCGCCAACTCGGGTGACGTAATCGCCGTCAATCCGGACAGTGTGTGCCGGATCGGGAAGGGCGTCAACGAAGGTACAACGTTCATCCGTCAGGAAGACGGCTCGTCCGTCGATGTCAGCGAGGATTACGAGTCGGTCAAGAAAGCATTGAGCGATTGATATGCGAGCTAGTTTTCAGCCGAAATATCCAGACACAAAAATGGCCCGCCTGAAAACAGGGGCGGGCCTTTTCACGATGCCATCCATGCTCAGCTCTTCTTCGAAGCAGATTTCATCGCTGGTTCGCCGAACGCGACACACTGGGCTATCACTGCAAGCACCCAGATGTACCACGGAATCGGATCATGATAATGAAACTGTAGGATGACACACACGACGAAAAGCAAACCTCCCAACATGATGCCTCCTCACCTTAAAATAGTTTACTCCAGCCTCACCACTCCGCTGTGTGCTTCCCTCTTCCCATCCGACGCCGCTGAATCGAGCAAGCCGTACTCAAACCTGGACCGGGCCTGCGGATGGTAGAATGGCACTGCTTGATTCTTCAGTGGTCCCCGTCGTCTAGCCTGGCCTAGGACATCGCCCTTTCACGGCGGTAACATGGGTTCAAATCCCATCGGGGACGCCAACCTTATCAACCACTTGCAAATCCCCTCCAGAATTTTGTAGGTCCGTAACGGTCCGATAAGCCGTGGTGCTTGGTTTTCCATCGTTCTTGTCGAGCAGCAAGCTCACAACTCGGCTCTGCGCGTCTCGTTTGGTTTGCGTGATTGCTTGCGCGTAAACGTTCAGAGTGACCGAGATGTTTGCGTGCCGCATTAGCTCTTGCACAACCTTCACGTCCTCGCCGTTCCCCTTGAGGAGCGTCGCGTACGTATGCCGGAACGTGTGCCAACCGAAGTGGCCTACGATTCCGATTTCCTTGGCCGCCGGTTCCAAGTGCGCCTTGTAGAGCGACCCTGGCCAGTATGGCAGTTTGCCTTTGCTGTGAGGGCTGGCGAACACCCAGTCCTCGTCGATTGGGTATGGACTCTGCAGTCGCCAGTTCCACAGGACCTTTGACAGTCGCAAGTCGAGCGGAACAGGTTTTCGAGAGGCCTCCGTTTTGCAGTCACCCACGTGTTGCATGACGATTGAGCGGATGACATGGATCTCCATCTTCTGAAAATCGATGTCTTTCCACTTGAGGCCCAGCAATTCCCCAACCCGAAGGCCTGTGAACACGGCGAGGAATACCATCGTGCGCGTAGGTTCCTTTAGGATGCGAAGCAGTGCTGCAATCTGCTCGATTGATAGGACGATGGGAATCCGAGTCCGCTTGGCACTTTGACGCACCATGCGAATTGGATTCACATCAAGCCATTCCCAGCGAACTGCGTGATTGAATACCGCGCTCATGATGTTTCGAGCTTTGGCCTTGCTTCCATCCGCATACTTGAGCGAGCGAAGCCACTGCTCAACAGCGACCGCTTTGACTTCAGTTACGCGATAGCCTCCCCATCGAGGCAATATCCACTTTCGGAAATAGCCCGCGTAGGTGACCTGCGTCTTCCGACTCTTGGTGCAGTCCGGCCCCAGTTCCTTTTCCCGGTAGTGTTCGACGAGCGTGTGAACACTGATCGGAGTCAAGCTGGTGCGCGGATTCTCAGCGTTAATGTCTGCCCGAAGTGCGGCGACGGCCTTCTGAGCCGCCGTCTCGTTCGGATATTGTTCGAGCGATCCAACCATCAGATTGCGTCGCGTCCGACTGCCATCCGCCTGGAGTTCGTACCACCGGTACTCCCAAGCTTTCCGGCCACCGGCACGCTTCACGATCTGAAGGCTGCCTTGCTGAAATCTCGTCCGTCTCATCACGATCCTCCGTGGTTAGGGACGGTACGGATAGCTGGCTAACTTTAACCTCAAATGCACCCACGCGTCGAGATCGGATGTGCG